>Ga0255334_1000238_pt1 | contig 53934 bp, 44 predicted proteins | sample EtOH5_35cm_T3_12_FD_202080 | JGI IMG/M metagenome (GOLD analysis project Ga0255334, IMG submission 202080) | Sandy soil microbial communities from University of British Columbia, Vancouver, Canada - EtOH5_35cm_T3_129 | ecosystem: Engineered > Artificial ecosystem > Sand microcosm > Unclassified ...
CAGCGAAGCCAAACCGCAGCTTCACGTGCTCAACATTTGGCTGAAAGATGATTACAATACGTATCCGGTCGCGAAGCTGATCGAAGAGAAGACGGGATACAAAGTCAAGTATGACATGCTGCCCCAAGACAAGGTGAACGACAAGCTCAATTTGCTGATGTCCTCGGGAGAACCCTATGATCTTGTAACGATCGCCGGCGACCGTTCCCTTTACGGCGATTATGCCAAGAAAGGCGCGCTTGTGGATCTGGGACCGCTCATCGACAAATACGGGCCGAATATCAAGGCCAAGATCTCGCAGGAATCCATGGACGCTCTGAAGATTGACGGCAAAATCTACGGCATCGGCAACCGCTCTTCGGCATTCGCCAGCTACGGTCTGATGATCCGAACCGACTGGCTGGAAAAGGTCGGCCTGCCCGCTCCCACCACCATCGATGAATTTACGGCTGTTTTGAAAGCGTTTAAAGATAAGGATCCCGGCGGCAACGGAGACAAGGGATATCCGTTTACCATCACCGGTGACAGCCCGATGGTGGCGGACCTGATGGGCGCCTTCAACATGGCCAATTACTGGACAGATGTGGACGGGAAGCTGATTCAGCCGCCGCTGAATCCGGGCTTCAAGGGGTACCTGACCTACATGGCCGATCTGTACAAGGAGGGCCTGCTGGATAAGGAATTCGCCGTCAACAAGGACGCGACGATGAAGGAGAAATTCACCAGCGGCCGGATCGGCGTGGTGCCTCTCGGCTGGTGGGACATTCCGACCGTGACGGACGCCCTGCAAAAGAATTTCCCCGACGCCAAAATCGCCTTTCTGCCGGCTCTGAAGGGCCCGGACGGAAAGCTCGGGCTCGGCATGGGCGGCGGCTTCGACCGGATTTCCTTCATCCCGAAATCCTCGAAGAACCCCGAAGACACGATCAAGTGGATCAACGCCAAGCTGGAGGACAATTTGTTCAAGGAGATCGCCATCGGCGAGGAAGGCAAGCACTACACCTATAAGAACGGCGTCTACAGCCCGATTCTGCCGGCGTTCAACGACGAACGCAATCAAGCCAACAACTTTCTGACCGGCATCGACGAGAAGAATTACCCCATCTACTGGCAGGCGCGGGTGCAAAAGGATATGCGGCTGTACGCGGGCTTCAACTACCTGAACAATGTGCTGCCCGCCGAAGCGCGGTTGGTCGATCCGGTCGCCCTCGCTCCTTCCATGCCGATCAATTCGAAGAACAGCGCGGCCATCGGGCAGCTGCTGAACGACTACTTGGTCAAGGTATTCGTCGGCGAGGAGCCGGTCTCGGGTCTGGGGGATTTCGTGAAGAAATTCAATGCGGCCGGCGGCCAGGAAAATTATGACGAAATGAACGCTTGGTATACGACCGTGAAGAAATAACGGGCGTTCGGGAGAAAGGAACGGATGCGCATGAGCACGTATGCCATGAAGAGCAAGGAGATTCCTTTTAACGACTCCTATGAGGTCATTGTCGTCGGAGGAGGGCCCGCGGGCTGTACGGCTGCGGCCGCTGCGGCCCGGGAGGGGGCCCGCACCCTCTTGATCGAAGCCACCGGAAGCCTGGGGGGGATGGGGACGAACGGCCTCATTCCGGCGTGGTGCCCGTTTTCCGATAAGGAGAGGATCATCTATCGGGGGCTTGCGCTCAAGGTGTTCGACTCGCTAAAAGCCGTCATGCCCCATGTCAAGAAAGAGCATGTCGATTGGGTCCCGATCGATCCGGAAAAGCTGAAGCGGGTCTACGATGATCTGGTCACGGATGCGGGAGCGGACGTCCTCTTCCAGACGATGCTGGCGGGGGTCGAAACGGACGGCAGCGGAAGCGTGGAGGCGCTGATCGTCCTGAATAAGGGCGGGCTGCAAGCCTACCGGGCCGATGTCTATGTGGACTGCACGGGCGACGGCGATGTCGCGGCCTGGGCTGGAGCCGAGTACCAGATGGGAGACGAATCGACCGGCGATCTGCAGCCGGCCACCCACTGCTTCGTGCTCGGCAACGTCGACGAGTACGCGTATCTGAACGGGCCCAACCTGCACGGCGACAACACGCAGAGCCCGATCTATGATGTGTTGCACTCCGGTAAATTCCCGTTGATTCCGGATTCCCATTTTTGCAACAACCTGATTGCGCCGCGCGCGGTCGGCTTCAATGCCGGTCATCTGTGGAAGATCGACAATACCGATGCCCATTCGGTATCGAAGGCGCTGATCCAAGGGAGAAGAATGGCCGGCCAGTATCGCGATGCGCTGGCCGAGTTCCAGCCGGCCTCCTTCGGGGCCTCCTATGTGGCAAGCACCGGAACGCTGATGGGAACGCGGGAATCGCGGCGGATCATCGGCGATTATATCCTGACGGTGGAGGATTACGTCAAGCGCCGCAGCTTTGCGGATGAAATCTGCCGCAACAGCTACTTCATCGACGTCCACGGCACGGAGGAAATGGAGAAGCATGCGGACCGGGCGACGCTCCATATCCGGCACTACGGGCCGGGCGAATCGCACGGCATCCCGTACCGCTGCCTTACGCCGCGCTCGCTGCGCAACGTGCTGGTGGCCGGCCGCTCCGTTTCGTGCGAGCGGCGGGTGCTCGGCAGCGTGCGGGTGATGCCGGTCTGCCTCGCCATGGGCGAAGCGGCGGGCCTCGCCGCCGCGTTCGCGGCGCAGCTGCCGGGCGGCGACGTCCACGCCGTCGACGTAGGGCGCCTGCGCGGCCGGTTGAAGGAAGAGGGCGCGTACCTGCCCGATACGGAGCAAGCAGAGCCGTCGAACTAACAGGCTGCTCTCATTTTACGCGTATAATCAGACAGAAAAGAACCTTCCCTCCCGCTTCTGCAGGGGGTGGAAGGTTCTTTCGCATGGTATTGTTGGGCGACAGACTAAAACGTAACGGGATTCCCCTTCCGGGACAGTCCCTTTAGACGAGCCGCACCTTGTAAGCGCGGAGCCAGGTGTCCATCTGGCCGAGGTAAGCGAACAGCTGCGGACCGCTCATCAGCTGGCCGAACCAGGGGATGTGAATCGCCGTGTCGGACGACTCGGCGAGAGCGCGCACATGCTTCACATCGATCAGGGGCAAGAGGGGCGAGGAGGAATCGTCGAGGATCTCCAGCACCCATTTTTTCACCGCTGCGGTGTAGGACGGGTTATGCGTTTTCGGATACGGGCTCTTCTTGCGGTAGAGCACGTCGTCCGGCAGCACGCCGGTGAGCGCCTTGCGCAGGATGCCCTTCTCCCGCTCGCCCGCCGTCTTGATCTCCCACGGGATGTTGAAGACATAATCGACGAGCCGGTGGTCGCAATAGGGGACACGCACTTCCAGGCCCGCCGCCATGCTCATCCGGTCCTTGCGGTCGAGCAGCGTCGGCATGAACCGGGTGATGTTGAGGTAGGACATCTCGCGCATCCGGTTCTGCGCCGCGTCCTCTCCGGCCAGCCGGGGCACCTCGGCGATCGCCTGGCGGTAGCGGTCGAGCACGTATCCGCGCGGGTTCAGGTCGGCGGCCAGCTCGGGGCTCAGCACCGATACGCGCGTATCCATCTGCAGCGACCAAGGGAACGTCCCGGCGTTCAGCGCTTCCTCGCGGTGGAACCAAGGGTAGCCGCCGAAGATTTCATCGGCGGCTTCGCCGGATACCGCCACCGTCGCGAGCTTCTTGATCTCGCGGCAGAACAGCAGGAGCGAAGCGTCCACGTCCGCCATGCCGGGAAGGTCGCGGGCGAACATGGCGTCCTTCAGCGCCTCGACCAGCTCCGGCGTATCGAATTCGACATTGTAATGGTCGGTGCCCAGGTGCGCGCTGATCCGTTTGATCCAGGGAGCATCGGGGTTCGGCTGGAATGCGCTCGACCGGAAATGCTTGTCGTTGTCGACATAATCGACCGAGAAGGTCGGCACGATGCCCTGCCCCGTTCTCGCGTAATACGAGACCGCAAGCGAGGTGAGGGCGCTGGAATCGAGGCCGCCCGAGAGCAGCGTGCACACCGGCACGTCGGAGAGCAGCTGCCGCTCGAGCGTATCCTTGAGCAGCTCGCTGATTCGCTCGGCCGTGGCCTCCACATCGTCCTCGTGCGGGCGGCTCTCCAGCTGCCAATAAACGGAGCGGGTGACGCCGCTGCGGTTTACCGTCATGCAGTGTCCCGGCTTCAGCTCGTTCATGCCGCGGTAGACTCCGTTGCCGGGAGTGCGGGCCGGCCCGATGGCGAACACCTCTGCCAGCCCTTCGGCATCGATCACCGCCGGGAAGTCGGGATGGGCGAGGATCGCCTTCGGCTCCGAGCCGAAGAGGAAGAAATCGCCTTTATCCGCATAGAAGAGCGGCTTGACGCCGAGCCGGTCGCGGACGAGAAACAGTTCCTCCTCCGCCTCGTCCCAGATGGCGAAGGCGAAGATGCCGTTGAACCGGTCCACGCACGCTTTGCCCCACTCGATATAGGCTTCCAGCAGCACCTCGGTGTCGCAGGTGGTGCGGAAGCGATGGCCGCGGGTTAACAGCTCTTTTTTCAGCTCGGGAGCGTTATACAGCTCTCCGTTGTACACGACGATGCAATCCTTGTCGCCTTTTGACCGGATCATCGGCTGCGCGCCGTTCTCCGGGTCCATGACGCTTAAGCGCCGGTGCCCGAAGGCGCAGCGAGGGGAGAGCCACTCGCCCGCCGCATCCGGCCCCCGGGGTGCGAGCGTCTCCGTCATCGCCTCCACAATCTCGGAAAACCGGGTCAAATCCCGCCGCCAGTCCACCCATCCCGTGATTCCGCACATGAGCCTCAATCCTTTCCGCGAAGCTGATTTTTCCATGAAAATAGCCGTAAACCTCCGAATCGGGCTCCGGCGGTTCTGCTTTCACAGGGTATGCGGAATTTGGGCGATTGTTGTCTGTCCAGCAATCTGGAAGCTCGTTTTGCCGCAACGGCTGCTGATACCGATCCCACCAGCCCATCCGGCCAACAGTCGAAGCCGATTTCGATTTTGAGCCGGAAAAGCAGCGGTGGCGGTAGAGAGGGCGCCCGGAATCATTCTTTGATTCTCTTGCGGCTCCCGCTCATGAAAACAAGGGGAAAAATTCCCCTTATTTCCGGTCCCTTCTCCCCATTACTGAAAATAACGGGAAAAATTCCCTTTATTCTCGCAAATTCTCCTCATGAGGGGTGCTTTTCGAGAATTAGCGGGAAAAATTCCCTCTATCTCCCGCCCTCGCTCCCTTTCCCACTCCGTTCCCGCTCCGTTCCCGCTCCATTTCCGCTCCGTTCCCGGACTATGTCGAGCGCTGATTTCATTTTCGCGCCATACATAAAAAAAGACCGCCCAGCGGCGGCCTTTGAAAATCACAGAATATGAAACTCGCATTTGCTGCGCGAATAATCGATTCCGTTCACGCGGACATAATCCGGATCGAATCGCTCCACGGTTCCCGGATATACGAGGGTAACGTGATTGCGGCGCTGGAGCACCAGAATATTCCATTCCAGCAGGGCGGCGGCGAACAGCTCGGAATCGGTCACGAGCAGGCGGGGTGAGGAATGCATGGCTGACCTCCAATGAACCTTTTCTATTACTCACATTCTAGCGGAGACGAATCCCGAATAGAACCTTCTCACGGAAATGTTCACAAAATGGTGACAAGATGTCAGAATATTTTCCAATGGTTGGGGGGTACGGAGAGTAGCCGGATGGGACGAAGTCATGATATGATCGACATGGAAAAAGAATGGGAAGGGGAGTGGGCGGGTGGCCCGCAAGCAAACTCGCAGTACCAGCAGTACCAATGGAAAATGGTTCATTCCGGCGTTTCTCGGGGGGCTGGTGATCCTCCTCGGGGTTTTGATCTTTTTGAACTGGTACACGGAAGACAAGGACGCCAAAGCCCAGGCCGACCTGTTGAAGGACATGCCGAACTGGACGCAGATCCGCGGCGACATCGACGTTTCCAAAGGCATCGAGTACGACAAGCAGCCTTATCTGGGCAGTCCCGACGCCAAGGTCAAAGTCGTGGAAGCCGCCGATTTCAAATGCCCGGCTTGCCGGAACTGGGCGACCGGCGACATGAAGAAGTTCAAGGAGAATTACATCGACACGGGGAAGGTTCAATTCTTCTTCATGAACTATCCGTTCATCGACCGCGATTCGATCCTGGCCGCGAGCGCCGGCGAGGCAATCTTTCACCAGAGCAACGATGCCTTCTGGCAGTTTGCGGACAAGCTCTACGAGAATCAGGGAGACGAGAAGACCATCTGGGCGACGCGGGACTTCCTGAACGATTTCGTGAAGAAGAACGTCACCGGCATCGATTACGGCAAGTTCGAGCAGGATCTCAAGAACGACACCTACATGCTCGATGTCAAAAAAGACTTCAAAACCGCCGGAAGCCTCGGCGTCAACGGCACCCCGCAGTTTTTCATCAACGGCGTTCATCAGCCGGTAGCGGCCAGCGGCGAGACGAAGACCACGTACGAACGGCTGGCGGAAGCGGTCGACGCCGAGCTGGCGAAATGATCAAGAGAATGCAATAGGCTCAGGCTGGGGCGCGGTTGTCCCGGCCTTTTGCCGATGGTGAGTGAATTTAAGGTGAAACGGACGGCAATGACGGGAACAGCTCGATCGGGAGATCGGGCGGCTCGACTAGGGGATCGGAAGGAAAGGTTTCGAAGCGTGATTTCAGTCGGAGAGAAGGAATTCGTACCGCCGGGCGCTGCGCTCGGTTTTTTTTGCTCGCAAAGGTCAAATAAGGTCGAATCAACCGCAGCGCCCTCCCCAAGCGAAAATATCCCGTGAAAATAGATGAAAACAGCCGAAAACGGCCCGAGAACCATTTTGTTCCATGGGAGCGGGTGTTCTATAATAGAGAAGAAAGGTCAATTAAAGTCAGAGAAGAAAGGCTCAGTCCCGAAATCAGTGCTTGACGGCGCTCTCTTGTCCCACCAACATTCTGCACGAAATCGGCAACACGAAAGCCGGATACGCAGACCACCCCGGCATTCGTTCAGCTCCAGCCTCATGACAGACTCTCGATACTTCCGCAATCAGGCTTGCACAAAATCAGGTTTTTGGGGGGATTGCCAGACCTTGCGCAAGGCTAGAACCGGAACTCTGGCCCATCCGTGACCACCCGGTAGAAATAGGAGGAATTTCTCCCGTTATTTGGCCCAGTACCCTCTTGGGCACCATAATAGAGGGAATTTCTCCCGCTATTTTTGCAATTCTCGGCAAATTTATATTGCCATGGTAAATTAGCGGTAATTTTTACCTTTGTTTGGCCACAATAGCTTGTTGGTCTCAGAATAACGGTCATTTTTACCTCTATATCGGTTTCGGCCTCAGACGCACGAAACGGGACTGCTTGGGAAGAGTCTTCGTGCTGCCCCTGCCGTTCAGAGCATCTTTTCAAGGCGCCGAGCAAGGTATGGAACCAAGAGTTTCAAGCACTGATTTTCGCTTTGACCCAGAAGAAAATAGGAAAATCTGTCGATACAGGCAAGAAACGGCGACGAACAGACAATGATCGGAATGATCGGAGAAAAGGATAAGCGGGAGGGATTCGAATGAATATCAACAACTATACGCAAAAACTGCAGGAGGCCGTCACACAGGCCCAGTCCATCGCCGCCGCGAGCGGCCATCCGGAGATCGACAGCCTGCATCTGCTGAAGGCTCTGCTCGATCAGACGGACGGGCTCTTTCCCCGGCTGTTGCAGAAGATGGAGGTCTCTCCGGCCATACTGGCGCGGAAGACGGATGATGCACTCGGCCGCAGGCCGCGGGTGAGCGGAGCCGGAGCGGAGGTGCGCCGCTATGCGTCCGCGTCTCTGATCCGCGTCCTGGAGCGGGCTGAGCGGGAAGCGGCGGCGATGGACGACGAGTACGTCGCCGTCGAGCACGCGGCGCTATCCATGGCCGAGGAGTCGGCGGCGGATCACCGCGAGCTGTATGAATGGTTCGCCGGACTCGGGATCACCCGGAAGAAGCTGCAGGAAGCGCTCGCCGGCATCCGCGGCCATCAGCGGGTGACGAGCCGCGAGCCGGAGGCCATCTACGAGGTGCTGGAGAAGTACGGTCGCGATCTCGTCGCGGAGGTGCGCGCCGGCAAGGTCGATCCGGTCATCGGCCGCGACGGCGAAATCCGCCGGGTGATCCGCATTCTCTCGCGGAAGACGAAGAACAATCCCGTGTTGATCGGCGAGCCCGGCGTCGGCAAGACGGCCATCGTGGAAGGCTTGGCGCAGCGGATCGTGCGCAGGGACGTGCCTGAGGGGCTGAAGGACAAGACGATCTTCTCGCTCGACATGTCCTCGCTCGTGGCGGGCGCCAAGTACCGCGGCGAATTCGAGGAGCGGCTGCAGGCCGTGCTGAAGGAAATCAAGGAGAGCGAAGGACGGATCATCCTCTTCATCGACGAGCTGCACACGATCGTCGGCGCCGGCAAGACCGAGGGCGCGATGGACGCCGGCAACATGCTGAAGCCGATGCTCGCCCGCGGCGAGTTGCATTGCATCGGCGCGACGACGCTGGACGAATACCGCACCTACATCGAGAAGGACCCGGCCCTGGAGCGCCGCTTCCAGCAAGTTCTCGTCACCGAGCCCGACGTGGAGGACACCATCTCCATCCTGCGCGGGCTGAAGGAGCGCTTCGAAGTGCATCACGGCGTGAAAATTCACGACAGCGCCCTGGTCGCTGCCGGCGTCCTCTCCAACCACTACATCTCGGACCGCTTCCTCCCCGACAAGGCGATCGATCTGGTGGACGAAGCCTGCGCGATGATCCGCACCGAGATCGATTCGATGCCGGCCGAGATGGACGAGGTGACGCGGCGGATGATGCAGATGGAGATCGAAGAAGCCGCGCTGAAAAAAGAGTCGGACGAGGCCAGCAAGCGGCGGCTGGACGTTCTCCAGCGGGAGCTCGCCGATCTGAAGGAGAAGCATCTGGCCATGAAAGCGCGCTGGGAGAAGGAGAAATCGTCCATCCAGGGAGTCCGCGCGATCAAGCAGAGGCTGGAGCAGGCGAAGAAGGAGCTGGCCGACGCGGAAGACCGCTACGACCTGGAGAAATCCGCCGAGCTCAGCTACGGGATCATCCCGGGACTGGAGAAGGAATTGAAGCAGGCGGAGGAAGCGGCGCAGCAGGAGAGCGAGAACCGGCTTCTCCGCGAAGCGGTCACCGAGGAGGAGATCGCCGATATCGTCTCCATGTGGACGGGGATTCCCGTCAGCCGGCTCGTCGAGGGCGAACGCGTCAAGCTGCTGCAGCTGGATTCTCACCTGCATGAGCGGGTTGTCGGGCAGGATGAAGCGGTCGGCCTCGTGGCCGATGCGGTGCTGCGGGCGCGGGCAGGCATCAAGGATCCGAGCCGCCCGATCGGCTCGTTCCTGTTCCTCGGCCCCACCGGTGTCGGCAAGACTGAGCTGGCCAAAGCGCTCTCCGTGGCGCTGTTCGACCGCGAGGAGAACCTGATCCGCATCGACATGTCCGAATACATGGAGAAATTCAGCGTCTCGCGGCTGATCGGGGCTCCTCCCGGCTACGTCGGCTATGAGGAGGGCGGCCAGCTGACCGAAGCGGTCCGCCGCCAGCCGTATTCCGTCATCCTGCTCGACGAGATCGAGAAGGCGCATCCCGACGTGTTCAACATCCTGCTTCAGCTGCTGGATGACGGCCGTCTCACCGATTCGCAGGGGCGGGTGGTCAACTTCAAGAACACGATCGTCATCATGACCTCCAATATCGGCTCGGCGCATCTCACTCAGGGCACCGATGTCTCCGGCAAGCTCTCCGAGGAAGCGAAGGAGCGCGCCATGGGCGAGCTGCGGGCGCATTTCCGGCCCGAGTTCCTGAACCGCGTCGACGATATCGTGATGTTCAAGCCGCTCACGCTGCCGGAGATCGAAGCGATCGTCGGCAAGCTGATGAAGGAGCTGGAAGGCCGCCTCGCCGACCGGCAGATCAGGCTCGTGCTGGATGAGAGCGCCCGCCGGCTGATCGCCCGTCAGGGCTTCGACCCGGTCTACGGCGCAAGGCCGCTCAAGCGGTTCATCCAGCGCAACCTGGAGACGCTCGTCGCCCGCGCGCTCGTCGCCGGCGATGCTGCCGACGGCTCGATGCTCACGGTGCGCGCCGAGAACGGCGAGCTCGCGGTGGAGATCGCGAAGCCGCAGCCCGCATAGCTTGAGCGGAGCGGCGGAGTACCGCCGGTCCCGGCTTGCACGGGACTGTCCCTTGCGCTACGTCATTTCGTGACTTGATCGAGTCCCAGGCTTCGCTTCAATCCTTCCTGCAGCACTTGGGAAAAGTTGAGGTTCTGCCTCTCGGCCTCATCGTTCAACCATTTCGGCACGGTCAGCGTTTTCTTTACGGCCTTCGACTCCATGGCTTCCCGAACGGTAGGCATATAAGCCGTCACGGCAAACGCGGCTTCCCCATCCTCTGCTTGGGCAATGATGGCGTCTAGCGGAGCCGGGGCGGGTATTTCGTCGTTGTCCTGTTCCATGATGTACAGGAAGCCTTCTAGGGCCTCGCGAGCGGCGGTTTGTGCCTGTTCGGCTGTATCGCCGCAAGTCAAGCATCCGGGTAGATCAGGAAAACGTACAGATACACCTTCCGGTGCTGTATCAATCAGAGCCCAAAAGCGATAAACGTCTTTGCTCATCTATGTTTAACCTCCTTGGGGGAAGAGGGCCTTGCTGCCCTACAACCCTGCTGATTTTAAGATGCTGGCTTGTGTCTTTGGAGGATAGCTTTTCTTTGGATGCGGCACCGTAACTTTCCCGGGCTTTGACGGATGTTTGAAGTAATGATGGTCGCCGTTGGCTCCTATGTAGTACCATCCATCCTCCTCAATTAATTTGATGATTTCGCGTGAGTTGTATGCTTTCATCGCGTCCCCCCTTTCATGTCTTCATTATAACACGTATATATTGTACGCGTCACTAATAAAATACGTATTATTAGGACGTATAAAGTGCATATTGAATGAGAATTATGGATGCCTTTTATGGTTGAAGCGAAATCTTCAGATGGACGGGTAGATCAACAGTGACGGTCGTGGACCGGAGATGATTGATTAGAATAGAATCAAAATAAAAAGGAGCCCATCGCTAGGCTCCTTTTTTGTGTGCAAAATTTGTGTAAAAAAATCTGGTTTTTATCTTTATCAATCTGATTCTAAATTCGCTGAAATTTGCGAAAAACACAGTTGTATCAAGGATATATGAGAATGGTTGACTTATCTATCGCGTCCAGATTTCAATAGATGGCGTCCCAGGAGGGATTCGAACCCCCGACAACACGCTTAGAAGGCGTGTGCTCTATCCAACTGAGCTACTGGGACAACGGATAGATGGTAGGGACACTGGTTCAGGAAAACCGGCGTATGGGCCGATGCTAGAATGGAGCGGGTGAAGGGAATCGAACCCTCGCCTCAAGCTTGGGAAGCTGGCGTTCTACCATTGAACTACACCCGCATATGTCTTAGGCGAAACAGGAATATCATAGCACATCCCCGGGAAAAGAATCAACCGTTATTTTTGGGGCCGCGCGTTTAAGCAGGGGCTTTGCTTTTTTTCGTGCAAACCGCTACGATCTTCTCAAGGACAAGACTCGCGAACGAGATTTAGGCAAGAAACGAGGTGAGCACCATCACAGATAGACCGGGAGAAGACGAGGAAGAAGCCTTGCGGCGGGAGAAGCTCGATAACGTCATCCTGTTTCCTCCGACCGTGGATTACTATCAGATCGAACTGACGAAAATGCTGGAGTCGGAACGGTATCGGGAAGCGTCCGAGCTGCTACGGTTCCTGCTTAGCGTAGACAGCGGCGATCCCCGCAACCATGAGGAATGGGAGACCTTGCTCGACTGGATCACCGCCCTGATGGCCGAAGCGGATCAAAGCGGGGGGATGGTGGCGACCGGCGAAGGCGAGGAATCGGAGGATGAGCTGCTGCACAAGGAAGCGGAGCGCAAGAAGACCGCCGATGAGGGTTACGTGGCGCGCCTGTTGGAATCGCTGACCTCAGCCGGCTCGCTCGATCAGATTCTGCTCGCTCTGGGACAGCTCGTCTATGTGCAGCACCCGGATGTTGAACCGACCGTTGTCCGCTGGCTGGAGAATACTCAGCTCCATCCGTACATTCACTTCAAGGCCATGCAGACCTTGAAGCGCCGGGGCGCCGCCGGCTCCGTACGGATCGCCTCCCAAGGTGAAGTGAAGGAGCTGGCGATTGAAGACACCCCGCTCGGGATTTGGGATTTTCCGGAGGCGATCACGGCCGTGCTGAAGCGGGTGCAGGAGCAGTGCGAGATCGGCGAGCCGGCTCTCGGTTTTTTTGCCGAGGAGACGTGGAGGGAATTTCTCGCATTCATCTTCGCCTCTCCGCTGTTCAACCGGCTGACTGAGCTGGACGAGGGCAGCCGCGAGGCCTGGGCGGCGGCGCTCCATCAGTCGCTGCGCAAGGCCATGGACGGCCAGGCGGACGAGCGGGATGTGCTGAAGCTGTACGGGGTGACGGAGGCGCGGATGATCGAGTACAAGCAGGCGGGTCAGGCGCTGGACGCTTTCATGCGGCTGCAGAGCCGTTCCTAGGCGCCGGCGGCGAATTTGCCGTGATTTTGCCCAGATTGTCTTGAAATGGCAAGGTGATATGTTTATAATGAAATGGTTAAGGACCAGAGTGATAACGACGCTGGTACATTTTTTGGAGGGGAAAGCATAAAATGAAAGCAAGCTGGGAAAAAATAGAGAAGAATCAGGGCGTCCTGACCGTCGAAGTGGAAGCGGAACGGGTCGCCGTAGCGTTAGACAAAGCATTCAAGAAAGTGTCCGGCAAGGTATCCGTACCCGGCTTCCGCAAAGGCAAGGTGCCGCGTTCCATGTTCGAAGCCCGTTACGGAGTGGAAAGCCTGTACCAGGACGCTTTGGACATCCTGCTTCCTGACGTGTATGTGGAAGCGATTGAGGAGACGAAGATCGATCCGGTCGACCGCCCGGAGATCGACGTACAGGAGATGGCCAAGGGACAAGCGCTCAAGTTCACCGCCAAGGTTACCGTGAAGCCGGAAGTGGAGCTGGGCGAGTACAAGGGCATTGAAGTCGAAGAAAAGAGCGCCGACGTGACTCCCGAAGAAGTCGCAGCGGAGCTGAAGCGCCTGCAGGAGCGCCACGCCGAGCTGGTTGTGGCCGAAGAGGGCGAAGAAGCGAAGGACGGCGACATCGCGATCATCGACTTCGAAGGCTTCGTGGACGGAGTCGCGTTCGAAGGCGGCCAAGCCGAGAAGCAATCCCTGGAGCTGGGCTCCGGCAGCTTCATCCCCGGCTTTGAAGAGCAAGTAGTCGGAATGAAGAAGAACGAAGAGAAGGAGATCAACGTCACCTTCCCGGAAGAGTACCATTCCGAAGACCTGAAGGGCAAAGCCGCCGTCTTCAAGGTATTGCTCCATGACATCAAGCGCAAGAACCTGCCCGAGCTTGACGATGAATTCGCCAAGGACGTAAGCGAGTTCGATACGCTTGACGAATACAAGGCCGACATCGAGAAGAACCTCAAGCAGCAGAAGGAAGAGGCGAACAAGCGCGATCGCGAAAACACCATCATCGCCAAAGTGGCCGAGAACGCTCAGGTGGAAATTCCGGACGTCATGATCGACAATGAAGTGGACAACCTGTTCAAGGATTTTGCGAACCGCCTTCAATCCCAAGGCATGAACATGGAGCTGTATACCCAGTTCACCGGCCAGACGGAAGACATCCTGAAGGGCCAGATGCGCGAAGAAGCTGAGCGGCGCGTCCGCAGCAACCTGGTTCTGGAAGCTGTCGCCAAGGCGGAGGGCATTGAAGCGAGCGAAGAGGATGAGGAAGCCGAGCTCTCTCGCATGGCTGAGATGTACCAACGCAGTGTAGAAGAGATCCGCTCGATCTTCACGGCCAACGGCATGATCGACGGCATCAAGACCGATCTTGCTATCCGCAAAACCATAGACTTCCTGGTGGAAAGCAGCAAGAAGGCCGCTTAAGCGATCCACTGCAGCTTCCGTCAGACAACCGAATGAACGAGCGATCCCGCCCCGGGATCGCCTGATCCGGAAAGGCGTCGCTCATCGGCGCCTTTCTTGCAGAATTAAGGAAGCAGGCAAGCAGCTTTTGTTTCTTGCCGGAGACTGCTGGTAAGAATGACAGGGGCAGGCAAACATGATAAGATGAAGTTGTAAATCTGGCTGATTTCTAGCAAAGGGGTTGCTGTCGATATGAGTCTGATTCCAATGGTTGTGGAACAGGAGGCCCGCGGCGAGCGGTCCTACGACATTTATTCACGTCTCTTGAAGGACCGGATTATCTTTATCGGAGACGCGATTGACGACAATGTCGCCAATCTGGTGATCGCGCAGCTATTGTTCCTGCAAGCGGCCGATTCCGAGAAGGATATCAGCCTGTATATCAATTCTCCCGGCGGCTCGGTAACGGCCGGCATGGGAATATACGACACCATGCAGTTCATCAAGCCCGATGTATCCACCATCTGCGTGGGGATGGCGGCTAGCATGGCCTCCCTGCTCCTCACCGCTGGCGCCAAGGGCAAGCGGTACGCTCTGCCGAACAGCGAAGTGATGATTCACCAACCGCTCGGCGGCGTGCAAGGCCAGGCCACCGACATCAAGATCCATGCCGATTGGATCGTCAAGACCAAGCAGAAGCTCAATCAAATCTATGTGACGCATACGGGTCAGCCCTATGAGAAGATCGATCGGGATACCGATCGCGACAACTTCATGTCTGCTGAGGATGCCAAGGCTTACGGGTTGATCGATGAGGTCATCACCCGAAAAGATTCAGTTTAACAAGGGGTGATCCAATGTTTAAATTTAACGAAGAGAAGGGTCAGCTGAAGTGCTCGTTCTGCGGCAAGTCCCAGGACCAGGTGCGCAAGCTGGTGGCGGGACCGGGAGTCTACATCTGCGATGAGTGCATCGAGCTTTGTACGGAGATCGTGGAGGAAGAGCTCGGCCACGACGAGGAGCTTGATCTGAAGGATGTTCCCAAGCCCAAGGATATTCGCAACATCCTGGACCAGTATGTAATCGGACAGGATACCGCCAAGAAATCTTTGTCCGTTGCCGTATACAATCACTACAAGCGCATCAACACCCAGGGCAACAAGGATGAAGTGGAACTCGCCAAGAGCAACATTCTCTTGCTCGGACCGACCGGGAGCGGCAAGACGCTGCTTGCGCAGACGCTGGCCAAGATTCTCAACGTTCCGTTCGCCATTGCCGACGCCACCTCGCTTACGGAAGCCGGCTATGTCGGGGAGGATGTCGAGAACATTCTGCTCAAGTTGATTCAAGCGGCCGACTACGATGTGGAGAAGGCCGAACGCGGCATCATCTACATCGACGAAATTGACAAGGTGGCCCGCAAGTCGGAGAATCCGTCCATCACCCGCGATGTATCCGGGGAAGGCGTGCAGCAGGCTCTGCTGAAGATCCTGGAAGGCACCGTCGCTTCCGTTCCCCCGCAGGGCGGACGCAAGCATCCCCACCAGGAATTCATCCAGATCGACACGACGAACATCCTGTTCATCGTGGGTGGCGCTTTTGACGGCCTGGAGTCGATCATCAAGCGGCGGATCGGCAAGAAAGTGATCGGCTTCGGCACGGACGGCCACAAGACCGATCTGAAACAAGGCGAGTACCTCTCTCTCGTGCTTCCCGAAGACCTGCTCAAGTTCGGGCTGATCCCCGAATTCGTCGGCCGGATTCCGGTCATCTCCACACTGGAGCCGCTGGATGAAGCCGCGCTCGTGCGGATTCTGACCGAGCCGAAGAACGCGCTCGTGAAGCAGTACCAGAAGCTCTTGGAGATGGATAACGTGAATCTCGAGTTCACGACGGAAGCCCTCGATTCCATCGCCAAGGAAGCGATCAAGCGCAGTACCGGCGCCCGTGGGCTCCGCGCGATCATCGAGAGCATCATGCTCGACGTGATGTTCGATGTGCCGTCGCGGACGGACGTATCCAAATGCGTCGTCACCAAAGAGACGGTGCAGGAGAAGGTCTCACCGCTCATCACCACCAAGGATACCAAGAAGAAGGAAGAGAGCGCCTAATAAGCGCCGGTCTTCCTTGCCATATCAAGCCATCAGCACCCTCCGTTTCGGTTCTGGCCCGCCAAGGGCTTCCGGAGCGGAGGATGTTTGGCATAAGGGGGGAATGGTCTTATGCATCACCGCAGGGATACGATTCCGGTCCAGGTGGGGAACCTCACCATCGGCGGCAGCGATCAGGTGGTCATTCAGAGCATGTGCACGACCAAGACGGCGGATGTCGAGGCGACGGTGGCGGAGATTGTGCGGCTGGAGGAAGCCGGCTGCCAGCTTGTCCGCGTTACGGTAAACAACATGGAAGCGGCCGAAGCCATCAAGGAAATCAAGAAGCGGATTCACATTCCGCTCGTCTCGGATATCCATTTCGACTATCGGCTTGCCCTCAAGGCGATCGAGAACGGCATTGACAAGGTGCGGATCAATCCGGGCAACATCGGCAAGCGCGACAAGGTCGAGGCGGTCGTGAAGGCTTGCAAGGAGCGGGGCATTCCGATCCGGATCGGCGTGAACGCCGGCTCGCTGGAGAAGCACCTGTTGGACCAATACGGCTATCCGACGGCGGACGCGATGGTCGAAAGCGCGCTCTATCACATCCGCATCCTCGAGGAGTTGGATTTCCGCGACATCATTGTCTCTCTTAAAGCTTCCGACGTGCCGATGGCGATCGAAGCGTACACGAAGGCGGCGTCCGCGTTCCGCTATCCGCTCCACCTGGGTATAACGGAATCGGGAACGCTGTTCTCGGGCACGATCAAGAGCTCGGCCGGTCTCGGCGCGCTTCTGTCCCTGGGAATCGGCTCCACCGTCCGCGTCTCGCTGAGCGCCGATCCGGTGGAAGAGGTCAAGGTGGCCCGCGAGCTGTTGAAGGTGTTCGGGCTCGTGTCCGACGCGCCGACGCTCATCTCCTGCCCCACCTGCGGAAGGCTGGATATCGATCTGTTTGCTATCGCGAACGAGGTGGAGGCTTACCTCGCCAACCTCCGCGTGCCGATCAAGGTGTCGGTGCTCGGCTGTGCCGTCAACGGTCCGGGCGAGGCTCGCGAGGCCGATATCGGCATCGCCGGAGCGCGGGGAGAGGGCTTGCTTTTCCGCTACGGAGAGATGATTCGCAAGGTGCCGGAGGCCGAGCTCGTCACCGAACTCAAGCGGGAAATCGACAAGATCGTCAAGGAATACGAGGAGACCGGGGAAATCTCCGGCAGGCGGCATGCCAAAGAAGCCGCCGTTCCATCGGTCAAGTAGCGCCCGGCCCCATCCTGTGCAAATGCCAGCTTAAGGCAGCAACGGCACCTTGGCGCAGGAATCGGGAAGGCAGCGCTCCAGCATCACATATTCGGAGATCGCGGAAGCCAAGGCTTCGGCGATTTTTTTTTGCTCGGGGGGATCGGTCAGCCGCTGGCGATCGGAAGCATTGGAGAGGAACCCCATCTCGACAATGACTGTCGGGGCGTCGATCCGCTTCAGCAAGTAATACGTTTTACCCGGGAAGGGGGAATTTGCGGTGCCGGCGCTGCGGTTCAGGGAGGCCTGGAGGATGCGGGCCAAGAGCAGGCTTTTCGGATTATCGTGCTGATAGAGCACGATGGGTCCCCGCCGCTCGGCGTTGCGGGTCCAGTTGACATGCAGGCTGACCACGGCCGAAGGCTCCAGAACGGTGGTGAGTCCGTAGCGCTGGCCGAGGTCGCGCAAGTGGCGCGAACGCGCTCCCTGCCAGCGGTTCTCCTCGCTCAGGGCGTAATCGCCGAAGCGGTTGAGGACGCAGTCGATCCGGCGGGCGGTGAGCTCTTTGCGCAACAGCAGGGCGACGCTCAGGTTGATGTCTTTTTCCAGAATGGTACCATCGAACGTGCCCCCGTCTATACCTCCGTGGCCAGCGTCGAGCAGCACATCGGCGGAGGGGAGCAGCGGATCGCTGGAAGACGGAAGCGAGCGCTCGGGAGAAGGCGTGGCGCACGCGGTCGGCGGAGCGGACAGGATCAGGATGGCGGCAATGAGCATGAAGGTACGAAGTATAGACCTGTTCACCAACAGTTCCCCCTTTGGCAGATTCCGGCAAATATGGGTTGGTCTTCGGGATGGCAGTCCTGGGCATAGTGTATCCCCGCCGGGCAATTTAATGAGTACCGCCTGCGGGACTTCCGCATTATCCGCGGCTGCTTCCTTTGGCGAAACAGGGTTATCCCGGAAAGTACCGGGAAATACTAACCTTATAAGCCTCGGATTGACCGGGGGATTGGCATTGAAGGAGGAAGCCTTATGGGACTCAGTGTGGCGCTCATGATCATTCAGGTGTTTTTTGCCGTTGTCATCGGCCTCTATTTCTGGAACCTGCTGCGCGGGCAGCAAACGAACAAGATAGCGGTGGACCGCGAATCCAAAAAGGAATTGGAGAAACTGCGCAAGCTGCGCTCGGTTTCGCTTTCCAAGCCCCTCTCCGAGAAGACCCGGCCGAACTCTCTGGATGATATCGTCGGGCAGAAGGAAGGGCTGCGGGCGCTCAAGGCGGCTCTCTGCGGTCCGAATCCCCAGCATGTGCTCATCTACGGCCCGCCGGGGGTCGGCAAGACGGCGGCGGCGCGGGTGATTCTGGAAGAGGCAAAGAAGAATGCCTTCTCCCCCTTCCGCCAGGACGCCAAATTCGTCGAGACGGACGCGACGGTGGCCCGCTTCGACGAACGGGGCATCGCCGATCCGCTGATCGGATCGGTGCATGATCCCATCTACCAGGGAGCGGGCGCCATGGGCGTAGCCGGCATTCCGCAGCCAAAGCCGGGGGCGGTATCCAAGGCGCACGGCGGCATTCTTTTTATCGACGAGATCGGCGAACTGCATCCGGTGCAGATGAATAAGCTGCTCAAAGTGCTGGAAGACCGCAAGGTGTTCCTGGAGAGCGCCTATTACAATTCCGAGGACCCGAATATTCCAAGCTACATCCACGATATCTTCCAAAACGGGCTGCCCGCGGATTTCCGTCTGGTTGGCGCGACGACGCGGACTCCGCAGGACATTCCGCCCGCGATCCGCTCGCGCTGCATGGAGATCTTCTTCCGGCCGCTTCTGCCGGAAGAGATTGGCGCCGTCGCCGAGAACGCGATCCGCAAGATCGGCTTCCCCGACCGGCCGGAAGCGGTCGAGGTGGTGAAGCGGTACGCGACGAACGGCCGCGAGGCGGTGAATGTGATTCAGCTGGCCGCCGGCCTCGCCCTGACGGACAAACGGAGCGATATCACGGCGGCCGACGTCGAATGGGTCGTCAACAGCTGCCAGATTCCGCCGCGGCTGGAACGCAAGGTGCCGCATGCGCCGCGCCCGGGCTTCGTGAACGGCCTGGCTGTCTACGGCCCGAACCTGGGAACTTTGCTGGAGATCGAGGTCACGGCGGTGAAGGCGGCGCCCGGAGCGGGGAGCTGGACCGTTACGGGCGTGGTGGACGAGGAAGAGCTGGGCGGCGGCTCACGAACATTGCGGCGCAAGAGCATGGCCCGCGGCTCGGTGGACAATGTGCTGACCGTTCTTCGCGGCCTGGAATTCCGCCCGCAGGATTACGACCTGCACATCAATTTCCCGGGCGGGACGCCCATCGACGGCCCTTCCGCCGGCATCTCCATGGCCACGGCAATCGTCTCGGCGATGCTGGACATTCCGGTGGACAACCGGCTCGCCATGACCGGCGAGATGAGCATCCACGGCAAGGTCAAGCCGATCGGCGGGGTCGTGCCCAAGGTGGAGGCCGCTGTCCAGGCAGGCGCGAACAAGGTGATCATTCCCAAGGAGAACTGGCAGGAGCTGTTCAGCGGTCTGGAAGGGATCAGCGTGATCGCGGTCGAATCGATCGAAGAGGTGCTGGAGCAGGCGCTGGGGCTCACCGTCCGCACGGAGAAAACGGCCGGATTTTCCGCATTTGCCGAGCAGGCGGTTCCGGCGGCTTTGCCCTTCCTGCAGGCCGACCGCCTGACCGGGCTCAGCCGCGGCATAGATACACCCTCCGGTTGAGCCCGGAAGGACGGGCAGCCCGGCGGGTGCAAGACGCAGCTTGATCGCAGGCAGGGGGACCGATCGCCGTCAGACGGGCCTCCTGCCTGCATCCTTTTGCCGGTTCCGGTCGGGCGGGTGTCAATTGGTGTTTTGCCGGCGCATCTGATAAAATAATCCTACATTAGAAGAACTGCGCTGAACAACAAAGACCACTGGAGGTGTAGCATGGGGCAGAACAAGACGAAGGCGAAGCGGATGCCTTTGCTGCCTTTGCGGGGGCTCTTGGTATACCCGAGCATGGTTCTGCATCTGGACGTCGGGCGGGAAAAGTCGGTGAAGGCGCTCGAGCAGGCGATGGTGGAGGAGAGCCTGATCCTGTTGTCCTCGCAATCAGAGATCAACATCGAGGACCCCACCCAAGAGGATATCTATCGGATCGGGACAGTGTCGAAGGTCCGGCAGATGCTCAAGCTTCCGAACGGCACGATCCGCGTGCTGGTGGAAGGGCTCGTCCGGGCGGAAGTGCTGGAATATCTGGACAACGAGGAATATTACGAGGTGCTGCTGCAGGAGCTTCCGGAGGAGACGGCAATCGATTCCGAGATCGACGCCCTCATGCGCACCGTTTTGACCCAATTTGAGCACTACATCAATCTCTCCAAAAAGGTGACCCCCGAGACGCTGGCCGCCGTGTCCGATATCGACGAGCCGGGCCGGCTTGCCGACGTGATCACGAGCCATCTGTCTCTGAAGATCAAGGACAAACAGGAAATTCTCGAGACCGTGGACGCCAAGGAGCGCCTCGGCAAGCTGCTCGACATCCTCGGCAACGAGCGCGAGGTGCTGGAGCTGGAGCGCAAGATCGGCCAGCGCGTCAAGAAGCAGATGGAGAAGACGCAGAAGGAATACTACCTGCGCGAGCAGATGAAGGCGATTCAGAAGGAACTCGGCGAGAAGGAGGGCCGCGCCGGCGAAGTCGAGGAGCTGCGCAGCCAGCTGGAGGAAGCCGAGCTGCCCGAGAAGGTGCGGGAGAAGATCGAGAAGGAGATCGACCGCCTGGAAAAAATGCCTGCGGCATCCGCCGAAGGCGGAGTCATCCGCAGTTATATCGACTGGCTCCTGGCGCTGCCTTGGCTCAAGCAGACGGACGATGATCTCGATCTCGCGCGGGCGGAGGAGATTCTGAATGAGGACCACTACGGGCTGGAAAAGCCGAAGGAGCGCGTGTTAGAATACCTCGCTGTGCAGAAGCTGGTGAAGAAGCTGAAGGGGCCGATTCTCTGCCTCGTCGGTCCTCCCGGCGTCGGCAAGACGTCGATCGCCCGCTCCATCGCCCGCTCGCTCGGGCGGGAGTTCATCCGCGTCTCGCTCGGCGGCGTGCGGGACGAGGCCGAGATTCGCGGCCACCGGCGCACCTATGTCGGCGCGATGCCGGGGCGCATCATTCAGGGGATGAAGAACGCGGGAGTGGCCAATCCGGTGTTCCTGCTCGACGAGATCGACAAGATGGCGAGCGATTTCCGCGGCGACCCGGCGGCCGCGCTCCTGGAGGTGCTCGATCCGGAGCAGAACAACACGTTCAGCGACCACTATATCGAGCTGCCGTTCGACCTGTCGAACGTCATGTTCGTGACGACGGCGAACGCGGTGCACAACATCCCCAGGCCGCTGCTCGACCGGATGGAGCTGCTGCACATCCCGGGCTACACGGAGGTGGAGAAGCTCCACATCGCCGAGCGCTACCTGCTGCCGAAGCAGAAGAAGGCGCATGGCCTCGAGCCGGAGCAGCTGGAGATCGGCCGCGACGCCCTGCTCGCCGTGATCCGCAGCTACACGCGGGAAGCGGGCGTTCGCAACCTGGAGCAGCAGATGGCCAGCCTCTGCCGCAAGACAGCGAAGGAGATTCTCTCGAACGGGGGCGCGGCGGTACGGATTCGTCCGGAGGACCTGAAGCGGTATCTCGGCGCCGCGAGGTTCCGTTACGGTATGGCGGAAGCCGAGGATCAGGTCGGCGCCGTGACGGGGCTCGCCTGGACGGAGGTCGGCGGCGACACGATGGTGATTGAGGTCAGCGTCATGCCGGGCACCGGCAAGCTTACGCTCACCGGACAGCTCGGCGATGTCATGAAGGAGTCGGCGCAGGCCGCCTTCACGTACACGCGGGCGCATGCGGCGGACCTGAAGCTGCCGGCGGATTTTCACGAGAAGCATGACATCCACATCCACGTGCCCGAGGGCGCAATCCCGAAGGACGGCCCGTCCGCCGGCATCACGATGGCGACGGCGCTCATCTCGGCGCTGACGCAGGTGCCCGTCTCGCGCGAGGTCGCCATGACCGGCGAGATCACCCTGCGCGGCCGGGTGCTGCCGATCGGCGGGCTGAAGGAGAAATCGCTCGCGGCTCATCGCGCCGGGATCAAGACGATCCTCTTCCCGAAGGAGAACGAAAAGGACCTGGAAGAGATTCCCGAAAGCGTGCGGCAGGACATCCGCTTCATCCCGGTCAGCCAACTCAGCCAAGTGCTGGAGCAAGCCCTGGTTCAGGAAGTCCAGGTCCACTGACAATACAAAAGCATATTGTACAGAATGGGGAGAGATTCTTGAGCAAGAACATGCCGGTTACGGCGGTGGACTCTCTCTTTCGTTCTGGTTTTTTGATTCAAACTGACACGCAGCATGGGCATCGGCGGAAATTTCGCGCCACGCACCCCTTACGGAATGCCTCATCTACGGGCTACAGTACTAGCCTAGCATGGAATCTGACGGATACTGAGAGGTAACGATGGGCTAGCGATTGAAACATAGCAACGGACATGAGCGACCGTTACAGGCCAGTGTCAACCAATTTGGCGATCTAACGGACATTAGCGACGCTTACCCTTGAATTTTCTCCTTTTACCTGCAAATTCTGCTTCTAAGCGGCTCGTATGTCCGTTACAGACAAGATGAGCCGGTTTTGGTCGGATAAGCGTCTCAAATGTCCGTTACACTCGTTACACTCGCAGACCTGGGTGGCAGCGAATTCCGAGAAAAAACAACGGCCGCCACGCCGGAGATGAAGAGTTCAATCGCTCTGCCCTGGCGGATACTTAAAGTAACGTCGGGCTCTAAGCAAAGTTAGTGTAAAAATAATGAAAGAGGGACAGGAATGAAGGTCAAACAGGCGGAATTCGTCATCAGCGCCGTTGGACCGGGCCAATATCCCGAGGACGCCCTTCCGGAGATTGCTCTGGCTGGGCGTTCGAACGTGGGTAAGTCTTCGCTGATCAACCGGCTCATCAGTCGGAAGAATCTGGCGCGGACGAGCTCCCAGCCCGGGAAGACGCAGACGCTCAACTATTATCGGATTAATGATTTCTTTTATTTTGTCGATGTTCCCGGCTACGGGTATGCGAAGGTTTCGCGCGCCGAGCGCGCCTCCTGGGGACGCTTCATCGAGCGCTATCTCCTGAACCGCGAGCCGCTGCGCAAGGTGCTGCTCATCATCGATGTCCGCCATCAGCCGACGAAGGACGATCAGGCCATGTACGAATGGCTGGCGCACAACGGCCTGCCGATTGTCGTCATCGCCACCAAAGCCGACAAGATTCCCCGCAGCCAGTGGCAGAAAAATGTCAAGATCGTCCGCGAAACCCTGGGGATGCCAAAAGGCGATCCGGTGGTTCTGTTCTCGGCAGAAAGCGGGCAGGGACTCGACGAACTCTGGAAACTGCTGGATGAAACCGTGGATTGGACGGATGAAGAAAAGCCAGAAATACCGCAGAAATAAGCGCTTTCATTGTGAAAATCGCCGCTTCCCGGCCCTGCCGTTCCTGCAAGCTTCGGCTTCGTATAGTATAATAATGCCAATGACCATGACCGCAAGCGAGGGATCGGTATATGGCGGAGGGGATATCTGCGATTTATGTCAAGGCGCACTTGGAAGTGACGGAGTCGGAGTTGGATGGCTTGATCGTGCTGCTACGGGAGCGGAGGACTTTCCCTGAGGTGCGGGTGCTGGAAAACGGCAGCCAGGAGATCGCTTTTCCGAACGAGAGGCAAACGGATACGGAATTGGGGCCCGTTCTGGAATTTGCGAAGGTGGACGGCCGGTATGTTTGCCAAGTCTCCTGCCGGGTGATCAATGCGCGACTTGCCGGCGCTCTGCGGCTCGCTGTCTCCCGGTACAAGGGGAACGGACTTTTTCACCGGTATGGGGACGGCTTCATGATGGCGTATGAATATCGCCTGGGTACGGTGGTCAAGATCACCGAGATCAAGGATGGCGTCACTACGGTACTCTACCAGTACAATGCGACCGTCCGCGACCTGGAGGTGCTGTACCATAAGGATACGGTGGAGCGGCAGATCGTCCTGCTGCGGCTGGAGATCGACCGGCTGCTCGATCTGCGCACCCGCTTGAAAACGGCCCAGTCCGCCCGCGCGATCGACGGGCAGCTGAGCGGACTGGCGGCGCGGCTCGCCGAGCTGGAGCGGTAAAAGCATTTTTCCTCATAAACCAAATGGCAAAAGGCTGCAAAGAGCCTGCCGCTGTTCGTTCACCTTCGTCTGATTATCGAATCAGGCGACCGGTGAGGGAGGGCGGCTTTCTTTTTTTGGCGATGACAGGTCATGCCGGTCCGGTCCCGATCCGCCTCAATCCGGCCGTATAGGCGGTTAAGGCAAAGCGGAAGGTTTCGTCCAGGTCGAGGGGGAGACCGAAGCCGCCCTGCCTTTCCAGGAGGACGAAGCCGTGCAGGAGGCTGCGCATGCCGCGCACCGCGTGGACCGCCTCCTCCTGGGACAATTCGTAGGGCGCGAGCGTCTTCAGGGCGAGCTCAACCACCCGGTTGGCCGCTTGCGTGAGGAGCGGATCGTCGGGCTCGGGCGCGCGTTGAATGGCCTCATACAAGCCGGGGTGCTCGCGAGCGAACTGAAGATAAGCCTCGCAATAGCGGTGGACGTCCTCTTCTCCGTCCTTCTCCTCCATTCTGCGGTTCAGCCAGTCGACGAGCAGGTTCAGCCCGTCTAAAGCGAGCAGCTTCCGCAGCTCCGGCAGCCCGGCGACGTGATTGTAAAGAGAAGGGGTGCGAATGTTCAGCCTCTGGGCAAGTTTTGCCAGCGTGACCGCTTCGAAGCCCTGAGTGTCGGCCACCTCCGCTGCGGCGGCAAGGATAGACCATTGATCAAGGCCGATTCTTGGCGACATGGCCTAGAGCTCCTCTCTTCGCGGCGCATTGATCAATCGCTCGCTTCATCGCTTGAACGGGATTTTCCAGCATAGATCCATGACCGACCGCAAGCAAAGCGGGTTGCAGCCCGACGAGCTTGCGGGCGGAATCCAGCGCCCTGTCCACATTCCATGTCGCCATAGCCGGAAACGGAAAACTCAGCTGCATCTGGCCGCTCACAGCCAGCCCTCCTCTGATCTGAAAGGCGTCTCCGGCGATCAGCGAGCGGTTGCGGGTGTCCAGGAACGCCATGGAGCCGGGAGTGTGGCCCGGTGCGGCGATGGCGAGCAGCGAACCGATTCGGTCCCCGTCCTGCAAGAGGACATCAGGACGGGTCTGCACATGCTTCGGAAGGTCACCGCGAATCGGGGTCTGCGGTTCATCCGCATCGAGCGTCAAATCCCGCCGATTCAACAGCCGTTCGTCCCGAGCGGACAGGAACACCGCGGCAGCGGGAAGCTGTTGTTTGAGCGCATCGAGCGACCCGAGATGATCTCCGTGAGCATGAGTCAGCACGATTCGCGCGATCGGCTTGCCGATACGGGCCGCCGCTTTCAGAATGCCCTTGGCACTGTAAGGAAGTCCGGTGTCAATCAACGTTAAGCTGTCCGTTTCCTCGACCAGATAGACATTGACCGGAAACAGGCGGGGGAGAAACGTCAGTTGGCGGATGGTCTGAAACGTGATGATTCGCATCGTGGTCCTCTCCTTTTTGTGAAAACTAATATCATTAGTTAAATAATAACTACTGCCATTAGTTTTGTCAATCCGTTCTCTTTGTCGATCAGGTGGAAGCGCACCATCGAAAGGGACTGTGAGCGCACATTCGGAATAATGGATATCGCGTTCGTAATAAGCGCCATCGTTCCAGGTCGCCGTGAAGAACGGGCCTTTGTATTTTTACGTCCGTAATAGAGGCAGGACCAAATTCTTACTTTACAAATCGGAATACCCAACATTATAATAAGCCTTGCCGGCTTAATACAAGTTTTTCTATCGGATTTATAAAATTGGATAATCATTAGGGAGGCTTTTCTTGTCATGAGAAAAAGATGGTTCACTCTGCTTGCGCTCACATTAGCGCTATCGACCGCTTTATCGGCGTGCGGCAAAGCCAGCGACTCGGCGGCAAGCACAAGCCCGGCCGCATCGGCGAGCTCGGCCAGCACCGCGGCCTCCGCCAGCGCTGCGCCTTCGGCCAGTGCGGCTCCCGCAGGAGAAGCGCCGCGAACGGTTTGATCCAAGCAGCCGATCTCTCCAAGCTGCCGGAGACGGCGAAGAAGCGGACGGACACGGTCATCGTCGGCTTGACGGATCCGAGCGGAGCGTTCACCCCTTACTTTACCCAGAGCGGGTATGATGGCAACGTCAATTCGCTGCTGTTCACTCCGCTGGTAACGGTCGACAACAAGGGCGTGCCGATTCCCGCTCTCGCCGAGAAATGGGAGATTTCTCCGGACCAGCTTACATACACGTTCCATCTCCGCAAAAATGCCAAGTTCAGCGACAGCACGCCGGTGACGGCCGACGATGTGGCTTTCACCTGGACCATCCTGCACGACAAGGCGTATGACGGCGACACTGATTTTTCGCTGGTGAAGGTGAAGGGCGGCCAGGCTTACAAGGACGGGAAAGCGACGAGCGTCGAGGGCATCAAGATCATCGACCCTGAGACGATCTCCGTGACGTTGGAGCAGGTGAATGCGACGGCGCTCCTGTACCTGGGCGGAGAAGTATTGCCGAAGGCTTACTACGGCAAGGACTACAAGCAGGGCAACCTCGATACGCTGAAAAGCCTGGTCACGAAGCCGCTCGGCAACGGGCCCTACAAGCTGGAGAAGTTCATCCCCGGCCAGGAAGTCCGCTTTGTCGCCAACGAGAATTATTACGCCGGCAAGCCGAAGATCGAGCATTTCATCTACAAGACGACCGACGGCGATACATGGCAGTTCATCGAGACGGGCGAGCAGGACTTCGGCGGCTTCTCCGCCACCCAGGACAACATCGACAAGCTGAAGAAGCTCGGCTTCCTCAACATCCAGCCCTACATCGCCAACAATTACGGCTACATTCAGTTCAATCATGAGCATGACGCCCTGAAGGACAAGAGAGTGCGCCAGGCTCTCACCTACGGGCTCGACCGCAAGACGATCTACGTCGATTCCAACCAAGGCGCGGCCCAGGTAGCCAACATCCCGGCATCTCCGGTCTCCTGGTCCTACACGGAAGACGGCATCAACCCGTACAATTACGATCCGGTTAAAGCCAAGGCGCTGCTCGACGAAGCCGGCTGGAAGGTCGGGGCAAGCGGCATCCGCGAGAAGGACGGCAAGAAGCTGACGCTCCATTTTATCGGCTCCAAGAAGAAGACGACGGATGTGCTGATCGCCGTAGCCAAGGAAAATTACGCCGCCATCGGCGTCGACTTCCAGCCGGAGCAGTTCGCCGACTTCAATGCCCAGATCGCCAAGTACGACAGCGGCGATTTCGATCTGGTCGCCTTCTCCACCTCGCTTCTGACCGACCCGGCCGACGGGGTCGTCGACTTTGTCAACGGCAACGTCAATGGCTATGACAACCCGAAGGTGAAGGAACTGTACAACAAAGCTATCGCTACTACGGACATCGAACAGCGCAAGGCCATTTACAAGGAGCTGTACCAGGTGATCAACGATGACCTGCCTTACTTGTTCACCTCGTACAACAAGTCGGTCTACGGCTACAACGGCCGCATCGCAGGGATCGAAGTGAATCCGTCGCGCGGGATCGCGGTAAGCCTGCCGAACTGGACGCTTGATCCGGTGAAATAAATTCAAACGGACATCCCCTGCATCGTCTTCGGGTGCAGGGTTTGTCTTGTGGAGGGCCGAATATGAGCACCTATCTGACACGAAGGCTCACGTATATGCTGCTGATTCTCTTCGCCGCTTCGCTGCTGATTTTTCTGCTGTACGCCCTCACCCCGGGCGACTTCGTCACGAGCAACATCAAGCTGACGGCGGCCCGCAAGGCGGAGCTGCGCGAGCTGTACGGGCTCAACAAGCCGGTGCTCGAACGCTACGGGATCTGGATAAAAAATGCCTTTCACGGCGATTTCGGCTTTTCGCTGGCTCAGCAGAAGCCGGTGCTGACGCTTTTTCACGACTATATCTGGAACTCGTTCCTGCTTGCCGCCACGTCCACCTTCTTCACCTGGGTGTTCGCCGTGATCATCGGCGTCATCTCCGCCTACAAGCAATATTCCTGGTTTGATACGCTCGTCATGGTGTTCATCTTCGCGGCGATGTCGATTCCGTCGTTCTTCATCGGGCTGTTCCTGATCAAGATCTTCGCCGTCGACCTGAAATGGCTGCCGCCCGGCGGCATGCTGACTACGGGGAGCAACGCTGTCGGCATGGCGTATGTCCGCGAGGTACTGCGCCATATGACGCTGCCCGTCGCCGTCATGACGCTGCTCGGGATCGGGTCGCTCACCCGGTACTTCCGCAGCAATATGATCGACGTGATCAAGCAGGATTTTATCCGCACGGCCCGCGCCAAGGGGATGACCGAGAGGACCGTGCTCTACCGCCACGCGCTGCGCAACGCTCTCCTGCCGGCTATCACGCTGGTCGGCTTCGAGCTGCCGGGACTGTTCGGAGGCTCGCTGATCATCGAGAAGATCTTCAACTGGCCGGGGATCGGTCAGCTGTATATGCAGTCGTTCAGCGTGCGGGATTACCCGCTGCTCATGGGATTCACGATGCTCATCGCCGTCCTGACGGTCATCGGAACGCTGCTGTCGGACATTCTGTACCATGTGGCCGACCCGCGGGTCAAGCTGTGAGGGGGATCGATTAATCATGTCTACCATTCCGGCTACGGGACGAACCGAGGCCGACCGGCGCAGCTCGGCGCGCAAACGCCCTTCGCTGTGGCGGCAATCGCTGCGCCGGCTGATGAAGAACAAGCTGGCCGTGTCGGGCCTCGTCTTCCTGGCCTTCATGTTCCTGATCTGCTTTCTCGGGCCGCTGTTCTCGCCCTATGCCGACAACAAGATCAACACGACGATCATGAATCACGCGCCGTATGCCAAGCATTGGCTCGGCACGGACCTGCTCGGCCGCGACGTGCTGACCCGCCTCTTGCAGGCGGGGCGCATCTCGCTCACCGTCGGCATCACCTCGATGCTGCTGTCGGTGTTCATCGGGTCGCTGCTCGGGGCGATCGCCGGGTATTACCGCGGCGTCGTCGACCAGGTGATCTTGCGGTTCGCCGACCTGTTGCTCACGGTGCCGAACTTGCCGATTCTGTTCATCTTCGGCGCCCTGCTGTCCGAATGGAAGGTGCCGACCGAATATCGCATGTACATGGTCATGCTGATGCTGAGCTTCGTCGGCTGGCCCGGACTCGCCCGCCTCATCCGCGGGCAGATGCTCAGCCTGCGCGAGCGGGAGTTCATGCAGGCGGCCACGGTGCTCGGCTTACGCGACCGGCGCAAGCTGGTTCACCACCTGCTGCCGAACCTGTTTCCGCTCATCATCGTCGTCGCCACGCTCAATATCGGCGGGGCGATTCTGAGCGAGTCGGTGCTAAGCTTTTTCGGGCTTGGGGTGATGCCGCCAACGCCGACCTGGGGCAACATGATCGACGCCGCCAACACGATCATTGATTTCGAGAAGCATCCGTGGCTGTGGATTCCGCCCGGCGTTTCGATTTTTCTCACGGTCATTGCCATCAACATCTTCGGGGACGGCCTGCGCGACGTGCTCGATCCGAAGCAAAAAAAGTAGGTGAATCCGAGATATGCCGAATGTAATCGAAGTGGACAACCTCAGCACGTTGTTTGAGACGGAAGAGGGGACGGTGAAGGCCGTCGACGGCGTCAGCTTCCGCGTCCGCGAAGGAGAGACGGTCTGCATTGTCGGAGAATCGGGCTGCGGCAAGAGCGTCACCGCCATGTCGATCATGGGGCTGGTGGAGGGAACCTCCGGCAAGGTCACGGGCGACCGCGTCGGCTTCGGAGACCGCGATCTCCTGCGCATCGATCGCAACGAACTGCGCACGATCCGCGGCCATGAGATCGCGATGATCTTCCAGGAGCCGATGACCTCGCTCAATCCGGTGCTCACGATCGGCGAGCAGCTCATGGAGCCGCCGCGCGAGCACCTGCGGATGAGCCGCAAAGCCGCCCGGCAGCAGGCGATCAAGCTGATCGAGCGCGTGGGGATTCCCCGCGCCGAGCAGATTTTTGCATCCTATCCGCACGAGCTGAGCGGCGGGATGCTGCAGCGGATCATGATCGCGATGGCGATCTCCTGCGGCCCGAAGCTGTTGATCGCCGACGAGCCGACGACGGCGCTCGACGTCACCATTCAGGCGCAGATTCTCGACATGCTGCGCGAGCTGAAAGAAGAGACGGGCATGTCCATCCTGCTGATCACGCACGATCTCGGGGTGGTGGCGGAGATGGCGGACTACGTCATCGTCATGTACTCCGGCAAGATCGTCGAGGAGGGCGAGGTCAGCGAGCTGTTCGCTCACCCGCGCCACCCCTACACGCAGGGGCTGCTGCGCTCCAAGCCGATCCTCGGCCAGCGGCTGGAGCGGCTGTACTCGATTCCCGGGCAGGTTCCGGACCCGCTCAGCTTAACTCCCTCCTGCTATTTTCACGACCGCTGCGCCCATTGCCTGGACATCTGCACGAGACGGGAGCCGGAGCTGAAGACGCTGGAAGGCGGACAGAAGGTCGCCTGCTGGCTATACGAAACGGCGGAGGTGGAAGCCCGTGGCTGAAGCCTTGCTGGAAGTCGATCATTTGAAAAAATATTTCCCGATCCACGCCGGGTTCCTCGGCCGCACCGTCGGGCATGTCAAGGCGGTCGACGACATCAGCTTTCACATTCGCGCCGGCGAGACCTTCGGCCTCGTGGGAGAGTCGGGCAGCGGCAAGAGCACGGTCGGCCGGACGATCCTGCGGCTGACCGACAAGACGGCGGGCGAGGTGCGCTTTCGGGGCCGCGATCTGCACCGGGTCCCGGAAGCGGAGCTGCGCAGCCTGCGGCCGAAGCTGCAGCTGATCTTTCAGGACCCGTACAGCTCGCTCAATCCGCGCGTACGGGTGGGCGACGCCATCGGCGAAGCCCTGCTCGACCACGGGCTCGTGCCGAGGGGCGAGATCCGCGACCGGGTGCTGGAGGCGCTGGCGGCCTGCGGGCTGTCGGCGTATCACATCGACCGCTTCCCGCACGAGTTCTCCGGCGGTCAGCGGCAGCGCATCGGCATCGCCCGGGCGATCATCCTGAATCCCGACCTGATCGTCGCCGACGAGCCGGTCTCCGCGCTCGACGTCTCGATCCAGGCGCAGATCATCAACCTGTTCCGCCGCTTGCAGGAGACGCGCGGGCTGACGTACCTGTTCATCTCCCACGATCTCAGCGTGGTCGAGCATCTATGCTCGCGCATCGGCGTGCTGTATCTCGGCACGATGATGGAGACGGCTTCGCGCGACGAGCTGTTCCAGCGGCCGCTGCATCCCTACACGAAGGCGCTCCTGTCGGCGGTGCCGGTGCCGATCCCGAAGCTGAAGCGCGAGCGCATCGTGCTGAAGGGCGACATTCCCAGCCCGGCGAATCCGCCCTCCGGCTGCAAGTTCCACACGCGCTGTCCCTTCGCCGTCGCCCGCTGCCGGGAAGAAATTCCGCAGCTGCGGGATGTCGGCGGCGACCATTGCGTGGCCTGCCATTTGGTCTAGCGCGCCGATCCATTCAAAGGCGGCAATTGCCTGTGCTTTTAGTATCCTAGTCTAACGCATTGAGAATGCTGTCATCTTGATCTGTGGCGTATGGCGTAACGGACACGTGTGGCGCAACGGACAGGTAAGGCGCAACGGACACGTATGGCGTAACGGACACGTATGGCGCTTATCCGGTCGAAACCATCCCTTCCCACTTCTAACGGACATGCGAGGCGCTTAAAGATAGAATTTGGCAGGTAGAAGGAGAAAATCAATGGATAAGCGTCGCTCATGTCCGTTAAATCGCCAGCAGCATGATTTTCCGGATCTAACGGTCGCTCATGTCCGTTATGAATCAATTCGCTGGCCCTTCGTTACCTCTCGCGGTCTATCAGGTTCTTGGCAAGCCAGTGCCTTTAGCCCCCGTTTCTTGCCGATTGGCGCCGATTCGCATCCATGCGATTAAGGTACTGAAGAAAGCAACGGCTCTCCGTCGCCGAAAAGGTGATGGGGGCCGTTGTTCCGTTTGGCGGCCAGACGCGGAGTTCTTTTGCCGGGTATGACTTGCCCGCTCCTCACATAACTTTTGCCGGGTATGACTTGCCCGCTCCTCACATAACTTTTGCCAGGTATGGTTGCCCGCTCCTCACATGACTTTTGCCGTGGCTTTCTCGCTCCTCTCATGACTTTTGCCGGGTATGGTTTGCTCGCTCCTCTCATGACTTTTGCCGGGTATGGCTTGCCGGCTCCTCGCATGACTTTTGCCGGGTATGGCCTGCCCGCTCCTCGCATGACTTTTGCCGGGTATGGCCTGCCCGCTCCTCTCATAACTTTTGCCGGGTATGGCTTGCTCGCTCCTCTCATAACTTTTGCCGGGTATGGCCTGCCCGCTCCTCTCATACCTATGTGGTAGGAGGGGGCGAGCGCGGTGCGTGCAAGACGAAGTGGAAAAGGACGGGTTCTGGCGCTGCTGGTGCTGATCGTCATTTTGGTGTGGACAGCCGTGCGGCTCTACGAGTGGATCGGCATCGGCAAGCAGGAGCCGAAGGCTGTCCTTTATCTCCTGCAGGTATCCGCCTTTCAGCAGCAGATGCTGGCCGGAGCCCTTCAGGACAGCGGCGGCGCCAAGGAAAGCGGGCAGCTCAATGCGCTGGCGCGGGCGGTCTACTCCGCCCAGTACAGTCACGAGCGGCTGCAGCGCGCGGCCGCAGCGGGCGAGGTGCCGGGACTGGCTGTGTACCGGGAGCTGTTGTCCTGCCTAACCGGCTTGCAGCTGTCCGGAAATCGGCCGCTGACCGATGCGGAGAAGGCGCTTTTGGCGGGCGCGGCGGAGCAGTTCAAGGCGTTCGCGCAGTCCTACGCGGAAATGCTCGGCGGGAATCGGGAATGGAATCGGAAGGAAATTGAAAAACTGAAGAAGCAGGATACGAGCATCGTCCAATTTTTGACGGATCGCCAGTTTGAAGTGAAGGTCGTTTCATAACAGTTTGGAAATCGTCAAGGACTTTGGACACAGCTTTTTCAAAAAGTCGAACAGAATCCGCAAACTTTGCTTTTTTGACTATGGTATAATGGGAGAACTATCATGAAAGCGGGTGAATGACGACTTGCATATCTTGGTGGTTGGACTTCATTATCGGACAGCCCCCGTGGAGCTGCGGGAGAAGTTCACCCTGTCCGGCGCTGAATTGCCCGAGGCGCTGCGGGACCTGAAAGAGACGGCCAGCGTGCTGGAATGCGTCATCCTCTCGACCTGCAACCGGACGGAGATCTATCTTGTTGTGGACCGCAAAAAAATGTGCGGAAATTATATACGCTCCTACCTGGAGCGGCGCTTCGCCGTCAGCCGGGAGGAATTCAACCCCCATCTGTTCTTCCTGGAGGAAGAGGAAGCCGTGGAGCATCTGTTTCGGGTAGCTTGCGGACTCGACTCGATGGTGATCGGCGAGACTCAGATTCTCGGCCAGGTTAAGAACGCCTTCCACTGCGCCCAGGCCGAAAAGACCACCGGAACGCTGTTCAACCGGCTGTTCAAGCAAGCGGTAACACTCGCCAAGCGGGCCCGCAGCGAGACGTCGATCGCGGACAATCCCGTGTCCGTCAGCTATGCGGCGGTGGAGCTCGGGCGGCGGTTTTTCGGCAGCTTCAGCGGCAAGCGGGTGCTCATCATCGGCGCCGGCAAGATGGGCGAGCTCACGGCAACGCATCTGCACAGCGGCGGGGCCGCCGAGCTTGCCGTGGTGAACCGGACCTTCGCCAAAGCGGAGGAGCTGGCCGCCCGTTTCGGCGGACGAGCCGTTCCGTTCACCTTCCTTACCGACGAATTGGCCCTAGCCGATATCGTCATCAGTTCCACCGGCTCCGCCGGCACGGTGCTGTCCCGGCGGGATGTTGAGGCGGTGCTGCCGGGCCGGATGGGCCGTCCTTTGTTTCTGATCGACATCGCCGTCCCGCGCGATCTCGATCCGGATATCGCCGATCTGCCCGGAGTCGAACTCTATAACGTGGACGACCTGGAGTCGATCGTCGAGACGAATCTGGAGGAGCGGCGCAAGGCGGCGGAAGTTATCGGAGTCATGATCGCGGAGGAATGCGGAGAGTATGCGCATTGGTTCAAAACCCTCGGCATCGGCCAGGTAATTCACGCGCTGCAGGAGAAGTCGAGCCGCATTCACGAGGATACGATGGATAGTTTGATGAAGAAGCTGCCGCACCTGAGCGACCGGGACAAGACGGTGATTCATCGGCTGACCAAGAGCATCGTGAATCAGATGCTCCGCGATCCGATCATGCGCGTCAAGGAGCTGGCCGGGGAAGAGACCGGCCGGGAAGCGGTGCAGCAGTTCATCCAGCTGTTTGCTCTGGAGGAATGGATGAAGGAGCAGGAGCCGGCGGAGGAAAGCGCCGATCCGGCAGACCGCCCGGAGGCTGAAACCGGGCTCGCGGTCGGACCCACGGCCGGAGTCGCGGCCGGACCCAAGGTCGGACCTACGGCCGGACCTACGGCCGGACTCGCAGCTGAATCCTCGGCCGGGCTTGCGACTGGAGAAGAACAGACGATGGAAGCCCGAATGGCGCAAGTTGCGGCATTGACGGGCTCCTGACCCCAGGCAGATCCGTTAGCGGCGGCCGGCGGCGCGGGTCTGCTTGCTTCCCTTTTGCAGGGAGAGAACGGTTTGCTTCAGCTGGTTCAGATCGAAACGGAGCGGATTCATCCCGGGAAGGGCGTCCATGACGGCTCCGTCTTGTCCGTTGAGGAGAAACTTTCCCGGAAGGCCCCCCGAGTACCCGATAGATGACGTCCTTGTGCCGGTTGAGCGGGCGGGAGTCGTGGACAACGAAGAGGAGGAGGAAAAGGAGAACATTTTCCTCCACGGCAAATCGGTTTTCCGAAGAATCGGTGATGGTGACGCTGCCTAATCTTCCCGTGTAAATCCGATCCGTGAGCGTGCTGACGGGGCTGCATCGGGAGAGGCAAGGTTTGTCGGAACGCCTTTCGCAAAGGGCCCTTTCCGAATGATTAGGATTCGCAGCGCATGCAGGACACTCCATTTCACGTACGGGGAGCGGAAAATGTTGACCGGCAGGCGAAGGAGGTGTTCATCCGATGGCGGAAGAGGCTGAGGTTGCGGAATACCCGATGAATGTCCGGCTGAGCGGCAGGCGCTGTCTGGTCATCGGCGGAGGCGCCGTGGCGGAGCGGAAAATCGCCGCCTTGCTCGCCGCGGGAGCGCGGGTTACGGTGATTGCGCCGGGATGCGGCCCGGGCATCGCGGCTTGGGCGGCGGCAGGAAGGATCGAGCTGCTGCGCAGGACTTATCAGCCGGGCGACGTGACGGAGAGCGGAGCTCTGCTCGTCTTTGCGGCCTCCGGGGATGCGGAGGCCAACCGGCGGGCGGCGGAGGAAGCCGAGCGCGCGGGCAAGCTCTGCAACTGCGCCGACGATCCGGCGGCGGGCAGCTTCAGCCTGCCGGCCTCGGTCCGGCGCGGCGGGCTGCTCATCGCCGTCTCGACGGGCGGAGCCAGCCCGTCGGCAGCCCGAGCCATCGCGGCGGATATCGCCGGGTGTTACGGGGAAGAGTACGCGGCGTATGTCGCGTTCTTGAGCGAGCTTCGGGAGCGGGTGCTGAGAGAGCTCCCCGACCGGGAGCAGCGAACCCGCCTGCTGAAGGAAGCGGCGGCGGACGAAGCGACGGCTCTCGCCGCCATTCGCGAGGGCGCGTTCGAGGCGTACCGGCAGACCGCGCTGGAACGGCTGGCCCGGCCGGCCGGTCGGGCAGGGGACTAATGTGCTCGCCTGGCGACCGATTCAGGGACTGATATGCCCGGCCTGTCGGTTGGAAGCCCCGCGGCTGGAAGCGAGGTTTGCCGTTTGCGGGCAGTGTCGCGGTTTCTTGGCAGGCGGCCCACGTATCAACAAGCCGTCGGCCCACGTATTACCAAGTCGGCGGCGGCTCTGCAACCCCAGATCCCTGCAGTGGGGCCGCGTTCGGCAAATCGGGTGGAATCCATTATAATAGTTGATACGAAGAATTTTAACGATGTGGGATAACGCTATTTCTGCGAAAAGGGTGGGTGGAGCCGAAATAGTGCCTTCCCATATCGCTATCTCATGGAAACGAACCGGTTTTCCGTTAAGGCGGCGCATTTAGGGTTATGGGACATCACTATTTTGCCAACTGAGGCTGTTGACAATGAGATAGTGTTTTCCTATATCGTTATTTATGGAGATCGGGTGGAAACTTGCACTCGTTTTTTATGTGGATCAAGGGGCGAGACTGATTTTCAACGTTGCGCCATGATTCCAATTGCAAACAGGAAACGGATCGGGATCCGGGATCGGAAGGAGTCGGCTATGCGGACCATCAAGGTGGGAACGCGGCAGAGCGCGCTCGCGCTCACCCAGACCGGGCAAGTTGTCGACAGGCTGAAGCGGCTTGCGGCGGAGTCCGGCTTGGAATGCCGCTTTGAAATCGTGAAAATCGTTACAAAAGGCGACCGGATTCTCGACGTCACCCTGTCCAAGGTGGGCGGCAAGGGTTTGTTCGTCAAGGAAATCGAGCAGGCGCTTCTCTCCGGCGAGATCGACATGGCCGTACATAGCATGAAGGATGTGCCCTCTATGCGGCAGAGCGGCCTCGTGCTCGGGGCGGTCCCCGAGCGCGCCGACGCACGCGACTGCCTGATCGCGGCGAACGGGGCGCAGGCGCTGGATGAGCTGCCGCGCGGGGCACTCGTCGGCACGAGCAGCCTGCGGCGGCAGGCCCAACTGCTGGCGCACCGCCCCGATCTGTGCGTGGAGCCGGTTCGCGGCAACATCGACTCGCGCCTGCGCAAGCTGGCCGAGCAGGGCTTCGACGCGATCCTGCTCGCCGCGGCGGGGCTCATCCGCATGGGCTGGGCGGATCGCATCAGCGGCTTTCTGCCGCCGGAGCTGTGCGTTCCGGCGGTCGGCCAAGGGGCGCTCGGCATCGAGTGCCGGGCGGCAGACAGCGGCATGCGCGAGCTGCTCGCGCTCTTGCAGCATGAGCCCACGGCGCTGGCGGTGCGCGCCGAGCGGGCTTTTCTGGCCCGCCTGAACGGCGGCTGCCAGGTGCCGATCGGCGCGCACGCGGTGCTGGCCGGCTCCTGGCAGCCGCCGGCGGCCGGGTACGCTGCGCGCGCGGCTGCGGCCGCCGCGGCTGGCGCCGTTGCCGCGACTGGTGCGGCCAACGCATCCGCTATGGCCGGCGCCGTTGCCGCACCCGGCGTGGCCGACGCCCCCGCTATGGCCGGCGCCGTTGTCGCGACCGGCGCGGCCAACGCCCCCGCCGTAGCCAACGCCCCCGCCGCCGGTCCCGTCATCCGCCTCACCGGGATGATCGGCCGCCCGGACGGCAGCGCGCTTTTCCGCGAGACGGCGAGCGGCCGGGACCCCGAGCGGCTGGGCCGCGAGCTGGCCGAGACGCTGCTCGGCCAGGGCGGCGACCGCATTCTCGCCGAGTACCAGGCGGAAGTTGCCGGCTTACCCGGCGGGGAGGATTGAGGATGGAGCAGGAACACCTTCATACCGGCCCTGAACCCGCCCAACATGTCGAGCAAACCGAGCCAGTCGAGCCCACCCAGCATGCCGAGCCCACCGAGCTCACCCAGCCTGCCCAACCTGCCGAGCCTGCCCAACCCGCCGAACCCGCCCAACATGTCGAGCAAACCGAGCCAGTCGAACCCGCCCAGCATGCCGAACATGCCGAGCCCGCCGAGCATACCGGTCCCGCCGCCCGGCCGGGCAAAGTCTATCTGGTCGGCGCCGGTCCCGGCGATCCGAAGCTGATCACGGTGCGCGGGCTGGAAGCCATCGCCAAAGCCGACGCCGTCGTCTATGACCGGCTGGCCAATCCGGCGCTCCTCAAGCACATGAAGCCTGCAGCGGAGCGCATCTATGTCGGCAAGCTGCCGGACCGCCACACGCTGCGCCAGGAAGCGATCAGCCGGCTGCTCGTCGATCTGGCGCTCTCCGGCAAGACGATAACGCGCCTCAAGGGCGGCGACCCGTCCGTCTTCGGGCGGGTCGGGGAGGAAGCCGAATGGCTCGCGGAGAACGGGATCTCCTTCGAGATCGTACCCGGCATCACGTCGGCGATCGCCGTCCCGGCCTATGCCGGGATTCCGGTCACACACCGCGATTTCGCATCCTCGCTCACCATCGTGACCGGGCATGAGTGCAGGAAGCTGTCCGACACGAACATCGACTGGTCCAAGCTGTCGACGGCTGCCGGAACCTTGATTTTCCTCATGGGTGTGAAGAGCCTCGGCATGATCCGCGACACACTGCTTGAGCACGGCAAGCCGGAGTATACCCCGGTCGCCGTCATCCGCTGGGGAACGCGCCCGGAGCAGCGAACCTTGACCGGTACGCTCGCCACCATCGTTCGCCAGGTGGAGGAGGCGGGCCTGGAATCTCCGGCCATCATCATCGTGGGGGAGGTGGTCACCTTGCGGGACAAGCTGGCCTGGTATGAGAAAAAGCCGCTGTTCGGCAAGCGCATTCTCGTCACCCGCACGCGCACTCAGGCGAGCGGCCTCGCCGACCAGATCGACGAATGGGGCGGCGAGGCGCTGGAGCTGCCCGTCATGCGGCTGGAGGCGCCGAGCGATCCGGCGGCGCTCGCCGAGTTGGACGCAGCCTGCGCCCGGCTGGCCGAATACGATTGGGTCTTCTTCACGAGCGCCAATGCCGTGGAGTTTTTCTTCGAGCGGCTCGCCCGGCTCGGCCTCGACATCCGCCGAATGGCCCGTGCCCGCGTCGCCGCGGTCGGCTCCAAGACGGCGGAGGCGCTGCGGGCGCGGGGAATCGTCGCCGATCTCACGCCGGACAAGTTCCAGGCGGAGACGCTGCTAACGACAGCCCGGCCGCTCCTGTTGCCCGGCCAGAAGGCCTTTCTGCCCCGCTCCGGCCTGGCCCGCCGCGTCCTGCCAGACGGGCTCCGCGAGCTCGGACTGGAGGTGGTCGAAGCGGACCTGTACTTCCCGGTTCCGGCTGTCGAGAGCGGACCCGATCTCTGCCGCGTCCTTGCCGAGGACAACCTGACGGCCGTCACCTTCACCAGCTCCTCGACCGTGACCAGCTTCATCCAGCTGGTTCGGGCGGCCGGCGACCCGGAGCTCCTCGCGTCGGCGCTCGGCGTCCCGGCCGTCTGCATCGGCCCCGTCACCGAACAAACCGCGCGCGCCGCAGGTTTTCATACGATCGTCACCTCGCAGGAAGCGACTATCGAATCGCTTGCCGAGGCTTTGCAAACCTTGTAGCGATAGCGATGGGAGCGCAAAAGAGCCGTTCCGAACTCTGTTCATTTTCATCTTGAAGGAGGTTTTTCCGTGAGCTTTCCCATTGTCCGCCACCGCCGCCTGCGCACCTCTGCAGCCATCCGCAATCTGGTGCGCGAGCATGCCTATACGGCCCATGATCTGATCTATCCGCTCTTTGTCACCGAGGGCACCGGCGTGAAAGACGAAATATCGTCCATGCCCGGCGTCTATCACTTCTCGCTCGACCGACTGGACGAGGAAATCGCCGAGGTCGCCGCGCTCGGCATTCCCGCCGTGCTGCTGTTCGGCATTCCCGGCTCAAAGGACGCGATCGGCTCTTCCGCCTTCGACGAGGAGGGAATCGTCCAGAGAGCGACCCGCCAAATCAAGAAAAACCATCCGCAGCTGCTCGTGATCGCCGATACCTGCCTGTGCGAATTCACCGATCACGGCCACTGCGGGGTCGTCCATACCGACGAATGCACGCATCAGGCCGTAATCGACAACGACGAGTCGCTGGTGCTGCTCGCCCGTACCGCGGTCTCCCAGGCCCGCGCCGGCGCCGATATCATCGCTCCCTCCAACATGATGGACGGCTTTGTGCAAGCGATCCGCTCCGCTCTTGACGAGGAGGGCTTTACGCACATTCCGATCATGTCCTACGCGGTGAAATACGCCTCCGCCTATTACGGCCCCTTCCGCGAGGCCGCTCTGTCCGCGCCCAAGTTCGGCGACCGCAAAACGTACCAGATGGACCCGGCGAACGCCCGCGAGGCGCTGCGCGAAGCCGAATCCGACGTGCGGGAAGGGGCGGACATGCTGATCGTCAAGCCGGCCCTCTCCTACATGGACATTATCAAAAGCGTGCGCGAAAGCTTCGATCTGCCGGTGGTGGCGTACAACGTGAGCGCCGAATATGCGATGGTCAAGGCGGCCGCGCGGAACGGCTGGATCAACGAGCGCGCCATCGTCACGGAAACCTTGACCGGAATGAAGCGGGCCGGCGCCGATATGATCATCACGTACCACGCCAAGGACGCGGTCCGCTGGCTGAAGGAAGGCTGAGCATGGCGACCGCCTGCAACGACGTCTTCCTGCGCGCCTGCCGCCGCGAGCGCACGGACCGGGTGCCCGTCTGGTACATGCGGCAGGCCGGCCGCTACGATCCGGAGTACCGGGAGATCAAGGAGCGTTACAGCCTCCTGGAGATTTGCCGCCAGCCGGAGCTGGCCGCCCGCGTCACGATGATGCCGGTGGAAAAGCTCGGGGTGGACGCGGCGATTCTCTACTCCGACATCATGAATCCGGTCGCTTCCATCGGCATCGACTTCGATATCGTGCGGGATGTCGGCCCCGTCGTTCACAATCCCATCCGCAGCCGGGGCGATGTCGATAAGCTCCGCCCGATCGATGTGGAGGGAGACCTCGGCCACGTGCTCCGCACCATCGAGCTTCTCGACCGAGAGCTTGCGGTGCCGCTGATCTCCTTCGCCGGCGCTCCGTTCACCATCGCCAGCTATCTGATCGAGGGCAAGCCATCGCGGGGATACCGCCGCACCAAGGAGATGATGTACGGCGCGCCGGAGGTATGGTTCGCTCTGATGGAGAAGCTGGGCGACATGATCATCGCCTATCTGCGAGCGCATATCGCCTCCGGCGCGAAGGCCTTCCAGCTGTTCGACAGCTGGGTGGGGGCGCTCGCACCCGAGGATTTCCGGGTGTTCGTGCGGCCGGCGGTCGAGCGAATTTTCGCCTCGCTCGCGGACCTGCCCGTTCCGAAGATCTATTATCCCGGAGTGAGCTCAGGCGAGCTGCTCCCGCAGCTTGCGGGGCTTCGCGCCGACGTGATCGGACTCGATTGGCGCGTCTCCATCGCCGAGGGGCGGAGACGGACGGGGGGCGCGTTCGCCGTTCAAGGCAACCTCGACCCCTATGTGCTCACGGCGCCGATGGAAGTGATCCGGGAGCGGGCCCGGACCATTCTCGACGAAGGCATGCGCGAGCCGGGGTATATTTTCAACCTGGGGCACGGGCTCTTCCCGCAAGCGGAGCTCGGCAAGCTGCAGGAACTGACGGCGTTTGTGCACGATTATTCCCGGGATCGCTTCGCGGCGGAAACCGCGGGCGAACAGGAGAAACAGGCGGTGGCCGAAGAATGACCAAGAGAAGGATCGGCGTTCTCGTCATGTCCTACGGAACTCCGGAGAGCATGGATCACATCGAAGCTTACTATACGCACATCCGCCATGGGCACGCCCCAACTGCGCAGCAGCTTGCCGAACTGACTTCCCGCTACGAGGCGATTGTCGGCGGCGTCTTCCCGCTGCGGGAGAACACGAACCGCCAGGTGGCGGAGCTGGAGCGCCTGCTCAACGAAACCGGCGGCGAGGATGAAGAATTCGTCTGCCGCCAAGGGCTGAAGCATGCTTTTCCCTTCGTGCCGGACGGGGTTGAGGCTCTGCGCCGCGAGGGGGTAGAGGAGGCGGTGGGCATTGTGCTCGCGCCCCATTATTCGCGGCTGAGCATCGGCGGCTACATCAAGGAGGCGCGGACGAAGGCGGAGGAGCTCGGGCTGCCGATCCGCTTCGTGGAGAGCTATCACGACCATCCATCGCTCATCCTCGCCCTGGCGGAACGGGTGCGGGCCAAGCTGGAGGAGTTCGCACAAGCGGGATTCGTCCGCGAGGAAGTGAGCGTGCTGTTTTCCGCGCACAGCCTGCCGGCTTCGATCCTCGAGACAGGGGACCCTTATCCGCAGCAATTGCTGGAGACGTCCCGGCTTGTCGCGGAAGAGGCGGGGGTGAGCGGCTGGTCCTTCGCCTGGCAAAGCGCGGGAAGAACGGCCGTGCCCTGGCTCGGGCCGGATATTCTCGAGGTGCTCCCAAGGCTGGCCGCCAAGGGAGCCCGCGCCGTGCTGGTCTGCCCGGTCGGCTTCGTATCCGATCATCTGGAGGTTCTGTACGACCTGGATATCGAATGCGTAGGCGCTGCGGAGAAGCTCGGCATCCGCTTTGCGCGGACGGAGTCGCTGAACGCCGACCCGCTGTATCTCCGGGTGCTCCGGGACAAAATCGAAGAGACGATTCACGCCGAGGCGGATGCCGGGGTCGGAAAATAACCGCACATCGGCTCATCGGCGAGCGAAGAGGAGGGAATTTAATGGAGATAGGGAAACCGCTGAAGCAAGTGGTCATTGTCGGTGGCGGAATCACCGGGATGACGGCGGCGTTTTACGCCGGCCGCTATGCGGCAGAAGCCGGAATTCCGCTCGGCATCACCGTTCTGGAGAAGAGCGAGCGCTTGGGCGGCAAGATCCATACATTGCGGAAGAACGGGTTCACCATCGAAAAAGGGGCGGATTCCTTCCTCACCCGCAAGCTGCCGATGATCGAGCTGGCCCGGGATCTGGGGCTGGAGGATGAGCTGGTCGGCCAGGGAAGCCGCGGCAAACGCGCCTATTTCCTGCATCGCGGCCGGTTCCAGCCGGCCCCATCCGGCATGGTGCTGGGCATTCCTACCGACCTTGCGGCCTTCATGGAGACGGAGCTCGTCTCGCCCGAGGGCAAGGCGCGGGCGCTGGAGGATTTGGCGCTGCCGAAGAGGGAGGACGGGAGCGACGAATCGCTCGGCGGCTTCCTGGAGCGGCGCCTCGGAGCGGAGCTGGTGGCGAACGTGGCGGAGCCGCTGCTCGCGGGAATCTACGCCGGCGATCTGTACGAGCTGAGCCTGGAGGCGACCTTCCCGCAGTTCAAGGAAGCCGAGCAGCGGTACGACAGCGTCATCCAGGGGATGCAGGCCGCGCAGGCGAACGCCAATGCCCAACCCGCGAATGCGGCGAATGCGGCGAATGAGCCGAAGGCGGCGGCCGGCAGCGCCTTTCTGTCCTACGGAAAAGGCCTCGGCACCGTCATCGAGGGGCTTGAACAAGCCGTCGCGGCGGCCGGCGGGACGATTCTGCGCGAGACGTTCGCCGTGCGGATCGAGAAGCTCCCCGAACCGGCAGCTCCCGGGCAAGCGGCTTATTGCGTCCACCTGAATCAGGGGGACTGTCTGGAGGCGGACGCCGTGATCGTGACGCTACCCGCCTACGAATATCCCGGCCTGCTGCCACAGCTGCCCGGCCTGGTCAAGCTGGCAGAAATGCCTTATATCTCCGTGGCCAATGTGGTGCTCGCTTTCAACGAGGCGGACATTCCGCCTTCCTTCGAGGGGTCGGGCTTCGTCATCTCCCGCAAGGAAGGGCGCTTCATCACGGCCTGCACGCGCACTTCCCTCAAGTGGGAAAATACCGCGCCGGCAGGCAAAGCCCTGCTGCGCTGCTATGTGGGGCGCGCCGGCGATGAGGACTGGGTGAAGCTGTCGGACGAGGAGATCGTCGCCAGGGTGCGCGGAGAGGTGCGCGAGCTGCTCGGCGTGGCGGCCGAACCGCTATTCCACGAGGTCACCCGCCTGTACCGCTCGATGCCGAACTACCCGGTCGGGCATTTGCAGAACATTCAGGCGGCCCGCGAGGAGCTGGCCGGGGCGATGCCGGGCGTGCTGCTCACCGGCGCCTCCTTCCATGGCGTCGGCCTGCCGGACTGCGTCCGCCAGGGAAGGGAAACGGCCGAGACGGCCGTTCTTCTGCTCCACAAACAGGCGGCTGCGGCCGGGTCCGCCCAAGGGTAACTGGAAGGGACAGCTCAAGCTGCATCCCGATCATCCGGAGACTCGTCCCGAACATCCGATAACTAAACCGACAAGGAGGCAGTCCATTGGTTCGGAAACGCATGGACACGAAATCGCGAGCGGCTTTTGCGGAAGCGAAGCGCTATATCCCCGGCGGAGTCAACAGTCCCGTCCGCGCTTACAAAACGGTGGGGGTGACACCCGTCTTCGTGGAGAGAGCCGCCGGCAGCCGAATCTACGATATCGACGGCAATGTCTTCATCGATTACATCTGCTCGTGGGGGCCGCTGATCATGGGTCACGCCCATCCCGAGGTGATCGCCGCCCTGCACCGGACGGCGGAGAACGGCACGAGCTTCGGCGCGCCGACCGAGCTGGAGACGTCCATGGCCAAGCTGGTCGCCGAGCGTGTGCCGTCTGTGGATATCGTCCGCATGGTCAACAGCGGCACGGAGGCGACGATGAGCGCGATTCGGCTCGCCCGCGGGGCTACCGGCCGGAGCAAGATTCTCAAGTTTGAAGGCAGCTATCACGGCCACGGCGACTCCCTGCTGATCAAGGCCGGCTCCGGGGTAGCGACGCTCGGCCTGCCGGACAGCCCCGGCGTGCCGGAGGGCGTCGCCGCGAACACCATCGCGGTTCCCTACAACGATCTGCAGGCCGTGCGGCTCGTCTTCGAGAAGTTCGGCGAGGAGCTCGCCGCCGTGATCGTCGAGCCGGTCGCCGGCAACATGGGCGTGGTTCCGCCGCTTCCCGGCTTTCTTGAAGGGCTGCGGGAAATCACCCGGCAGCACGGCACCCTGCTCATCTTCGACGAAGTGATGACCGGCTTCCGCGTTCACCGCGGCTGCGCCCAGGCTCTCTTCGGGGTCACCCCCGATCTGACCACCTTCGGCAAGGTGATCGGTGGCGGCCTGCCGGTGGGCGCCTACGGCGGGCGCCGCGAGATCATGGAGCAGATCGCGCCGAGCGGCCCGATCTACCAGGCGGGGACGCTGTCGGGCAATCCGCTTGCCATGGCGGCCGGCTATGCCACTCTCAGCTTGCTCACCCCCGAAGTATACGACCGGCTGGAGCAAGCCTCCGCCCGCCTGACCGCGGGCTTCGAAGCGAACGCCCGGGAAGCCGGCATTCCGCTTACGGTCAACCGGATCGGCTCGATGGTCTGCCCCTTCTACACGGAGGGGCCGGTGACGAACTACGCCTCCGCCAAGGCGTCGAACACGGCGCAGTTCGTCCGCGTTTTCAGCGGGCTGCTCGACTGGGGAATCAGCGTCGCACCTTCTCCTTTTGAAGGCATGTTCGTCTCCGCCGCCCACAGCGATGAGGACATCGACGCGACGATTGACGCTCATCGCAGCGCTCTGCTGGCTCTGTGACGCTCGACCGGACATGCCGGCAGAACAAGGCCCGCCCGAAAGGATGAACCGCCATGAACATCATGAATCGATACAACTTCTTCGGCCTGCCGCTCGGCCTCCTGCTCTTGCTGGCTCTTTTTGGAATCGCCTTATTGTTCCTCGCTTTCCGTAAAGGGGAGCGGCGATGAAGGGATACGGCAGACGCACCGGAGAATGGCTGGAGCTGCCGTTTCCCCTCCCGCCGGACCGGGAGCTCGGCGCCTGGCTGTTGGCGGAGCTGCAGTTTAAGCCGCAGGAGCTGCAGCGGCTGGCGGCTCCCGATGCCATCCGGCTGAAGGGAAGCCGGGTATTCCTGCGGCTGTTTCCCGAAGAAGAAACGCAAGTTGAGCCGGAATGGGACCTGCCGGAGCCGGCGATCCTGTTCGAGGACGATTTCTGTCTCGTCGTGAACAAGCCTGCCGGAATGCCGGTTCATCCCGCGGAAGCGGGAGCGAAGGGCTCGCTGGCGGGAGCGGTGGCGTCCTATTATGCGTCCGCCGGTCAAGCCGTCCGCATCCGTCACATCCATCGGCTGGATACCGACACGACCGGCCCCGTGCTGTACGCCAAGAACGCGTTCGCCCAGCGGCGGCTCGACGAGGAGATGCGGGCCAAGGCGGTAGAGCGCATCTATCTCGCCGTCGTGCAGGGGGTGCCGCGCCGCAAGGCAGGAATGATCGACGCCCCCATCGGCCGCGACCGCCATCACTCCGGCTTCCGCCGGGTCAGCCCGACGGGAGAAAAGGCCGTCACCCATTACGAGGTGATCGAAACCTACCGCGACGCGAGCCTGGTCCGGCTGCGCCTGGAGACGGGGCGCACGCATCAAATCCGCGTTCATCTCTCCTATATCGGCCACCCCTTGCTCGGAGACAAGCCGTACGGGGGAAGAACGGCCGCCATCAACCGGCAGGCTCTCCACGGCTCGGAGCTCGTCTTCCGCCACCCTTTTACCGGGGAACTCATCCGGCTCTCCGCCCCGCTCCCCGGCGAATTCGCCGCGCTGCTGGAAGAGATGCGCCGTCCCTCCGTCTAAAAAGTTGGCATGCTCTCTCCCGCCGATCCATATAATGGGTAGGGAAATGATAGCTTGATGCGGGAGGGAGGAGGAACGGATGACGGAACCGGGTTCCGGATTGCGTTTCGATATCTACGAAAGGGTGCATTTGCCGGAAGGGCTGGACGGCATCGAGGAATTGGAGGAAGAGGAGCTGGTTCCCCACATTCAGGTGGTGGAGGAAGACGATTACGCGGTTATCAAGGGCAACCTTTGGCTTACCGGCGCTTACCGGGGAGACAGCGGTTCCACCGGACAGCCACTGGAGCATCTCATTCCGGTGGAGATCACCATGCCCCAGAACCGGATCAGCCGGCTGGAGGATGTGCGGGTGGAGATCGACCAGTTCGATGTGGAACTCTTGACGGACCGCAGCCTGAATGTGACCGGCGTGCTGTCCTTGCACGGCTTGGAGATGCTGTCCAATGCCGACGGAGCGGAGGAGCGCGGATCGGATGAAGAGACCGTGTTCGCCTATGACATCCCCGCGGCGGAAGAGCCGGCTGATGAAGAGGTCCGCGCCGAAGAGCCGAAGGCGGCAAAAGAGAAAGTGAAAGAGAAGGCAAAAGAGAATGAATTAGACCCCGCACTCGAAGGGGTGACGCTTGATCCCGGTATCCTGGAATGGTCGGAGGAGGAAATGGACAGCTTGGCTCCTCTTGCCGTTTCTCCGGAAAAGCAGACGGAACCGAACGCGGCTTCCGCTTTGGAGGACAAGGCTGCCAAGGGAGGCGGAGGCTTTTTTTCCTTTACCGGGCTCTTCGGCGAATCGGAACCGGAACAGGAGACGGAAGCGGCCGAAGAAAAGGCTGTTCCAGCGTTTGCTGAGAGCGCTGCGGAGTATGAACCGGAGCCGGTCGACCGCCAGGAGCTCAAGGTAGCGATCTCGGCCAAGCCGAGCGAGCTGTCGCCTCTACATAACCTGGTCCGACCGCCCGCGAAAGTTCCGGTGGAGGAAACGGCGAGGGAGAACGACGTGAGCGCGGCGGAAGCCGTGGAGTGGAAAAATCTGTTTATCCGCGAGTCCGAAGCGAATGCGTTCAAGCGAATGCGCATCTGCATCGTCCAGAAGGAAGAAACCATCGAGGAGATCGCCGACCGTTACAAGCTGAGCGCCCGCGAGCTCGCCTTCTACAACCAGCTCGGCGGCCAGCAGGTAGCGGAAGGGCAGGTTCTCATCATTCCGTCGTGAGTCCGGATGGACCGGCGGCCGGCGCTGGCAAGGACATGCCGGGGCATTTTGGAACATTTCTGGAACATACAGGAACATAGAACACAAACCGGAGGCGAGCGCCTCCGGTTTTTCTTTCAAGTATCAGCAAGCAAAAGATCAAAGAGCATTTTGGTTGGCGCATCGCTTTTCACAAGATGCATTTGGATAGGCTCGCGGCGGCGGCTCGGTTAGCCCAATACTTAGGACTGTGAATAATATCGATCATAGATTCCTCTCTAATAAAGTCCCCAGTTGCTCAGCCAAGACTTGATGTGGGAAGGGCTTTCCATTCGTGAACCACCATTCAACTACTCCTACGTAAGCCGATGCAGCAAACCTAACGATAACATCCTCATTTAATCGCTCGTTTTTTCCTTTGGTCACGTCCACTTCTTTTCGAAACTCTTCGATAAGAAAGTCAAGGAATCGATTACGAAAATAAGGGGCTCCTTTACTTGCTAGCATCATAGAAAAGAATGAATAATTTTTTTCAAAGTACTCGGTCCAGATCAGTGACCCCGTTATATAATCTATTTCAGCCGCGGCAGCGCACATTTCCCGGAGTTCATTTATGTGCGCTTCAATAAGCTTATCGAGCAAATCATATTTATCTAAGTAATGAACGTAAATGGTTCCTCTACTCACATTCGCTCTGTCGGAAATATCCTGTATCGTAATGGCATCAAATTTTTTTTCAGACATCAGTTCAATAACGGCTTTCTTTAATGCTTCTTGAGTTTTTACTATTCTTCTATCCACTTTAGACATTGAAAGGTCACCATACTTTCTATAATAATAAACAATTACCACATATTTGTTCACTAATTAACAAATTGCGCCCATCTAACAATTGCGTGCTTTTCGTATCTGTTTATAATTATTAACATGTGTTCGTTAATGTATCAAGGTTCAAAAATGTTATTGTTCATTAAGCAATAATCGGCTGGATATGGAGAACTCGATTCATGCGCATTGAAATTTATCCAGCAACCTCACTTTACCATAACGAAGGAGTGGAGAAACTATGTGTAAAACCCATGTTCTAAGTGTCCCAAGTGCAAAAGCGCCATTTGAAAAGACGACGATTGAGCGGAGAGAATTACGAACAGACGATATCTTAATTGATATTAAGTATTGCGGTATCTGCCACTCTGATATTCACAATGCCTTCGATGAGTGGGGAGGGGGGATCTTCCCAATGGTTCCTGGTCACGAAATGGCAGGAGTCGTGGCAGCAGTAGGAACAGAAGTTACAAAATTCGCTGTTGGTGATCGTGTTGGCGTTGGCTGCTTTGTTGATTCCTGCGGAGGATGCGAATACTGCCTCCGTGGTGAAGAGCAGTTTTGTACGAAAGGCGTTGTCTTATCCTATAATTCCTATGATTACGACGGTAATCTAACATACGGTGGATATAGCCAAAAAATCGTTGTAAAGGAAGACTTTGTTGTCCGTATACCTGACGCTCTGGAGCTGGATGTGGCAAGTCCGCTATTATGCGCGGGTATTACCACGTACTCCCCTTTGAAAAAATGGAATGCCGGCCCAGGTAAGAGAGTTGCCATAGTAGGGATGGGCGGGCTTGGCCACTTAGCGGTCCAATTTGCGCATGCCTTGGGTGCTGAAGTAACGATCTTGAGCCAGTCCATGAATAAGCAAGAGGAAGCTTTGGGTTTAGGTGCAGATCATTACTATGCAACCAGCGATCCCGCAACATTCGCTTCGTTGGCAAATCATTTTGACCTCATCCTAAACACGGTGTCTGCCAATCTTGATGTTAATGCGTATCTATCCATGCTTCGCGTAGATGGAGCGCTTGTAAATCTCGGCGTACCGACCCAGTCCGATACGTACCATGTGTATTCCTTAATCGGGAATCGCCGCAGCATTGCCGGTTCACTTGTCGGTGGAATTCGGGAAACACAGGAGATGCTCGATTTCTCCGCTGAGCACGGAATTGCCCCCAAAATTGAGGTGATCGGCGCCAATCAAGTAAACGAAGCGTATGAGCGCGTTCTCCGCAGTGATGTGCGCTATCGATTCGTCATTGACACGTCTACTTTATAATTCGTAAAAATACCAACGCCCCGGGACATCTGTTCCGGGGTTTTTTGCCATATTTAGGATGCAGGTCATGTTCCCGAAGCTCCTTTCTAAAAATCTTTTCCTGAAGATGCCTTCTTCATATATTCAGCAGGCGTCATACCCGTTTTTTTCTTGAAAATTCGGGAAAAGTAATGGCTGTCGTAATAACCCGACATTACACAAATTTCTGCAATGCTGTATCGAAGCATGCTGTTCTCACTCATCAGCTTCTTGGCGTATTCAATTCGCAGGTTGGTAAGGTATTCACTGGGAGTCTGACCTGTAGACTTTTTAAAGCGGCGGCGTAAATGGTCATTACAATATGGACCCTCTGTAAGTAGTTGTGATGTGGTAATTTCCGGATTGGAAAAGGACTCAATCAGTCTATTTTTTAATTGATCTACATCTTTTGCTTCCGGAGCACGGTTTTGCCAGCTGATTAATAATAGATTCATGGTCTCAGAAAGAGATTCAACCAACAATCTATAATTGTTTTTCTTTGCATGGTAAGTCTTATGGGCCATTAAAATTAAGGTCTCAAAGTTTTTTTCAGCGTCATCTTGAAAAATCAGGGGACAGTCTTCTTCCGCCATTCGCGCAAGGGGAAACGATGTCAGCTGTATATACACATCTCTGAACCCTTCTTGCGAAAATTTGGTGTGAGGAATATTGGGGGGTTGACAAATAATGCTGCCCGGACCGAATTCATAACATTGGTCTCCTATAACAGTATTGCCGGTTCCTTCTAAATTCAATACAAGCTCCCAGGCAGCATGGTCATGGACTTGGACCTGTCTAAACACTTGTGGAGACACTCCTAGCATGATCACAGACAAATTCATCCCGCCTTTAACCTTTTAGTAAAACAATAAGTCGAAATGTCGTTTTTGTCTACCTAAAAAAGCTGAAAAGTTCTCATGGTTTGAAGCTCCTTTTCGCTAAAATAATAATCAGGAAGAGTAAAAGCATATTGGGCAATAAGGATTGAAGGGAGCAGGCTAATGAAAAAGTTGCCGGTGGCAGTTCAGGTCTATTCTATACGGGACGATGCGCAAAGAGATTTTAAAGGCACTATGGAGCAAGTGAAGAAAATGGGATTTGATGGAGTTGAATTAGCCGGGCTATATGAACATTCTCCGGAAGAAATACGGGAGATCTTAAAGGAAGTAGGTCTCACGGCAATTTCGGCTCATGTACCCTATCACGAGCTGGTTGCAAACATGGAAGCGGCAATAGAAAAATATGCAACGATTGGGTGTAAGTATATCGCAATTCCTTACTTGACAGAAGAATATCGTCCGGGTAAGGACAAGTTTGAGGAAGTCGTAGATAACATCAAGAAGATCGGAGAACTCTGTAAGAGCAAGAATATCGTTTTACTCTACCACAACCATGACTTTGAATTCGCCAAGATGGATAACGGCCAATATGCGTTGGATTATCTCTATGACTCGGTAAGTGCGGATAAACTGCAGACTGAGATTGATACCTGCTGGGTTAGCGTATCGGGAGTTAATCCTGGGGAATACATCAAGAAGTATGCCGAGCGTTGCCCTTTGGTGCACTTAAAAGACTATGTTGGTGAAATATCCAATCAAATGTACGAGCTTATTGGAATTGATGCCGGAAAGAATAAAACGGTTAATACTTTTGAATTCCGGCCGGTTGGACACGGCGTGCAGAATTTCACAGAGATTTTAGATGCTGCGCTGGAATCCGGCGCAAAGTGGGTAGTAGTTGAGCAAGATGCTCACTATGACCGGACTGCTATGGAAGATATATGGCTTAGCCGCGAGTATTTGACTCAAATTGGTTGGTAATTCGATTAAAATATAAGACTTTTAAGGAGAGATGAAAAATGAAGCATGTGATCATGAAAGGACCTAAAACAAGTGTAGTAGCGGACATCCGGGATATTAAGCCGAATGATGATGAAGTGCTTATTAAACTGAAATATGTCGGAGTCTGTATGTCTGAGCATTATGAATGGTCAGTTGCAAAGGAAGGAGCTGCATTCGGTCATGAACCAATGGGAGTCATTGCAGCGGTTGGCAAGAATGTAACAGAATTCGAAGTCGGAGACAGGGTAAGCGGGCTTTGGGGGTCAACTCTTCCGGGATCGGGCGGAATGATCGAATATGCTGTTGCTGATCCCAAGATAAGCGTAATTGTTAAAATACCGGATGACTTACGTGATACAGACGCTATTTTGGAGCCGCTTGCATGTATGATGAGCGCTGTAAGCAAAGTGAAAATTCCGATGCCTGGCACAAGAGTATGCGTCGTGGGAGCAGGATATATGGGCTGCGGCGCGATAAGCCTCTTAAAGACAAGAGGGGCCTATGTAGTTGCAGTGGATATCAGAACGGAATCGTTGGAAAATGCCAAAAAGTATGGCGCGGACGAAATATATCTGGTCGACGAGGCTAAGAGAACGTTCTTGCCCGTTCATGAAACGAATGGAAAAGGGTTTGATGTTGTAATGGAATGGGGGGAAACAGAGGAGTCTCTGGATCTGGCCATCAACTTAACTAATTACTGCGGACAGCTTTGTATTGGCGCGTATCATACCGGAGGAAAACGCCTGGTCGATGTGCAGCAGCTGAATGTAAAGGCCATTGAGTGCTTAAGCGTGCATCCCCGTGAAGCGCATTTAAATAAAATCGGTGCAAGAAATGCCGTGAAGCTTCTTTCCTCTGGAGAATGGAATTTTACAAATATACCGACCAAGATTTATCCAAGAAACAAGTTCGACCAAGCACAGGAAGAAATTGAAACGAAGTACGGCAAGTATATGAAGGCAGTTATCGATATGAAAGCGGAGGACTTTGAGCCCTATATTGTATGAATAATCGGCATATAATCCAGCTCCATTAAAATTTGTCTCCTAACAATACGGATGGCACCTGTATTGCTAGGAGATTGTTATAGGTGAGCATAATGAAAAATGAAAAAGCAGTTCTTGGAATCGATATTGGCGGCACGAACTTTAGAATGGGTCTTGTGAACGAAACCGGCGAATTGATGAATTATAAGGTTGAAGGCAGTCACGTGTTGGTGAAGGCAGAGAATGATTCATTGGAAAATCTGGTTAAGTGCATGGAGACATATTTGGCAGAAAACCTAAATGGCATACTCAAGGGAATAGCCATAGGGTTTCCGTCTACCGTAAGCAAAGATAAAACAATGGTATTTTCCACTCCAAATTTGAATTTAAATGGCTTTGAGAATGTAAATATCGCCGAATACATCGAGAAAAGAATGAACGTGCCGGTATTTATTAATAAGGATGTAAATTTTCTGCTAACTTGTGATTTAGCTATGCTGAACCTGGAGAAGAGAAGTATAACTCTCGGTTTGTATATAGGTACCGGATTCGGCAATTCCATCTATATAAATGGAGAATTTCTGGATGGAAAAAATGGTGTTGCAGGAGAGCTTGGGCATATTCCGACTCTCAATATGAATGTACGATGCGGATGCGGCAATGTTGGATGTGCGGAGGTTTACGCATCAGGAATAGCTTTACAACAAATGAAAGAAAAGTTTTTTCCGGATACCTATATTGGAGATGTTTTTGCTGAGCATGGCTAAGATGAACGATTAAAGCAGTTTGTTGATGGGCTGACCATTCCTATAGCAACGGAAATAAATATATTTGATCCGGATTATATCATTATTGGAGGGGGGATTCCGGCAATGAAGGAATTCCCGAAGAA
>Ga0255334_1000239_pt1 | contig 53913 bp, 42 predicted proteins | sample EtOH5_35cm_T3_12_FD_202080 | JGI IMG/M metagenome (GOLD analysis project Ga0255334, IMG submission 202080) | Sandy soil microbial communities from University of British Columbia, Vancouver, Canada - EtOH5_35cm_T3_129 | ecosystem: Engineered > Artificial ecosystem > Sand microcosm > Unclassified ...
CTCTTCAGTTCAAACATCTTTGGGTTTTTAAGAAACCCTAAACTTGGCTCAGCAATCGTTGGTTACATCTTTGATTTCTCGCGGAGTAACTTGTGATGCTGATAATCTTGTTGACTATCAGTCTGACTCCACAAGCACCCACACGAATTGCTTGATTCAGTTGTTAAAGAGCGGTTGGTTGAGCCTTTCGTCTCAACCGAGGCGCGCACTTTACAGCACGCTTCCTCTAGTTGCAACCCTTAAAAACTAATGATTTTGTTATCAAAATCAATCGCTTAGGCCAGAAGCAACATCAAGCTGCTCGCTAGCGGGAGGCGAATAGTACAGGATTAAAATACGCGGTCAACCCCCGCTTAAAAATTCTTTTCCCTATCGAAGGTATCCGCCAGGCCGATCCACACCGTCAGCGCTGGGCGATAGATTTCAAGCCACCATCAGTTCGTTGGCCACCACTGCCCCACCCTCCCCCCAGCGCCTTATAGATAGCAACAATTCCCCGGTACTGATCAATTTCCCCCAGCGCCTGAGCATCCTCGGCGTTCAGCCGTTCACGCTGCGCATCCAGCAGTACCAGATAATCCACCGTACCTTCCTTGTACTGGATAGCCGCCAGGTCTGCCGCCGCACGGCTCGACTCGCTTTGCTTGATCAACGACAGCAACCGCTGCTGGCGTTTGCCGTAATCGCTGAAAGCGTTTTCCGATTCTTCCAGCGCCAGCAGCACTTGCTGTTCATAGGTGGCCAAGGCGCCTTCGGCATTGGCGTCGGCACCACGAATGCGCGCCCGTACACTGCCCAGGTCAAATGCCGCCCAGGTAATGCTCGGACCCAACCCCCAGGCCCTGGCCGCGCTGGCGCCAATCTGCGAACCACGGCCTGCAGTGAAACCGAGGAATCCACTCAGGCTCACTCTCGGAAACAGGTCGGCGGTGGCCACGCCAATATCAGCAGTAGCGGAAGCCAGCCTGCGCTCGGCGGCAAGCACATCGGGACGCCGGCGCAACAATTCGGCGGGATCACCGATCGGCAGCGCTTTGGCAATAGCGGGCAACTCGGCGGGGTTCAACGACACGCTCAATGTATCCGGACGTTCACCCAAGAGCGTGGCGATGCGGTTTTTCTGCCGCACCTGCTCCGCTTGCAGTTGCGGAACAGTTGCCTCGACAGCCGCCAAACGTGCGTCGGCACGCACCACATCGAGTTCGCTGCCCACGCCCGCGTCGCGCAGGCTGACCGTCACGGTGCGCGAGTCCTGCTGATTCTTCAGGTTCGCCAGGGCGATTTTTTCCCGCAGCTGCGCGCCGCGCAATTGGCCGTAGGCATCCACCAGCTCGGCAATCATCGTCACGCGAAGCTGATACAGGTCTGCCGCCGCAGCATCTTCCTGGGCGTCGCTGGATTCCAGTTGACGCTGGATCCGGCCGAAGAGATCGACTTCCCACGCCATGTCCAGGCCCAGATCGTAACGCTCGATATTGACTCGGCTGTCGGTCTGGCCCGGCACTTGCGACTTGCCATGCTGACTGCTGACGCGGCTGGTGACGACCGGCAGATTGTCGTTACTGATGTCGTCACGAATCGCCCGGGCCGCTTTCCAGCGAGCAAACGCGACGCGCAAGTCGCGGTTGCCTTCCAGGGACTTGCTTACCAACTGGTTCAGCGTGGGGTCATCGAACTGCTGCCACCACACCGTTTCAAAACGCGATTGATCGTAGTGTCCGGCTTGCGCCGACACGATGTTGGCAGGCGCGGTGTCGGGCGCTTTGTAGTCGGGGCCCACCGTGCAGGCGGCGAGCGCGACGACCAGAAGGCTGGGTAAAAAAAGCTTCAAGGTATTCATGAATGCGCCTCCTGATTGAGTGCGTTTGCCTGATGAGCCTTGGTGGCATTGCGCGCGTTTTTGCGCTCGATGTAGCGACGGATCAGAACGAAGAACACTGGCGTCAGCAGCAATCCGAAGAAGGTCACACCGAGCATTCCGGAGAACACCGCGACACCCATTGCACGACGCATTTCCGAGCCGGCACCAGTGGATGTCACCAATGGAATCACGCCCATGATGAAGGCGAAGGACGTCATCAGAATCGGCCGTAGACGCAGGCGGCAGGCTTCCAGCACTGCATCCAGCGGCGACAGGCCCTGGTCCTGTTTGTCCTTGGCGAATTCGACGATCAGGATCGCGTTCTTGCAAGCCAGGCCGACCAGCACGATCAGGCCGATCTGGGTGAAGATGTTGTTGTCACCCTTGGAAATGATCACCCCGGCAATCGCCGACAGCAGGGTCATCGGCACGATCAGAATCACCGCCAATGGCAGGCTCCAGCTCTCATACAACGCAGCCAGCACCAGGAACGCCAACAGCACGCAGAGCGGGAACACCAGCAGAGCCGTGTTGCCGGACAAGATCTGCTGGTAGGTCAGGTCGGTCCATTCGTAGGTCATGCCGTTAGGCAATTCTGCCTTCAGCAGTTTTTCGATGGCGGCCTGTGCCTGGCCGGAGCTGTAGCCGGGGGCTGCACTGCCGTTGATTTCTGCGGTGAGGAAACCGTTGTAGTGCGAAACCCGGTCAGGGCCCGATGTCGGGCTGACCTTGACGAACGTGGCCAACGGAATCATCTCGCCGCGATCATTGCGCACCTTCAACTGACCGATCTGTTCAGGCTCCTGGCGGAACTGTTGCTCGGCCTGCACGTTGACCTGATAGGTCCGGCCGAAACGGTTGAAGTCGTTCGCGTACAGCGAGCCCAGGTACACCTGCAAGGTGTCGAAGATATCGTTGATCTTCACGCCGTGAGTCTTGGCTTTTTCCCGGTCAATGGCGGCTTCGACCTGCGGCACGTTGACAGTGTAACTGGTGAACAGGTTGGCCAGTTCCGGAACGCTACGGCTCTTGATGATGACGTTCATCGTCTCTTTATACAGCTCGTCATAACCCAGGTTGCCGCGGTCCTCGATCTGCAGACGGAAGCCGCCGATGGTGCCCAGGCCTTGCACCGGCGGTGGCGGGAATACAGCGATGTAAGCATCCTGAATGCCACCGAACTTGGCATTGAGCGAGGCGGAAATCGCGCGGGCTGACAGGCTCGGGTCTTTACGCTCATCGAAAGAACTCAAGCCGATAAACGCAATGCCGGCGTTCGGGCTGTTGGTGAAACCATTGATCGACAGCCCGGGGAATGCCACGGCACTGTCGAAGCCCGGCTCGTTCATGGCGATGGTGCTCATGCGTCGAATCACCGATTCCGTGCGATCAAGGCTCGCGGCATCCGGCAGTTGCGCGAAGGTCACCAGGTACTTTTTATCCTGAGTCGGTACGAAGCCGGTCGGCGTAGTGCTGAAACCCATGTAGGTCATGGCGATCAGTCCGGCATATACCAGCAAGGCCACGCTGCTGCCGCGAATGATTTTGGCCACGCCAATCACATAACCATGGCTGGCCTTTTCGAAGGCCCGGTTGAACGGCTTGAACAGCCAACCGCCAAACATGCGATCCAGCACTTTGGAGAAACGGTCTTTCGGGGAGCCATGGGCCTTGAGCAACACTGCCGCCAATGCCGGCGACAAGGTCAGCGAGTTGAACGCCGAGATCACCGTGGAGATGGCAATGGTCAACGCGAACTGTTTATAGAACTGTCCTGTCAGCCCGGAGATGAACGCCGCTGGCACGAACACCGCACACAACACCAGCGCCGTGGCGATGATCGGCCCGGTCACTTCGCCCATGGCTTTTTGGGTGGCCTCCATTGGGTCGAGGCCCAACTCAATGTTTCGCTCGACGTTCTCCACCACCACAATCGCATCGTCGACCACGATGCCGATGGCCAGCACCAGACCGAACAGCGACAAGGCATTCAGCGAGAAGCCAAACAAATGCATCACCGCAAACGTACCGATCAGCGACACCGGCACCGCCACCAACGGAATGATCGAGGCACGCCAGGTTTGCAGGAACAGGATCACCACTAGCACTACCAGGACCAGCGCTTCGAACAGCGTATGGACCACCGCTTCAATCGAACTGCGGACGAAAATGGTGGGGTCATAGACGATCTCGTAGTCCATGCCTTCCGGGAAATTCTGCTTGAGCCTGGCCATCGTCTCCCGTACCTGGTCGGAGACGTCGATCGCATTGGAACCGGGGCGCTGGAAGATCGGCATCGCTACCGCTTCCTGGTTGTTGAGCAGGGCGCGCAATGCGTATTGGTTGGAACCCAGTTCAATCCGTGCGATGTCTTTGAGGCGAGTGATCTCGCCGTTCGCACCGCTGCGGACGATCACGTTTTCAAACTCTTCTTCGCTGACCAGCCGTCCCTGGGAGTTGATCGACATCTGAAAGCTCGTGGCATTGGGCGCCGGGGGCGAACCCAGTTGCCCGGCCGCGACTTGACGGTTCTGTTCACGCACCGCGTTGACGACGTCTGTCGCGGTCAGGTTGCGTGAAGCGGTCTTGTTCGGATCGAGCCAGATACGCAGCGAGTAGTCGCCGATACCGAACATCTTTACGTCACCGATACCGTTCAGGCGCGTCAGCTCATCCTTGACGTTGAGGATTGCGTAGTTGGACAGGTACAGCATGTCGTAGCGCTTGTCCGGCGAGGTCAGATGCACAACCATCGTCAGTTCGGGTGACGCCTTGTCGACGGTAATACCGATGCGCGTCACTTCTTCGGGCAGTTTTGGCTCGGTGCGGGTCACACGGTTCTGGACTTGAACCTGGGCATTGTCCAGATCGGTGCCCAAGGCGAACGTCACGGTGAGGGTTAGCCGGCCGTCAGCCGTGGATTGCGAGGACATGTACAGCATGTTCTCGACGCCGGTGATGGCTTGCTCCAAAGGAGCCGCCACGGTTTCGCCGATGACTTTCGGGTTGGCGCCCGGATAGTTGGCGTGGACCACGACGGTCGGTGGAACCACCTCGGGGTATTCGCTGATCGGCAACTGGAACAGCGAGATGGCGCCAGCGATCAGAATCAGCAGCGACAGCACCGCCGCGAAGATCGGGCGCGTGATAAAGAACTGGGAGAACTTCATGTCGATGCTCCTTATCCGCGAGGCGCAGCGGCAGCTTCCGCTTTCACCAGAGCGGGTGATTTAGCGGAGGCCGTCTGATTGGAGGCATCGATCGCCTGACGCTGGCGGGCCAGTGTGGCGACTGTTTCCGGGCTGGCCATCGGCGCATCCTGAGGGTCGATGACTGCGCCGGGCCGCACACGCTGCAGGCCATTGATGACGATGCGATCTTCTTTTTTCAGACCGCTGCGCACGATGCGCAAGCCTTCAAGCTTCGGCCCCAGATCGACGCTGCGATAGACCGCTTTGTTGTCCTGATCGACCACCAGCACGAATTTCTTGCCGAGGTCGGTGCCCACCGCTTCATCTTTGATCAGCAGGCCGGGATAGGCGGCGCTGCCCACCAGTTTCAACCGGGCATACAGACCGGGGGTGTACTGACCGTCAGCATTGTCGAACACTGCGCGGCCACGGATGGTGCCGGTTTTCGGATTGACCTGGTTGTCGACAAAGTTCATCTGCCCGAGGTGGCTGTTGCCCTCCTCGTTCGACAAGCCCATGTACACCGGGGTGGCTTGACCGCGCTGGCCCTGACGGGAAAGCAGGCTGTACTTGAGGAACATGCGTTCATCGGCATCAAAGTAGGCGTAGACCTTGTCGGTGGAGACCACGCTGGTCAGCGCTGTGGTGTCGGCGGTCACGATGTTGCCAGCGGTGATTTCCGCACGGCTGACACGGCCGCTGATCGGTGCGGTGACGCGGGTGAAGCTGAGGTTCAAACGCGCCAGATCCAGCTGCGCCTGAATGGCATCGACGCCAGCCCTGGCTTCTTGCGCGGTGGTGGCGCGGGTGTCGGCCAGCTCGGCGGAGATCGCGTTACTGCTCAACAACCGCTGGCCGCGCTGCGCTTCGTTACCGGTACGAACCAGCGTGGCGCGAGCCTGTTGCAACTGAGCCTCGATGCGATGCACTTCATGTTCGAACGGACGTGGATCAATCTGGAACAGCAAGTCGCCCTTCTTCACCAACGCGCCATCGGTAAAGGCAACGCGTTCGATCTGTCCCGAAACCCGTGGACGAACCTCTACGGTTTCCGGTGCTTCCAGGCGAGCGGTGACTTCATCCCATTCGGTAATGGGCTGCTCGAGCACCTTGGCGACGGTGACATGCGGCGCCCCCGGAGCCTGCGCCGCACTGGGCGTGCGTTCACAGGCGGCAAGTGCCATCAGCGCCAACGCGGCAAGGGGATAACGCAAAGGTTTGAGTGACTGTTCCATGGGGTATGTCCGCCAGACGATTTATGAATTTTCCGGATTCTCGGCCTCGCGCGAGGTCACGACGAATCGAATGAAATGAAGTTGGCTATCATCAATAATGATAGCTATCATGTTTAAGGGCAAAAAAAGGGATCGGCCCGGTCAAACCTTGGTATTGGTGATCGCAGTACGAACGCAATCCAGCGCCGGCCCCAGCGTCTGCGCCGCACTCAATGCCCGTGCGGTGGGCACCATCCGGCGACCGATGCGCTCGAACAAAGGGTCGTTGAACAGCTTTCTCAGTCGCACCAGTGCCGCGCTGACAGCGGGCTGGCCCAGCGATAACTGCTCAGCAGCGCGAGTGAGGTTGCGTTCCTGGATGAGCGCTTCGAATACCACCAGCAAATTCAGATCGATACTGCGCAGATCATTACGTTTCATGGGTCAGGTCCACGTAGGGATTTTTGACTTGAGCCACCGGCCCGGGATCGCCAGACTGGCGTCGATGCCGACAAAGCCATTGCAGCGACTTTATATGACGAGCATCATCAATACCAGCCTCTCAGCGAAGCTTTGCTTAAGCGAAACCAAACGGGCTACAGGAGCAGTTTCATGAAAGTCACGAAAGACCAGGCCGCCGCGAACAAAGAGGCAATCCTCACGGCCGCGTCGCGTATGTACCGGGAAAAGGGAATCGATGGCATCGGTATTGGTGAACTGTCGCGTTCCGTCGGCCTGACCCACGGCGGTTTTTACGGACAGTTTCCGGGCGGCAAGGAACAGCTGGCATCGGAGGCTGTAACCCGGACGTTCGAGTCCAATATTCAGGATTGGCAAGACGCCAAATCGATTCCCGAACTCATCAGGCGTTACCTGACGCAAGGGCATCTGAACAACTGGACCGACGGCTGCCCCATTCCGGCATTGGCCGCCGATGTTGCCCGCACCGGCGGCGCTGTCAGCAGTTCCTTCACCAAAGGCATCGAGCAATTGATCGACTTGCTGATGGAGTTGGTCGAGGGCGAAACCCATGACGAGAAGCACCAGGAATCGCTGCGCATACTGTCGTCGATAGCGGGGGCGATGCTAATTGCCAGGGCGCTGGACAACCCTGAGTTGTCCAGGCAGTTCCTGCAGTCGGTCATCGATGCATGGCCTGCTGCCTCTAAAACAGAAGAGCAGGCAAGCGTTTCAACCAGCACTGACCGTCCAAAGGACGACTCAATCCCTCTCACTTGACGCGCGCATGCTCCAACACCACTTCCAACGGATGTCGCAGTTGTCTGCTGGCCAAGCGTTTGACCTGACTGCGACACGAGTAACCCGTCGCCAGCGCTTCACCCATCTTGTCCAGTTTGCCGGCCCATGACTGCTCGAAAATGGTCCGCGAAGTGTCCTGGTTTCGTGCTTCATGGCCGTAGGTGCCGGACATCCCGCAACAGCCAGTCGCCTCCGTCACCAGCTTGAGTCCAAGCCGGGCAAACACGGCTTCCCATTGCGAAGTACTGGCCGGGACGTTGGTCTTCTCGGTGCAGTGCGCCAGCAAACGGAATGTCTGCGTACCGGGAAGAGGGTTTTCAGGCAGCACATCGAAGAGCCATTCCTGGGGCAGCAAAACCTTCGGGCAGGCATTGAGCCCCGGCACTTTCTGGTACTCCTGGCGGTAGACCAGCGTCATCGCCGGGTCCAGCCCCACCAGCGGCACTTCGCAGTCAGCCAGCGCCTTGAGCTGACTGGCGTTGCGGATCGCCGCCCTGGCGAATGCGCCGAGGAAGCCCTGGACATGCAAAGGCTTGCCGTTGGCACTGTAAGGCGCCAAAAACACCCGATAACCCAACTGGTGCGCCAACTCGATAAAGCTCGCCAGCAATGGGGTTTCGAAGTAACGGGTGAAGGCATCCTGCACCAGCACCACGCTACGCTGACGTTGCTCGACGGTCAGTGCGCGCAGGGCCGGCACGCTGGCGGCAACGACGTTGCAGCGAGTCAGGGCGGCCTGAAAGTCGTAGCGGTTGATCAACGGACTGTCGAGCATGCCGACGTGTCGTTCAAGCAAGCGGCTCATCCATTTCGCGCCCATCACCGCGTTGTACAGGCCCGGCGCGTAAGCCATATAAGGAATGGTGAACTCCAGCGAACCGATCAGATAGTCACGAAGCGGACGTTGATAGCGACCGTGATACAGCTCCAGAAAACGCGATCTGAATTCCGGTACATTGACCTTGACCGGACATTGCCCCGCACAGGATTTGCAGGCCAGACAACCCGCCATCGCCTCGTACACCTCGTGGGAGAAATCCGCCTCGCCCCGCGAACGCGCGAGGTTGTTGCGCAACCGCGTCGGCAACCCGCCAAGCCAAGACAACGTGCCCCGGGCCGCTTCCAGTACATCGATATTCGCCGCACCTTGCAGGCGCAACCACTCGCGAATCAGTGACGCCCTGCCCTTCGGCGAATGCTGGCGTTCACGGGTGGCTTTCCACGACGGGCACATCGCATCGTTGGGGTCGTAGTTGTAGCAGGCGCCGTTACCGTTGCAGTGCACAGCGCTGCCGAAACTTTGCCAGACACGCTCATCGATTTGCCGATCCAGATCACCACGCAACGTGACTTCGTTGACTTTGAGCAAGCCCTGGACGGCATTCGGTGGCGTGCAGATTTTGCCGGGGTTGAGCTGATTGTGCGGGTCGAACGCGCCCTTGAGCGATTGCAGCGCCGGGTACAGTTCGCCAAAAAATTCGGGGACATATTCCGAACGCAAACCCTTGCCGTGCTCGCCCCACAGCAACCCCCCATAACGCTGGGTCAGCTTGGCCACGGCATCGGAAATCGGTTTGACCAGCGCGGCCTGGGCCGGGTCTTTCATGTCCAGCGCCGGGCGCACATGCAACACGCCGGCATCGACGTGACCGAACATGCCGTAGGCCAGGCCGTAACTGTCGAGCAATGCACGAAACTCTGTGATGTAGTCGGCCAGTTTCTCCGGTGGCACGGCAGTGTCTTCAACAAAAGGCTGCGGCCGAACCTCGCCTTCGACGTTGCCCAGCAACCCGACGGAGCGTTTACGCATGGCGTACACGCGGGTTACCGCCTCGGCCCCTTCGGCCAGCGTATGGCCCAGGCGCTCGATCGTCGTGTCGGCCTGCAGATGCTCGACGAACGACGCCACGCGAGCGTTCACGTCCGACAGGTCTTCCCCGCTGAACTCCACCAGATTGATACCCAGCGTCGGGCGATCGGCGTCTGCCGGGAAATACTCGGCGACGCTGTGCCAGACGATGTCTTTCATCGCCAGCATCAACACTTTGGAATCCACGGTTTCGATGGACAACGGCTTGTGCGCCAGCAACGCATTGGCGTCGCGCAGCGCATCCATGAAGCTGCTGTAGCGCACGTTCACCAGCACCGAATACTTGGGAATCGGCAGCACGTTGAGCTTGGCCTCGACGATATAGCCCAACGAACCTTCCGCACCGCACAGCACGCTATTGAGGTTGAAACACCCCTGCTCGTCGCGCAAGTGCGCCAGGTCGTAACCGGTCAGGCAGCGATTGAGCTTGGGGAACACCGACTCGATCAGGTCGGCCTGGGTTTCCTGTATCTGCCGCGTTGTGCGGTACACCTCGCCGATGCGGCCGGGCTGTGCGCATGCTGCCTCCAACTCAGAGTCGGACAGCGGATGGCTGTGCAGACGCTCACCACCGAGCAGCACGCTGTGCAGTTCCAGCACATGATCGCGGGTCTTGCCGTAGGTGCAACTGCCCTGGCCGCTGGCATCCGTGTTGATCATGCCGCCGACGGTGGCACGGTTGGACGTCGACAACTCCGGTGCGAAGAACAGCCCATGAGGCTTGAGCGCGGCATTGAGCTGGTCCTTGACCACGCCCGCCTGCACCCGCACCCAACGCTCGGCGACGTTGATTTCCAGAATCGTGTTCATGTGCCGCGACAGGTCGACCACGATGCCGTCGGTCAATGACTGGCCGTTGGTACCGGTACCGCCACCGCGCGGGGTCAGCTTGATCTGGCGAAAGCGCGGTTCGGCCATCAATGCAGCGATGCGCACGATGTCGTCGGCGTCCATCGGGAACACCGCCGCTTGCGGCAGGCGCTGGTAAATCGAGTTGTCGGTCGCCAGCACGGTGCGGGTGGCGTAGTCGGCACTGAGCTGACCGCGGAAACCGCTGGCACGCAGGGCTTGAAGAAATTCCGGGTACTGTGCCGCGAGTGCAACGGTGGGCAACTGGGCGATCATTGCAGGCTGTTCTCTTGTCGGTCTAATCACGAAAAAAATCAAAATACTTGTCGCCTGGGCATTAATCGGTCAGCCTCAGGTCGTCGGCTGCGTCAATGATCCCGTAGGTTCTGGCGCCGGACAAACGGATATTCCTGCCGCTATCGATGACTTTTACGAATGAATTACCGCCATCTCACCCCCTCCATGTCGTTGCTGCTGGCCTTTGAAGCCGCGGCTCGGCATGAAAGCTACACCCGTGCCGCGATGGAGCTCTCACTGACCCAAAGCGCCGTCAGCCGACAAGTCCAGGCGCTGGAGCAGCAACTGGGCCTGACGCTGTTTCGCCGCGAAGGCCGGCAGGTGCAGCTGACCGATGTCGGTCGTCTTTATCAGCGGGAAATGAGTGAAGCGCTCGGACGCATCCGCAGCGCCACGTTGCAGGCGATGGCTTATCAATCGGGCAGCGGCACCTTGCGCCTGGCCACACTGCCAACGTTCGGTTCGAAGTGGTTATTGCCGCGTCTTCACGATTTCTACAAAACCCATCCCGGCATGCTGGTGCACATCAACTCCCGGATCGACGCCATCGACTTCGAAACCAGCGGCATCGATGCTGCGATCGTCGTCGGCAATTCCGACCTGCCGGGCCTGATCAGCCATCGTCTGCACACGGAAGAACTGATGGTGATCATGTCTCCACAAGCGGCCGAGGCCCATGACAGTTGGACCCCGGAGCGCATTGGCGGACAGACGCTGCTCAACGTCGCGAACAATGCCAACGTCTGGGGCGAGTGGTTCAGCCACCATGGCCTGCCCCATCGAATGATGCGTCTGGGACCGAGCTTCGAACTCACCTCGCACTTGATCCAGGCCGTCAGGGCCGGCATCGGCATCGGTCTGGTACCGCGCATCCTGGTGACCGACGAGTTGGCCAACGCCGAGCTGATCAGCCTCGGCCTGCCCTTCGCCAGTCAACGCAGTTACTACCTGACCTACCCGCCGCGCAACGAAAGGCTGCCATCGCTGATCGCCTTCCGTAGCTGGTTGCTGGAACAGATCTGACCGATGCCGCTGATCTGATTCTGTGGAAGCGAGCCTGCTCGCGAAGAACGTCTGGACGATGCGGGCAATCGGGTGCCCCGCGTTATCGTTGACGACCATCGCAAGCACGCTCAGCGCCGACAGGGGGCTGATTATCGTCCGAGGAACGCGTAGCCAAGCCCACGACCTTGGCGTCATCGCCGTCGTCGCCCAGGGACGAAACGCCGAACGGCAGAATTCGCTCTCTCGCTGGGCCGAGCACATTACTCCACAGGGTTTCAAATACCTCCGGCAGACTGCACTTTAACTCTCCAGACGTACGCCCCCCTGTAGGAGCCGGCTTGCTGGCGATAGCGTCCGCTCAGACGATTATCTTGTCGACTGACCCACCGCGATCGCCAGCAAGCCGGCTCCTACAGGTGATTTGTGTAGTGCCTGAGTGCCGGATGAAATTCAATTAACCGGAGAATTCCTTGGACACACGCTCGATAAATTCACGGCCAACGTCGATGCGAGAGTCGAGAGTCGAGACCGGCAATGTAGCGAGGGAAGCAGCCTTTATCGTCCTGCAGTACGACAAAACTCCCCAGACGTACGCCCCCCTGTAGGAGCCGGCTTGCTGGCGATCGCGTCCGTTCAGACGATTAACTTGTCGACTGCCCCACCGCGATCGCCAGCAAGCCGGCTCCTACAGGTGATTTGTGTAGTGCCTGAGTGCCGGATGAAATTCAACTAACCAGAGAATTCCTTGGACATACGCTCGATAAATTCACGGCCAACGTCGATGCGAGAGTCGAGACCGGCAATGTAGCGAGGGAAGCAGCCTTTATCGTCCTGCAGTACGACAAAACTCTCCAGACGTACGCCCCCCCTGTAGGAGCCGGCTTGCTGGCGATGACGTCCGTTCAGACGATCATCTTGTCGACTGACCCACCGCGATCGCCAGCAAGCCGGCTCCTACAGATGATTTGTGTAGCGCCTGAGTACCGGATGAAATTCAACTAACCAGAGAATTCCTTGGACATACGCTCGATAGATTCACGGCCAACGTCGATCCGAGAGTCGAGACCGGCAATGTAGCGAGGGAAGCAGCCTTTATCGTCCTGCAGTACGACAAAACTCTCCAGACGTACGCCCCCCTGTAGGAGCCGGCTTGCTGGCGATCGCGTCCGTTCAGACGATCATCTTGTCGACTGACCCACCGCGATCGCCAGCAAGCCGGCTCCTACAGGTGATTTGTGTAGTGCCTGAGTGCCGGATGAAATTCAACTAACCAGAGAATTCCTTGGACATACGCTCGATAGATTCACGGCCAACGTCGATGCGAGAGTCGAGACCGGCAATGTAGCGAGGGAAGCAGCCTTTATCGTCCTGCAGTACGACAAAACTCCCCAGACGTACGCCCCCCTGTAGGAGCCGGCTTGCTGGCGATGACGTCCGTTCAGACGATCATCTTGTCGACTGACCCACCGCGATCGCCAGCAAGCCGGCTCCTACAGATGATTTGTGTAGTGCCTGAGTGCCGGATGGAAATGAACGTAACTGTGATGGCGGAATTTTGCTGTCGTCACCGTTGCGGAAGGATGTCGTTCCTGCGCCCCGCTATGTATCACTGTGTATCTGTCTATCCTCTTGATACATGAGTTTTCACCCGACCTGCGATTCGACACAGCCCAGACACGTCACCGCGTTCAAATGCACCCAAGGTTTCAAGGGGATCAGCCAGAACCCCTGGCCAACGGCTTGCAACGGAGACATCACTATGAAGATGGCACTGCAGAACAAAAACGGTAAAAACCACCGCCGTCTGGTCGGCGCATCGGTCCTCGCGTTCGCCCTGTTTGGCGCGATCGGTGCAGCCAACGCCCAATCGACTACCGCTGCACAGCCAGCCGCAATCAAGGCCGATGCCACTTACACAACTCCGTCCCCGTTCGGTCCGCTGAAGCACGTCAAGGCCGGACTGCTGAACGTGGCGTACGCCGAAACCGGCCCGGCCGATGGGCCGGTGGTGATTCTCCTGCACGGCTGGCCGTACGACATTCACAGTTATGACGAGGTCGCACCGCTGCTGGCCGCGAAGGGCTATCGAGTGCTGATGCCGTATGCGCGTGGTTATGGCGATACGCATTTTCTGTCAGAGAAAACCGTGCGCAATGGTCAACCGGCAGCCCTGGCCAGCGACGTCATCGACTTCATGGATGCGCTGAAGATCAAACAAGCCGTGCTCGGTGGCTATGACTGGGGCGCGCGTTCAGCCGACATCGTCTCGGCGTTGTGGCCAGAACGGGTCAAGGCACTGGTCTCGGTCAGCGGCTATCTGATCGGCAACCAGGCGGCCGGCAAGAACCCGCTGCCACCCAAGGCTGAATTGCAGTGGTGGTATCAGTTCTACTTCGCCACCGACCGCGGTCGCGCCGGGTACGAGAAAAACACCCACGACTTCGCCAAGTTGATCTGGCAACTGGCTTCGCCGAAATGGGCGTTCGATGACGCCACGTTCGACCGCAGCGCCAAGGCGTTGGAAAACCCGGACCATGTCGAGATCACCGTGTTCAACTACCGCTGGCGTCTGGGCATGGTTAAGGGCGAGCCTCAATACGAAGCGCTGGAGCAGAAACTGGCCACGGCGCCGTCGATCAGCGTGCCGACCATCACGATGGAAGGCGATGCCAACGGCGCGCCGCACCCTAACCCCGAGGACTACGCCAAGCGCTTTACCGGCAAATACGAGTTCCGGTTGATCAACGGCGGCATCGGTCACAACTTGCCGCAGGAAGATCCGAAGGCGTTCGCCAAAGCGGTGATTGATGCGGATCATCTTTGAGGTTGATCTGACCTTTCTCCGCCAGGAATCTTCACAACGACGGCTCGTTTAACGAGCCGTTTTTTTTGCGAAAATCACTCCAGCAACGAGACCAGACGCGGCTCAATTGAAGCCTCAAGCACCTCCAGCAACGCCAGCGTCACCGGCAGTTTGAAGCGCCTGCGCCCCGCACTGCCGGGATTGAGGTAAAGCCGTTCACCACGCCATTCGATGAGTGGCTTGTGCGAATGGCCGGTGACCACCAGCTTGATGGCCACATCGAGTACGACCGGGACATCGGCGATGTCATGCACCAGCAACGTCTCCAACCCGTTGAGATCGAAACGCAAATTGTCTGCGAGATGTTCGGCCCAAGGGGCGTCCAGGTCATTGTTCCCGCGTACCACATGCAGCGGGGCGATCAACGCCAATTGATCGAGAACATCAACGCTACCGATGTCGCCCGCGTGAATGATCCGCTCACATCCCTGCAAAGCAGCAACGGCTTCCGGGCGGAGCAAGCCATGGGTATCGGAGATCACGCCTACTTTCATGCAAGGCTCCAGACGATTGTCGAGACTCAAAACACCGTGCTCGCGCAGTCAGTTCTTCCAGCAGCCAGAGAAGCGTTCGCAGACGGCATAACGCCTGTCCAGATCCGCCATGCGCGCCAACTGACTGCTCATACTTTGTGCCCGAACCTGTTTACTGATCGAGAAGTAGTACTGAAGCATACGGCTGGTGACTGGTCACACAATGTATACCGCCACCCCCAGCGGATATGGCGTCGATGTTCAGCTGTACCACCTCTCGATCCGGATAGAGTTCGGACAACAGATCGAAAGCTTTGGCATCTGCCGTCTCGTCACCAAACTCCGGCGCTATGACCGCGCCGTTGATCACGAAGTAGTTGATGTAGCCCGCCGCAAAGTCCGGGTTGTTGCGATTGAATTGGCTTTTTCGCGGATTCAGCGGTGGCGACACGGTATGGACCTGCAGCTTTCGACCATCGGCATCCGTGGCATTTTTCAAAATATCCAGATGGGCACGGGTGACCTTGTAATCGTATGACTCGGGGTCGTTGTCGAGGTTGGCGATCACCACGCCGGGCTTGACGAAACGGGCGTAGAAATCGACATGGGCATCGGTGATGTCTTTGCCTTTGATGCCCGGCAGCCAGATGATCTTGCGCAGGCCGAGACGGTCCTTCAGTTCTTGCTCGACATCAGCCTTGCTCCAGTCAGGGTTGCGATTGCGGTTGATCCAGCTGCTCTCGGTCATGATCCCGGTGCCGTGACCATCCACTTCGATACCGCCGCCCTCGCCCACCAGTTCGCTGCGCAGATAGCGGGCATCCGCCGTGTCGGCGACCTGAGCCGCCAGGCGAGCATCGTTGTCATGCTGTTGTTTATCGCCCCAGCCGTTGAAATTGAAATCTACGGCACCGAGCCCGCCTTGCCCGTCGATGACGAAATTGGCGCCGGTATCGCGCATCCAGATATCGTCGAGCCCGGTGGTGACGTAGCCGATATTGGAAGTACCGCAATGTTGTTCCGCCAGACTCCGCTCTTGCGGACGGCAGAAAACAGTGACCGGCTCATAGCGGGCGATGCTCCGCGCGATCCGACCAAGCGCCGCTTGCACGTCAGCCGTGAAGTCTTCCCAGATGGCCTCTTGTGCACCAAAGGCAATGAAGGCCCGCTTGTGTCGGTCGCCCTCCTCCGGCATGCGCCAACGGCCCTGCGTCGCCGCGTGCACTGGCAGGGGCATCAGGCCCAATCCGGAAGACGCTGCCGCGCCCACACTCACCAATACCGATACCTGTCTGATGAAATCGCGACGCGTCGACATGCAGTGATCCTTTGAAAATTGACTCATTTCGCCGTAGCCGTCTTGAACTTGGTCCAGGTGCGCATCCGCGCGCGCATTTCGGACTGGGGAATGTCCTTGCCCGGAATCAGCCGCGCATAAGTGGCTTCATCTAGATAAATGTCCGGGTTGTTGCGCATCGTCGCATCGACGCTCGGACGTGCCTTGGCATTGGAAGTCGGGTAGCCGGTGAAGTTACTGATGGCCGCCATGTTCTCCGCACGCATGACGAAGTTGATGAACGCGTAGGCGTATTCAGGATGTTTGGCGTCGACCGGTATGGCCATGGTGTCCATCCACACCGTGGTGCCTTCACGGGGAATGCGGTACTCGAATTTCGTGTGCTTGCCGGCACTGTCTGACGTCCTTTGCGCCTGGGTCATGTCGCCGCTGTAACCGAGCGACACGCACAGGTTGCCATTCACCAGATCGGTCACCGGTTGCGACTGGAACTTGCGGATGTGTGGCCGCAGCTTCATCAGCAGCTCACTCGCCGCCGCGAGGTCTTCGGGTTTGGCGCTACGCGGTTCCCGGCCCAGATAATTGAGCACGACGGCAAGCACTTCATCCGGTGAGTCGATCATCGAGATACCGCAATCGGCAAATTTGCCGACCAGCTCCGGTTTGAACAACATATCGAGGCTGTTGACCGGTGCATTCGGCAATCGCTGTTTGATCTGCTGATCATTGTAGGTCAGGCCGATGGTGCCCCACGTGTAAGGCACGGTAGCCTGACTCGACGTTTCATACTGGCGGCGCAGCTTCTGCAAACCGGGTTCGATGTCATCCAGCGCCGTGAGTTTGGTGCGATCCAGTGGCATCAGGCTGCCGGCGCGCATCAAGCGTTCCGCCACCGTATCGCCGGGGAAGATCAAGTCATATCCGCTGCCGCCGGCGAGCATCTTGGCTTCCAGTGTTTCGCTGCCATCCATGACGTCGTAGATCACCTTGATACCGGTTTCAGCGGTGAATCGGCTCAGGGTGTCTTCGGCAAAATAATCGGCCCAGTTGTACAGCCTGAGGGTTTTCTCTTCGGCGTGCAGCGACGACGAGGCAAGTGCCAGGCCCAAGGCGCCGAGCAATAGCGTGTGCGGAATACGCATATCAGACTCCTTGAGTGTTCCAGTGTGCATGAAGGTGACGACCGTCCTGACTCAACAGCGCGCCGTACATGTCCGGGCGGCGGTCGCGGTAGATGCCCCAGCTCAGGCGTTCTTCGCGCATGGCGGCCAGGTCGAGGCTGTGCACCAGCACGCCGGTGCAGTCACGGTCGGCCTCGGCGAGCAATTTGCCCTTGTGGTTGCAGATGAAGGACGAGCCGTAGAAGCTCATTTGCAAGGTCGGGTCGGTGGTTGCCGTTTCTCGGCCGACGCGATTGGCTGCTACCACTGGCAGGATGTTCGCCGCCGCATGACCGCGCATGGTCATCTGCCAGTGATCGCGTGAATCCAGTGCTGAGCAGCCAGGTTCAGAGCCGATCGCGGTGGGAAACAGCAAGACTTCGGCGCCCATCAACGCCAGGCAGCGCGCGGTCTCGGGGAACCACTGATCCCAGCAAATCCCCACACCGATGCGCCCGAACGCGGTGTCCCAGACCCGGAAGCCGGTATCGCCGGGGCTGAAGTATTCCTTCTCCTGATAGCCGATGGCGTTGGGGATGTGGGTTTTGCGGTACACCCCCAGCAGGCGCCCGTCGGCATCCGCCACGCTCAAGGAATTGAAGTATGCATTGCCGGCCTTCTCGAACCAGCTCAGCGGCAGCACCACGCCCAACTCCTTGGCCAATGCGGCAAAGCGTTTGAGTACGCGGCTGTAGCGGTATTCTTCAGCCAGTGCCAGATGCTTATGGCTTTGCTCGATGCAGAAATACGGCGTGGCGAAGATCTCCTGCAACAGGATGACCTGAGCGCCCTTCGCAGCCGCCTCACGAACCAGCTGCTCGGCAAGATCGAGGTTATGGGGCAAGTCCCAGGTGCAGGGCATTTGGGTGGTAGCGATCGTCATCAGGGTCATGGCATCACCCCTTCACTGGCCAGGCGGGCTGCTGCTGGGTGATGCAATGCACCCCGCCGCCGCCATGGGCCAGGTGATTGATTCGCACCGGCACCACTTCGCGCCCCGGGAATGCCTGGGCCAATACCTCGGCCGCTGCGTTATCGGCATCGATGCCATAGGCCGGCATGATGATTGCGCCGTTGGCAATGTAGAAATTGGTGTAGGAAGCGCAGAACACTTCGGCTTCGGTGTCCACCGCATCAGTGGCTTCATAGAGCTCGATCAGCTCGAACTTGCGGCCTTGGGCATCGCTGGCCAGTTCCAGCGCGCGGCGATTCTCGCGGGCCACTTCGGCATACACCGACTGCTTGTCATGGGTGGCATCCACCAGCAACACGCCGGGGCGTGCGAACGCGCAAACGCCATCGACATGGCCGTCCGTCATGTCGCCGGTCACATAGTCCGGATCACCCGGCAGCCAGATGGTTTTCTTCACGCCCAGCAGACGCGTGAAGATCTCCTCCATTTCAGCCTTGTTCATTCCGGGATTGCGGTTGGGATTGAGCAACACCGACTCGGTGGTGATCAGCGTGCCCTCGCCGTCCACATGAATTGCGCCGCCTTCGTTGCTCAACGGTGTGCCAAAGCACGGCAAGCCAAGGTGATTCAGCGCCCGCCGCGCCAGGCCTTCATCCAGATCGTGCGCCGACTTGCCGCCCCACGCGTTGAAGCGCCAGCTCACCCCGGCCAGGCCTTGTTGCGGGTGGCAGACGAAGCTTGGGCCGGAGTCACGGCACCAACTGTCGTTCACCTCCAATTCGATCAGCTCGATGCCGGGTCCGCACAGCGCCTGGGCACTCGCCACCGCCGACGGATCGACCACCATTTTCACCGGTTCGAAACGGGCGATGGCGTTGGCCACCCCGGCAAAATCGTTCTGCACTTGCGCCAGGGTAACGCGCCAACCCGACTCCCAGAGTGCCTGGTTGTGCGGCCAGACCATCCAGGTCGCGGCGTGTTTTACCCATTCTGCCGGCATCCACCAGCCATTGTTTTGATGTGCGTGCTGCTGCATGTTAAAAGCCCTTAGTTAAGTCATTGTGTTCAATGAAAACTGCCTTGGCGGTCTTGGCATGCATGCTACGGCCGTAAAAACGGGCGAACAAACGATGGATTTTGCAGAAAAGTGATTAGAGGAACTTATCAATATGCTCAAGCACTGGCCGCCGCTCAGCACCCTTCGCGGCTTCGAAGCAGCCGCTCGGCTGGGCAGTTTTCACAAGGCCGCCGACGAGTTGCACCTGACTCAGTCGGCCATCAGCCAGCAGATTCGAACCCTTGAGGCGTACCTTGAGCAGCCGCTGTTTTTCCGCAGTGGGCGCAGTGTCAGCCTGACCGATGCCGGTCACGATTTGCTCAGCACCACTCAGGCGCTATTGCAGCAACTGGCGGTCGGCATTCGCCGTCTGGGGCAATACCAGAAACCCAACCAACTGGTGCTCAACACCACGCCGACGTTTGCCCGCCATTGGTTGTTGCCACGCCTCGGAGATTTTCGTCGCCAACATCCGGAAGTCGATTTGTGGATTTTCAGCACCGACGAAGTCCCGGACATGACCACCCAGACCATCGACCTCGCGGTACGCGATGACATCAGCTCCCAGGCCGAATGCAGCTTCAAGGTCCTGCACGCAGACCGCCTCTATCCGGCCTGTCACCCGGATGTGTTGGCGGTGCCCATCGAACAGCGCACCACCCTTCACGGCGAGCGCGAAATGGACTGGAGTCATTGGGCCGTGGAGGCTGGTATCGACGTGGGGCAGAAGGATCAGGGGTTGAATTTTTCCGATCCTGGCTTGCTGCTGGATGCGGCGTGCGCAGGGCTGGGGATTGCGTTGGTCAGTCAGTTACTGAGTCGGCAGGCGCGCGCCGATGGACTGTTGCAACCGTTGGTAGAGGAAACCATTCGCGGGCCGAACTGGGCGTTGTTGACGCATCGGGACAGCGAGAACAATCCGTTGGCGCGGAGTTTTGTCGAGTGGTTGCTGGACAACCTGGCACCCGCCAGCGAGACGATGTAACGAACAGTTTTCCAAAAAGCGCCATCGTTGCAGGAGCCGGCTTGCTGGCGATCGCATCACCGCGGTGTTCCTGAAAAACCGAGGCTTACTCAATCGCCAGCAAGCCGGCTCCTACAGGTCGTGTATCACGCTCGCGAACTCAGCCTTTGGCCGCCATTGCGGTGACTTCCACACGCATGCCTTCAACCGCCAGCGAAGCCACGCCAACCGCAGCGCGAACCGGCCAAGGTTTGGCGAAGAAACGCGTGTAAACCTCATTGAACGCGGCGCGGTCGGCCATGTCGGTGAGGTAGATGGTCAGGTGCATGACGCGGTCCATGGAACTGCCGGCGCGCTCCAGCGCAACCTTCAATGCCTGCAACGTGCACTCGCTCTGCAGGGTGATGTCACCCAGTTCCAGGCTGCCATCGGCGCGGGTAGGGATCTGCGTGGAGACCAGGATACCGTTGAAGCCGGCAACGTCGGAGGAGATGGAATCCGCGTCGGGATCGGGAGTAAAGGTGATGTCTTGGTTGGCCATGGGGTTCTCTTGTTTGAGGGAATAAAAAGTGTGGGCAGTTTACAGCGTCACATGGTGACTTGCGCCTTCTGACAGAGCATCGGGCCTGCGGCGGGTGAATTGCTGTTCGGTGACGACGCGACCCCACTGACTCCCTTGCTCCTCTTGCGTCAGCACAAATCCAGCCGATTCATAGAGTCGACGCGCGGCGTCAAGGCCCTTGAACGTCGATAGCTCGATGGCCTCGAAGCCAAACCGATCGCAGAACTCGACCGCCTCGCGCAACAACTGGCGGCCAACCCCGCCACCACGACAACCATCGTCAAGGATGAACCAACGCAGGTGGGCCTGGTTGTTGCCCAGATCCTGCCCATCGATGGCGATCGAGCCGACGATGCGATCATTCACTGTCGCCACCCAGAGGTTGTTGCATGGCTGATCCAGACGCCCCACGAACTCGGCGACGCCGCTGGCGACCATGCTCTCAAAAAACTGCCCGAATCCGGAGTGCCTGGCGTAGAAGGCGGCATGCATTTCCGTCACGCGCCCAACCACTCCAGGGCGGTAACCGGCGCTGATTTCGACCGAGGTGCGCGGCGTTTGGCCTTCGCCTGTACGACGCGCAGTCAAGGCATGGGCATACGCAGAAAGCCCCTGGGCGACCGCCTGTTGTTGCGAGGGATTCAAGTAGTCCAACGCCGTTTTGACTTGCGTTTGACTGTAGGCATGGATCGCAGCAACCGTGCGCCGGCCCTGCTTCGTCAGTTGCAGTCGCTTGATGCGACCATCGGTGCCGGCACTTTCCAACAACTCTCCGGCCTTGATGAGCCTGGCCACCATGCGGCTGACACTGGACTTGTCCAGGTCGAGCAACTGCACGAGCTGAGCGGCAGTCAGGGCCACTCGTGCCTCGATTTCCAACAGTGTGTGTACAGCGGAAGGTGAATAGTCGGTGGCCGCCAATGTGGCACGCATAAAGCCCAACTCACGAACCATTGTGCGCGAGGCAGAGCGGATTTCTTCAACCAGAGCGGGATGAGCAGTCACTTCAGGCCTCCCCTGAAAATAGTTGCACTATACAACCATATCCTGGCGCAGGGGTTCAACAGGCGCTGAGTCAAACGCTCTGCCTCAGTTATTTATACTCAAATGCCAGCTTAATAATATTTTACCGATACCAGGGTCATCCCTAGTCTTGAGCCCAAGAAATGGCAGGCCGCTCGCGACCTGACTCCAACGTCGAAGGGTATTGAGATGACCACTGAAAAAATAAAAACAGATACGCTGATTGTTGGCGCCGGTCAGGCTGGCGTGGCCATGAGTGAACACCTGAGCAAACTGGGCGTGCCGCATCTGGTGCTGGAACGTAACCGTATTGCCGAGCGCTGGCGCACCGGGCGTTGGGATTCGCTGGTGGCGAATGGCCCGGCGTGGCACGACCGCTTTCCGGGCCTTGATTTTGACGACCTCAGCCCCGACGCGTTTGCGCCCAAAGAACGTGTCGCCGATTACTTCGAAGCCTATGCGAAGAAATTCAACGCGCCGATCCGCACCGGTGTGGAGGTGCTGAAGGTCGAACGCAACGTCGGTCGCGCGGGATTCACCATTGAAACCTCTGAAGGCGTGATCGAAGCCAACCGCGTGGTCGCCGCCACCGGGCCGTTCCAGCGTCCGGTCATCCCGCCGATTGCACCGCAAGATCAGCCGTTCCTGCAGATTCACTCCGCCGATTACCGCAACCCGCAGCAATTGCCGGAAGGTGCTGTTCTGGTCGTCGGTGCCGGCTCGTCGGGCGTGCAGATCGCCGATGAATTGCAGCGTGCCGGCAAGCAGGTTTATCTCTCCGTCGGCGCCCACGACCGCCCTCCTCGCGCCTATCGCAACCGGGATTTCTGCTGGTGGCTGGGTGTGCTCGGCGAATGGGACCAGGCGGCGATGAAGCCGGGCCGGGAACACGTCACCATCGCGGTAAGTGGCGCGCATGGCGGCCGCACCGTGGACTTCCGTGGCCTCGCTCATCGCGGAATGACGCTGGTCGGCCTGACTCAATCATTCAATGGCGGTGTGGCGACGTTCCAACCGAACCTGGCCGAGAACCTGGCGCGTGGTGATGAGAATTATCTGGCGTTGCTCAACGCTGCCGACGCTTACATCGAACGCAATGGCCTCGATCTGCCGGAAGAACCTGAAGCGCGCATTACCTTCCCCGACCCTGAATGCGTAACCCACCCGATTCTTGAACTCGACCTGGCCAAGGCCGGCGTGACCTCGATCATCTGGGCCACCGGTTTTGCCACGGATTACAGCTGGCTCAACGTTGACGCCTTCGACGACAAGGGCAAACCGCAACATCAACGCGGCGTGTCCAGTGAGCCGGGTGTGTATTTCCTCGGGCTGCCCTGGCAGTCGCGTCGCGGGTCTTCGTTTATCTGGGGCGTTTGGCACGACGCCAAGTATGTGGCTGATCACATCGCCATTCAGCGTTCCTATCTCGACTACCACGATGCGGCGCAACGCGAGGCCGAAAAAGCCCCGGCCGCCCACAAAACAACGGTCAAAGCCTAAGCCTTTTTCTGTCAGGAGCTTTAAATGTCCACGCCAACCCACACCCGTATTCGCATGTTCAACACCAAGGAAACCTACCCGAACCAGAGCCTGGACAACGACCTGTGCCAAGCCGTCCGCGCGGGCAACACGGTTTATGTTCGCGGCCAGGTCGGGACTGATTTCGAAGGCAATCTGGTGGGTCTCGGTGACCCGAGAGCCCAGGCCGAGCAGGCCATGCGCAACGTCAAGCAGTTGCTGGAAGAAGCTGGCAGCGACCTGAGCCACATCGTGAAAACCACGACTTACCTGATCGATCCGCGGTATCGCGAGCCGGTTTATCAGGAAGTGGGCAAGTGGTTGAAAGGCGTGTTTCCGATTTCGACCGGGTTGGTGGTGTCGGCGTTAGGGCAGCCGCAGTGGTTGATGGAGATTGATGTGATTGCGGTGATTCCCGAATAAACCGGTAGACCGCGTCGCGGCCATCGCAGGCAAGCCAGCTCCCACAGGTCAGTCGTCGTGTACACATTTTTGGGCCACTGAAGATCCCTGTGGGAGCGGGTTTGCCCGCGAAGGCGTCAGATCTGACAACCACTTTTCCAAGGCAAACCAAGGAGCAAAAAACATGACCTTCTCCATCGCCGCCCGTTGCCCCGAAACCGGTCAGTTCGGCATAGCGATCAGTTCCTCCAGCATCGCCGTCGGCGCCCGCTGCCCTTGGCTGCTACCGGGTGTCGGTGCCGTCTCCACACAGAACATCACCCTCCCGTCCCTAGGACCGGACGTCCTCGCCCTCCTGGAGCAAGGCCTCGCCCCAGCCGAAGCGCTGGACAAAGTGCTCACGCGCAACGGCTACAGCCAATACCGGCAGATCACTGCGATTGACCACCTCGGCCAGACCGCCCATTTCAGCGGCGCGCAAACCCTGGGCAACCACAACGCCGTGTCCGGCGAACAATGCGTCGCCGCCGGCAACATGCTTGCGGACCGCTCGGTGATTGAAGCCATGGTTGAAGCCTTCGAGCACGGCGAAGGGCAACTGGCCGACCGCTTGCTGGCCGCGATGAAAGCCGCCATCGCTGCCGGTGGCGAAGCCGGGCCGGTGCATTCGGCGGCGATGGTGGTAGTCGGCGAACTGACCTGGCCGATCATCAACCTGCGGGTCGACTGGGCGGACAAAGACCCCATCGGCCAGTTGGAAAAACTGTGGGACGCCTATCGCCCACAAGTCCAGGACTACATCGACCGCGCCCTCGCCCCGGACAAATCCCCCGGCTACGGTGTCGCCGGAGACGACCGATGAGCACCAGCCGCGATTTGCTGAAGACGCTGGTTGCATTCGACACCACAAGCCGCGAATCAAACCTGCACCTCATCGACTTTGTCCGCGACTACCTCGCGAGCTTTGACGTGCCGTGTGAGCGGGTCTACAACGAGCAACGCAGCAAGGCCAATCTGTTCGCCACCATCGGCCCGGCGCAGTTGCCGGGCATCGTACTCTCGGGACATACCGATGTGGTGCCCGTCGACGGCCAGCCGTGGACCGTTGCACCGTTCGATCTCACTGAGCGCGATGGCAAGTTGTACGGTCGTGGAACGGCGGACATGAAGGGCTACATTGCCTGTGTGCTTGCCCTCGTTCCATCCTTGGTGAACGCCTCGTTGCGGCTGCCCGTGCATATCGCGCTCTCCTATGATGAAGAAGTCGGTTGCCTCGGCGTGCGTTCGTTGCTGGCGGAGCTGGAGCAACGGCCAGTCAAGCCGATGCTGTGCATCATCGGCGAGCCGACCGAGCTGAAACCGGTGCTCGGTCACAAAGGCAAACTGGCGATGCGCTGCGATATTCAGGGTCACGCGAGCCATTCGGCGTATGCGCCGCTTGGGGTCAATGCCATTGAATACGCCGCCGAACTGATCGGTGAACTGGGGCGGATCGGCGACAGGCTCAAAGCACCCGAGCATCAAGACGCGCGGTTTGATCCGCCTTTCAGCACCGTACAAACCGGCGTGATTGGCGGCGGCAAGGCCTTGAACATCGTCCCTGCCGATTGCCGCTTCGACTTCGAGGTCCGTACCCTTCCCTCCCACGATCCAGGCGACGTCGCCCAGGAACTGAAAACCTATGCCGAGCAGCAAGTGCTGCCGCGAATGCGTGCGGTGAGTGAACAGAGCGCGATTCGCTTCAGTGAACTCTCGGCATATCCCGGATTGGCGACGGATGCCCACAGCGAAGCGGCTGAGTTGATCGCCGCATTCTGCGGTTCCCGAGAGTTCGGCACAGTGGCCTTCGGCACCGAGGGCGGCCTTTTCGATGCCGCCGGAATTCCCACCGTCGTGTGCGGCCCCGGCAGTATGGATCAGGGCCACAAACCGGATGAATTCGTCAGCCTCGAACAACTGAATGGCTGTGACGCCATGCTGCAACGGATGCTGCTAACGATCAGCGAATAACAAAGATTTTGAACACCCCGAAAACCCTGCGGAAGCGGGCTTGCTCGCGAAGGCGGAGTGTCAGTCGACAATGATGTTGCCTGACACTCCGCCTTCGCGAGCAAGCCCGCTCCCACAGGGTTTTCGGCTGCCCGGCGACCTACATTTTTTAACGTCTATACCAACAATCTTTGTAATTTATCTATCCCCATCCACCGCACATCATCAACTCCAACAAGAAAAGCGTCGCCCCCGCGCGGCGCTCACCGAAGTACGTCCACGTACTCAAATTGCCTTGGAGTCCGTCATGGTTACCGCAGCAACAACCTCCGCCCCGCTCATCGAAAAACACACCATCGGCTATGTGCCGCCCGAAGATCGCCACGGCAAAACCCGTGACCTGTTCACCCTCTGGTTCGGCGGCAACATCGCCCCGCTGCCCATCGTCACTGGCGCCCTCGGCGTGCAGATGTTCCACCTGAATTTGGTGTGGGGCATCGTCGCCATCCTCGTCGGCCACCTGGTCGGCGGCGTGTTGATGGCGCTGCACTCGGCCCAAGGCCCGCAGATGGGCATTCCGCAGATGATCCAGAGCCGCGCCCAGTTCGGCTCCCTCGGCGCGCTGCTGGTGGTGCTGATCGCCGGCATCATGTACATCGGCTTCTTCGCCTCCAACATCGTCCTCGCCGGCAAATCCCTGCATGGCGTGGTCGACAGCGTGCCGGTGCCGGTGGGCATCGTCATCGGCGCCCTCGGTTCCGGCATCATCGGCATCATCGGCTATCGCTTCATCCATGTACTCAACCGCATCGGCACCTGGGTGCTCGGCGCCGGCATCGTGCTCGGCTTCGGCTACATCTTCACCCACGTGCAGACCGCCGACTTCCTCACCCGCGGCAGCTTCAACATCTCCGGCTGGCTCGCCACCGTCTCCCTCGCCGCGCTCTGGCAAATCGCCTTTGCGCCGTACGTCTCCGACTATTCGCGCTACCTGCCGGCCAACGTGCCCGTGGCCGCCACGTTCTGGACGACTTATCTGGGCACCGTGCTCGGTTCCAGCCTCTCGTTCATCTTCGGCGCCGTCGCCGTGCTCGCCACACCTGTCGGCATGGACACCATGGATGCCGTCAAACTCGCCACCGGCTCCATCGGCCCGCTGATGCTCGTGCTGTTCCTGCTCAGCGTCATCAGCCACAACGCCCTCAACCTCTACGGCGCCGTGCTGTCGCTGATCACCCTGGTACAAACGTTCGCCTACCGCTGGATTCCCACCGCGAAAAGCCGCGCCATCCTCTCGATCATCATTCTCGCCGCCTGCTGCTTCGCCGCCGTCGGTGCTTCCGCCAATTTCATCGGCCACTTCGTCGACATGGTGCTGGTGCTGCTCGTGGTGCTGGTGCCGTGGACCGCGATCAATCTGATCGACTTCTACGCCATTCACAAAGGTCAGTACGACATCAACTCGATCTTCAAGGTGGATGGCGGGATCTATGGCCGGTACAACCCCCAGGCGTTGCTGGCGTATGCGATCGGGATTGCGGTGCAGATTCCGTTCATGAACACGCCGCTGTATGTCGGGCCAATTTCGGAGCACATCAATGGGGCTGACTTGTCCTGGCTGGTGGGCCTGATCATCACCTCGCCGCTCTACTACTGGCTGGCCAACCGCGACACCGCATACAAACGCCGCCTCTCCACCGCAAAACTCGCCAACAGCCTCTAGCCCTCCACACTTCGATCGCAAAAAAACCGCATTGATTGCGGTTTTTTTATTGCTTGATCGTTTTCCGCAGTTCCAAGACTTTGACTATCGAACACCCTCAAAACGCCAACAAAACTGTTATTAAAAAATTGACATGTCTCAGCAACTTTACACCCCAAGTAAAATTTGATTTCGCTGATTAAAAAACTGTAAAGCTGGTGTTGCACTGCGCCAGTGCCCGCTCAAAAAATCGATATAGCCACTCGCCTGTTTTTGGTGCAAAAACACATACCCAGCTTATAGAATCAATCTCGATAAGTTTGTCATCTAACTGTTTTTATTAATATTTTTTATTATTTTGTCTTTTGGCACTTTCCTTGTAAGCCCTTCCACTTATATTGGCAGCTTGAACTGTTCGAAATTTCTGTTAAAAAAAATGACAGTGCCGGCGCAATGTTTGTCTACACTCTTGTTTCTGCAAGTTCTGCCCGAAAAACACGTTGAACCAAACTGCCGCTTAGTTAGCCAGATAGAGCAACTGTCGGCCTGCATGGCATGCCGATGGCCTTTCGAAATCAGGGTATACGGGGAACTCACCAATGCGTATCAGCATATTTGGTTTGGGGTATGTGGGCGCTGTATGCGCGGGCTGTCTCTGTGCTCGCGGTCATGACGTAATCGGGGTGGATATCTCGCAGGTAAAAATCGACCTGATCAATCAGGGCAAGTCGCCCATCGTTGAGCCAGGCCTGGAGACTCTGCTCGAGCAGGGGGTGCATGTTGGGCGGCTGCGGGGTACCGGTGATGTAAAGGCCGCCATGATGGACACGGATATGTCGTTCATCGCCGTCGCTACACCCTGCAAGAAGAACGGCGATCTGGATCTGGTGTACATAGAGTCAGTCTGTCGCGAAATCGGCGAAGCCCTGCACACCAAGGACAGCTGGCACACGGTGGTGGTACGCAGCACCGTACTGCCGGGCACCGTGAAGAACGTGGTGATCCCGATTCTTGAAGACTGCTCCGGCAAGAAGGCCGGGGTCGACTTCGGCGTGGCGATCAACCCGGAGTTCCTGCGTGAAAGTACCGCGATCAAGGATTACAACTGTCCGCCCATGACGGTGATCGGTGAACTCGACCAACGCAGCGGTGACATGCTCGTCGCGCTCTATCAAGAGCTGGACGCCCCGCTCCTGCGCAGGAGCATCGAAGTGGCGGAGATGATCAAGTACACCTGCAACGTCTGGCACGCGACCAAAGTGACCTTCGCCAATGAAATCGGGAATATCGCGAAGGCCGCCGGCGTGGACGGTCGCGATGTGATGGACGTGGTCTGCCAGGACACCAAACTCAACCTCTCGCGTTATTACATGCGCCCCGGCTTCGCGTTCGGCGGTTCGTGCCTGCCCAAGGATGTGCGTGCGCTGAACTATCGCGCCGGGCAACTGGATGTCGAGCACCCGCTGCTGGCCTCGATCATGCGCAGCAATGCGGCGCAGGTACAGAGAGCCTTCGACATTATCACCAGCTACGGCAAACGGCGTATCGCCCTGCTCGGCCTGAGCTTCAAGGCGGGCACCGATGACCTGCGCGAAAGCCCGCTGGTCGAGTTGGCCGAAATGCTGATCGGCAAGGGCTATGACCTGCATATCTTCGACCGCAACGTTGAATACGCGCGCATCTACGGGGCCAACAAGGACTACATCGAGTCGAAGATCCCGCACCTGGCTTCGCTGTTACGCGCCGACCTTACGAAAGTGATCGAGGAGGCGGATGTGATTGTGCTGGGTAACGGTGACGAGTCCTTCAAAGCCATCGCACTCGATGTGCCCGAAGGCAAGCAGGTGGTCGACCTGGTGGGTTTCATGCCGTACGCCAGTGACGATCGGCTCGAAGGCATCTGCTGGTAAGAGAAGCACCGAACTGCAACCCGAGCGATACGGGTCTATCGAACAGGGGCCACAGGTATGGATGATTCCAGGGATTACTTGCGCGAAGCTGCGGGGTGGCTGCTCTACGTCACCGCGTTGATGGGGCTTGCACTGTTGCTGCCGCGCTCAGTGTTCGATCCCCAATCCAGGGACTTTCTCCTGTTGCTGGGGGCGGTCGGTATCTGGCGCTATACGATGGGCGCGATCCATTACCTTCGCGGATTACTGTTCCTTTATCTGGTGTTCCCTTACTACCGGCGCAAAGTCACCCGGCTCGGCAGCAGTGCCGATCCGTCCCACGTGTTTTTGCTGGTCACCAGTTTTCGTATCGATGCGTTAACCACGTCGCAGGTTTACCGCTCGGTGATCGAAGAGGCCATCGGTTGTGGTTACCCGACCACGGTGGTCTGTTCCATCGTAGAGCTGGCCGATGAGCTGCTGATAAAGGCACTCTGGGACAGCTATACCCCACCGAGTCGGGTCAAGCTGAGCTTTGTGCGGATTCCCGGCACCGGCAAGCGCGATGGCCTGGCCCACGGTTTTCGGGCGATTTCCCGGCACGTGCCGGATGCCGATGCAGTGGTGGCGGTGGTCGATGGCGATACCGTGCTCTCCGCCGGACTGGTGCGTCAGACCGTCTGCTGGTTCAAGCTGTTTCCGAACGTCGGCGGGTTGACCACCAATGAGTTCTGCGAGGTACGCGGAAGCTACCTGATGAGCCAATGGCACAAGCTGCGGTTCGCCCAGCGGCACATCAATATGTGTTCGATGGCACTGGGCAAGCGCGTGCTGACCATGACCGGGCGGATGTCGGTGTTTCGCGCCCAGGTGGTGACCAACCCCGGCTTTATCCAGGACGTTGAGCGCGATTATCTGGAGCACTGGCGCCTGGGACGATTCCGCTTTTTGACCGGTGATGACAAGTCCAGTTGGTACAGCTTGATGCGGCTGGGCTACGACACCTTTTATGTGCCCGATGCAGCGATCAACACCGTCGAGCATCCCCCGGAAAAAAACTTCTTCAAGGCCAGCCGCAAGCTGATGTTCCGCTGGTATGGCAACAACCTGCGCCAGAACTCGCGGGCCCTGCACCTGGGTGTGCGGCGGTTGGGCTGGTTCACCTCGCTGGTGCTGCTGGACCAACGCGTATCGATGTGGGCCAGCCTGCTCGGGCCTTCAGTGGCGATCATTGCCAGCCTCAAATACACCTTCGCCTACCTGATGATTTATGTGCTCTGGATCGGCGTGACGCGCTTGATCCTGAGTCTTCTGTTGCTGGCTTCGGGACACCCGGTCGGTCCGGCTTACCCACTGATTCTCTATTACAACCAGCTGGTCGGCGCCATGGTGAAAATCTATGTGTTCTTCCGTCTCGACCAGCAATCGTGGACGCGCCAGAAAACCAGACTCGACCGCGGCCTGGCCAGCTATCAGCGCTGGTTCAATACCTGGTCGTCGCGGGCCATGACGTTTTCGGCGGGCAGTGTGTTTTGCGCACTGCTGATGTGGATTGTGTAGCACAGGTGTCAGGGCAGTCGGCAGGCCGTGCCGGATCGGTATCCATCGATGGGAAGGAACGCGTTATGAACACAGCTTTTGTTGCTGCTGATGACAATGTCGTGCATGAGTCGGAGGTGCAGCGTCAGCATGCGCGGCTGACGCTACCGGCGAGGATCAAGTTCCACGGACCTGACCGGGAGGCGCTCGATTGCGAGCTGATCGACTTGTCGGCCGGCGGATTCAGCCTGAGTCAGCCGGGTACATCGCTGATCGTGGGCCGGCAACACAAAGGCAAACTGGTGTTCCAGGTCGATGCGCTCGGGTTTGCCATCGACGTGGAATTTGTCGTGCGCTCGATCAACGAAGATGGGCAGCGGATAGGTTGCGAGTTTCACAACCTGCGCCCTCGTGCGATTTCCGCCTTGCGCTACGTGATCACCTCTTACCTCTCAGGCGGGGTGATCAGCCTGGGTGACATGCTTGCGACCCAGCAACGCGACAACTTCACCAAGCCGCGCAAGCACGAAAGCGGCAACGGAATGGGCATTTTCGCACGCTTGCGGGCGACCACGATAAGCCTGCTGATGTTCCTGGTGGGACTGGCTGCCTTTGGGTATGTGGTGCATCAGTTGTATGGCATTTACTACGTCACTCATGCCGAATCGGCGCGGGTCAATGTCCCCGGTCAGTTGATTGGCCTGCCGCGCGATGGCAGCGTCAATTCGTTGGTCAAGGTCGGATCGGTGGTGGCAAAGGGGGCGCCGCTGGCGACCTTTTCCGCCTCGCTGCTGGATGTGATGAAAGGCAATTTGCCGCCCGGGCAGGCGACCCCGGAGAACCTTGAGCGCCTGTTCAGCCGAACCCTGCAAGGCTCGCTGACCAGCCCTTGTGATTGCCGGGTGGTGTCGCAGCTGGTGCCGGACGGCCAGGTCGTCGGCAAGGGCACCACGGTGTACGAATTGATGCCGATCGACGGTGTGGCAACCATCGAGGCGCGCTTCCCCTACAAGAACTTTGCCAAGATCCAGCCTGGCAAAGTGGTGAATTTCCAGCTGATCGGTGAAGAACTGCCTCGCACGGGCAAAATCACCGCGGTGGCGCTGGACAACGGCGGCCTGGCCTCCGACCTGCGGGTCACCATTGAGCCTGACAGCCCGTTGCAGACTGATCAGGCCGGGCGTCCGGTGGAGGTCAGTATCGAAGAGCTGCAGGGCAACGCTTTGGTGCAGAACGCCACGGCAGCCAATACCTGGGTGAAAAACGCCTGGATGAATAAAGTCATGGCGGCCGGAAAATGAACGGCGCATGGCGATCGGGGCTGCAGTTTTCAGCGCTGGCCGCTGCGCTGACGATAATCCACGGTTGCGGCACCCTGCCCGATCAAGGGTTGGCGCGCGAGGCCATGGAGCGCGGCGATTATGAAACGGCGCGCAAGAACTACGCGGCGCTGGCCGAGGACGGCTATGCCGATGCCCAGGCCGGGATGGGCGACTTGACCGCATCGGCGGGCGACCCGGCGAGCCTGAAAGAAGCAGAGGTCTTGTACCGGCAGGCCGCGCCGGAATCGGTCAAGGCGCAGTCGCGCCTGGGCCGTTTGTTGCTGCGTCAGAGCCCGGGCGATCCCCAGAAAGTGCAAGAAGCCCGGCAGTTGCTGGAAGGTGCGCTGGATAAAGGCGAATTCAGTGCGGTGGTGCCGCTGACGTTGTTGTACCTGGGCTACCCGCGAATGGCGCCCGTGGTGGATCCGCAGCAGAAAGTCGATAGCTGGCGTGCCCAGGGCATTGTCGAGGCGGACCTGGCGCAGATTCTGATTTACCGCAATCAAGGCACCTATAACGCGCACCTGCCGCAGATCGAACAGTTGTGCCGGGCTCGGCTGGCGGTACTCGATGCCTGTTATGTGGAGCTGGCCACCATCAACCGGATGCGTGCCCAGCCCAAGGCGCAGGCAGACCTGCTGGCGCAGTTGCGCCAAGGCTTTCGCGAGGGACGAGTCGCGCCCCTGCGAGTCGAATCAGTGGCGCGCGTGCTGTCGTCGCCCGCCCTCGAAGGCCCGCCCGATCCGCAAAGCGCCCAGCGTCTGCTCGAGGAACTGGCACCGGTCTATCCGCCGGCCTGGACCAGCCTGGCACGGTTGATCGACGACTACCCCGCGCAAGGCGACGCGCCGCAATTGCTCTCGGCCTTGCAGCGCGGGCGCGAAGCGGGCGATCCACGGGCGGAACTGCTGACCGGGCGGCTGTACTACCTCGGCAAATGGTTGCCACAGGATCCGCGCCTGGCGCAAGAGCATTTGCTCAAGGCGGCCGCAGCCGGTGAAGTCGGGGCGCATTACTACCTGGGCCAGTTGTACCGACGCGGTTATCTGGGCCAGGTCGAACCACAAAAAGCGCTGCTACATTTGTTGCTGGCAGCCCGCAATGGCTCGCCCAACGCCGATTTGGCCCTGGCCCACATGTTTTCCGACTCCCGCGGGGTCAAGGTCAATCGGATCAACGCCTATGTCTTTGCGCAACTCGCGCAACGCCAGGGCGCGGTCAATGCAGGGCAAGTGCTGTCGGCCCTGCAGTCGGGTATGACCCCGGCGGAAAGGAAAATCGCGCAGCCCTTGCTTGAGGAAGAAGCCCAGGCTCGTCTGACGGGCGCGACTCTAGCCAGACTGCAAACTCCGGAAAATGGACAGGACTTACTATGAAGCAAGCATTATTGGCTGGTTGTGGTCTGGGAGTTTCGCTGTTGTGCAGCGCCGGTCTGGTGTTGGCAGCGGAAGTGGCGCCGAAGAATTTCGGCCTGGATGTGAAGATTACCGGTGAGTCGCAGGACGACCGGGACCTTGGCACGGCATCCGGTGGCACCCTCAACGATATAGGCATCGACTTGCGCCCCTGGGCCTTTGGCCAATGGGGCAACTGGAGTGCCTATACGATGGCGCAGGCGGTGGCGGCGACCGACACCATCGATACCGATACGGTGAACAACGGCGCCGACCAGAACAACACCCGTGAAGCGGATGACAGCTACCTCGCGCTTCGCGAGTTCTGGGTTGATTACTCGGGCATCACGGCCTATCCGGGCGAGCATCTGCGCCTGGGACGCCAGCGTCTGCGGGAGGACAGTGGCCAGTGGATGGACACCAACATCGAAGCGCTCAACTGGACTTTCGAAACCACGCTGCTGCGCACCCACATCGGCGCCGCCCAACGCTTTTCCGACTATCGCACCGATTTCGACGACCTGGCGCCCGAAGATGAAGATCGCTCCCATGTCTTCGCCGACATCTCTACGCAATGGACGCCCAATAACTGGGTGGGCCTGCGTGTCCATCACTCTGAGGACAGCGGCAGCCTGCCCGATCCTGGCGAGCAGGTCGATACACTCGACAAGACCAACACCGGCAGCCTGACCTGGGTCGGCCTCGAAGCGAACGGCGACGGCTACAACTATCGCTCGACGATGCCGGTCAATTACTGGGCCTCCGCGACCTGGCTGACCGGTGATCGCGAAAACCTCACCAGCGTGATCGACCCCGTCGGCGATCGAATCGCGACGGGCCACACCAGTGGCGACGTCAACGCCTGGGCCGCGGACCTGGGCCTGCGCTGGAACATCGATGAAAGCTGGCGCGTCGGTGCTGCCGCCGCCCGCGGCGACGGCGGTGGCAATGACCAGGAAAATCAGTACCAGCAAACCGGCCTGCAGAGCAACCGCTCCAACTTCACCGGCACGCGTTCTCGCGTACACCGTTTCGGTGAAGCCTTTCGCGGTGAACTGAGCAACCTCCAGACGGCGACGCTGTTTGGCTCCTGGCAGATGCGCGAGGACTACGACGCCAGTCTCGTCTACCACCGCTTCTGGCGGGTCGACGACGAGCAGCAAACCGGCGACGACGGGATCGTCAATGCCGCGCTGGTGGACGGCGAGAAGGACCTGGGCCAGGAAGTCGATCTGGTCATGACCAAGTACTTCAAGCAAGGCCTGTTGCCCGCGAGCATGGTGGATTGGGTCGACGAACCTTCGGCGCTGATCCGCTTGCGCCTGGGCGTGTTCTTCCCGGGTGATGCCTACGCCAACGACACCGACTCGAGCATGCATCGGGCGTTCATTGATTTTGTCTGGAAAATCTAGGACCCGGTGGTTGCCCACGGTGATGCCACCGTGGGCAACCGCACATTGATCACACCAGGCTGCATTTTTGATGAGTGAAACTTATGGACCGTGTCGTCAAGATAGGACTATTGCTCGCCGCAATGCTGTTGATGCAGACGGCAGGCGCCACGGCGGGTGACGTTCTGATACCGCGCTACTCCATCACCGAGGCTCCGGGAAAGCCGTTGCTGATCAAGGAACCGAAAATGCCCGACCTGTCCGGCTATACCGCCGAGGCAGTCGCCGCGAAGATTACCTACAAACCCGCCGGCCGCGCCTTGATCCAGCCGATGCTCAAGGAAAACGCACTCGACGAGTTCATCGGCGGACAGGATCGCTTCAAGGAATGGGTGGTGCGCCAGAAGCAAATGCCCGTGGCGATCTTCATCGACCGTGGCTACATGAGCCTGACGCAACTGGCCCGCAGCCTGCCGCAGACCGCCTTGCGCGAAACCGCGCCGGGGGTGTTTCTGGCGCGCCTGCCGATCGTCATTCGTCCCGGCGGGACTCTGCATATCGACAAATCGGTCAAGGAGTTGCGCTTGTCCCAGGACGGCGGTTCCTTCCTGGTCAATGACGGCAAACTCTTTATTACCGATACCAAGGTCAGTGCCTGGAGCGAGAAAGACAACAGCCCGGCCTGGTTCAAAAAAGACGACGTGTTTCGGCCGTTTCTCATCTCTTGGGGCGGCACCGAGACCTACATCGTCAACAGCACCATCACCAGCTTCGGCTACACCGAGAGCAAGAGCTATGGGGTGAGTATTTCCCAGTACAGCCCGAGCATGGCGCCGAAGATGAAGCGCAAAAAACCGACCGGCTGGCTGATCAATTCGCAGTTCGTCGACAACTATTTCGGCTTCTATTGCTACGAAGCCGACGACGTGGTGATTCTGCGCAACACCTATCGCGCAAACATCGTCTATGGCATCGACCCGCACGATCGTTCGCGTCGGCTGATCATTGCCCATAACGATGTCTTCGACACCCACAAGAAGCACGGCATCATCCTCTCGCGCGAGGTCAACGACAGCTGGATCATCTACAACCGCACCTACAACAATCAGCTGTCCGGCATTGTCCTGGACCGTTCCAGCTCAAATAACCTGCTGGCCTACAACGAGACATACAAAAATCGCTCCGACGGCATCACCTTGTACGAGAGCGGCAATAACCTGATGTGGCGCAACCGCGCGGCGGACAATGACCGGCACGGGATCCGGGTGCGCAACAGCACCGGCGTGCGGCTGTATGAAAACGAGCTGATGGCCAATGCCCTGACCGGGATCTACGGTCACATCAAGGATTTGCGTGGCAGCGACCGCGATCTTAAAGAGGACCCCTACGAAGAAAAACTGTCGCTCACCGTGGTCGGCGGCAAGCTGATCGGTAACGGTTCCAGCCCCATCGCTGTGTTTTCACCCTCGCGCCTGGAACTCTATGACCTGACCTTTCTGGCGCCACAGAAACAGGACGGCCTGGCCTTCACCGGTTTGCTGGGAGAGGTTCAGGGCGACTTGATGGACATCCTCCTGCGCCGCCATGCCGCCGCGCTGATTTTGCCCGAGACACTGTGAGGAGCCTGCCGATGAACACCCTTCATGGATTTGCCGCTGTGTACCTGCTGTCCATGTCGATGGGGGCACAGGCGCTGCCGGAGTACACGGCCGAAGCCTGCTGCAAGCTGTGCCCGCAAGCGGCGCAGGCAACATTTTACGAGCAACCGGAGCTGAAAAATTATGCGACGCTGGTGGAGGCCAAAGACCAGTGGCTCTTCCGCACCCGTAGCGATTTGCGCACTGACTTCGGCCTCGATGACAACGGTTACAGAGCCCTCAAGCGCTTGCGCGACGGGCTCGCCCAACGCGGGGTCGAACTGGTGCTGGTGATGCCACCCAGTCGCGGCTTGTTGCACGCCGACCGCCTGACGCCGCTGGAACTGGCCACCTTCGATCAGGCCCGGGCACGGCAGAACTACGTGCAAACGCTGGACCGGGTGCGTGATTTGGGCATTGAGGTCGCCGACTTCAGCAACCTGCTGGGTGCGCCCCAGCCCGCCGGGCAGCCCTTCTACTTCAAGGGCGACCACAACTGGACACCCTTTGGCGCCGACCGCAGTGCCCAGTTGGTGGCGCAGACGCTCAAGGGCAGCGATGTGCTCAAGGCGTTGCCGCACCAGACCTTCACCAGCCAGCCGACCGGCCTGCTGGGACGCTCGGGCACGTTGCAAAAAGCCGCCGCGCAGATCTGCGGCAACGGCTATGCGGCGCAGTACGTCACCCGTTATCAAACCCGGGCCCAGGGCAACGCCAAAGGCCCCGCCAAGGTCGCCTTGATCGGCACCAGTGCCAGCGGCGAACTGTTCAACTTTGCCGGTTTCCTCGAACAATACCTGGAGACGCCGGTGCGCAATTTCAGCGTACCGGGCGGTGGCTACGATGATTCGATGATCGCCTACCTGCTCGGCGACGACTTCCAGAAAGACCCGCCAGCCGTGCTGGTTTGGGAAACCGATAATCTCGACAGCCTCGGCAAATCCAGCTTCTACCGGCAGGCGATGGCGGCGCTGAGCGATGGCTGCGAAAACCAGACGCCGCTGCTCAGAAGCCAGGCAAACCTGCACAGCGGACGCAACCAGGTGTTGTTCAACGGCGGTGGCGGCAATGTGTATCCGATAAAGGGCAATCGTTATCAGGTCGACCTCAGGTTCGCCGACCCGAGCGTGCGCATGATGAACGCGACCCTGACCTACATGAACGGTCGCCAGGAAAATATCAGTTTGAGCCGTTCCCCGACGGTCAATACCCAGGGCCGCTTCGCCTTCGAGCTGCGCGGCGACGGTGACTGGGACGATCAGACGTTTCTGTCCATGGACGTGCAGCCACCGCCGGGCATGAACGCCACGTCGCTCTCGACCCGCTTGTGTGTCAAACCCGCCATCACGGCGGCACCGTCTCTGCGCACCGCGCAGTCGGAGGGACAATGATCCGTCAGGCGCACTGGGCCGCCATCAGCGTGGCCTTCATTCTGGCGGTGTCGAGCGTGCCGGTGACGGCCGCTCAACTTCGCCCGCCCCAGGGCTATTACGCGCCGGCCGTAGACAAAAAAGGCGACGCGCCGAGCTGCCCGACGACACCCAAACCCTATACCGGTGACCTGTTGATCCCCAGCAAGTACGAAGGCTCAGGCAAGGCGCGGGATCAGCTCAACGCCGAATCCAACAAACGCTACAAAGAAATGTCAGGCGATATCAACGAACTGGAAAAAGGCGTCAACAAACAAGTCGCCGCCTATTTGCGGCAAGGTCGCGCCGGTCATGTGGACTGCACGTTGAGCTGGCTGGGCGACTGGGCCAAGGCGCAGGCGCTGCTGAGTACCACCTACACCCATACCGGCAAGTCGATGCGCAAATGGGCGCTGGGCAGTATTTCTTCGGCGTATTTGCGTCTCAAGTTTTCGCGCTCGCAACCATTGAAAGGCCGCGAGGCGCAGACCCGGCCGATCGAAGCCTGGATCGGCAAGGTTGCCGAACAGGTGGTGCGCGATTGGCGCGACCAGCCGCTGGACCGGCTCAACAACCACCAGTATTGGGCGGCATGGGCGGTCATGGCGGCCTCGGTGGTGGTCGATCGACGCGATCTGTTCGACTGGTCGGTTGCGCAGTTTCGCATCGGCGCTTCCCAGGTTGATGCGGACGGCTATCTGCCCAACGAATTGGGCCGCGAAACCCGCGCACTGGCTTACCACAACTACGCGATGGGGCCGCTGATGATGATCGCCTCCTTCGCCCAAGCCAACGGCGTCGACCTGCGCGAAGAAAACAATGGCGCCATGCGGCGTCTGGCCGCACGGGTGGAAGAAGGCATCAAGGACCCAGGTTTGTTTGAACGCAAAACCGGCTACAAGCAGGCACTTGAGGACCTCAACGAGGACGGCAAGTTTGCCTGGCTGGAGCCCTACTGCGCGCTGTACGACTGCTCGGCGCAAACCGACCGCTGGCGCCAGTCAGTCGAGCCGATGAAAAACTACCGCCTGGGCGGCGACATCACCCAGCTCTTTGCTGACCAGAAGGAATAACTGCATCAGCCGATGCGGCCATTCTGGATCGGGCTTGTGTTTTGAATAATGGAAGGCAGTCCTTCGCTGTGCGAAGCGCCTTTATGTCGATTGATGAAGGTGCGAGAGGTAAGAAAAATGATTCCAGTCATCCTGTCCGGCGGCAGTGGTTCGCGATTGTGGCCGCTGTCGCGCAAGTTGTACCCCAAACAATTCCTGAGCCTGGCCGGCGAAGGATCGCTGTTTCAGCAAACCCTGCAGCGCCTGGCGTTCGATGGCATCGGCAAGCCGATCGTGGTCTGTAATCAGGAGCATCGCTTCCTCGTCAATGAGCAACTCGCCGCCATCGGCTGCACTCCGAAGGCGATCCTGCTCGAACCCTTCGGTCGCAACACCGCACCGGCGGTGGCGCTGGCGGCCCTGAAACTGATCGCCGATGGTCGCGACGAGCTCATGCTGGTACTGCCTGCCGACCATGTGATCAGCGACGTTCCCGCCTTGCGCGCCACACTGGCAAACGCGCAGGAGGAAGCGCTCAAAGGCAACCTCGTGCTGTTCGGCATTCCGGCAACGCGCCCGGAAACCGGCTTCGGCTACATCAAGGCCGACTGCAGTGATGCCGACGCCAGTGCTTTCAAGGTCGAAAAATTTATCGAGAAACCCGACGCACAAACCGCCGCCGAATTTGTCCGCTCCGGCGAGCACTTCTGGAACAGCGGCATGTTCCTGTTCCGTGCCAGCCGCTATCTCGAAGAGCTGCGCACGCACGAACCGGACATGTACGAGAACTGCGTGCTCGCCCTGGAGCGTAGCCCCAGCAGCGAAGGCGTGACCAGCATCGATCGGGCCACCTTCGAATGCTGCCCGGACAACTCCATCGACTACGCGGTAATGGAACGCACCCAGCGCGCCTGGGTCGTCCCGCTCAGCGCTGGCTGGAGCGATGTCGGTTGCTGGTCTTCGCTGTGGGATGTGCACGAAAAGGACACCAACGGCAACGTACTCAAGGGCGATGTCGTCAGCTACAACAGCCGCAGTTGCTACGTACATGGCAGTAGCAAGCTGGTGACCCTGCTCGGGGTGGAAAATCTGGTCGTGATAGAAACCGAGGATGCACTGATGGTCGCGCACCGCGACAACGTGCAAGACGTGAAAAAACTGGTGAATACGCTCGACGCCCAAAACCGCTCGGAAACCCAGAACAACTGTGCGGTGTATCGTCCTTGGGGCAGTTACCATTCGGTGGACAACGGCATCCGCCACCAGGTCAAACACATCACCGTGAAGCCTGGCGCGCAACTGTCCCTGCAAATGCATCACCACCGCGCCGAACACTGGATCGTGGTCTCAGGCACCGCCCAGGTGACATGCAACGACAAGGTGTTCCTGCTCACTGAAAACCAGTCCACCTACCTCCCGATCGCATCGGTACATCGGCTGGCCAACCCCGGAAAAATCCCGTTGGAAGTTATCGAAGTGCAGACCGGCAGCTACCTGGGCGAGGACGATATCAAGCGTCTGGAAGATGTCTACGGCAGGAACCAGGAGGTCAAGAGCTGAGCCGGATCAGTAACCACACTGAGAATCACAAAGAGGTTATCAATTCAATAGTAACTTGTCGAATGCCTTTTGAGTGGTTACGCTAAACCTTATCAATCCAGGCTTTAGTGGACATCCTCATGAACAGCACTTCCCGTGGACCGGCCCTCTTCGTCGCCGACGCCGCCGCTCTCGATTTCCTGAACTCGATAGCAACGCCCGTCGATGAACCCGTCGACTGGATCGACGACGGCAACGGCTGGCTCGATTGGCTGAAACAATCGGGCTGGGTGGAAGACGAGATACTGCAACGGCTTCAGGCCCAAGCGATGCCGGGCGAGCTGGAAACAGTTGCGGCGCAGGCACGTTCATTGCGCGAGTGGTTTCGCGGCTTTGTCCTGAAATACAAAGGCAAACCGCTGGAGGCCGCAGCCCTGACAGAGCTCGACGCCTTGAACCGCTTGCTCGAACGGGACGAGAAGTACACACAGATCACGCTGCAGGACGGTGAAACACCGAAACTCGCCTGGGAACTGAAACGCCGCTGGCGCAGCCCGGATTCCCTGCTGCTGCCCCTGGGCGAAGTGCTCGCGCAGTTCGTCAGCGATGAAGATTTTACCAACGTCAAATGCTGTGAAGGACCGAGCTGCACCCTGATGTTCGTCGACCACACCCGTGGCAGAAAACGCCGCTGGTGCAGCATGGCCGTCTGCGGAAACAGGGCGAAAGCGGCGGCCCATCGCGAACGGCAAAAGAAAGCAATCGATGCATGAGGCCGAAAACAAGTAACCCCTTAAAATTGCTTTGACAGGTTACTTTTATCGTGCCAGATTCAGTCTCGCAAACCGGCTTGAACTCATCCAGGCGGTTACGAGGACAATAATCATGACGACCACCACTGCACCCATTCGCTACACATTCGCCGACGTCGACGGCGTCCGCGTCTTCTACCGTGAGGCAGGAGAACCAGGCAAGCCGACCCTCCTTCTGCTCCATGGCTTTCCCAGCTCATCCCACCAGTTCCGCCAACTCATCCCGTTGCTCTCTGCGCACTTCCACATCATCGCCCCGGACCTGCCCGGGTTTGGATTCACCGAGGTGCCTGCGGAGCGCGAATACGCGTACACCTTCGACGCACTGGTAGAAACGCTGGGCCATTTCGTCGAGACCCTCGGGCTGAAACGCTACGCGATGTACGTCTTCGATTACGGCGCACCGACCGGCCTGAGACTGGCGGTCAAACACCCCGAAAGAATGACCGCGCTGATCTCGCAAAACGGCAACGCGTATCTGGAAGGACTGGGCGATGCCTGGGCACCGATCAGAGCTTACTGGGCAGAACCGTCGGCCGAGAACCGCCAGGTCATCGCCGATGCGATCCTGCACCTGGAAGGCACGCGCTGGCAGTACGAACACGGCGTCAGCACGCCGGAGCTCATCGCCCCCGAGTCCTACACCCTCGACGCGCTGCTATTGGAGCGGCCGGGCAACAAAGACATCCAGCTCGACCTGTTCCTGGACTACGCGAACAACCTCAAACGCTACCCGGACTTTCAGCGATTCTTCCGCGAGACCCAACTGCCGACACTGGCCATCTGGGGCCAGAACGACCCCTTCTTCATCCCGCCTGGCGCAGAAGCGTTCAAACGCGACAACCCCAATGCCGTAGTCGAACTACTCGACACCGGACACTTCGCCCTCGAAACACACGTGGACTACATCGCGCAGCGCATCATCGAAGTGATTGGCAACGCCGCATAAAGGGATCACAGGCGGACGCAACAATGCGCCCGCCTAAACCACCCCACTGTGGGAGCGGGCTTGCTCGCGAAGGGGCCCGGACATTCAACATTACCCTCGACTGTCACACCTTTCGCGAACACACCCACCAAACACCCACAAATCCTCAAAATTTAATGAACCCCACTTACCGCTCTCCACCTAACTGAATGACTATCAGGAGGTGACTCATGCAAATAGAAACGATCTGGATCGTACTCGCGGCAGTACTTTTGCTGGTTGAGTTGTGGGCGATAACCCGGGTACGCAAAGCCGAAGGCAAATCCAGCAACAAACTCGTATGGATGGTGGTCATCGTGTTTGTGCCGCTGTTCGGACTGATCGCGTGGGTATTGGCCGGCCCCAAACACACCGATCCGAATCCACATTCACCACAGGCTCGCCAATGACGCCGGACAATCCGCGCTAACGATTTGGAAACCGCACGATTTGAAACGACAAAGCCCCGAGGATTCGGGGCTTTGTCGTTTCTGGCCACTCGACTTTCAAACCAGACATCCGAAAATCTCGTAGGAATTTACGCTTTGTGGCGAGGGGATTTATCCCCGTTGGGTCGCGAAGAGGCCCCAAAACCTGCACCCCATTTCCCAAGGCACTCCACACGGCCCAGAACACCGCGACAAGCCCTAAAACAGTGGCATTCAGCCTTGTCACAACAAACGCGAAAGCGTCCTACAGCCCGGTTGTGAGCACCAAAATAGCCGCCTATATTCGACCCGTCGCTGACACAGTTAGCGATGGGTTTCGCAGCCCAAAAACGAGATGTCCGATACCGTCGAATGAGAACTCTGGCAAACTTCGCCCGCGTTTCATTTCATGGCGGTTGTGCGTGGGAGACTTTCGAGTCTGCCGGGTGTCGGTCATCGCTCGGTCTGCGAACCCGCGTACAGCTGCCACCCAATTGTTTCGCAGCGAAAAGGTGGTGCCTCTATTTGCTTCCGCAGAGAGTTACTTATGACCATGAACAACCCGCCCCGCCGCTTCACCCCCATGTCCCAATTCGCCACCGACTACCCCGTCCTCCTAATCGACAGCGACGCCCCACTCCGCGAACTCCACAACGTCGTCAGCGAACGCCTGAACGCCGTCCTCAAGTATCTCAACCTCATGGCCTGCACCAGCCTGCCGGACTACGCCGAAAACGACATCAACACCGTCACCAACATCGCCCGGATTTTGGTTCAGGACGTGAGCGATGTGTTTCGGGTGATTGAGCAGCGTGGGTTTGAGACATCCAAAGGTCAGTGAACGAACTTCACACAAAAAACCCGCGTTAATGCGGGTTTTTGTTCCTGGCTATAAGGCGCTTAAAGGCGGAACGAAAACGCGCTTTGAGACAATCAGCAAGCTGATGACAGCGATAGGCCTGGAACTCACCGTACACCCGATAGCGACGCCAGTCGCAGCCCACAATAAACCCAGACCTGTTCCAGGAAAATCCGCTGCCCGGTCTACTACTGGCAAACCGAAGTCCAAAGTTGCCGTAACCAAAGTTGATACCAAGCCTGTTCCAGCCTAAACCGGCTGGTTGTTGCCAGGTTCCGACGAAAAAAGAGGGGGCAGATTATTTTTCCAAGTAGATCTGTCATTTTTCAATTCTAATCAACTTTTGAAAAATGACTTCAGCCTCCGTCGAACTACAAAACACATCTGCGATATTTTACTTAGCACTACACTAAAATGCGCGCCAGAAATTGCCTTTCCAAATTTCAAGCTCAACCCAGCCAACAAAAATACGGGCCAATACCCAATAGCCCAAGCGTAAACAACTGGATGTTTCGAAACCCCCTCTCGTATTTCACCCATTCTAGAATCGACTTTCGACAATTTATACTTGGTCTCAGCCCACTCTTCGCTCCAAGTATTCGCCTGTAGTCTTTCACTCTGAGAGCTTGCAACACAAGGTAACAAACCTAACAAAATACTATTAGCGTAATTTACCTGCTCCCCTTTCAGCGCCTGAGACATCCCTGGTGCATATTTTTTGCTTTCTTCCAATGCGACCAAACCAGCAGCCTGCTCTTTGGCCGCAATTAGAAAGGTATCAATCTTGGCATTTAGCATCAATACACCATATCCACCAGAGCCTTCCGAAGACACTTCACCATAGATACTTTTAACATATTCACCATACTCTCCTAGAGGACCTGAAGGCATGGCAATCCTATCTAACATCTCATCAGCCGCCTTGCATATCATCAGCAGGCGTTGCGCTCTTGTATAATCTCCGCCACGACTAAGTGCGTCGATATACTTCTTTAGATAAGGCTGCAATTTTTTTGCAACTCTACACTTTTCAGTTTCACTAGGGCAAATTTCCGCAAAAGCCTCTATGGGCTGCAGCATATTACGAGTAGGCACTATGTAATCATACTGTTCACGAATATCCAATGAAGGTTTATTCTTGTCCATCGCACCCAACACGCCCATATAAAATGCTCGCTCAGGCTCCAAATCTATCAATTCTCTTTGGCCTTCATTATGAATGAACAACAGTACAATCCCAACAGCAGCCAAAGGATAATAGGCAACATCTACCAAGCTCCAAAGTTTGCTTTCTCGAGATGCATGCCCTAACCAACCCAACCCCCCAAACGCGACGAATGTGATACCCACAATTATAATTTGCGCAATATCCAACCCACCCCCCCTTATATGCCAACGGCGGCAAAAATACCTAATTACAAAAACACCACCAATCTATTTAAAATTTTTAGCGACGGGATACTTATAAATAAATCCAAGAATCAAACATGTTTCACGGTGATTTTTCATCATCAACACATCGAAACTCTGCACAATTATATCCCACCCTACAAATGACAAAACCAAACTAAAAAGCACTCTACGCGCTTTTTTATTCTGGTACTTCTTGGACGACAGCCCTCAGTCCATCAGTGCAACTTTTTTCAACAATTCGTAAATCCCCTCAGGAACCAACGGTGCTTCATCAGTGAAACTCGCGTAAGGACGCCACCTCGCTACGAAGGACGCACCATCACTTTCTTGGCCGTTCAGTTGAGGAGACTCATATACGCTGGCATCCACGAATTTCGCATCGTAGACCTGCACGATTTCGTGCCCTGGTGTGCCGTTATACGTAAATAGGCTTTCAAGCGTGCCGAGCAAGCGAACATCAGTAATGGGCAAACCGAGTTCTTCCCGGACTTCTCGCGTAACAGCCTGGGCACTGGTTTCGCCAAATTCGATTCCACCACCGATAGGACGGAAGAACGGCTTTTCAGTGATGGGGTCGCGAGCTTCGTTGACCAGTATCTTGCCATCGTGATGGAAGATGCAGAGTGCGAGGGGGCGGATGCGGGGTGTGGTCATGAGGTGAAGCCCATTTACTTGGCAGAGTGTGTACCGGTCACGATGCTAATCAATGTCTGCGGCCGGGTTTCCAGAAATAGTGAGAGAACACGGACACAGGACACGCGAAAACAATAAACAAAATTCCAACCGAGCCCCAATGCGGCAACTCTCTCAAAAACCCGACTTTATCAATGACCGGAAAACTGAGAACGGTCCCAATCGAAGCCCCGACGACAATCCCTACCCTCGAACCCCATACACTCGTGTACCGCTCCTCTTCGCCGAACTCAATCCGTTTCAACCTCGGCGCCAGGTAACACACGCCGAAAATGCAAAAGACCACGAAAGAGGCAAGTCCCACCGCGTTGAGATACGCGTCATCCACACCAAAAATTTGCTTCAGCCCCGCCATCAATATCACGGAGTAAAAACCTGAACTGGCAAAGACCATCAGCCATGCCCAGAGGTAGTAGCGAAACGTTCGAGCATCCATACGCACACGATCCATTAGGGGGTACAGCGTTCAAGCCCCGGAGAAATCAGAAGTTCGCCGGGGTGTTGGCGCTGATGATTTCTGCTTCGTCCGCCCCGATATTGCGAAACTTGTGCGGCAGCGTTGTCGGGAAATAGTAGCCATCGCCGGCATTCAGCACACTAATCTGCCCATCGACCGTCAACTCAACCGTCCCGCGCGTAACCAGCCCACACTCCTCCCCTTCCGAGTGCACAATGGGCTCTTCCCCCGAACTCGCTCCCGGCGCGTATTGCTCGCGCAGCAAACGCATCTGCCGGCTCGGCACCGAAGCGCCAATCAACAGCAACCGCAACCCATGACGCCCGAGATCTGGCTGTTCATTGGCGCGGAACACGTATTGATGTTCACGCGGCGGCTGATCAAAGGTAAAGAAGTCCGCCAAGGACATGGGGATGCCTTCGAGCAGTTTTTTCAGGGAGCTGACGGAGGGACTGACGCGATTCTGTTCGATCAGGGAGATGGTGGCATTGGTGACGCCGCTACGCCGGGCCAGCTCGCGCTGGGAGAGTTTGTAGCTTTCGCGTACTAATTTGAGTCGTGAGCCCGTGTCCATGACAGCCTTATGCGAGGAAAACTTAAGGGTTATGGGGGTGGATGGCGGGCGACTTTTGGCCGCGAAAGTACCGCTTCCCTGTCCCGTAATTGTGAAAGGCGGGTATTAAATCACGTTTGTGGGTGTTGCTGTAGAAGCAGGCTTGCTGGCGATGGCGGTGTATCAGCCAAGGCAATTGTTGGCTGAACGGGCGCCATCGCCAGCAAGCCGGCTCCTACAGGTGGTGGTGTGTCAGGTGGCATTGATGGTGGTTGTTATGGCCTCTTCGCGAGCAAGCCCGCTCCCACAGTTTGGTTCGGGTTGGTCACAGGTTTTGTGTACACCCTAAATCTACTGTCGGAACTGAGCTTGCTGGCAATGGCGGTGTGTCAGCCAAGGCAATTGTTGGCTGAATGGGCGCCATCGCCAGCAAGCCGGCTCCTACAGGTGGTGTGTCACGTGGCATTGATGGTGGTTGTTATGGCCTCTTCGCGAGCAAGCCCGCTCCCACAGTTTGGTTCGGGTTGGTCACACGTTTTGTGTACACCCTAAATCTTCTGTAGGAACTGAGCTTGCTGGCAATGGCGGTGTGTCAGCCAAGGCAATTGTTGGCTGAATGGGCGCCATCGCCAGCAAGCCGGCTCCTACAGGTGGTGGTGTGTCAGGTGGCATTGGTGGTGGTTGGCTTGACCCCTTCGCGAGCAAGCCCGCTCCCACAGTTAATCAATGTTTATCCCCCCCATTATCTACACCAGGGTTAGATGCCGAATCGGTCGCGCAGCGCGTAGTACGCGGCGCCCATGGCGGTGAGCGGGGCCTGGAAGGTGCGGCCGCCGAGCATGGGCATGTGCGGCAAGGATGCGAAAGCATCGAAACGTTCGGCGTCGCCGCGGATCATTTCCGAGATCAGTTTGCCGGCCAGGTGCGAGCAGGTGACGCCGTGGCCGCTGTAGCCTTGCATGTAGTAGGCGTTTTTCTCGATGCGACCGAATTGCGGCATGCGCGACATGGTCAGCAGGAAGTTGCCGGTCCAGCGGTAGTCGATCTTCACGTCCTTCAGTTGCGGGAAGGTCTTGAGAATTTTCGGCTTGATCAGTTGCTCGATGTCGTCCGGTTCACGGGCGCCGTAGACCACGCCACCGCCGTACAGCAGGCGGTTGTCGGCGGTGAGGCGGTAGTAGTCGAGCAAGTAGTTGCAGTCTTCGACGCAGTAGTTGTTTTTGATCAGGCTGCGCGCAACCTTCTCCGACAACGGTTCGGTGACGACGATTTGCGAGCCGCACGGCATGCTTTTGGCGGTCACACGATTGTCGAGGCCCTGCGGCAGGTAGGCGTTGCCGGCGATCAACAGGTATTTGGCGCGGACCAGGCCTTTGGCGGTGCGCACGGTAATCGGTTCGCCGTAGGTGATTTCCACCGCTGCCGATTGTTCGTAGATTTTGCCGCCCAGGCCGATGATGGCCGAGGCTTCGCCGAGGGCCAAGTTCAGCGGGTGGATATGGCCGCCCTGCATGTCGAGCAGGCCGCCAACGTAGTTGTCGCAACCGACTTCGCGCTTGATGTCGGCGGCGTCGAGCAGGGTCAGGTTTTTGTTGCCGTAGCGTTCCCAGCTGTTTTTCTGCTCGGCCAGGCCTTTGAGTTGTTTTTTGTTCAGTGCAGCGAAGATGCCGCCCGGCTTGTAGTCGCACTGAATGTCGTAGTGTTGTATGCGCTGACGGATGATGTCGGCGCCTTCGAAAATCATGCTGCCGAGGACTTCGGCGGTCTTGTCGCCGTAGCGTTCTTCGATGACATCGACGTCGCGGCTGTAGGAGTTGACCAGTTGGCCACCGTTGCGACCGCTGGCACCGAACCCGACTTTGGCGGCCTCGAGCACGGTCACGCTGTAGCCGGCTTCGGCGAGGAACAGCGCCGAGGACAGACCGGTGTAGCCGGCGCCGATCACGCAGACGTCGCAGTCCACCGCTTGTTCCAGCACCGGGAAATCACCGATGCGGTTGGTGGTGGCGGCGTAGTAGCTGTTTACATGCTTTTGTTCAATAGAGCCTTGTTTCATAGGATTCTCCGATGGCCGCCAGCACTCGCCCACGACCGCCGTTGTAGAAGTGTTAGAGCTTGATCCAGGTCGCTTTGAGTTCGGTGTATTTGTCGAACGCGTGCAGCGATTTGTCCCGACCGTTACCCGACTGCTTGTACCCGCCGAACGGCGCGGTCATGTCACCGCCGTCGTACTGGTTGACCCAGACGCTGCCGGCGCGCAAGCCGCGGGCGAAGGTGTGGGCCTTGCTCAGGTTGCTGGTCCAGACGCCGGCGGCCAGGCCGAAGATGCTGTCGTTGGCGATGGCCAGGGCTTCTTCAGCGGTGTCGAAGGTGATCAGCGAGAGCACCGGGCCGAAGATTTCTTCACGGGCGATGGTCATGGCGTTGGTCACGCCGTCGAAAATCGCCGGTTCCACGTACAGGCCGCCGGTGGCTTCGAGAGTGCGGCTGCCGCCCGCGATCAGTTGCGCGCCCTGGTCTTTGCCGACCTGGATGTAGCGCAGCACGTTGTCCAGTTGACGCTGATCGACGACCGCACCGACGGTGGTTTGCGGATCGAGGGCGTGCCCCGGTTTCCAGGCTTGCAGCGCTTCCACCAACAACGGAATGAACTGCTCGCGAATCGAACGCTCCACCAGCAATCGCGAACCGGCGGTGCAGACTTCGCCTTGATTGAAGGCGATGCCGCTGGCCGCCGCTTGTGCTGCCGCGCGCAGATCCGGCGCATCGGCGAACACCACGTTCGGACTCTTCCCCCCTGCTTCGAGCCAGACGCGTTTCATGTTGCTTTGGCCGGCGTAGATCATCAGCTGCTTGGCAATCGCGGTCGAGCCGGTGAAGGCCAGCACGTCGACGTCCATGTGCAACGCCAGCGCCTTGCCGACGGTGTGGCCGTAGCCCGGCAGGACGTTGAACACGCCTTTCGGGATACCGGCGTCCAGTGCCAACTGCGCGATGCGGATCGCGGTCAGTGGCGACTTTTCCGAGGGCTTCAAGATGAACGAGTTGCCCGCTGCGAGCGCCGGGGCGAACTTCCAGCTGGCCATGATCAGCGGGAAATTCCACGGCACGATGGCGGCGACAACACCGGCAGGTTCGCGGGTGATGAGGCCGAGTTGGTCGTGCGGCGTGGCGGCGACTTCGTCGTAGATCTTGTCGATGGCTTCGGCGGTCCAGCGGATCGCGTTGGCGGTCGCCGGGATGTCGATGTTCATCGAGTCGTTGATCGGCTTGCCCATGTCGAGGGTTTCGAGCAGGGCGAGTTCTTCCTGGTTGGCCAGAATCAGGTCGGCGAAGCGGATCAGGATGCGCTTGCGCTCGGCCGGAGCGAGGTTGGCCCAGATGCCGGAGTGGAAGGTTCGACGCGCGACGGCGACGGCTTCGTTGGCGTCGGCTTCGTCGGTGCTGGCGACGTTGGCCAGGAATCGGCCGTCGACCGGGCTGATGCATTCGAAGGTGTCACCGCTGAGGGCGGCGCGGTATTGGCCATCGATGAAGGCACGGCCTTCGATGGTTAGGGACTGGAAGCGTTGTTCCCAGTCGCTGCGAGTGTTTGTCATGGTTGTGACTCGACGCAGAGGAATGTTGGGTGGCCTTGGGCATTTGTGGTGGCTGAGCGGCCGCCATCGCCGGCGAGCCGGCTCCTACAGGGTTGTGTGACCGACAGCGATCAACTGTAGGAGCCGGCTTGCTGGCGATGGCGGTGGATCAATCAACATTGATCTCGCCTGATACACCGCTATCGCCAGCAAGCCGGCTCCTACAGAGTTTTGTGTCGTGCACGAGAGGTGTGGACGACGCAGATCTCGTCAAACGGTGTGCAGGTACCAGTTGTACTCAAGGTCGGAGATGGAGTTCTCGAACTCGGCCAGCTCGCTTTCCTTGCAGGCCACGAACACGTCGATGTACAGCGGGTCGATGTACTTGGCCATGACTTCGCTGTCGTCCAGCTCGCGCAGTGCATCGCGCAGGTTGTTCGGCAGGCTCTGCTCGTTTTGCTCGTAGCTGTTGCCTTCGACCGGAGCACCCGGTTCGATCTGGTTGGTCAGGCCGTGATGGATACCGGCCAGCACCGAAGCCATCAGCAAGTACGGATTGGCATCCGCACCGGCAACGCGGTGTTCGATGCGCACCGAGTCCGCTGAACCGGTCGGCACACGTACCGCGACGGTACGGTTGTCAATGCCCCAGCTCGGCGAGTTCGGTACATAGAACTGCGCGCCGAAACGACGGTATGAGTTGACGTTCGGGCAGAGGAACGCCATCTGCGCCGGCAGGGTCTCGAGCACACCGCCGATCGCGTGTCGCAGCGCGGCGTTCTGCTCGGGATCCTCGCTGGCGAAGATGTTGTTGCCCTGCTTGTCGAGAATCGAAATGTGCACGTGCAGACCGTTGCCCGCCTGGCCCGGATACGGCTTGGCCATAAACGTGGTGTCCATCTCGTGGTCGTAGGCGATGTTTTTCACCAGACGCTTGAGCAACACCGCGTAGTCGCAGGCCTTGATCGGGTCGTTGACGTGATGCAGGTTCACTTCGAATTGCGCCGGGGCGCTTTCCTTGACGATGGCGTCGGCAGGAATGCCCTGCTCTTTCGCGCCTTCGAGGATGTCTTGCAGGCAATCGACGTATTCGTCCAGGTCGTCGATCAAATACACCTGGGTCGACACAGGACGCTTGCCCGATACCGGCGAACGCGGCGACTGCGGACGACCGTTCACGTTGTCCTGGTCGATCAGGTAGAACTCCAGCTCGAACGCCGCGCAGATAGTCAGGCCGAGTTCGTCGAATTTGCGCACCACGTTGGCCAGCACTTCACGCGGGTCAGCGAAGAAAGGCTCGCCTTCCAGTTCGTGCATGGTCATCAGCAACTGAGCGGTTGGGCGCTTCTGCCACGGCTCGATGCTCAGGGTGCCAGGGATGGGGAAGCAGATCCGGTCGGAGTCGCCGATGTCCAGACCCAGGCCGGTGCTTTCCACCGTGGAGCCGTTGATGTCCAGGGCAAACAGAGACGCCGGGAGGTTGATGCCTTTTTCGTAAACCTTATGAAGACTGGTGCGCTCGATGCGCTTGCCGCGCACCACACCGTTCATATCCGCAATCAGAAGGTCGACGTACAAAACCTCAGGATATTTCTTAAGGAATGCGTTTGCTTCGTTGAGTTGAACGGCACGCAGAGGGACCGACATGATGCACCTATTAGCTGTTAATTATTATGTTCACTACCTTGTTGCGAGCCCAGTCAACCCGAACGGCAAAGTGAAGTCAATAGCGAACACTCAGCCTCTCATCCTTTATTTTCGGGGCTTTTTTGGGCACGAGAGTGCCAGATGAGCCTTGGACGCCGCGCAAAGACTAGCGATCGGACGTGTGGCGTTTAGAATTTTTTACATGAGAGTTGTTAATTAAAATCAACAAGGCTAAGCTCCGGAAAAGCTCGTTCAAGTGTGAAACTTCGAGGTGATAAAAATGGCATTCAAGCCATTGATCGGTGTTACTGCGTGCATCAAACAGATTGGCCCGCACCCCTACCACATCAGCGGCGACAAGTACTTGCGTGCTGTCAGCGTCGCGGCTCTGGGGCTGCCTGTGGTCATTCCTTCCTTAGGCGAACTGACCGAAATCGAGGATGTGCTCGCGCACCTCGACGGTCTGTTGCTGACCGGCTCGCCGTCGAATGTGGAGCCTTTCCACTATCAAGGCCCGGCCAGCGCCCCCGGCACGGATCACGATCCGGCGCGAGACGCCACGACCCTTCCTTTATTGCGTGCGGCCATTGCGGCGGGCGTTCCTGTGCTCGGCATCTGCCGCGGCTTTCAGGAAATGAACGTGGCGTTCGGCGGCAGCCTGCACCAGAAGGTGCATGAACTGCCGGGCATGCTCGATCATCGCGAAGCGGACAGCCCCGAGCTGGCGGTGCAATACGCCCCGGCGCATGCGGTAACGGTGCAACCGGGTGGCGTGTTCGAAGCGCTGGAGCTGCCGACCGAGTTCATGGTCAATTCGATTCACAGCCAGGGCATCGACCGCCTGGCGCCCGGCCTGCGTGCCGAAGCGATTGCGCCAGACGGTCTGATCGAGGCGATCTCGGTGGACCACAGCCCGACCTTCGCCGTCGGCGTGCAATGGCACCCGGAATGGCAGGTGCTTTCGAATCCGCCCTATTTGAGAATTTTCCAGGCGTTCGGCGATGCCTGCCGGCGACGGGCCGCGCTGCGTAAAACCCGCTGACCCAAAACACCCATTTACTGCCCCCGCGAGTTTGGCGGGCGTGCCTTTGCGCGTCCGTGGCTCGCGACAACAACACACTGCAATAACAACAAGTACGACCCAGGCAGCCAGGACGGCGGCGCCGAATAAGCCCGAGCGGTATGGATGAAGCAATTGATCCAAACGCAAATCCCTGTGGGAGCGGGCTTGCTCGCGAAGACAGCGTGTCAGTCGACATCATTGTTGCCTGATACACCGCTTTCGCGGGCAAGCCCGCTCCCACAGGGGATCACTGCACCCCGGGCTTGCAATCCACTCTTAAGTCAGGCCGCGTTGGCCCGACGACTGAAACCTGTTGGGAGTTTCACATGGCAAACGCCTCCAGCATTTACAGGAAGGCTCTTGAAGGTCACCCGTCACCGAAAAAGGTGCTGGTGAAAGTCGACCGCGTCACCAAGAAATTCGACGAAACCACCGCAGTGGACGATGTTTCGCTTGAGATTCATCAAGGGGAAATCTTCGCCCTGCTCGGCGGTTCCGGTTCCGGCAAATCGACGCTGCTGCGCATGCTCGCCGGCTTCGAGCGCCCGACCGAAGGGCGAATTCTGCTCGATGGCGTGGACATCACCGACATGCCGCCGTACGAACGGCCGATCAACATGATGTTCCAGTCGTACGCCCTGTTCCCGCACATGACCGTGGCGCAGAACATTGCGTTCGGCCTCAAGCAGGACCGTTTGCCCGCCAGTGAAATCGACGCCCGCGTGGAGGAGATGCTGCGCCTGGTGCACATGACCCAATACGCCAAACGCAAACCCCATCAGTTGTCCGGCGGTCAGCGTC
>Ga0255334_1000241_pt1 | contig 53651 bp, 47 predicted proteins | sample EtOH5_35cm_T3_12_FD_202080 | JGI IMG/M metagenome (GOLD analysis project Ga0255334, IMG submission 202080) | Sandy soil microbial communities from University of British Columbia, Vancouver, Canada - EtOH5_35cm_T3_129 | ecosystem: Engineered > Artificial ecosystem > Sand microcosm > Unclassified ...
CGTTCGAGCGTGCTCTCAATGGTAGTACGTACCCACTCCTCCAGTCGGATGCTGCTTTGAATATGGTTATCGCTGTTGACTTGGATTTGCATAGTTCATCCCTTATTTCAGCTAGCTCGCGAGAGGCACATCGGCTGGCCCTTGGGCGTCATCACCGTGACCTCTTACTTACACAATCGGTCGGCTCGCAGAACAATTCAACCCCTAAAAAAAGATAAATTTTGATTCGCAAAAAAAGCCGGACAAGGAGCAAAAGCGCTGTTAAGGTCGGGAGTTGGGTCGCCTGACTCTTTTGTCACAATTGCTCACATCTGCCGCTCCGCCAGCGGATGCAGGCTTCGAAATATCCCCGCCTCTTCCACCAGCCAGTCATGCACCGCACGCACGCCCGGATGGCTCAGCGCCCCAGGCGCATAGAGCAGCACGTAACGCTTGTGATTGGGTACCGCCAAGCCAAACGGCACGATCAACGTCCCCCGCTCCAACTCATCATTGAGCAAGGTTCGCCGCGCAATCGCCACGCCCATCCCGGCAATCGCCGCTTCGATGGTCAGGTGATTGCGATTGAAGGTGTGCCCGCGCCGCACGTCCGCACCTTCGAAGCCGATGGCGTTGAGGTAAAACTCCCATTCCGCGTACTCGTAACTGCCGCGCCAGGCGGTAATGTCGTGCAGCAACGGGAAATGCATCAGGTCCGCCGGGCCATGCAGTGGCGGCCGGCCGCGCAGCAGGCTTGGGGCACAGACCGGAAAAATCTGCTCGTCGAGCAAGGTTGTGGATAACAAACCGGGATAGCTGCCGTCATTCAGGTCGATGGCCAAGTCAAAGTCGCCTTCGTGCAAGGGCACGCTGCTGTCCTCGGCCACCAGACGTAATTGAATGTCCGGAAAGCGCTGCTGCAAGCGCGGCAACCTTGGGGTCAACCACTTGCTCAGGAACGATGGAATCGAGCGCACCCGCAAAATCCCACTGATCATTCCGGCATCCAGTCGTCGCAATTCCGCATCGATGCTGCCGTAAGCCTCATTGACCGTGATGGCCAGTCGCTGGCCTTCAGCGCTCAATTCCACGCCGCGAGCGCGACGATGAAACAGGCGAAAACCCAGTCGCTCTTCCAGCTGTCGGATTTGCTGACTGACCGCACCCGGCGTGATGTGCAGTTCTTCGGCGCAACGGGTGAACGACAAGTGCCGCGCGGCACAGGAAAACACGTGCAGCCAGACGTAAGTCTGGGCGTGCAATTGGCGACTCATTGTTTAGTCCTGCTAAAGGCTGTCTTAGGAAGTTTCGTTGGTCACGTAGGACCGAGGTAGGCAGTATCGCCGACATTGCGCTTGTCCTACAAAAATGGCAGCGATTTCTCTTCCATTGCTTGTATAGGCTTTAGCATGGCTATCAGTGTTTTCGATCTCTTCAAAGTCGGCATCGGTCCGTCCAGTTCCCATACCGTCGGCCCGATGCGCGCCGCCGCGACCTTCGCCCAAGCCCTGATTGACCAACAATTGCTGGCCGACGTACGGCGGGTAGAAATCCGGCTTTATGGCTCGCTGTCGGCGACCGGCGTCGGTCACGCCACCGACCGCGCCTGCGTCATGGGCCTGATGGGCGAGTGGCCGGACAGCATCGATCCCACGTCCATCGACAGCCGAATCCAGACCCTGCGCGAAACCGGCGAACTGTTTCTGGCAGGCAAAACCACCATCGCCTTCAACTGGCAACGCGACCTCCTGCTGCTGGACGAGCGCCTGCCCTACCACCCCAATGCCATGTCGCTGACAGCCTTTGGCGAAACCGGAGAGCTGGCAGAGCAAACGTACTACTCGATCGGTGGCGGTTTCATCATCGAAGCGGCCGAAGCCGAGTCCGGCATCGCGCCCACCAGCGATGTGGTGCTGCCGTACGATTTTTCCAGTGCCGCCGAACTACTCAAGCTCTGCAACCTGCACGGTCTGCGCGTTTCCGAGTTGATGATGGCCAATGAATTGGCCTGGCGCAGCGAAGCCGAAATCCGTCAGGGACTACTGCACATTTGGTCGGTGATGCGCGAATGCGTCGAGCAAGGGCTGCGCCATGAAGGCATCCTGCCCGGCGGTCTGAATGTTCCCCGTCGCGCGGCGAAACTGCACCGCAGCCTGTTGGAAATCGGCAAGCCGAATGTCATCACCTCCACGCTATCGGCCATGGAGTGGGTGAACCTGTTTGCCCTCGCCGTGAACGAGGAAAACGCAGCGGGCGGGCGCATGGTCACGGCGCCGACCAACGGCGCGGCGGGGATCATTCCGGCGGTGCTGCATTACTACATGAAATTCAACCCGGACGCGTCGGACGATGACGTCGTCGCGTTCTTCTTGGGCGCTGCGGCCGTAGGAATCCTCTGCAAGAAAAACGCGTCTATCTCCGGCGCCGAAGTTGGCTGCCAGGGCGAAGTCGGCTCCGCCTGCGCCATGGCCGCCGCCGGGTTGGCGGACGTGCTCGGCGCCACGCCAGAGCAACTGGAAAACGCCGCCGAAATCGGCCTGGAACACAACCTCGGCCTGACCTGCGACCCGGTCGGCGGCCTGGTGCAAGTGCCATGCATCGAGCGCAACGCCATCGCCGCCGTGAAGGCGATCAACGCTACGCAAATGGCGCTACGCGGTGACGGCAAACACTTCATTTCCCTGGACCGGGTGATTCGCACCATGCGCGATACCGGCGCCGACATGCATGACAAATACAAAGAGACTTCACGGGGCGGCCTGGCTGTCAGCTGGGTGGAGTGCTGAGGAGCATTCCCGACGCCTGTAACACGTGAGCCCGAGCAAGAACAATAACGAGGCCAAACGATGACCGATGTACGTACACCTGCTGCCGATAATCCTGCTGTAGACCTGACACGCAATAGCGAAATAACCCACAAAGGCTGGAGTAAACACGACACCACCTGGATGCTTGGCCTTTATGGCACCGCCATCGGCGCTGGCACGCTGTTCCTGCCGATCAACGCCGGCGTAGGCGGTTTCTGGCCGCTGCTGATCCTGGCAGTGCTGGCCTTCCCGATGACCTTCTTCGCCCACCGCGGCCTGACCCGCTTCGTGTTGTCCGGGCGTTCCGGGGACATCACCGAAGTGGTGGAAGAACACTTCGGCATCGGGGCCGGCAAGCTGATCACGCTGCTGTATTTCTTTGCGATCTTCCCGATTCTGCTGGTGTACAGCGTGGCGCTGACCAATACCTTGAGCAGCTTCATGGAGCATCAGTTGCACATCGCCCCGCCACCACGGGCGATTCTGTCACTGGTGCTGATCCTCGGTCTGATGGCCATCGTCCGTTGCGGTCAGGGCGTCATCGTCAAATGCATGAGCGTGCTGGTTTATCCGTTCGTGGCGGCGTTGCTGCTGCTCGGTTTGAGCCTGATCCCGAACTGGAACGGCGCATTCTTCGCCACCGCCAGTGAAGGCATGCCGATGCCGCTGTTCTTCAAGACCTTGTGGCTGGCGATTCCGGTCATGGTGTTTTCGTTCAACCATTCGCCGATCATCTCCGCCTTCTCCGTCGATCAGAAACAGCGTTACGGCGAACAGGCCGAACGCAAAAGCAGCGGCATCCTCGCCATCGCCCACGCAATGATGGTGGTGACGGTGATGTTCTTCTGCTTCAGCTGCGTGCTGGCCTTGTCACCGGCGGATTTGGCGGCTGCCAAGGCGCAGAACATCTCGATCCTGTCGTACCTGGCCAACCACTTCCAGACGCCGGTCATCGCTTACGCGGCGCCGCTGATTGCGCTGGTGGCGATCACCAAGTCCTTCCTCGGCCATTACATCGGCGCCAGTGAAGGCTTTCAGGGGCTGATCGTGAAAAGCCTGCGCGGCCGTGGCCGGGTGATGTCGGCGAGCTGGCTGAACCGCGTGACCGCACTGTTCATGATCCTCAGTTGCTGGGCCGTGGCGACCTTCAACCCGAGCATCCTCGGCATGATCGAAACCCTCGGCGGCCCGATCATCGCGTGCCTGTTGTTCCTGATGCCGATGTACGCCATCCGTCGAGTGCCAGCCTTGCGCCAGTATTCGGGGCAGGCCTCGAACGTGTTCGTGGTGCTGATCGGTTTGATTGCACTGTCTGCGATCATCTACTCATTCATGCCCTGAAACGGGCAGGCAAAAAGAAGGCGGGCTGTAGTGCCCGCCTTCTTTTTTGCCGTGTCTATTGTTCGACAATTTTTCCGGCATGCCCCTTGCTACGTCACCTGTGAGGCAAAAGGACTGTTGAAAACCTCAGCGAGCGACGTGCCGGTGGTCTGGTGTTGCGAACTAATCCCGATCACGGCGGGTCAACAACTGCACGTTCAATCAGGCGGTAACGCATCATGGACAACCCTTTTCAGCTCATTACCGATGCTTTTGCAGCGGATTATCAGATCAACCTGAGCATTCAGGGTCTGGATGGCAGCATCATGCTGACCCTGTCCAACAACGGCCACGTGGTCGCCAAACGGATGATCAGCGCCGAACAACGCAATGACCCCCAGCGCCTCAAACGCCTGGTACAAAGCATTCAGTTCGGCATCGCCATCGAACAGGGCCATAGCGCCGTGGCCATCCTCGAAGCCATGACCGACGGCGACAATCACAACCTGCCGCCGCCGCGCGTCAAGGGCCACAGCCGGCCAGCCATGCGCCTCTAAAGCTCGCCCTTCTCGACTTCGGGATGCTCACCGGAACCCGCACCGATCTTGCGTTGCGGGTGTTCGATCTTCACCGAAGGGAATTGCGACGAAGCGTAACGCACCACCAGAATCGAGAACGCCAACAGCAGAATCCCGCCGCACAGGTAGATGATGCCGATATCCGGCGGGTTGTGGTGCGAGACGTTGGAGATCAGCAGTCGCGTCAGCGCGGTGATCGCGACGTAGATCAGGAAACGCACCGGCATGTGGTTGGTCTTGAAGTAAATCCCGACCATCGCCCCCAGTTCCAGGTAGATGAACAGCAGCAAGATGTCATCGATCTTGATGTGCCCCGCCTCGATCATCTGCAAAAACTCCATCACCGCCGCCCACGCGGTGACTGCACCGATGGCGAACAGCGCCATGTAATGGAAGGTCTCGACGAACAGGTTGCCCAGGGACTCGGCCAGTTGATGCACGTTCTGCCGCAGGTTCTCGGCCCAGTTGATTTTCACGATGATTCTTCCTTAGCTCGGTTCGAGCGGATGATGCGGGTTTGACGTGACGTTTGTCTTGCATGCAGAAAAAAGGCCAGAGGCTGTTGGGTGAGATGGCGATGGGCTGCTACTGGACACTTTTGTGCTGTATTCGAGGGCCTCATCGCGAGCAAGCTCGGCTCCCACAGGTTTTGCGCAGACCACCTGATTTCGGTCTACATTAAAAAGCCACTACCCAAAGCGCAGGGATTCGCTTATCCTTTTAGCTGTATATAAATACAGTGGTCGACAAGACAACTTAATGTGAAGGCATGTGAGGTGGTGAATGGCCGTCGAAGTGGTATACCGCAGCAGCCGAGATCTGGAGCGCTTGTTCATGGATAAAGCCGAAGCTGACCGTCATGACAAAATGCTCGAACTGGCCGAGTTGCTGGCCGAAGTGTTGCAAAAAGCCGTTCCGTCCCTGACCGAACAGCAAGTGGAAGAAGCCGGTATCTACATGGCGAAGAACCGCGATGTGTTCGCCAAGGCGTTCAAGAGCCAACCGGACGCGCTGTCCGAATTGCTCAATGCGCCTGCTGAAGTCGTTGAAAAGGCTGCCCCCGTTGAGGCACCTGCACCTGCTGAAGTCGCTGAGCCGACCAAGCCTGCTAAAGCGCCCAAGGCTGCCAAGTAAGCAACGCCCGAATTGAATAGGCCCTGAGTCAAATGACTCAGGGCCTTTTTCATGCCTGCGAAAAACTTAAGCGTCGGGTTGTTCCAGCGCCTCGACCAGCGCCTTGAAGAAACGCGCCGCCTCGCCCCCCGTGACCACGCGATGATCGAAAGTCAGGGACAGCGGCAACACCGGATGCACCATCACCGCGCCCTCAACCGCCACCGGTTCGTCACGGATCGCGCCAGCGGCGAGGATCGCGACTTGCGGCGGCACCACCACCGGGTTGGCGTAGCGACCGAACAAGGTGCCGAAATTCGACAGCGTCAGGGTTGCACCCATCATTTCCTTGGGCGGAATCGATCGCGCCTGCACGTCGGCCCTTAATCGCATGACGCCTTCCTTCAAATCAGCCGAAGTGCGATGACCGACATCGCGCAGCACTGGCACGAACAAGCCGTCCGGGGTATCCACGGCGATGCCCAGGTCGAGCCGTTCGTGTTGCTTGAGCGACAGGCTTTTGCCGTCGAAAGCGCTGTTGAGCACCGGCTCCACGGCGCACGCGGCCGCCATCGCTTTGGCGAGACGAATCAGCGGTTCGCGGGCCTGACCCCAGCGATGCAGGTCGGCATCACCGAAAATCGTCACTGGCACGACTTCGGCGTGGGACCGGGCCATGTTCAACGCCATGCTGCGCCGCACACCGCGCAACCGTTCGCCGCCGAAGCGATCCAGTTCAGTTTGAGCCGCATTTTCCACATCCGTCCGGGTGATCAGCCCCTCGTGGCCAGAGCCCGCCACACCGCTCAACTCCACACCGAGTTGCCGGGCCAGTTGCCGCACGGCCGGCGTGGCGCGAGTCGCCAGGTGCTCTCGGGTCGAGGGGGCCGCCCCGATGAAAAACGAGTCCTCCTGACTGCTGCCGCCACCTTCGAGTCGCCCCACTACGGTGCCCGCATCGGCTTCGCCTTCGTAGCCGAGCAAGGGTTCTCCGACGTGAACAATGTCGCCCTCGCCGCCGTAAAGTTTTGCCACCACGCCGTCATAGGGCGCGGGAATATCCACCAGGGCTTTGGCGGTTTCTACCGACACCAGCAGTTGATCGGCCGTGACGGTATCGCCGACCGCGACGTGCCAGCGGACGATTTCCGCCTCTTGCAAACCTTCGCCCAGATCCGGCAGTTTGAAGTATTTCATCGCAGCCTCCTTGGGTTCAGGCAAAGTGAAGAACGTTATCGCAGGCCTGAAGAATGTCCTCGACGTTGGGCATGTACAGCGATTCCAGTCGATACAGCGGCGGTGGAATGTCCGGCGCCGTGACGCGCTGGATCGGTGCCTGCAATTCCAGCAACACCCGCTCATAGAGGCTCGCGGCGATTTCCGCACCGACGCCACAGGAGCGCGGCGCTTCATGAACGATCACGCAACGGCCGGTCTTGCGCACCGAGGCTTCCATCGTGTCGAGGTCCAGCGGCTTGATACTCGCGACATCGATCACTTCCGCCGAGACGCCCCGCTCGGCCAATGCGGTGGCAGCTTGCAGGGTTTCCATCACACTGGCACCCCAGCTGATCAGCGTGATGTCGCTGCCTTCACGCAGGGTGAAACAGCTGTCCAGTGGCAGGCGTTTACCGTCATCCAACAGAGGTTGCGGGTTCATGCGATAGAGCCGGGTCGGTTCGAGAAACACTACCGGGTCCGGGTCATCGATGGCCGCCAGCAACAAGCCATAGGCCCGGGCCGGCGATGACGGAATCACCACCCGCAGACCTGGAATGTGCGCGAACAATGCTTCAGTGCTTTCGCTGTGATGTTCCGGCGCGCGAATTCCTGCGCCCATCGGCGTGCGCATCACCATCGGGCACGTGATCCGCCCGCGAGTGCGATTACGCATGCGGCTGGCGTGGGACACCAGGTGTTCCATGGCCGCGTAGATGAAACCCATGAACTGGATTTCCACCACTGGTTTCAAGCCCTGAGCGGCCATGCCGACCACCAGTCCGCCGAGCATGGTTTCGGCCAGCGGCGAGTCGATCACTCGCTTGAAGCCAAAGCTGTCGCGCAGCCCTTGGGTGGCGCGAAACACGCCGCCGTTCACCCCGACGTCTTCACCGAGGACAATGACGTTCTCGTCTTCGCTCATCGCCCGATGCAGCGCGAGATTCACCGCTTCCAGCAACGTGACTTTGCCGTTACTCATGGCTCGCATCTCCCGTGCGGCGCGCCGCCCTTTCGAGCAACTCTTCACGCTGCCCGGCGAGGGACGCCGGCCATTGGGCGTAGACGTGATCGATGATCGATTCGGGCGCCTGGGTTCCCGCAGCCTCGAAGTTATCCACAGCACGTTGAACCAAGCCCTGACATTCGCTGATCAGCGCCTGTTCGCGGCCTTCGTCCCACACGCCCTGGTCGACCATGAAACGTTGCAAGCGTTTGACCGGCTCTTCGAGCCAGGCCTGCTTGACCTCGTCCGCCGACCGGTAGCGTGTGGCATCGTCGGCCGTCGTGTGATCGCCGAGGCGGTAGCTCAGGCATTCCAGCAACACCGGGCCTTTACCGTGACGCGCCCTGTCGAGGGCCACGTGTACCCGGTCGTAAACCGCGAGCATGTCATTGCCGTCGACCTGCTCACCGTGGAACCCGGCACCGATCGCTTTCTGTGCCAGGGTCGGGGCGCCGCACTGAATCCGCCGTGGTACCGAGATCGCCCATTGGTTGTTATTGACCACGAACACCACCGGCAACTGCCAGGCACCGGCGACGTTGAGGGCTTCGAGGAAATCGCCCTTGCTGGTGGCGCCGTCGCCGCAGGTGGTGACGGCGACCCGATGTTCGCCGCGGATTTTGAATGCACTGGCAACGCCGCAGGCATGCAAGGCCTGGGTGGCAATCGGCACACAGATCGGAAAGTCCTGGGCCGCCGCCGGTTCGGCAAAATCGCTGCCGCGCTCGTCACCGCCCCAGTACAGGAGGATTTCTTCCATGCGCACCCCGCGCATCAACTGCACGGCGGTGTCACGGTAATACGGAATCAGCACGTCTTCGGCGTGCATCACGCTGCCGACGGCGACGCCAATGGCTTCCTGGCCCAATGTCGGCGCATAAGTGCCGATGCGCCCGGTGCGTTGCAGGGCGACGGCTTTCTGATCGAAAAGGCGGGTCAGGACCATCTGCCGATAAAGGCGCGTCAGCAAATTGAAATCGTCGGCCCAGGCAGGAAGTTCGCCGAGCAATTGGCCGTCAGGGGATAAAAACCGGGTGTAAGGCAGCTCAACCTTGTGAAGCATCACAGGGGCTCCTGGCACGCCGCGTCAGCGTGCGTCAGTCAAGCCTGACGCTTGTGGCGCCAGGCCTTGGGAGCAAGTCTGCCGGATAGGCCCTCACTCCTTCATCGGTTCAACCTCATCGATACAGCACTTTCTCCGCCAACTCGTCAGCCACTCGGGCCGGCGAGCGTTTTTCCGCTTGGGCATGGGCGAAGACTTCGGTCAGCCGGGAGCTGATTTTCGACAGGTGTGCGGTGATGGTCGATAGCTCTTCGCCGCGGTGCTTGAGCGAAACGTAGATCAGCCCGCCGGAATTGATCACGTAATCCGGCGCATACAGAATGCCCCGCCGCTCCAGTTGATCAGCGACTTCCAGATGGGTCAGTTGGTTGTTCGCCGAGCCGGCCACCGCTGCGCAGCGCAGTTGCGTCACGCTGTGGCTATTGAGTACGCCACCGAGTCCGCAGGGCGAGAGAATGTCGCAAGGGGTGCTGAGCAGCGCGTCGTTGGCGATCGGATGGGCGCCAAGTTGTTCCATCGCCAGTTGGACCTTGCCGTGATCGATGTCGCTGACCAGCAATTCGGCTCCGGCGGCGTGCAGCTGTTCGGCGAGGGCATAGCCAACGTTGCCGAGCCCTTGAATCGCTACTCGCAGGCCTTCGAGGTTATCGCTGCCCAGCCGGGCCATGGCGGTGGCACGAATACCGGCGAACACGCCCATCGCCGCGTGCGGTGCCGGGTCGCCCGCCGCGGTGGTGCTGGTGACGTACTGGGTCTGTTGAGCGATGCAATCCATGTCCGCCACCGAGGTACCGCTGTCGATGGCAGTGATGTAGCGGCCGTCGAGCTGATTGATGCAACGCCCGAAGGCTTCGAATAGCGCGGCGCGGTTTTCCACATGAACCGGGCGAACAATCACCGCCACGCCGCCGCCCTGAGCCAGGCCGGCCAGCGCCGCCTTGTAACTCATGCCTTGGGCGAGGCGCACCGCATCCTCGACGGCGGACTCGTCGCTGGGATAGGCAAGGTAACGACACCCGCCCAGGGCAGGCCCCAGACGGCTGTTATGAATGGCAATGACCGCCTTCAACCCGGTGACCGAGTCGACGCTCAGATGCAGGGATTCAAGGCGAGTGCTTTGCATGAGAGCGAACATCGTAGGGCTCCCGAATCACTTCTTGTAGTGGCCAGTATAGGCTTGCGCCCAAAAATTGCAGAAGCGCACCGGAATAAGCGACGCCGCCATGCAGACTTTCGGACATATCCGTCAACCGCCCATGTTCGACACTGGACGAATGCCGGAGACGGGGCTAAAACGAGGCATTAGCCGGAGATTTTGATGACCCCCCGCCAACGTTTTTTCGACTGTCTGCAACGTTCACCGCCCGCGCTGTTCGAGGCGGCGCTGTGGATTGCCGCCGAACACGACAGTGAGGTCAATCCCGAGGCCGTGCTGCAAGATTTCAAGGACCTGCAACAACGGGTCAGTTGTGGCTTGCCGATGTTGCCGGTGAGCGAGCTGGCCCAGCCGTTGTTACGGCGTATGAATGACTTGGGATTCGCTCAGGACGACTCCACGCCATTGCGTCCGCAAGTCGCGCTGGTCAATAAAGTGCTGGAACGCAGACGCGGGCAGCCACTGAGCCTGGGATTGATTGCTCTGGAACTGGCCAAAGGTCTGGAAATCCCCATGGTTGGAGTCAACTTCCCCGGGCATTTCCTGCTGCGGGTACCGGGCGCCGATCACCTGCTCGACCCGTGCGGCGGACGTCGGTTGTACCCCAACGATTGCCGGGAATTGCTGCAACGCCAGTACGGCCCGAACATGCAGCTTGGCGCCGAGCATTTGCTCACCGCCGAACCGGTACAAATGCTGCAGCGGCTGTCGCGCAACCTGCGTCAGTTACACCTTTCCAACGATGACTACATCGGTGCCCTGATCGACGCCGAACGCGTGCTGGAACTGGGCAACGCCAGTGCCTCCGACTACCTGGCCCGGGCTAGCCTCTATCAACGGCTGGATTGCCCGAACGCCGAGCGCTTTGACCTGGAGCATGCCCTGCTGCTCAGTGACGACCCGATTCAGCGGATTCGCCTGACTGAACGGTTGGGACATTTGCCGCCTAACTCCATCGTCCATTAACCACACATCCCCTGTGGGAGCGGGCTTGCTCGCGAAGAGGGTGTGTCAGCTACATTCATGTTGACTGACACGCCCTCTTCGCGAGCAAGCCCGCTCCCACATTGGTTCGGTGTGAGGGTGTTAAGGGGTATCTGGCTGATTCGCCGGATGCGCCTTGATGAATGCCGGATGCGTCGCCGCCAACGCCGCCACTCGACGAATCCGCGGGTACACCTCAAGTGAAATGCTGAAGCGCTCGGCCGCGTACAGCTGCGGGATCAGGTAAACATCCGCCAGCCCAGGTGTTGGACCAAAGCAATAACCCTCAGCGCCGATCAACTGCTCCACCGTCGCCAATCCCTGGCTGATCCAGTGCCCGATCCACTCCACCACTTGCGGTTCATCGTGCCCCAACTGCCGCAGCTTGTTGAGTACGCTGACGTTATGCAGCGGATGCACATCGCAACCAATCACCGCCGCCACACCACGCTCATGGGCGCGAGCGGCGAGGTCTTTGGAGAGCAGCGGCACCTGTGGATAACGTTCCTCCAGGTATTCAATGATCGCCGGCGACTGGATCAGCAGTTCGCCTTCGTCGGTGCGCAAGGCCGGCACCCGGCCTTGCGGATTGATGCCGAGATAAGGCGGCTGTCGATGTTCGCCACCTGGCGGCGCGATCAGGTTGATCGGCAGCGCCTGGTAGTCCAGTCCCTTGAGCGCCAACGCAATACGCACCCGAAAGGACGAAGTCGAACGGTAGTAGGTATAGAGTTCCATGACCCGATCCTCTTAGCGCGCCGGCAGCACTTTGCCGCGGCATTCGCCGAAACCGATGGAGGCAAAACCCTCGCGGTTGCAACGGGCACGCAGGATGATTTCGTCGCCGTCCTCAAGGAATTTACGCACCTCGCCAGACGCCAGTTCGATCGGCTTTTTACCACCCTCGGTGATTTCCAGCAGGCTGCCGAACTGACCGTTCTCCGGCCCCGACAACGTGCCCGAACCGAACAGGTCACCGGCCTGCAACTGGCAGCCGTTGACGCTGTGGTGCGCGACCATTTGCGCCACGGTCCAGTACATGTGTTGGGTATTGCTGAGGGTCAGGCGATGGGCCGGCAGGTTTTGTTCGCGCAGGCCTTCGGTGAGCAGCAGCACTTCCAGTTCGATGTCGAAGGCGCCAGCGGCTTGATCGCGTTTGTCGAACAGGTACGGCAGTGGCTGTGGATCGCCTTCCGGACGTGCCGGCTGAGCGCGACGGAACGGCTCCAGCGCTTCGGCCGTCACCACCCAAGGTGAAATGCTGGTGATGAAACTCTTGGACAGGAATGGCCCCAGCGGCTGGTATTCCCAAGCCTGGATGTCCCGCGCCGACCAGTCGTTGAGCAGGCAGAAACCGGCGATGTGATCGGCCGCGTCACCAATGGCAATCGAGTCGCCCATGTCGTTGCCCTGACCGATCCAGATGCCCAGCTCCAGCTCATAGTCCAGACGTGCGCACGGACCAAACGTCGGCTCGGTCTGGCCGGCTGGCAGCGTCTGGCCTTTCGGACGGCGAACCTCGGTGCCCGACGGGCGAATGGTCGAAGCGCGGCCGTGATAACCGATCGGCACGTACTTGTAGTTCGGCAGCAACGGGTTGTCCGGGCGGAACAGTTTGCCGACATTCTGCGCGTGCTCGATGCCGACGTAGAAGTCGGTGTAGTCGTTGATCTTCGCCGGCAGGTGCATCTGGCAATCCGCCGCCAGCGGCAGCAGTTTTGCGCCTTGGGCTTCGATCTTGCCGCGCTGGGTGCTGCCTTCCTTGAACAACTCGATCATGCGTTGACGCAGCGCGACACGAGCCTCGCGACCCAGCTCGAAAAATGCATTCAACTGGCCGCCACGGGTGGCTTCAACGGCGGTCCGCGCAGCACCGTCGTCGAACAGCCCGGCATCGAGTGCCGCTCCCAGATCAAAGATATGGTCGCCGATCGCCACGCCACTGCGCGGCGCGCCGCCCTTCACGCTGAACACGCCCAACGGCAGATTTTGCAGCGGAAAATCCGCGTGGCCGTTGGCGGAGGCAACCCAGCTACGAGTGATGGAAGTCTGAGTCATGGGTTATCTCCGGGTCGGGTCGAAAGTGGCGGGCAGCGTGGCCCAGCAGGCATCGTAGTTGTTTTGCAGTTGCGGGCAATCCAGGGCGAAGCGGCTCGGGCGCAGCACCTGGCTGGTCTCGAACATGAAAGCCATGGTGTTGTCGATTTTCGCTGGTGCGAGTTCGGCGTTGATCGCCTTGGTGCAGGTTTCGCCATCCGGGCCGTGGGCGCTCATGCAGCTGTGCAAGGACGCGCCGCCGGGCACGAAGCCTTCGGCCTTGGCGTCGTACTCGCCCTTGATCAGGCCCATGAATTCGTTCATCAGGTTGCGGTGGAACCACGGTGGCCGGAAGGTTTTCTCGGCGACCATCCAGCGTGGCGGGAAGATCACGAAGTCAAGATTGGCCAGACCGTGGACACTGGTCGGCGACGTCAGGACGGTGAAGATCGACGGATCCGGGTGGTCGAAACTGACCGTGCCGATGGTGTTGAAACGACGCAGGTCATATTTGTACGGCACGTTGTTGCCGTGCCAGGCGACCACATTCAACGGCGAATGATCGAGCTCACAGCCCCACAACTGGCCGAGAAATTTCTGCACCAGGGTGGTCGGTTGTTTGAGGTTTTCGTAATGCGCGACCGGGGTCAGGAAGTCCCGCGCATTGGCCAGGCCATTGCTGCCGATCGGCCCCAAGTCTGGCAGGCGCAGTGGCGCGCCGTGGTTCTCGGCAATGTAGCCGCGGGCTTGCGGATCGAGCAGTTCGACGCGAAATTTCAGGCCGCGTGGCAGCACGGCGATTTCCAGCGGCTCCAGTTCCAGTACGCCCAATTCCGTCGCGATGCGCAGACGTCCCAGCTCCGGTACCAGCAGCAGTTCGCCATCGGCGTTGAAAAACACGCGCTCCATGGAACGGTTGGCGCGGTAGGTATAAATGCTGATCCCGGCCGGTTTTTCCGCGCCGGAGTTGGCAGCCATGCTCACCAGCCCGTCGATGAAATCGGTTGGCTCGCTCGGGATGTCCAACGGGTTCCAGCGCAGGCGATTGGGGGTCACTTCACCCAACGGGCCGCCGGCCAGTTGCCGATCCAGTTTGACGAACGCCGGGTGATTGGCCGACGGCTGAATGCGGTACATCCAGGTGCGCCGCGCTTCGCTGCGGGCCATGGTGAACGCGGTGCCGGAGAACAGTTCGGTGTAGAGACCGTAAGGGGCTTTTTGCGGGGAATTCTGGCCGACGGGCAGTGCGCCAGGCAACGCTTCGCTGCTGAATTCGTTGCCGAAGCCGGACTGATAAGCCAGCTCGGGCGCCGTTGAATCGAGGTTCATGGAGCCTCCTGAACAGGGAGTAGGCATGGCCTGTCGCTCCATTCAAGAGGTCTGGGCACGCCCGGGTTATTTTTATCGTAATTCGATTACGCTTAACGTAATTTGATTGGTATTGACCGTCAAGCTATAAAGACGCCCATTCGTCCCGGGATCAGACCGCCTCCATGGAAACGCCGCGCAGCAACGATAAACAGAAAGTCCGGTCGGCCGAGGTCGGCACCGACATCCTCAAGGCCTTGGCCGAGTTATCGCCATCGACGTCACTGTCGCGCCTGGCCGAACACGTACAGATGCCGGCGAGCAAGGTTCACCGCTATCTACAGGCGCTGATCGCCAGCGGTTTTGCTGAACAGAATGCGGCCACCAACCATTACGGTCTGGGCCGCGAAGCCTTGCGTGTAGGGCTGGCAGCACTCAACAGTATGGACGTGCTGAAAGTCGGCGCCCTGCCCCTGGTTGAATTGCGCGATGAGTTGAACGAAACCTGCTTTATAGCCGTGTGGGGCAACCAGGGCGCGACCGTGGTGCACATCGAGCCGGCAGTGCGCGCGGTAACGGTGGTGACGCAATTGGGTTCGGTGTTGCCGTTGCTCAGTTCGTCCACAGGGCTGGTGTTCGGCGCCTATCTGCCCAAGCGTGAAACCGTCGAATTGCGCGAGCGGGAACTGCACAGCAGCGCTTCACATGCGCTGGCGGACGATCAGGCCTACCAGGCGTTGTGCGAACAGATCCGCGAACGCGGCCTGCATCATGTGCATGGTTTGCTGATGCCGGGCGTGGACGCCTTGTCGGCCCCGGTGTTCAACGCGGTCGGACAGATCGCCGCCGTGCTGACCATCGTCGGTCCGGCTTCGTTGTTCCACGCCGACGAAAACGGCCCGGCGGCGCAGCGGTTGTTGGCTGCGACGCGGGCCGTGAGTTGGCGGATGGGGTTTGAGCCCGCCAGCTCGATTTGAGCTTCCGCTGACGGCATACCTGCCAGGCGAATGTTAGCGGCCCATTAAATCACTATGGTTTTACTGGTGCTGACGTCAGGTTCGTCGAGCACTTGCCGGATGATCTCAATAAGACGCTCGTGACCAAGTGCCTGTCCCACCGCCGTAGACACCAGCCCTACCACCGTATTGGCATCACCCGCCAGTTGAATGAGCGTCTTCTGCGCCTTGGTCACGCTCTTGACTCCCTGCCCCACCTGAGCCAGATCGACCAGCCCGATCAGGGCATCCTTGAAATGGGTAAACGTGGCTTCGTAATCTCCGTAGTAATGAGCCTTGATACCGTCGTAGATGTTTTTAGCGACTTCGATCGCCGTTACTGCAAGGCCAACGGGAGGAATGACGATACTGATAACAGTGGCCGCCAACTTCAGGTTGTCGTAAACCAGGCCTCCGATAATTTCGCCAAGACTGGTGGTTTGGGCGTCCACGTCCTCGATAACCCGCCTGACGTGAATTCCGTAGGACATTCCCAAATCCCTGACGCGAGTATTGGTCAGAGGCATCGGTGGCGGTACGGCATTAAGCGTCGCCATAAGCTCATCGAAATAGTCGTTAATGACCTTCTGATCGAGAAAGCTTATACGCTTTATGTAGTAATCCCTGAACGACCCAAAGCGATCTCGAATGGCCCCCACAAAGCTATTTACACTCCGAAATGCGACATGATCCGGTGCATGCGGAGTGTAAAGAAAGTCTTCAACCCCTTTGCTTGTGACGGCTCGAAAAATATAAACACCCTCAACATTACGGGAGCTCTTCAACGTAAAATAGTAAACACTTTCAGTATTGACGACGGGCTCTGAATAGCGGTACTCCTCCGGAGTTTCCAACCTGATAATGATCCGCTCCAAGCTATTCAACTGCTCAAAATTCAAAGCAGCGTCAAAATATTGAGAGAGTAACGCCTGATACATCTCACTCTGCAACTTCTTTAAGTTCACCTCTCGCTTGAACGTATACAGCGGGTGACTTGACGACAAATAATCAGTCTTTAACAACGCAATATAATTCTCCCCCGCACGAAGTGTTTTCGACCATCCGGAAATATCCCGGATCGACAACTTGTCCAGTGACGGGTGAGCTATTGACCAGCGGAATCGTGGATAGTCCTCAGGGACCGGATTCGGACTATTGTTGGCTTCAAAACTACGCTCACTGATAATCAGTTGCGACAGGGTCATTTCCTCTTGAGGACTGATCTGCACATAAACAAGATCCGGATTTACTTCAACCACGCTCCCCCGTTCTCGAAGTACCTGTTCTACCCGCTGCTTAATAAGGTTGCGAGCGAAGAGTTCAAAGGAGGGGAAGCCGGTGTCACGGAACTCGACCGTATACAGCGCCTTGAGTTCTGTATTGAGCCGAGCGTACTTCTGACGCAGGGATTGCGGGACACTTCGATAATTAGAGGGTGCCACCAGATTTATTTCGGCGAACATCCGCCGGTAATCTATCTGTACAATATCGGCCAGCGGTTCATTCGGGCTGGCGCTCAGCACCATCGCATCGACACGAATACGTTCCAGCATCCACCACTGCCCCCTCGCCGCGTTCAACTGTTTACCGATAGTTGGCAGGTCATTGGAGTTAATCAGCGACGCAGCATAAACAGGGTCCTCGCTCATCCAGAGTTTTAGTTGATCTGCAAATTCAGAAAAGTTACCGAAGCGCAGAAACTCAAAGTGACCCTGAGGGTTTTTCAGAAAAACCTGCTGTGGCCCTAGCACCCCCTGACTTCCATGAAATGCCAGCACATCCTTCAACGGTTGAGTTGAATCCGCAAAACTCACAGCATTGATCAAGACCGATGAATCGCCGTTCATTGCCCGATTGATGAGATTGAAATCCTCACTGCTGAAACGACCGGAATGGTGAGCAATCCATAAGGCAAAATCCATCTGACTGTACATTTTATTGTAAAACGCTTCGCGGTAAGGCTGGGGCAGATTGACCGGCAGAGCATTCACAAAGCTTGCTCGCACATCAACATTTTGCAACCAGCTTTCGAGCTTCGCGATGGTCAGACCGGAGGCCTCGGCGCCCTCAAGCACCAACCGGGCGCGATGACCGGAATCATGCAAGCCAACCGTCACAAACTCGGTCAAGGTGTAGCTGTCCTCTTGACGGATAGTCCGTCCACCAACGTTGAACTCATGGATACTGCGCACCCGAATGCTCTCGGGATCCAATGCGATACCTAGAGCACTCCGGGTCCAATCAGTGACTTGCCGTCGGGCATACTCCCGCAAAGAAAAATAACCATTGAAGGTGGCATTAAAGTCAGACTCGTACTTGACCATCGAGTACTCGAGTTCCGAATAGCGCTCCTGCACGGTTTGGTTTGCAAGCTTCAACCAGTTAGGCCATTCGGTGCGCTTAATGGCGGCCTGCAACGCTTCGAAGCTCAACAACCAACTGGATTGAAGCGTGCTCAGTTGCTGATTACGCTCCAGAGCAAAAAGATCCACACTGCTATAGTCACTATTACCAAGAAACTTTGATACTTCATCTTTCTGGAGTTTGATCTGCGAACTGACGCAGTACTGAAAGGCACTTTCCTGCAGGCTTGGGTAAGAAATATCACCCCCGGATATCGACAGGCGACTGCACAATGCTACATGTACGTCGTTGCTGCTCCGGAAATACTCGAACCCTCGGTCGGGGGTATACAGCACGTATGCGTAATGATCATTGTTCAGTAACAGCTCAGCATTACCCAAACCGGACATGTCCACGACAAATCCTGATGAGAGCCGAACAGGGAACTCACCCGCATTGTTAATCACCACCTGATACAGCGAGCCGCCATGACCCGACAGTAGAATATCTGCAACCCGCTCGCCTTGCTGAGGCTCCAGCCGCCCACCGATAACGCTCAAGGAAAGCTCCGCCATCACCGTCCTTGCTATCGATTGCTGCAGAACATCCTTGTTGGTAGATGAAGGGTTTCCAGCGACTTGCCAATTGGCCGCAGCCTTCCAATACTGGTCAAGACTATTGCGATGCTTCCAGCTCAGATTTTTACGAGCGTTCTCGAGAAGACGCTCAACCTGATAGATATCCAGCCCAGGAACTTTGAATTGGCTGTCGGTCGTGTTCGGGCGGTCATACACACCATCAGAACCGATCCCGTAGTCGGGATGCAGATTACGTGACAGGCATTCTAAGTGGACCTCCAGCAACGAACCTACCGGTCGATTTTCGAGGTCTTCCGTGTAGCTGCCTCTATTCACAAATACCTTATTGAGTTCAACACCCGGATGAGAATACCGAAGTTCTTCACCCAATCGTATTCGCGCCATGTCCTTGAACGAAGGAATATCCTTCAGCACCGCCAACAGTTGTTGACCTGCCGCGTCAGCCTTCTTCAACTCAGTTGCACTATCAACGCGTTGGCGCAGGGTATCGAGCATCAAACTCGTGAACATCTTGTTCAATTGATTCATCCTTTACTTTGAGCTAATTGGTAAATAATTATTTATTCACCATGAAACTTAAGCCCAACTCTAAAAGAATAACCACCAATCGAACACAGGATGTTTATTTCAATAAATTTAAAACCCCCACTTAGCCACCTAACACAACTTCAACAACTTAGCCTTGGCAACCGCCTGAGTTCTACGCTCAACACCTAACTTCCCATGAATACGACGAGCATGGGTTTTTACCGTATGAACGGAAATATACAGTTGCTCGGCAATCTGTTGATTGGAATTACCCTGCGCAATCAAAGTGAGCACCTCAAGTTCCCGCCGACTCAGAGGGCCATGCGCAATCACCGCCTCAGCCTTTTCCCTGGGATCTACCAGCCCCGCACAACTGTACAAATCGGGCTGGCGCAAACTCAATTCACGCAGCGCAAACTGTAAATGACCGCGCTCCGCTAATTCCTGGCCCCGCTGCAGGGCACTTTGCGCCAGCGCACTATCGCCGGTCAGCCAAGCCACTTGAGCGATCATCAGTTGTAGTTCTGTCTCCAGATTCAACATGCCACGTTCGTGCGCAGCGGCCAGCAGCCGTTGAAGTTGCGCCAAGGGTTCGACCGCCAGGCGCAGTTGGGTATCGGCCAACACCAGCAAGTATTCGATTCGCGCAATAAGCTCCAGGGTCGCCGGCGGTGCCTGCCGAGCATTCGGCCCGCGATGGTGGCGCAGCACGCGAGTCAGGGCCTCGTGTGCCAGTTTCGGGCGGCCTTGTTGCAACCAGAGCTGGCTGCTGACTTGCAGCAGAACGCCGCGATAAACGGTGTCTGGAATATGCCGTTGTTGCATCAGCCGCTCAGCGTCGCGCAACCGGACGAACGCCTGGGCGTAATCGCCCTTGTTCGCAGCCAGTTGGGCCTGACCCAGAAACCCATACAACACGCGCTTGTCGTGGTTGCGCAAACAATCGTCCAGGCCTGCTTGAAAGAATTCGGCAGCGCGCTGATCTGCCCCCAGGCACAAGGCCAACCGCCCACGACGCAATGCAATTCGTCCCAACAAGGGTGCGGGTCGATCCGAACGCTGACGGAGCAGTTCATCGATATTGCAGAGCAGGCTTTCAGCGCGAGCCGGGGCACCCCGCTGCTCCAGCCATTGCGCATGATCGAGTTCCATCAGGCCTTCGAACACCAGCGAACCTTGTGCCCGCGCCAGGCACAGCGCCTCGCGGTTGTGGGCTTGCGCCACGTCGAGTTCGCCCCTTAGCAATGCCTGTTGCGTCAAACCGGACAAACACATCAGGCGCGCCGTCCAACATTCAGGATCGAGCGCGTTCAACGCATCAAGAAAGTGCGCGCGCGAAGCCTCCATTCGTCCCTGCAAATGCAGCAACCAACCCTGCAGGGCCTGCCAACGTGCAATCAGTTGACGCTCAAGCACCGCCGAGGGTTGAGGCGTGAAATGCGCCAAATGAGCGATACAGGCAGTCGCCTGTTCGAAACGTCCGGCGAACAACAGCGCAGCTGTAATCAATCCGACCAATTGCGGGCTGCCCAGCGTCAATTCCTCGCCTTGCTGCTCATGCAAACGCAACAACAGCACCACCGTTTGCTCCTCGAACAAATGCTCGAAACTGAAGTGCTGCAACAGGCTGACCGCCACCTCATATTCCTCGGCGAGCAAGGCCTGTTCGAAGGCCGATTTCCAGTCCTGTTCGGTACAGAACCATTGGCAGGCACGCCGATGCCAGGAGCGTCCCGCCGGCCATTGCTCATCGCGCAACAACTGGGTGAACGGGGTGAATATCTGCAGCCAATCGGTGGAGTCCCCCCAAGGTTCGATAAAACAGCCCAGCGTTTGCAAGGTCCGCAAGTACTGAGCGCCCTCTCCCGCCCCGAACAGGTGATCGCACAGCCGGGCATTGAAGCGGGGCAAATGGGCCAGCACCCGCCAGGCTTCGCTCAACTCAGGCGTCAGCGAGTTGAACAACTCATGCTCCAGGTAATCGAGCAAGGTGTCCGCCCGTCCCAGGGGTTTGTTCTGTCGCGTCCAATCGCACTTTTGCAGCAATGCAATCCGCACACCGGCACACCAGCCGCCGGTGCGCTGGATGATCCGACTGGCCACTTTGCCGGCATGCTCCGGTACCCAGGGCTGCACGATCTGCTCGACTTCATTGGCCGTAAAAGCCAGCGAAGTGCTTTCGCACTCGTACAACTCATCGTCGAGCAGCAACCTTGGCCAGTTGCAGGGTGGCCGGCGGCGAGCACCCAGCCACCAGGTCAGCATCGGACTGCTGGTCGCCAGCATGCGATCGAGCAACAGGTCCAACTCCGGGTCAGGCAGGCGGCAATAATCATCGAGAAACAGCCAGGTCGGCGTCTGCAATCGCGCCAGATAGCCGAGTAGCTCCGTTTCACTCGACGTAGCCAGCCCCAGCGTCTCTGCCAGACGGTGACGAAAATCCACCGCGCTCAACACCACGCCAGACAATGGCAACCAGAACACGCGGCAATGCGACGGGGCCTGTAACAGGCATTCGGCGAGCAGCGCAGTCTTGCCGCTGCCGGCCGGCGCGCAGAGTAATTTCACCCGTGCCGTGGAGGTCAGTAACGGCTCGGTCAAGCGAGCCCGTGACAGGTGATGAGTGGACAGACGGGGCAGGAATCCAGGACGGTCCAGACACGGGATCATGGCGGTCATTGCGGCGTGCCTTTTTATAATTGTCCGGCAACCCTAGCCCTCTCTAACCCGCTTGTTGAGAAGTATTCAGCACGCTGATTGGCAGCCATAAAAAAGGCGACCACCCGGTCGCCTTTTGTACTGCCAATGTATCAAAACCCTTACCGAACGCCCTCGGCGCGCAAGGCCGATGGCGTGTAGTCGGCGGCCTTGGCTTCGAAGCCGAATTCGAAACTGTGCTTCTCTTCGTTCTTCATTCCCAGGGCAATGTATCGGCCGGCAATGATGTCGTAGAGCGCTTCGAGGGTGTAGGCCGGAGTCTGGTGATCGTAGTAGTACTGAGCGTGACCCTCGGCGACTCGCCACAGCTGACCGCGACCGTCGTAATGGTCTGCCAGCGCTACTTGCCAGCTGTCTTCGTCGAGGTACATGTGGCGTTTGGCGTAGATGTGCCGTTCACTCGGTTTGACCGTACCGATCACTTCCCAGACCCGGTGCAACTCATAACGGGTCAAGTCCTGATTGATGTGCCCGGCCTTGACGATGTCGTCGTACTTGAGGCTCGGCGAGTCGAGTTTGTAGCTGTTGTAAGGGATGTACATTTCCTTCTTGCCGACCAGTTTCCAGTCGTAGCGATCCGGGGCGCCGGAGAACATGTCGAAGTTGTCGGACGTGCGCAGGCCGTCAGCCGCAGTACCCGGCCCGTCATAAGCCACTTGCGGTGCGCGACGCACACGACGCTGGCCGGCGTTGTAGATCCACGCCAGACGCGGCTCTTTCACCTGATCGAGAGTTTCGTGCACCAGCAGCACGTTACCCGCCAGACGTGCCGGGGCCGTCACCGATTGCTTGAAGAAGGTGAGCACGTTGGCGGCTTTTTCCGGATCCAGGTCCTTCATTAGTTGCGGTACGGCGATCTCTTCCTCGAAGCGGATCGGCGTGTAGCTGCCGTTCGTTTGCGGGGTCACCTGAGTGATGATGCGTCGCAGGTTGCCGCCGTGATAGCGGGTGATGTGGTTCCACAGCACCTCGACGCCGGTCTTCGGAATCGGGAACGCGTAGTAGCGGTTGCCGGTGAAGTTGGCCAGGCCGTTACCGTCGTTGATGCTGTTCACGTTCAGTGCGGAGCGCTTGGCCGACTCGTAAATCTCCGGGGGTAGGGCCACGGTGCGATGGGTCGGGTAGACCGGGATCTTGTAGGTTTCCGGATAGCGCTTGAACATCGCTACCTGGCCATCCGACAACTTGTCTTTGTACTTGTCGACCGTAGCCGCGGTGATGGTGAACAGCGGTTTTTCACTGGCGAACGGGTCAGCCAGGAAACCTTTGCTGTCGACTGCGCCGGCGTTTTTCGGGATGCCGCCGGTCCATGCAGGGATAGAGCCGTCGGCGTTGCCGGCCTTCTCGGCACCCAGCGGCGTGAGGCTGGTGCCAAGCTTGTTGGCTTCTTCAGGCGAGACCGTCGCCATCACGTTGGCAGCCAGCAGACTCAAGGCCAGGGCGCCGCATTGCAGAATCATCTTGCGCATTAAATTCATCCTTCTCAGCCAGATCAGAAGTTCACGCCGAAACTCAGCGCCAGGAAGTCGCGGTCTTCCAGGGTGTTGTAGTCACCGCCGAAGAAATCGGTGTAACTGAGGCTCGCGGTATAGGTGTTGCGGTAGTCGGCATCGACGCCGACGCTGACGGCCTTGGCGCCTTCGTTGAACAGACCGTTGGGGCCGTAGCCGGCGACGTCGTGGGACCAGGACAGGTTGGGCTTGAGGTTGATCCCGCCGATCACGTTGGCGTAATCGAGAATTGCCCGGGCGCGATAGCCCCAGGAGGTCGAGGTGACGAAACCGTCGGTATCGCCGCCAAAACCGTATTGGCCATAGACCGAGTCACGGCCGTAACGCAGCTTGGTTCGCGACTCCAGGCCACCGACGTGCACCACCGCCGCCTCGCCAACCAGGGTCAGCCGCTGGGCACCCAGCACTTGGTCGAAAAAGTGCGTCAGGGTACTCTGGACCTGGGTCACTTCCTTGCGGCGGTAGCCTTTGTTGTCGGCACCTGGCGTGGTGGCGATAGGCGATGCCGCGCCGCGTGCAATCGGGTTGAGCAAGGCCAGCGTCAGGTCGTTGGTGTTGACTTGCACCGGAGCGTTGGGGCGATAGCTGATCTCGCCGGTCCACGCCGTGCCGGTAGGCAAGGTGGTGGAAAAGCTCGCGCCGTAGAGACGAATGTCTTCCGGGTACTCAAGGTAATACTGGCCACGACCGAGCATCACACTCTGAGCCAGTGCCGACCCGGTGCCGGGGGCGATTCTATTGGCGGCACCGACGATGGCCGGAATCCGTGCCAGCGTTGTCAGACCGGCAGTGGTGGTGCCGACCGTCGGGGAGCGACTGTGGTAGTTCATGAAGTACAGGCCGTACTCGGTATCGTCGCCGAGCCAGCGCAGCGCCGTTCCCCACTGCCCCGAATCGCGGGCATCGCGGTCCCCACCGCGCGGCACGATCACACCTTCCCTGCTGACTTCGAAGCCTTGGCCAAACGCCGCAGCGATCGGTTGCAACGGTGCAATCGCCGGGCTGGCCACCGTGTAATTCTTGTTGCAGCCGTCTGCCACCACGTCGTTGCCGAAGAAGGTGCCGCAGTTGTCGACGACAGTCTGGTCCCACTCCAGTTGATAGAAACCTTCCACCGAGAGTTGGTCGGTCAGGCTTTGGGAGGCGAACAGCATGTTCACCGGAATCAGGCCTTCCTTGATTTCGGCGCCAGGACGGCGGAACGCTGAAACGTCGATCGGGTTGATGCTGTTGATCGAGTTGCCGATGAAGGTACTTTCACCCCAACTCACCACCTGCTTGCCGGCGCGCACCGTGCCCGGCAGTTCGGCGATGGAATAGTTGTGATAGACGAAGGCGTCGAGCAGCTGCGCCCCGGAAGACTTGGCGCCTTCTTTACGACCGCTGTCACTGATCGGTTTGAACTCGCGATCCTCGTCCTTGAGTTCGAAGTCGTACCAGTACTTGCCACGCACGAACACCCCGGTGTCGCCGTACTTCAATTCGAGGTCATGAATACCCTTGAAGATCTTGGAGAAGGTTTCGCCCTTCTTGAAGTTCAGCCGCCCGTCATCCCCGGTCGAAGACTGGCCGGTCCCGCCATTGACGACGCCCACCAGGGATTTGTCGGCATCGCGCATGCCCCAGCTCGCGCCGACGGACAGCGAAGAGTCAAAGGTCCCCTCGATTTCCCCAATGTTGAATGAAACAGCCTGCGCCTGGGCGCAGCAACCCAAGGCAACCGCAGCGGCGAGCGCTTGCGGCGTGAAGATGGCGCGCATTGTTGTTTTTGTCATGCGTCTTCCCCGGTGAGTGACAGAAGGCCCCACCCTACTGCCGCACGTTGGGAGCGATAAGCGCACCAAGGAGGTATTCGCGGTGTACCTCCAAAGGATGAATGCCCGCATGGGACGGGGATTTGCGCGGGTTATGGATGGGCTGGATGGGGGGGTATCAGTCAGGGGCATAGGGCGTTGTGAACGCAAACCTGTGGCAGCAGCCGCCCCAGATCCCATGTCAAATGGAACTGTTGCCGAGACTGCAACAGTGCATGTCACGAATCGCTATTTTTCCTTTTGGCTCAAGGCCTTATTCTTGCCGGGCTTTCACGGCAAACAGCCGAAAAGCACGAAGCAATGGCGGTGGCCAGTCCACGCCATTGGCGACAGATTTCAGATGAATTGAAGATGTTCGACTCATCGCCCCGTGTTCACTGACGTTGATTTATTGCTCCTTAATCAATCGTCTTACTTTGGCCGCTGCGTTTGCAGCGGCCTTTTTTATGGGGGATGGTTTTGTGACGGAGGCGAAGTGTAACTTTTAGCGGGTTTCCGATAACGCTATAAGCGGGTGTACTGGCGCGAGAAAGGGTCCCAACTGGAAAGTGCCCCAGTTCGTCATAGAAAAACGCTACATCAATTAAAAAAAATCGACCCTCCAAGCCGCCTTGGACGGTTTGGGGGGTCGCAAGATCGTTAAATCGAATACTTCTGCAAATTCGCCATCATTTCCTTCAACGCTTCAAGGTTGTCCTGCGGATGCGCCGCACCTTCAAAGTCGCAGATCTGTTGCCAATGCGCCGCCACATCTTCGGGTGAGAACCCAATCCGCGGATCAAACCCCGCGCCCAGGCTTCGTTCCCAGCGCACCTTGCCCATCCAGCCGCCACCGACTTCAAACAACCCGGAGGTTTCCTGGCAGTTCTCGCTGGCGAGGTACACCACCAGCGGGCTGACCAGTTCCGGTTTGAGTTGTTCGAAGACTTGCGGCGGGATCAGGCCTTCGGTCATGCGCGTGCCGCCAGTAGGCGCGATGGCGTTGACCAGGATGTTGTTCTTGCGGCCTTCGATGGCCAGGGTGCGGGTCAGGCCGTAGAGGCCGAGTTTGGCCATGCCGTAGTTGGACTGGCCGAAGTTGCCGTAGATGCCCGAGGTCGAAGCGGTGAATATCACGCGGCCATAATTTTGCTCGCGCAGGTGCGGCCAGGCGGCGCGGGTGACTTTGTAGGCGCCTTCGACATGGACGCGGTAAACCAGGTCCCAATCGCCGTCTTCCATTTTGTGGAAGGTTTTGTCCCGCAGGATTCCGGCGTTGTTGACCACAACATCGACACGGCCAAAGGTGTCCAAGGCGTTTTGAACGATTTTGTCGCCGTCGGTGACGGAGTCATGGTTGGCCTCGGCAATTCCACCGGCCTCACGAATTTCTGCCACCACCCGGTCGGCTGCCGAAGCGTTTGCGCCTTCGCCCTGAGCCGAGCCGCCGAGATCGTTGACCAGCACTTTGGCGCCCTGTTTGGCGAACAACAGCGCGTGGGCCCGACCCAGGCCGCCGCCTGCCCCCGTGATGATCACGACTTTATCTTCGAAGCGCACAGACTCATTCATTGGGGGACTCCAGCAGGCCAGGGACAATAAGCTGGAGTGTCAGGCACGACAATGCGGGCCACAATGAACTGAGGTGAGGCTGAATGGTGCGCGATAAGTCAGGGGGATAATCAGGAACAAGCGACCTTGCGCGGCGGTGAAACCAGCTGATCGCGAAACTCCAGATAATGCTTGAGCACTTGCCCCGGCGCCTCGGTCTGAGGGTAGTGACCAATACCGGGCAACAAGACCGTGTCCGGGTTCGGGATCAGTTCCCGATAACGCTTGACCATGTGCGCGCCGGAGATCGGATCGACCTCACCATCGATCACCCGCAACGGCACTTCACCACGCTGCATCGCGCTGACCCAACGCTCGCGCTGGGCACGCCGTTCAGGGATGTAGGCGATCAATTTGTGCATGATCCGTGGCCCGTGATTGCTCTCGATCAGGCTCCAGAAATCGTCCATCTCGCTTTCGGTGGGGCGGCTCTGGGGGCCGAAGATCTGTCGGAAACTCTTCACCAGGCTGTCACGGGAAAAAGCTCGACCGATCATCCAGCCCAAGGGGCTGAGCAGGAGTTTTTGCATCAGTATCGGACGATGGGTTTCAGGAAAGAGGCCGCCATTGAGGAACACACAACTGGCGATATCAATGCGCGCTTCGTAATGCCGGGCCAACAGTTCCTGGGCCACGCTGTCGCCATAATCGTGGGCCAACAGGTGCACCGGCTGCTCGACCTTCACGTGCGCCAGCAAAGCCTGTTGCAGATCGGCCTGCTCCAGCAGGCTGTATTCGTGGTTCACCGGTTTGGCGGAGTCGCCAAAGCCGAGCATGTCGCAGGCAATCACCCGATAGCGCTGGGTCAGCGGTTGCCACAGGAAATGCCAGTCCCAACTGGCGGTCGGGAAGCCATGGATGAGCAACAGTGGCTCACCCTGCCCCGCCGTCCAGTAACGGATGGTCTGGCCACGGAATACGAACGTCTGGCCGCATTTGCGCCAGACACACAGTGGGATCTCGGCGAGAGGCATTAGAGTTTATAACCCGGGTCTTGTTTATCGAGTTTGCGCAGCAGCGCTGGCCAGGCCAGTGCGCCGCCCATCCCTTGAGCACTTTTGGTGACGCCGGCGATCATCGCCTTGGCGCCCGCCAGAATCTGCGGTTCGATGGCGATCAACTCGGCGCCACCGTTCTGCGCCAGCACCTGGATATCGCAGGCCCGCTGGAAGGTGAACATCATCAGGAACGTGTCGGCGATGGTGCCGCCGCAGGTCAGCAGACCGTGGTTGTGCAGCATCAGGAAATTGTTTTCGCCGAGGTCGGCTTGCAGCCGCGCTTTCTCTTCATGGTTAAGCGCAACACCTTCGTAGGCGTGATAAGCCAGGCTGGACAGGACAAACAACGATTGTTGGCTGATCGGCAAAATGCCTTGTTTCTGCGCCGACACAGCGACACCGGCGGCAGTGTGGGTGTGCAGCACGCAGACGACATCGTGACGAACCTCGTGCACCGCGCTGTGGATGGTGTAACCGGCCGGGTTGATCTCGTAAGGGCTGTCCATCAGCTTGTTGCCGGCCTGATCGACCTTGACCAGGCTGGACGCAGTCATCTCGTGGAACATCAGCCCGAACGGGTTGATCAGAAAGTCTTCGGTACCGGGGACCTTGGCCGAGATATGGGTAAAAATCAGGTCATCCCAGCCATACAGGGCGACCAGACGATAGCAGGCGGCAAGATCAACTCGGGTCTGCCACTCAGCGGCGCTGACCTGGTCTTTGACACTGTGTGGCGATTGGACGGGAGCTACGTTCACGGCAAGGAACCTCTAATTTTTATTCTTCGGGTTTCTATTGTTTACCGACGTTACACCAGTCTAGTCACGCCCCGGGGATCGTGTAGTTGCATTGGCAGCCAGCTTGATGGCCTAGCGAGTCAGTACGCCGATGAACGTGGATCCATGTCAAAGTACTGCCGCCAACAAGGGTGCGGCGAACAGATTCAGCAGCCCCGTCAGAACCATGACTAACCCCGCCACCGAGCCCTCTTCACCCCCCACTTCATGTGCTCGACTGACCCCGGCACCGTGAGCACCGACACCAAACAGCGCCCCTCGAGCCAAGGCACTGCGCAGGGGCAACCACTTGAGCAGAATGCCGCCGAGCATCGCCCCGAACACCCCGGTGAACATCACAAACACCGCGGTCAGTTCCGGTACGCCGCCCAGGTCATGGGCCAGCGGCATGGCAAAAGGTGTGGTGATCGAGCGCGGCACCAGCGACATCGTCACCGAACTGTCCAGTGCCAGCGCCTTGGCCAACCCGAACGAACTGCCGATAGACGCCGCGCTGCCCGCCAGCATCCCCAGCAACAACGCCGACCAATGCCGCATCAGCATCTGCCGCTGCTGCCAGATCGGTACTGCAAAAGCGACGGTAACCGGCCCCAGCACCAACATCAGCCAATGGGTGTTGCTCGAATATTCGGCATACGCGGTGTGCAGCGGCACAGCGAGTGCCAACAGCAAGGCTGGAACCAGAATCAGTGGCGACAACACATAGCGCCCGGTGCGCCGATAGATCCAGCGACTGAACAGATAGGCCAGCAGCGTGAAGGCCAGCCAGAACATCGGCATCAGCTCAAGCTTCACGAGACCTCCTCAACCGCACCACCAGTTCCACGGTAAAAGCGGTCACCAGCATCACCATCAGCGTGCTCACGCCGATCACCAGCAAAATTCGCCAACCGTCGCTGCGCAGCAGGCCGCCGCAATCGAGCAGGCTCATGAGCGCCGGAATGAAGAACAACAGCATCTCGGCCATCAACAGGCCGGCGCCCATTTGCAGCGCTGCCGGTTTGACCACACCCAAAGCGAACGCCAGCAGCAACAGCACCATGCCGATGACACCACCGGGAATAGGCCAGGCAAACCACACGGCCATCTGGCAGCCGAGCAGGTAGATGGCCAGCAGCACGGCCAATTCGGTCGCCAGTCGAGCCAATTTTTTTAAGGTTGATGCGTTCATGTCTTCGGTCCTCACAGGTGCTCATTTTAAGGAGCGGGCTGCCATACCCGAAGCGAATTGTTAGACTCGAAGCCATTCCAAAATGGAATCATGCAGATGGAATTCAAACAGCTACGCAGCTTCGTCGAGGTCATGCATCAGGGCGGTTTTACTCAAGCCGCCAAGACCTTGCACATCAGTCAATCGGCGGTGAGCAAACAGGTCGCCCAGCTGGAACAGAGCCTGGGCACCGCGCTGCTTGAACGACAGGGTTCACAGCTGCGCCTGACGGCCGCCGGCAGCGTGGTCCTTCTACGGGCCGAGGGCATGTTGCGACTGCGCAACGAACTGCTCAGTGAGCTGGATGACTTGAGCCAACTGGCCCGCGGGGAATTGCGCCTGGGTTTGCCGCTACTGGGCAGCGACGCACTGTTCGCCGGACTGTTCGCCGAGTACCGGCGACGCTACCCCAACATCAGCATTCAATTGCTTGAGGGCGGTAGCCTGAACATCGAACAGGCCGTTTTGAGTGGAGAGCTGGAACTGGGTGGCAGCCTGTTGACGAAGGACCCTCAGTTCGCCTTCCAGCCTTTCTGCGATGAACCGCTGGACGCCCTGCTGCCAGCCGATCATCCGCTGGCGTCGAAGACCGTGATTGGGCTGGAGGAATTGGCCGACACGCCATTCTTGCTGTATCAGCGCAGCTTCGTGCTCAACGACCGCTTGCTGCAAGCCTGCCAGCAACTGGGTTTTACGCCCAAGGAAGGTGGTCGCAGCGGCCAGGCTGACTTTCTTGCGGCGCTGGTGGCGGCCGGTCAAGGGGTGGTGCTGTTGCCGCGCGTGGTGGCACGCGGGCTGGTGCGGCCAGGCGTGGTGCGCCTGACCTTGAACGCGCCGAGCTATCTGCGTTGGGATATCGCCTTCATCTGGCGTCAGGGCGCGTACTTGTCAAAAGCCGCGCAAGCCTGGCTCGCCTTGCTGCGCGAGCGGCCGGTCAACCCCGCAGAGCGCTGACCAACTCCGCCAGCCAAGGCTCGGCGTCGGTTTCCGGCGTCACGCTTTCGCTGGCGTCCAGGCGCAGCATGGGCAGGACTTCGCGCAGGCCCAGTTCGCCGAACACTTCACGCATCAACTCGCCGCCGCCGCAAAACGTGTCGCCGTAACTCGCATCGCCCAGACCAATCACGGCGCCCGGCAAGCCACGCCAGGCCGCCGGCAACTGGTCGCGAATGGCGAAATACAACGGTTGCAGGTTGTCCGGCAACTCGCCCATGCCGGTGGTCGAGGTCACCGCCAGGAAGGCTTCAGGGCCAAAGGCCTGAACATCGGCGAGGCTCGCACGCGGGTTGTGCCAGGTTTCGAAACCCGCTGCTTTTAAAATAGTTGCGGCGTGGCGGGCGACTTCTTCAGCCGTGCCGTACACCGAGCCGGAAAGGATGGCGACTTTCATCAATCTGATCCTGAAGCTGAGTAAAAAGACGGGGATATTAACAGCCGTGGCAAAAAAGCTGCGATTGACTCTCAATTAACCCGGGTGACCAGTAGAAAGTTCTCAATGTTCTTTTAGAATGCATCCCACAATCAAATTGGAAAGGACTCTCCGATGATTAACGCCCAACTGCTGCAAATGGTGATCAACGCTTCCAACGACGGCATCGTGATTGCCGAAAAGGAAGGCGAGCAGGACAACATCCTGATTTACGTCAACCCGGCATTCGAACGCCTGACGGGTTACACCAGCGAAGAAATCCTCTACCAGGATTGCCGTTTTCTTCAGTCAGGGGACCGCGACCAGGAAGCTCTCCCGTTGATTCGCGAAGCGTTGAGCAGTGGCGGTTCCTGCCGGGAAATCCTCAGAAATTATCGCAAGGACGGCACGCCGTTCTGGAACGAACTGTCCCTCTCGACGATGAAAAACCCTGATGACGGACAAACTTATTTCATCGGTGTGCAGAAAGACGTCACTCTTCAGGTCAAGGCGCAGCAGCGAGTCGCGCAGCTGGAAGCGCAACTGGCCGAGGTCCAGACCGAGCTTGCCGCACTAAAAGCGACGAACGGCAAAAACAAAACGAAGAATTGATTGTCATTAACTACAATCACCGGTGACTTCGTAATTTTTTCTGTCGAGCAGATCATGCAACGCGACGCACTCCTGACGCAGGATGAGCTGGATTTTATCCAGAAAATGCAACACAACCCGCAACTCAATGTGCGGGATGCGACGTCGAGCCTGCTCGTCAACGGTGGTTCACAGATCCGTGACCTGCTCACGCGCCTTGCCGCTCATGAGCAAGTCACCATCCAGGCCAACTTCGAAAATCAGCAAATGACTTTCCCGCTGCACCTGGTGGAAGACGAATTTCACGCAATGCATTTACGCCTTGGCGTTCCCAGCATCTATGAAGACGGACCGATGGTCCGGCCATGGCGTCTGGTACTCGAAGAACCGGTTGCACTGGAGAATGCCAGTGGCCAGTCCGGTACGATGTGGGTGCACGAAGTGTCGTTCAAAGGGGTTTTGCTGGAAGTTCGCAACAAGACCAAGCCGCCAAAACATTTCGCCTTGTGGTTCAGCCCGTCTGGCTACGAGCGCATCGCGTTGCGCGGCACCTTCGAGAGAGAAACCGAGAACGGCTTCTATGCCTATCAGTTGAATCAGGATGACAAGGACGAAACCGAACGCCTGCGCCAGTACATTCTTCAACAGCATCGGCTGACGCATCCGGCCATGCATCTCTGATTCAGGTGTCCAAATTTCCTGTCAGGAACTGTTTCAAACGCTGACGCATGACCGAACCTTCGTTACCCAGACATCCAATCGACGATCCCGCCAGGCTTTCCTGCACCAGATCGGACGCATCCCCCGCCAGCAACAACTGACAGTCAAGGCTCAAGGCCAGGCGCTTCAGTCGCCGCGGCAACTCGAGCGCAGGCGCGTGATTGGAAATCAGCACCAGCGCCTGGGGCTTGACTCTTTCGCAGACCAGCGCTAATTCATCGAATGGCTGACCGATAGCCAACACTTGAATAGCCGAATCGACACTGCTCAAAAACAGCGCGGTTACCAGCACATCGAGTTCACGACACTGATCGCTCAGGGCGCAGACAATCACCCGTCGCGGTTGCAGGACACGCACCAGCAGCAGGCGTTGCAACACTCGAGAACGCAGAAAACCATCCAGGAAAAGCCACTCACTGGCCTGGCCGAATGCTTCATGGCGCTGGCGCAGTTGCTTCCAGAGTGGAAGCAGAATGTCCTGAAACACGATGGTCAGGGGATAACTGGAAAAGATCTGTCCATAGACCTGCTCCAGTTGAACCTCATCAAAGGCACTCACCGCCGACTGAACTTGCTGCTGCCATTGCGTGTGGTCAGCGTGTACGAGTTCATTGGGGATGATGTGTGACAGGGCCTGAAGCGGCGCAATCCTGGCCAGGATCTTGCCGACTTTACTGACAGCAACACCACGCTCAATCCAGCCAAGGATGCTGCAGACACGATCGATATCGGTCAACGAATACAGTCTGTGCCCACTTTCGGTGCGCGCGGGCTGGATCAGTCCATAGCGGCGTTCCCATGCTCGTAGCGTCACTGGGTTGACCCCTGTCAGGCGCGACACTTCGCGAATCGGAAACAGTTCTTCCTGCTCGAGTGGAAGACTGGGCTGCAATCCAGGGACAACGTCAGTCAGGACAGGCATTTAATTCTACGTCCATGTATAAATTGGATCCCATTCTAACTCTCCTCCCCCCACACCATTCAAGACGTTGATCGCGGCGACTATCACTGACGTACCCGACCAAATCAGGAATAATCCTTGCTTGCTCCAAAACGCAGCCCAACACCCCGGCGCTGCGCCTGGCGAAACTCCTACCCGGAGCGACGCGATTGTCATACGGAGATACACAATGTCTACCTCACCCGTCACGCTGATGGTTGCGCGCCGCGTCGCCGATGGGCGCTATCAAGACCTGATCGCCTGGTTGCACGAAGGCGAACAACTGGCCACCGATTTTCCCGGCTATCTCGGCTCTGGCGTACTCGCTCCGCCGCCCGACGATGACGAATTCCAGATTATTTTCCGCTTCGCGAACGAGCAGACTTTGCACGCCTGGGAGCATTCCGCCTCGCGTACCGCATGGCTGGCACGCGGCAGTGACTTGTTTGCCCATCCAACGGAACACCGAGTCAGCGGCATCGAAGGCTGGTTCGGCGCGGCCGGCCAACGACCACCACGCTGGAAACAGGCTGTGGCGATCTGGCTGGCATTCTTTCCGGTTTCCCTGCTGTTCAACTTTGTCCTCGGGCCGTTGCTGAGCGACATGGGTTTGCTGAGCCGGGTGTTCATCAGCACCTTGTGCCTGACCCCACTGATGGTCTACTTCTTCATTCCGCTGTCGACCCGCCTGCTGGCCAGTTGGCTGAACACCACGCCGCAACGGCCGCTGCCCGCTGCACCCTCCCCCCAAAATCACTAATTTCCATGTGGGAGCGAGCCTGCTCGCGATGAGGCCATAACATTCAACATCTTTGTTGGCTGTAATACCGCCATCGCGAGCAGGCTCGCTCCCACAGGGAAAGCCCCACGGTAGGTGAATGCCGCCGCGCGCTGGTATAGTTTTGCTCTTACCGCGACGCGAGCCGTTCATGACCTCTTTCGCAGCTCCAATCCTCATCACCGGTGCCGGCCAACGTGTCGGCCTGCACTGTGCGCAGCGTTTGCTCGAGGATGGCCAGCCGGTGATCTTCAGCTACCGCAGTGAGCGCCCCGGCGTGCAAGTCTTGCGCGACCTGGGGGCAACCGCGGTGTTTGCAGATTTCTCCACTGAGGCCGGGATCTTCGCGTTTATCAGCGAACTGAAAAACCACACCGACAGCCTGCGGGCAATCGTCCACAACGCCTCCGAATGGCTGGCCGAAACCCCGGACACCGACGCCGCAGCCTTCATCCGCATGTTCAACGTCCACATGCTGGCGCCCTATCTGATCAATCTGCATTGTGCCGACTTGCTGCAACGTTCAAGCCCCGCCGACATCGTGCACATCAGCGACGACGTGACCCGCAAGGGCAGCAGCAAGCATATTGGCTATTGCGCCAGCAAAGCCGGGCTCGACAGCCTCACCCTGTCCTTCGCCGCGAAATACGCGCCGACAATCAAGGTCAACGGTATCGCGCCAGCCCTGCTAATGTTCAACCCCGACGACGACGCGGCGTACCGCGCCAAGGCACTCGCCAAATCCGCGCTGGGCATCGAACCCGGCAGCGAAGTGATCTACCAGAGCCTGCGTTATTTGCTCGACAACCCTTATGTCACCGGCACGACCCTGACCGTCAACGGCGGACGGCACATCAAATAAGCGGCCCCCGCGAGGATGTTCCATGACGTTATCCCTGCACCAGAACGCCCTGTCCCAGAGCTACCGCGAGATCCTCATCGGCCTCGGTGAAAACCCCGACCGCGAAGGTCTGCAAGACACCCCGGTTCGCGCGGCAAAAGCCATGCAGTACCTCTGCCGTGGTTATGAGCAAAGTGTCGAAGAGATCGTCAACGGCGCGCTGTTCGCGTCCGACAACGATGAAATGATCATCGTCGACAACATCGAGCTGTACTCGCTCTGCGAACATCACATGCTGCCCTTCATCGGCAAGGCCCATGTGGCTTATATTCCAACGGGCAAAGTGCTGGGCCTGTCGAAGATTGCACGACTGGTGGACATGTTCGCCCGTCGCCTGCAAATCCAGGAAAACCTCACTCGGCAAATCGCCGAAGCTGTACAGCAAGTGACCGGCGCGGCGGGCGTCGCGGTGGTCATCGAAGCCAAGCACATGTGCATGATGATGCGCGGCGTCGAGAAACAGAATTCGACCATGAACACCTCGGTGATGCTCGGCGCCTTCCGCGAGTCGAGCAATACCCGCCAGGAGTTCCTGCAATTGATTGGACGGAGCAAGTAGCAATGCCACAACTTCAACCAGGAACGGCACGCATACGGGTCAAGAACCTGTGCCTGCGGACCTTCATCGGGATCAACGAGGATGAAATCCTCAACAAGCAGGATGTGCAGATCAACCTGACCATCCTGTATGCCGCTCAGGAAGCGGTGCGTGACAACGACATCGATCACGCGCTGAACTACCGCACCATCACCAAGGCGATCATCGCCCACGTGGAAGGCAATCGCTTCGCCCTGCTCGAACGCCTGACTCAGGAAATTCTCGATCTGGTCATGGCCAACGAGTCGGTGTTGTACGCCGAGGTCGAAGTCGACAAGCCCCACGCCCTGCGTTTCGCCGAGTCGGTATCGATTACCCTCGCCGCGAGCCGCTGACCGCGTCTGGCACATTGCTCGTCAGACTTTTATCATCCGCGCCACGATTTGATTGCACAGAGCCCGCCATGACCGATCAACAACGCCTGGAACTCGAAGCCGCCGCCTTTCGCCGGCTGGTCGCCCATCTGGACAGCCGCAAGGATGTGCAGAACATCGACTTGATGAACCTTTCCGGTTTCTGCCGTAACTGCTTGTCCAAGTGGTACAAGGCCGCTGCCGATGAACGCCAGATCGAAGTCAGCCTCGATGACGCCCGCGAAGTGGTTTACGGCATGCCGTACGCCGAGTGGAAAGCCCTATACCAGCAAGAAGCCAACGCCGAACAACAAGCGGCGTTCGCCAAAGGAAAACCCAATGAGTGATTTGAACACCCTGCGCGCCAGCCTCAAGAGCGGCGAACACGTTTTTGCCGACACCCTGGCCTTCATCGCCGCCGGCTACGACTATCAGCCTCAGGCTTTCAACAACGGCGGCGTGGAAAACGCTGCCGGGCAGAACGAAGGTTCGTGCAAGACCCTGGGCCTGGCGCTGCTGGAAGGCTTGAGCGATGAAGAAGCGCTGTTGGCGTTCGGCGAGCATTATCGTTCGGTGGTGGCGACGCCTGAGGGCAGTGACCACGGTAATATCCGCGCGCTGATTGCTCATGGGTTGGCTGGCGTGAAGTTCTCGCAGCAACCGCTGAACCGCCGCTGAATAAACAGTAGGAGCACGGCTTGCCGGCGATAGCGCCCTGGAGATCGCCATCGCCGGCAAGCCGTGCTCCTACAGGCGATGGCGATCTCAAGAACGCCATCGCTGGCAAGCCATGCTCCAGCAAGGGGCGCAACACATCCCGACTTTTAAGATTGACCCGGCAACTTTATTTCGTTTGCCGGGCACCACTGCTCACGGCTTAGATAAAAAGAAGCATCCCTTCTTCAGAGTCGGTCATCCATGAGCAGCGAAACCATCAGCCAGTCGATCAACATCGTTCATCCCGTCACGCTCAGCCACGGCAAAAATGCCGAGGTCTGGGACACCGATGGCAAACGCTACATCGACTTCGTCGGCGGCATCGGTGTATTGAACCTCGGCCATTGCCATCCACGCATCGTCGAGGCCATTCGCGAACAAGCCACCCGGCTGACCCACTACGCGTTCAACGCCGCCCCGCATGTGCCCTACCTCGAACTGATGGATCGCCTCACCGCGTTTATTCCGGTGGAGTACCCGGTCAGCGGCATGCTCACCAACAGCGGCGCGGAAGCAGCGGAAAACGCCCTGAAGATCGTGCGTGGTGCCACCGGTCGCACGGCCGTCATCGCCTTCGACGGCGCCTTCCATGGCCGCACCCTTGCCACACTCAACCTCAACGGCAAAGTCGCGCCCTACAAACAGAAAGTCGGCGTGCTGCCGGGTCCGGTTTTTCACCTGCCTTTCCCGAGCAAGGACAACGGCGTGACCTGCGCCGAGGCTCTAAAAGCCATGGACCGGCTGTTCAGCGTCGAGATCGACGTCGATGACGTCGCCTGTTTTATCGTCGAGCCGGTGCAAGGCGAATCGGGCTTCCTGACGCTGGACGTGGAATTCGCCCAGGCGCTACGTCGCTTCTGTGATGAAAAAAACATCCTGCTGATCGCTGATGAAATCCAGTCCGGCTTCGGTCGCACCGGCCAGCGCTTTGCATTTTCGCGACTGGGCATTGAGCCCGATCTGATCCTGCTCGCTAAAAGCATTGCTGGCGGCATACCACTGGGTGCGGTGGTCGGGCGCAAGTCGCTGCTCGACACCTTGCCCAAGGGCGGACTGGGCGGCACCTATTCGGGCAACCCGATTGCCTGCGCCGCGGCACTGGCAACCCTGGACGAGATGACCGATGCGAACCTGCACGCCTGGGGTTCGCAACAGGAAGAAGCCATCGTCAGCCGCTACGAGGCTTGGCGCGCCAACAAGCTGTCCCCGTTTCTGGGCCGCCTGACCGGCGTTGGCGCGATGCGCGGTATTGAATTGGCCAATGCCGACGGCACACCGGCATCGGCGCAGTTGACACAACTGCTCGCGTTGGCACGAGACGCGGGTTTGCTGCTGATGCCCAGCGGCAAGTCGCGCCACATCATCCGGCTTTTGGCGCCGTTGACCACTGAGGCAGCGGTGCTGGAAGAAGGGCTGGATATTCTCGAGGCCTGCCTGGCGAAGCTTTCCTGAAAAGCAAACTGCGATCCGGGACTGACATAGCGAATTATGTTCGCTTGTAGTCCCCGATTTCGCGTCGCAATACTCACCCAATACCCCTTTTACCAAGCGAGATCACTACCACTTACAAGCCTGAGGCATTCATGTATCACGACAATATAATTTATAAAAAAAAGTCCAATGATCCTCAATTCCTGCTTGGCGTAGCCGTGGTGCTGTTTCTCGGCTCCTACCTGATGAACCTGGGTAACAGCGCCCTCAGTCATTTCCTGCATCCGCTGTTGGGCAATGCCCCGGACAGCCTGACCGCTCGCAATATCGCCATCGGCCTGGCGATTGCCGCACTGGGCACGCTGAACTTTCACGTCCTCGGACGCTTGAAATTCAAGGTGCAGACCACCGTGGTCTGGATCGAACTGCTGATCCTGTTTCTGGCGTTCTTCGACACCTTCGACCTTTCCTACAGCTTCATCCTCGACAAGATCGGTTTCCTGATCATCCAGGGCGCCGCGACCACGCTGTACATCTCGGCCGTGGCGATCGTGATTGCCTTCGTGCTGGCGTTGATCGGTGCCGTGGCCAAACTGTCGAACAACGGCCTGGCCAATGCCATCGCCTCGTTCTACACCTCGTTTTTTCGCGGTGTTCCGCTGCTGATCCAGATCTACCTGATTTACCTCGGACTGCCGCAACTGGGTTATGTGGTGGACGCCGTACCGGCCGGCATCCTCGCGTTATCGCTGTGCTACGGCGCCTACATGACCGAGATTTTTCGTGCAGGCATCCAGAGCATTCCGGTGGGTCAGTGGGAGGCTTCACGAGCCCTGGGCATCAGCCCGTTCAAGACCCTGAGCCGGGTGATCATGCCGCAAGCCTTGCGGGTGATCATCCCGCCCACCGGCAACCAGTTCATCGCCATGCTCAAGGACAGTTCGCTGGTGTCGGTGATCGGCGTCTGGGAATTGATGTACCTGGCCAAGACCCAGGGCCGCGCGGATTTCCGTCACCTGGAAATGCTGATCACCGCCGCGATGATTTACTGGGCCCTGTCGTTCATCCTCGAACGGGTGCAGGCGCGGATCGAAAAACGGGTCAACCGATCCATTGCAAGGGGTTGATGAGTGATGACTACGGCAGAACGACTCGACCTGGCACCTGTTGCGCAGGCCAGCCCTTCGATGATTTCCATCACCGGCCTGAACAAGTGGTACGGCGATTTTCACGCGTTGCGCGATGTCGACCTGAACGTCGCCACGGGCGAAATCCTTGTAGTGTGCGGGCCGTCGGGCTCGGGCAAATCGACGATGATTCGTTGCATCAACCACCTGGAGAATTTCCAGAAAGGCCACATTCAGGTCAACGGCATCACCCTCACCAGCGAGGCAGAAAGTGTCAGCGCGGTGCGCCGGGAAATCGGCATGGTGTTCCAGAGCTTCAACCTGTTCCCACACTTAAGCGTAATGGACAACCTGACCCTGGCCCCGCAACTGGTGCAAGGCGTGTCGAGCGCCGAGGCAAAAAAGCGCGCTCAGGTTTACCTGGAACGGGTACGCATTGCCGAACACGCCGACAAGTACCCTTCGCAACTGTCCGGCGGCCAGCAGCAGCGCGTGGCGATTGCCCGGGCGCTGTGCATGAACCCCAAAGTGATGCTGTTCGACGAGCCAACCTCGGCCCTCGATCCGGAAATGGTCCACGAAGTGCTGGACGTAATGGGCGAGTTGGCCACCGACGGCATGACCATGATTTGCGTGACCCACGAAATGGGTTTTGCCAGCAAGGTCGCCGACCGCGTGCTGTTCATGGACCAGGGCCAGGTCATCGAACAAGCCACCCCTTCCGAGTTTTTCAACAACCCGCAAACCGAACGCGCACAGAAATTCCTGTCGCAGATCATTGGTCACTGAGCATCGCTTTGCCCCTTCATAACAAAAACGATAAGTGGAGATGGACATGGTCAGCAAAAAACACGTAATCGCAGCCGCAATGTCGCTGGTGTTCGTCGGCGCCGCCAACGCCGGAGCCGTTCTGGACAAAATCCAGAGTAGTAAAACAATGACCGTCGCCACGTCAGCGACCTGGCCTCCCCAAGGGTTTATCAACGACAAGAACGAAATCGACGGGTTTGACATCGACGTTTCCAAAGAGATCGCCAAGCGTCTCGGCGTCGCCGTCAAGTTCATCACGCCTGACTGGGACGTGATCACCGCCGGCAAGTGGAACGGGCGCTGGGACATGTCCGTGGGCTCGATGACCGCCACCAAAAGTCGCGCGCGAATTCTCGATTTCCCCGCGACCTATTACTACGTGCCCTACGTGTTTGCGGTTCACAACAAATCCACCCTCACCGACCACAAAGCGCTCAATGGCAAAACGATCGGTGTTGAAGGCGGCACCACGTCCGAGGACTATTTCAGCCAGGCGCTGGCCATTGAAACCACTGACGTGCCCCCTGTCGTTTATGACGTAAAGACCACAAAAATGAAGACTTACTCCGGTTCCGTCGGACCGCTGGACGACCTGCGCCTGGGTGACGGTACCCGGCTGGACGCCATCCTCACTCAACGCAGCACACTGGACGCAGCAGTGAAGAGCGGTTACCCGCTGCGGGCCGTCGACAATGCAGTGGCGTTCTACGAACCCCTGGCCATTGCCACCGACAAGGGTGACGCGGAATTGAAGGCCAGGCTCGGTCAAATCATCGGCGAGATGCACAAGGACGGCACGCTGACCAAACTGTCGGACAAGTGGTACGGCGTCGACTACTCGACCATCAAATAACCCCCCTCCCCTGTGGGAGCGAGCCGGCTCCGGGCGGCGATCCGACGATGAGGCCATAACATTCAATATCAATGTTGAATGTGAGACCGCCATCGTCGGAACGCCGCCCGGAGCCGGCTCACTCCCACAAAAAGCAATTTCTCAAGGATTGACCATGTCCTTCCCCACCACCTGGTACTCCCAAACCTCGCTGCCCCGCGCGGCCAGATCCGAACTTCGCACTGACGAAAACTGCGACGTCTGCATCATCGGCGCCGGGATCGCGGGCCTTACCGCGGCCCTGGAGCTGACCCGGCGCGGTAAACGCGTGATCGTCCTCGAAGCCCAGCAAGTCGCCTGGGGCGCGTCCGGTCGGAACGGTGGCGTGGTCTCACCAGGCTGGGCTGAGGGTTCGGGAGCGATACGCAAGAAACTCGGGCTGGAACAGGCCAAGGCGTTATTCCAAATGTCGGTCGAGGGCGTCGAGATCGTCCGCCACAACATTGCCGAACTGGCTCTGGCCGGTTGCGCGCCATCGGCAGGCACGATCCGGGTCAAGCGTTACGACGACAGCGCCGAGGTGAAAAACCATATCGAGACCATGCGCCGCGACTTTGGCTATGAACTCAATTTCCTCGACACTCCCCAGGTTCGCGAACGCGCGCACACCTTGCGCTATTTCCAGGGTGTCGAAGACCCCAACGCCTTGCACTTCCACCCGCTGAATTATTGCCTGGGCCTGGCCCTCGCCATCGAAGCGGCTGGAGGGCAGATTTTCGAACACTCAAAAATGCTGGCCTGGCATCACGAAGGCGTCGATAAAATTGTCCAGACCGCTCACGGCACCGTGTGCTGCCAGGACCTGGTGTTCTGCGCTGGCGGCTACGGCGGCCCGGAACTGCAAAAACTCAGCCGCGCCTACCTGCCCATCGCGACCTACGTGGTGCTGACCGAACACTTGGGCGACTCGATCAAAAACGTCCTCGACTCCGGCGCCGCGTTCTCCGACGACCGCCGCGCCTCGGATTACTACCGAGTGGTCGAAGGCGACCGCCTGCTCTGGGGCGGACGCATCACCACCCGCAACGAACAGAACGAAAAGGCCCTCGCCACCATGCTCAAGGCCGACATGGTGTCGGTCTATCCACAACTGGCCCCGGTCAACATCGAATTGGCCTGGTCCGGCCTGATGGGTTACTCCACCAACAAGATGCCCAACCTGGGATTGCTCGAACCGGGCGTCTGGGCCTGCACCTCGTTTGGTGGCCATGGTTTGAATACCGGCTCGATTGGCGGCAGGGTCATCGCCGAAGCGGTGTGCGGGGAAAGTACGCGTTATCAGCTGTTCAAACCGTACTTGCTGGACTGGAACGGCGGACCGTTCGGGCGGATTGCCGCCAATGCCATCTATCAATCGTTGAAGGTCATGGACTTCGTCCAGGAGCGGCTGAAGGGCTGAGAGCACAACATTTCCCCTGTGGGAGCGAGCCTGCTCGCGAAAGCGATTTATCATTAGACATTGTTGTCGACTGACACACCGCTATCGCGAGCAGGCTCACTCCCACAGGGTTGATCGGACATTTCTGCAAGTACAAAAAAACCGGCCGAAGCCGGTTTTTTGTTTTCTACAGAATCAGAATCAAGCGTTCTGCAGGTCGTCGAGGTAGCGCTCGGCGTCCAGTGCCGCCATGCAGCCAGCGCCGGCCGAGGTGATGGCCTGACGGTAAACGTGGTCAGCCACGTCACCGGCAGCAAAGATACCTTCGAGGCTGGTGGAAGTGGCGTTGCCGTCACGGCCGCCCTGTACAACCAGGTAGCCGTCTTTCAACGTCAGCTGACCTTCGAACAACGAAGTGTTCGGGGTGTGGCCGATGGCGATGAACACGCCGTCGACGGTCAGCTCGTCGAAGCTGCCATCGTTGTTCTTCAGGCGGGCACCGGTCACGCCCATGTTGTCGCCCAGGACTTCGTCCAGTGTCGAGTTCAGCTTCAAGACGATTTTGCCTTCGGCAACCCGGGCATTCAGCTTGTCGATCAGGATCTTCTCGGCGCGGAAGGTTTCGCGACGGTGGATCAGGGTGACCTTGCTGGCGATGTTGGCCAGGTACAGCGCCTCTTCAACAGCGGTGTTGCCGCCACCGACCACGGCCACTGGCTTGTTGCGGTAGAAGAAACCATCGCAGGTCGCGCAGGCCGAAACGCCTTTACCCATGAAGGTTTCTTCCGACGGCAGGCCCAGGTAACGAGCGCTGGCGCCGGTGGCGATGATCAGGGCGTCGCAGGTGTAGGTCGCGCTGTCACCGGTCAGGGTGTACGGCTTGGCAGCGAAGTCCACGGCATTGATGTGATCGAAGACGATTTCGGTTTCAAAGCGCTCGGCGTGCTCTTTCATGCGTTCCATCAGCGCCGGGCCGGTCAGGCCGTGGACGTCGCCAGGCCAGTTGTCGACTTCGGTGGTGGTGGTCAGTTGACCGCCGGCTTGCATGCCGGTGATCAGCAGTGGCTTGAGGTTGGCACGGGCGGCATAGACTGCGGCGCTGTAACCGGCAGGGCCGGAACCGAGAATAATCACTCGCGAATGACGGACTTCAGACATGACCTGCTCCTGTTGACCGGCCCGAAACTTCTGGCGCGGAACGCCGGGTTGCCGGCGGGAATAAAAAAGGACCGTTGAAAGCACTTGGGGAAGGCTTGAGCTCGACAGTCCTGTAAAAAGTATGGGGTGCAGCGTATCGAGGGGGCGAAGATTAAGGAAATACGGTTTAACAATCCAGCTCATAGGCGGTCTCTATCCCATCACGATGGATGCATAGGCGCCTTTGTTACAGTTAATGTCGATGCTGCTGCCGCGCTTTCGCCCGTCAGGCAAAGCCGGTAAGGTCGGCGCGTTTCCCCTTTGCTCGGAGCACGTTATGCCCGCCCCCGTTCTGTCCGGCCCGCAATACCTGCGCGAAGGCCTCAAGTTGGTCCTGAGCCCAAGCCTGCGTTTGTTCGTGCTGTTGCCGCTGGTAATCAACCTGGTGCTGTTCGTCGGATTGATCTACCTGGCCAGCCATCAATTCAGCCTATGGGTCGATACGTTGATGCCGTCGCTGCCCGACTGGCTGAGTTTCCTCAGTTACATCCTGTGGCCGATTTTCGTCGTGCTTGTCGTTTTGATGGTGTTTTTCACCTTCACCATGCTCGCCAACGTCATCGCCGCGCCATTCAACGGCTTCCTCGCCGAGAAAGTCGAAGTGGTGGTGCGCGGGACCGACGACTTCCCGTCCTTCAGCTGGGGCGAACTGATCGCCATGATCCCCCGCACCCTGTCCCGCGAGATGCGCAAACTCGGCTACTTCCTGCCTCGCGCCATCGGGTTGTTCATCCTCTCGTTCATTCCGGTGGTGAACATCATCGCTGCGCCACTGTGGCTGCTGTTCGGGGTGTGGATGATGGCGATCCAGTACATCGACTACCCGGCGGATAACCACAAACTCGGCTGGAACGAGATGCTCGCCTGGCTGCGCGAGAAGCGCTGGCAGAGCATGAGTTTCGGCGGCAGTGTTTATCTGGTGCTGCTGATTCCGGTGGTCAACATCCTGATGATGCCGGCCGCCGTGGCAGGTGCGACCTTGTTCTGGGTGCGTGAACGCGGCGCGGAAAACCTGGTAGTCCAGCGCTGACTCGGTCACAAATTCATCATCCCACCGTCACACTGACGACATGGCCTCAGCCGACACTGAGGTCATGACGACAGCTCTGCATATCACTCTGATCACCGAAACCTTCCCTCCCGAAATCAACGGAGTGGCCAATACCCTCGGTCGCTTGTGTGACGGCTTGCGCGCGCGCGGGCATCAGGTGGAATTGGTGCGACCGCGTCAGGGTTGCGATCAGCAGCAGGGCAGCGATGATGCGTTGTTGCTATGTCGGGGCTGGCCGCTACCGGGTTATCCCGGCTTGCAATGGGGTCAGTCATCGATGCACAAGCTGCTGCGGCGCTGGAAGCGTCATCGGCCGGACGTGCTGTACATCGCCACGGAAGGACCGCTGGGATTGTCCGCGTTGCGCGCGGCGCGGCGCTTGGGGATTTCCGTGGTCAGCGGCTTTCACACTAATTTTCAGCAGTACTCCAGTCAGTATGGGCTTGGACTGCTGACGCGATTGCTGACCCACTACCTGCGCTGGTTTCACAATCGTTCGACGCTGACCCTGGTGCCGAGCGTGAGTCAACGAATGGAACTGGAGCGCCGTCATTTCGAGCGCCTGGCGTTGCTGTCGCGTGGGGTCGACAGCCAGTTGTTTCACCCGAGCAAGCGGCTGACGTCGCTACGCGAACAGTGGGGTCTGGCCGATAGTGACATTGCCGTCATCCATGTAGGTCGCTTGGCCCAGGAGAAAAATCTCGGTTTGCTCAAGCGCAGTTTCGACAGGCTGCGCACGACTTATCCACAGAAAAACCTGAAGTTGATCGTGATCGGCGACGGCCCGCAACGAGTGGTCCTGGAGAAGGAACTGCCCGAGGCGATTTTCTGTGGCTCTCAACGCGGTGAAGCCTTGGCCAGTCACTATGCGTCGGGAGATGTGTTTCTGTTTCCAAGCCTGACCGAGACGTTCGGCAACGTGGTGCTTGAGGCACTGGCGTCGGGTTTGGGGGTGGTGGCCTACGATCAGGCAGCAGCGGCTCAGCACATTCGCCATGGCTACAACGGCGTACTGGCGATGCCGGGGGACGAAGAGGCGTTTTGCGATGCGGCGTGCTGGCTGTTGGAGGAGCGCGAAACCTTGCGCTGCGTGCGGCTTAATGCGCGTCAGCATGCGAGTCGCCAAGGGTGGGCAGCGATTATCGAGCAGTTTGAGGGGCAGTTGCGCGGGGCTTGTGTTGGGGAGCAAGTGGTGCCGAATGCACCGACGGTACTCTGATTCTTCAGTGTTCTTGAGTCCGCCTTCGCGAGCAGGCTCGCTCCCACAGTTGACCGCATTCTTCAGGTAGAACTCGGTTGAAAGTGGGAGCGAGCCTGCTCGCGAAAGGGCCCTGCCAAGCGCCGCTTAAACCAGCGTCATCAACGCCTCACGGCTGAACGGCAGGATGTCTTCTTCACGGCCGTCACGCACTTTCTGCGCCCAGTCCGGGTCCACCAGCAGCGCACGACCGACGGCCACCAGATCGAACTCATCATTGTTCAAACGCTCCAGCAGTTTTTCCAGGCTGGCCGGCTGCGCGATCTTGTCGGTGTTGACCATGAACTGCAGGAACTCGCCATCCAGGCCGACACTGCCCACGGTGATGGTCGGTTTACCGGTGAGCTTACGGGTCCAGCCGGCCAGGTTCAGCTCGGAACCGTCGAACTCCGGCTCCCAGAAACGACGCGTCGAGCAGTGGAAAATATCCACGCCGGCGTCGGACAACGGCTTGAGGAATTCGCCCAACGCTTCGGGTGTTTGCACCAGGCGCGCGGTGTAATCCTGCTGTTTCCACTGCGAGAAGCGAAAGATAATCGGGAAGCCTTCGCCGACCGCGGCACGCACGGCTTGAATCAATTCGATGGCAAAACGCGAACGGTTAGCCAGGCTGCCGCCGTATTCGTCGGTGCGCTGGTTGCTGCCTTCCCAGAAGAACTGGTCCACGAGGTAGCCGTGGGCACCGTGAATTTCCACGCCGTCCATGCCGATGTTCTGGGCGTCTTTGGCGGCCTGGGCAAATGCGGCGATCACGTCCTGGATATCTTGCTGGGTCATGCCGTGAACCACGACCTGACCGTCCTTCAATTTCTCCGACGGACCGTAACCCGGAACGCTGGCGTCCGGCTCGGTGCCGATGCGGCGCACGCTGCCGACATGCCACAGCTGAGGAACGATCTTGCCGCCCTCGGCATGCACCGCGTCGACCACTTTCTTCCAGCCGGCCAATGCCGCTTCACCGTAGAAATGCGGGACGTTCGGGTAACCGTTGGAAGCCTTGTGCCCGATGGTGGTGCCTTCGGTGATGATCAGACCCACACCTGCAGCGGCGCGACGACGGTAGTACTCGATCACTTTGGAATTGGGCACGCCACCCGGCGAAAACGAGCGGGTCATCGGCGCCATGACGACGCGGGTCGGCAGTTCGAGGGTGCCGAGGTGGAACGGTTTGAACAGGGCTTTGACGGGCATGGGACGCTCCACGAAAACGGTATCGACGGGACATAGATTTTATGACGGCGATAATATGCGGAGCGGCAAGCGAAGCACAGCACTATTGATTGCGGTGATTAAGGTTCAAAAGGCAGGCATAAAAAATCGCAGCTCAGTGGCTGCGATTTTTTGGTTCAGCTCAGGGCTTTTTCGATCGCATGAACGACAGTCGGATCATCCGGCGCCGTGCGCGGCGAGAATCGCGCCAGCACGCGACCATCCTTGCCCAGCAGGAATTTTTCGAAGTTCCAGGTAATGTCACCAGGAAATTCAGCACCCTCGCCCGCCAGCAGACGGTACAGCTGATGACGATCGTGACCGTTGACTTCCAGCTTGCTGGACAACGGAAAACTCACGCCGTAGTTGAGGCTGCAAAACGCCTGGATCTCTTGCTCGGTACCCGGTTCCTGCCCGGCAAACTGGTTGCACGGCAGGCCCAGTACGCTGAAGCCTTTGTCCTTGTATTGCTGGTAGAGGTTTTCCAGCGCCGCGTACTGTGGGGTCAAGCCACATTTGGAGGCGACGTTAACCACCAGCACGACGTGCCCCTTGAAGGGCGCCAGAGGTAGCTCCTGACCATCCAGGCCTGTCAATTTAAGGTCGTGAAAAGCACTCATGACGAACTCCAGATTCCCGTGTTCTTCTCGAAACAGCCACTTGGCGGTGTCACCAGGGACAGCCGCGGACTAAAAAAGGCGCCCCTCGGGCGCCTCTCCAGTTCTCGAAAGCTTAGCGCAGAAAATCAGTGGTGATGGCCACCTTCGCCATGGACGTGACCATGAGCGATTTCTTCCTGGCTGGCATCACGGATGTCGATGATCTTGACCTGGAAATTCAGACGCTGACCGGCCAACGGGTGGTTGCCGTCGACGGTGACATCGTCGCCGTCCAGATCGCGAATGGTGACGATCTGCATCTGGCCGTCCGGAGCGGATGCGTGGAACTGCATGCCCACTTCCAGCTCGTCGACGCCTTCGAACATGCTGCGGCTCAAGGTGCTGACCAGTTCGGCAGCGTATTCGCCGTAGGCATCTTCAGGTTCAACGGCCACGGTCAGCTCGTCGCCGACTGTTTTGCCTTCCAGTGCCTTTTCCAGGCCCGGAATGATGTTACCTGCGCCTTGCAGGTAGACCAGCGGCGCGCCGCCGGCGGAGCTGTCGATGACCTCACCAGCGTCGTTGGTCAGGGTATAGTCGATGGAGACAGCCTTATTGGCGGCGATCAGCATGGGGCGAGACCTTTTGCATAAGAATGAAGAATGGCCAAGTTTAGCGAAGCAATCGCCCGAAAGCGAACACAACCCGGACAGACGGATGACGGCGAAAGGCTCGACGGTCACAGGCTTCCATCAAGATGAGGACGGGCACTGGGTGGCCGAGCTTTCCTGCGGTCACACCCAGCACCTGCGGCACCAGCCACCGTGGCAATCCCGAGCCTGGGTGCTGGACCCTTTGCTGCGTAATGAAAAAATAGGCCAGCCCTTTGATTGCGGTTGGTGCGCACAAGGCTCGGTTAGCGCTAACCTTGGCGACTGAATTTCGGTAGAAGGCCAGTCATAGGCGTTCACCATTGCCATGCACCTCCAGAGAATCCGCATGCAAACTTTTTTTATCGCACCCACCGATTTTGGTGTGGGTCTGACCTCCATCAGCCTCGGGCTGGTACGTACCCTTGAGCGGGCCGGCCTCAAGGTCGGCTTTTTCAAACCGATTGCCCAGCCGCATCCGGGTGACACCGGGCCTGAACGGTCCACTGAACTGGTGGCGCGCACTCACGGTTTGAAACCGCCTCAGCCGCTCGGGCTGGCGCACGTCGAGCGCATGCTCGGCGACGGTCAGCTGGACGAGTTGCTCGAAGAAATCATCACCCTCTATCAGCAGGCGGCAGTCGGTAAGGATGTGCTGATCGTCGAAGGCATGGTCCCGACCCGCAGCGCCAGTTACGCCGCACGGGTCAATCTGCATTTGGCGAAAAGCCTCGACGCCGATGTGATCCTGGTCTCGGCACCGGAAAACGAAGTGCTGACCGAACTGTCCGGCCGAGTGGAATTGCAGGCGCAATTGTTCGGCGGCCCCAAAGACCCGAAAGTCCTCGGCGTGATCCTCAACAAGGTCAAAACCGACGAGAGCATGGAGGCCTTCGCCTCGCGCTTGAAAGAGCATTCGCCGTTGCTGCGCAGTGGCGATTTCCGTCTGCTGGGCTGCATCCCGTTCCAGCCGGAATTGAACGCCCCGCGCACCCGCGACGTCGCCGACCTGATGGGCGCACAGATTCTCAATGCCGGTGATTACGAAACCCGGCGCATGACCAATATCATCATCTGCGCCCGCACCGTGCGTAACACCGTGGAACTGCTCAAGCCCGGCGTGTTGGTGGTGACGCCCGGTGATCGCGACGACATCATCCTCGCCGTCAGCCTCGCCGCCATGAACGGCGTGCCGCTGGCCGGCCTGTTGCTGACCAGCGACACCCTGCCCGACCCGCGCATCATGGACCTCTGTCGTGGTGCGTTGCAGGCGGGCCTGCCGGTGTTGTCGGTGAGCACCGGTTCCTACGACACCGCCAACCAGTTGAACGGTTTGAACAAGGAAATCCCGATCGACGACCGCGAGCGCGCGGAGATCATCACCGATTTCGTTGCCAGCCACCTCGACGCCAAATGGCTGCACCAACGCTGCGGCACGCCACGGGAAATGCGCCTGTCGCCAGCGGTGTTCCGTTATCAACTGATCCAGCGCGCCCAGGCTGCCAACAAACGCATCGTCCTGCCCGAAGGCAGCGAGCCGCTGACCGTGCAAGCCGCAGCGATCTGTCAGGCGCGCGGCATTGCCCGCTGCGTGTTGCTGGCGAAACCGGCAGACGTCGAAGCGGTCGCCCGCGCCCAAGGCATCGAGCTGCCGCCAGGGCTGGAAATCCTCGACCCGGACCTGATTCGCGAGCGCTACGTCGAGCCGATGGTCGCCCTGCGCAAAACCAAAAGCCTCAACGCGCCGATGGCTGAACAGCAACTGGAAGACACCGTGGTGATCGGCACCATGATGCTGGCGCTGGATGAAGTGGACGGCCTCGTGTCCGGGGTCATTCATTCCACCGCCAACACCATCCGCCCAGCCCTGCAACTGATCAAGACCGCGCCGGGCTGCACGCTGGTGTCGTCTGTGTTCTTCATGCTCTTCCCCGAAGAGGTTCTGGTCTACGGCGACTGCGTAATGAACCCGCACCCCAGCGCTAGCGAACTGGCCGAGATCGCGCTGCAAAGCGCCGACTCGGCAGCCGCGTTCGGCATCACCCCGCGCGTGGCGATGATCAGCTACTCCAGCGGTGAATCGGCCAGCGGCGAAGAAGTCGAGAAGGTGCGCGAAGCGACGTTGCTCGCCCATGAACAACAGAACTCGCTGTTGATCGACGGCCCATTGCAATACGACGCCGCCGCCAACGAAACCGTTGCCCGGCAACTGGCGCCGAACAGCCAGGTCGCCGGTCGCGCCACAGTGTTCGTGTTCCCCGACCTGAACACCGGCAACACCACCCACAAAGCCGTGCAACGCAGCGCCGATTGCGTCAGCCTCGGGCCGATGCTGCAAGGCCTGCGCAAACCGGTGAACGACCTGCCGCGCGGCGCGCAGGTCGATGACATCGTCTACACCATCGCGTTGACCGCGATTCAAGCTGCCAACCGACCTTTGGATCTTTAAATGCTGGACTCCCTACCTGCACCGCTGCGAGGCGTCATTGCCTCGCTGCTGTTGGCGCTGAATACGATTTTGCTTTGCTCGTTTCTGTTCTGCGTGGCGATCTTCAAAGTGTTGCCCTTCGCCCTCACCCAGCGCTTCACGCGCTGGTTGATGAGCCATACCCATGAAGCCTGGATCAGCAACAACAAGGCCTGGATGAACCTTGTCTGCCGCACCCGCTGGCACCTCAGCGGCCTTGAAGGGCTGGACTATCAGCACTCGTACCTGATCACCAGCAACCATCAGAGCTGGGTCGACATCATGGTGCTGCAATACGTGCTCAACCGGCGTATCCAGCCGCTGAAGTTCTTTCTCAAGCAAGAGCTGATCTGGGTGCCAGTGATCGGTCTGGCCTGGTGGACCTTGGGCTTTCCGTTCATGAAGCGCTACTCCAAGGACTACCTGGAGAAGCACCCGGAGAAGAAAGGCAAAGACCTGGAAACCACCCGCAAGACCTGCGACAAGTTCCGCCATAACCCGGTGGGGATTTTCAACTTCGTCGAAGGCACGCGCTTCACCGACGGCAAGCATGCCCAGCAGAAATCGCCGTTCAAGCATCTACTCAAGCCCAAGGCCGGCGGCATTGCGTTTGTGCTGGATGCCATGGGTGAGCAGCTGGAAGCCATCGTCAACGTGACCATTCACTATCCGGCTGGCCGTCCTGGTTACTGGGATTTGCTCTGTGGGAACGTGAAGGATGTGGTGGTGCACTTTCAGGAGCTGAAGATTCCGCCGCAGTTCATCGGCAAGAACTACGACCAGGACGGCGAGTATCGCTTGCAGTTTCAGGGCTGGATCAACCAGTTGTGGGACGACAAGGACGCGCTACTTGCACAGATGCACCGCGAGTATCCCGCCAAGTCTTGAGGTGCCTGTACTGGCCCCATCGCGAGCAGGCTCGCTCCCACAAGTTCAGTGTTCGCCGAAGATCCACTGTGGGCGAGCCTGCTCGCGATGGCGATCTCAAAGACACAAAAAAACCCGCCGATGATCACTCATCGGCGGGTTTTTTATTAGCGGCTAACGCTTAGATCGCGCCACGCTTGCGCAGCAGATCCAGCACTTGCTTGACGCTTTCTTCCAGCGACAGCGACTGGGTGTCGACCACAAGGTCGGCGTCCAGTGGCACGTCGTACGGGAAGGAATCGCCCGGGATGTTATCCCCGGCCGCCGCGTACAGGCCTTGTGGGTCACGCTCGGCACAGACTGTCGGCGAGGCCTGGACGTAGACCGTCAGCAGACGTTCCTTGCCGATCAGCTCCCGGGCTTGCTCACGACCTTCGGCACTCGGCGCAACGAAGGCCGCCAGCGTCAGCAGACCGGCTTCGTTGAACTGACGCGCAACGTGCGCCGCACGACGCCAGTTCTCGGTACGCCCGGCGCGATCCTGTGGCAGACCTTTGTTCAGGTCGTGACGCAGGTTCTGGCCATCGAGTACAAACACCGCGCGGCCCATGTCGAACAGCTTGCGTTCAACGGCGTAAGCCAAAGTGCTTTTGCCGGCGCCCGACAAGCCGCTGAACAACACGGTGGCCGGTTGCTGGCCGAAGCGCTGGGCGCGTTCTTCGGTGGCAACGTGCGCCAGTTTGCCGTGATGCGTGCTGGTGCCATGGCTCAACGGCTGAGCGATGATCATGCCGGCCGCAACGGTGCCATTGGTCAAACGATCGATGACGATGAACGAACCGGTGGTGCGGTTGCTCGCGTAACCGTCCAGCGCAATGGCCGCGTCGAGGCTGATCTTGACCCGACCGATCTCGTTCAAGTGCAACGAGCTGGCCGGACCTTCTTCCAGGGTGTTCACGTCAACGCGGTTGACGATGCTGGTGATCGAACCCGGCACGTAGGTAGTAGCGCGCTTGATGTCGTATTTCTTGCCCGGCAGCATTGGCTCTTCGGCCATCCACACCAGCATGGCGTCGAAGGCATCGGTCACTTGCGGCTGGTTGTCGGCGTGCACCAGCAAGTCGCCGCGGGAGATGTCGATCTCGTCTTCCATGGTCAGCGTCACCGCTTGACCAGGACCGGCGTGCTCCAGCTCGCCTTCGAAGGTGACGATGGATTTCACGCGGCTGCTCTTGCCCGACGGCAGCACCACGACTTCGTCGCCCTTGTGCACGACGCCGCTGGCCAGCGTACCGGCGAAACCACGGAAGTTCAGGTTCGGACGGTTGACGTACTGCACCGGGAAACGCAGGTCGGTGTAGTTGCGGTCGTTGGCAATCTCGACGGTTTCAAGGATTTCCATCAGCGACTGGCCGGTGTACCACGGCGAGCGCTCGGACTTGTTCACCACGTTGTCGCCCTTGAGCGCCGACATCGGCACGAAGGCCATGGTGGTCGGCTTGAACGCGATGCCTTCGGCGAACTTCAGGTAATCGGCCTTGATCGACTCGAAGACGGTTTCGTCGAAACCATTGAGGTCCATTTTGTTGATGGCGACAACAATGTGTTTGATGCCCAGCAACGAGGCAATGAAGCTGTGGCGACGGGTCTGGGTCTGCACGCCGTAACGGGCGTCGACCAGGATGATCGCCAGGTCACAGGTGGACGCACCGGTGGCCATGTTGCGGGTGTACTGCTCATGGCCAGGGGTGTCGGCAATGATGAATTTGCGTTTGGCGGTGGAGAAGTAGCGGTAAGCGACATCAATGGTGATGCCCTGCTCACGCTCGGCCTGCAGGCCGTCGACCAGCAATGCCAGGTCGATGTCGTCGCCAGTGGTGCCGACTTTTTTCGAGTCGCGGGTAATGGCTTCCAGGTGATCTTCGTAGATCATTTTGGAGTCGTGCAGCAGGCGCCCGATCAGGGTGCTCTTGCCGTCGTCGACGTTGCCACAGGTCAGAAAGCGCAGCATTTCCTTGCGTTCGTGCTGGCCCAGGT
>Ga0255334_1000243_pt1 | contig 53061 bp, 49 predicted proteins | sample EtOH5_35cm_T3_12_FD_202080 | JGI IMG/M metagenome (GOLD analysis project Ga0255334, IMG submission 202080) | Sandy soil microbial communities from University of British Columbia, Vancouver, Canada - EtOH5_35cm_T3_129 | ecosystem: Engineered > Artificial ecosystem > Sand microcosm > Unclassified ...
TACCTGGGCGTCTGATCACTTTCCAAAACTGGAATGCGATCAAAATGTGGGAGCGGGCTTGCTCGCGAAGGCGGTTTGTCAGTCAACATCTCTGTTGAATGTGACGGCCTCTTCGCGAGCAAGCCCGCTCCCACATTGGTTTATGGTGTCGGGAAGACCGCATTCCACCGCGACAAATTGACCCGATAGACAAAAGGCTGACCTGCATCCGTGCCTTTTGCCTCGCGCTCTGAGAAAATGCCCGCACTTTTTTTCCGGATGCCGACATGACTGCCCTGAAGAACGACCGTTTCCTTCGCGCCCTGCTCAAGCAACCCGTAGACGTCACCCCTGTGTGGATGATGCGTCAGGCCGGTCGCTACCTGCCGGAATACCGCGCCAGCCGTGCCAAGGCCGGCGACTTCATGAGCCTGTGCATGAACCCGGCGTTCGCTTGCGAAGTCACGATGCAACCGCTCGACCGCTACCCGCAACTGGACGCGGCAATCCTCTTCTCGGACATCCTGACCATCCCCGATGCCATGGGCCAGGGCCTGTACTTCGAAACCGGTGAAGGCCCGCGCTTCAAGAAAGTCGTCAGTACGATGGCCGACATCGAAGCCCTGCCGATTCCTGATCCGCACAAAGACCTCGGTTACGTGATGGACGCGGTCAGCACCATCCGCCGCGAACTGAACGGCCGCGTGCCGCTGATCGGCTTCTCCGGCAGCCCCTGGACGCTGGCCACCTACATGGTCGAAGGCGGTTCGTCGAAAGACTTCCGCAAGACCAAAGCCATGCTCTACGACAACCCGCAAGCCATGCACCTGCTGCTGGACAAGCTGGCGCAGTCGGTCACTTCTTATCTCAACGGCCAGATCATGGCCGGTGCGCAAGCGGTGCAGATCTTCGACACGTGGGGCGGCAACCTGTCGGCAGCGGCGTATCAGGAGTTCTCACTGGCCTACATGCGCAAAATCGTCAGCGGCCTGATCCGCGAGCACGAAGGCCGCAAGGTTCCGGTCATTCTGTTCACCAAGAACGGCGGTCTGTGGCTGGAAAGCATTGCCGACGCGGGTGCTGATGCCCTGGGCCTGGACTGGACGTGCGATATCGGCAATGCCCGGGCTCGCGTTGGCGACAAAGTTGCCTTGCAAGGCAACATGGACCCGACCGTGCTCTACGCCAAACCGGAAGCCATACGCACCGAAGTCGGACGGATCCTCGCCAGCTATGGCAAGGGCAGCGGGCACGTATTCAACCTCGGTCATGGCATTACGCCGGAAGTCGATCCGGAGCATGCGGGCGCGTTCCTGCGCGCGGTGCATGAGCTGTCGGCGCAGTATCACGAGTAATCATTTCAAGGTTCCATCCAGCCTGTCCGGTCAATGCCGGGCAGGCTTTTTTTTGCCTGAAAAACGTATGCCAGCCTAATCCGTTTTTGCTTGTAAGAATGTTTTCTCTCTTTGTCAGATAAGCGAAGAGAGAGATTAATCCCCATGTAATCGGCGACTTGTCCTACATAGAACTCGCGCTCATCCCAGTAAGGTTTCAGACCTTCGTTCGGTGCCGCACACCGAATGGAATTACGAACAGCGGCGCCCACAAGGCGCCTTATTTTTCGATAAGTAGTCTGGAACACAATCATGAAAAAAACGTTCTACAAGGGAGGTGCATTCACTGCATGCGCCTCTCCAATGATCCTGTTATCGGCAATGTTGGCGTCTCAAACTGTTTCAGCCCATGGCTATCTTGAAGTACCACCTTCACGGGCATTGCTTTGCCAGAAAGGCTTGAACACCAACTGTGGCGGCGCGCAATACGAACCTCAAAGTGTTGGTGAAACCTTCAAAGGTTTCCCGGCCGGTGTTGGCGGTGCTCCTTTGCAAGGGCCGATCGACGGCAAGATTCCGAGTGGCGGTCATCCATCGTTCTCCGCGATGGATGCCCAGTCCGCCACCCGTTGGCACCTGACAGAAATCAAGGATCGCACCATCGATTTCCAATGGCGCTACACCGCGGTTCACCCGGCAACCAAGCACGAGTACTTCATCACTCGCAACGGCTGGAACCCGAACGAGTCGCTGAAACGTGCCACCTTCGAAAGCACCCCGTTTTGCACCAAAGATGGCGCCAATCAGAAGCCTGAGTCTGGTGACAAGCACAACTGCACCATCCCGGCAGACAAATCCGGCCAGCATGTGATTCTGGCGATCTGGACCGTCGGCGATACCGACGCAGCGTTTTACAACGCGGCCGATGTGAACATTATTGCGGAAGCAGAATTGCCGGGTGGCTGGACTTCCGTTGGCGGTATCGCGCCGTCGACGTCGTTGCTGACCGGTGACAAGGTCAAGGCCCGTGCATTCTCTGCCAACGGTGTCAGCCCGGATTACGACGTTGAAATCACCATCGCCACTGCCGAAGAAGGCTCGCCAAACAACTGGGCGTTCAAACTGGCAGAAAAAATCAACACCACTCACACACTCATCCGCGCCGGTATTCGTGATGAGAGCGGCAACATCGAACCGGTCCGGGGCAACAACACCCTCTACGCCCAAAAAGAAAGCGGCGTAACCCGTTACGAAGTTCAGCTGGACATGAAGGAAGACGTCGCAGCACGGATGTCGGTAGCTTCTCAGCAAGCTGAATACGTATTGGAAAAAGGCCAGGCTAAAGTCGACTTCAGCATGATCTCGAATCGCCCGATGAACGTCGAAGCGACCTTGTTCGACGAGAACAACAAGCCGGTCGGCTCCGTGACGAAACAGGTGGAAAGCGGTCCGACCTGGCTGGGTATGGATGTTCGCAGCAATCCCGGCAAACACACGCTGACACTGGTCGGCACTACCCTGGATGGCCGTACTACTCGCCAGGACACCCAGCCGACCAACATGACCGGTGAAGGCGCTGGCGTCGAGCATGACTTCGTGTTCCCCGAAGGCCTCAGCGAGTACACCGCCGGGACCAAAGTGCTGCAGCCGAAGACCAATGAAGTCTTCGAATGCAAGCCATTCCCCGAGTCGGGCTACTGCATGCAATACGCCCCGAACGCCAATGGTTTTGAACCTGGCGTCGGTGCGCACTGGCATATGGCGTGGAACAAGCTTTAAGCCCGCCGTAACACTTCAGGCGATCCGCGAATGGATCGCCTGAAGGTTCATTCTCTTGTTGAAAATCGAGTTGAAAAATGACGGTTTTGGGTTATTCCACCCAACGCGTATGGCTGCACTGGTTATCGGCGGCAGTCATCGTCTGGACCCTGATTTCCGGTTTTTATGTGGCCTGCGTCGACGTGTCCCCACAGCTGGCGCAATGGGTCGCTTTTCTCAATGTGTCGCTGACCACGGTGTTCATACCGTTTTTCGTCTGGCGCTTATTCATTTTTGCCTCTCATGCCCGGCATATCAGCGTGAGGGCCTTTAGCTTCATGGAAAAACTCGGACTGTTCGCGCACACGCTGATCTATCTCATCGTCAGTATCGTGCTGGTCACCGGCGTCTTGATGATGGATCGCCCGATCGACGTGTTCGGCCTGGTCGAAATAACTCAGCCTCTGAGCGATCCTGAGCTCATCTCCCGCTTTCTCGTCATTCATGTTTGGGCCTGTGTCGTCCTTTCATTGCTCATCGTGCTGCATGTCGGCGCGGTCGTTGTCCATGAGCTGTGCGGCCACCGAGTGCTGCGGCGAATGTCATTGTGCAGCATTGTTCGAAGTGAACGGCCCGAGTGAACAGGCGCCTGAACACACTCTGCCTGTTGGTTTTATCCGTCGGTTACGCCGCATTTTTGGTGTGGCAGGAATGGGGCTTTCGCAAAAGCCTTGCCTCGCCGTTGTCGTTCGCTGCGACCGTGCCGACGCCACCGTCCCGTGCGCCCCTCGATACCACAGCGATTGCAACGGTGCTCGGTCTGGCGACTGAAACCACATTGCTGCCCAGTGCCGAACTGCTGACCTTGCAGGCCAGTTTTGTCCTCGGCACCGGGTTGTCCAGAGCGTTACTGGCGGACGCTCAAGGTGCGCGGATTTACCAGGTGGGGGATCAGTTGCCGGGTGGCAGCGTCCTGCGTCGTGTCGAGGTCAATCAAGCGGTGTTGTGGAACAAGGGTCGAGAAGAGGTGCTGACGTTGCAGACCTCTTCCGCGGGTTTCCTGCGTCAACTCGACTCAGCATCCCAGCCACAGACACCCGTCAGTGCTACGCGTTTTCTACGCCCTCTTTCCGGGCCGCCAGAGTGATCACACCCATGAACAGCTTCATCGGCGCGCATCCCCTGCGCACCCTTCTTTTTCTGGCCGCTTTGGCGACGACGCTCTTTCACGACACGTTGCAAGCCGATGAAGAAAAATGGCAACTGGCGATGAACAATGCCGAGTTGCGCGACATCGTTGAAGAAATCTCGACCATTCTCGGGACCACGGTGGTGCTCGACCCCAGAGTGTCCGGGCGCATCACCGTCATGTCCCGCCAGGCGCTCGACCGCGAGGGCGTTCGCCGGTTGTTTTATTCGGTGCTCGATGCCCATAACTTTACGGTGATCGACGAAGGTGACCGCATTCTGATCACGCCGGTCACCGAGGCGAAAACCCGTGCAGGCCAAGGCACTGCAAAAAACGCCACGGCGTCGCAGTTCGTCACTCGGGTCATCGAACTGAACACCAGCAGTGCCTCCGATATTGCCGGGCTGGTCCGGCCGTTGGTGTCGGTCAATGGTTACGTCGGCCCATCGGTGTCGGCCAATGCGCTGGTCGTCACCGATACGGCGGCCAATGTGGAGCGCATTGCCAAGGTCGTGGGTCAGCTGGATTCGGGGCAGAACAACCTGCATGCCGTGGTGCAGATGCATCACGCCCAAGCCGCCGACGTGATGACGATCATTGAGTCTTCGCTGGGCAAGCGCAACGCAGATACGCCGATCCAAGTGCTTGCCGACACCAGAACCAATCGACTGATCCTCATTGGTCCACCGTCGGTGCGCCAGCGCCTGATCGACCTCGCACGCAGTCTCGATACGCCCGCCACCGCATCCCTCGACAATGCCCGGGTCATTCGCCTGCGCCACAGCGATGCCAAGCAGTTGGCCGAAGTGCTCGAAACCATGGGGCAGGCCCGAAAACAGGCATCGACCTTGGGCGGCGTGAAGGATAACTCGTCCGGCGCGACGTTCATGATCAAGGCCGACGAGAGCCAGAATGCGCTGGTGCTGATCGCCGAGCCCGCGCAAATCCGCACCATCGAAAACATCGTGCGCCAGTTGGACCAGCCCCGGGCCCAAGTGCTGATCCATGCCGCCATCGTCGAAATCTCCGGAGACATCGCCGAAGCCGTCGGCGTCCAGTGGGGCATCAGCAGCGGCGACGCGAAGGGCTTTATCAACTTCCCCGGCACTGACATTCCGATCATTGGCGGGCTGACCTTCGACGAAAAAAAGTCGGCCCCGGAAGGCGCGCTCCTGCAACTGGGCAATGACCGCTTTGGTGCGTTGATTTCGGCGTTGGCCAGCAACACCCACAGCAATCTGCTTTCCACACCGAGCCTGCTGACCCTGGACAATCAGGAAGCGGAAATCATCGTCGGTCAAAACGTGCCGTTCAAGACGGGCTCCTATGCCACCAACAGCAACGGTGCGGACAATCCGTTTACCACCGTCGAGCGCAAGGACGTCGGCATCAGCCTGAAAATCAAGCCGTACATCAACGAAGGTTCGACGTTGCGCCTGGAGGTAGAGCAGGAGGTTTCGGACATTGCACCGTCGGTGTCCGGTATCGATTCTTCCGACCTGATCACCAACAAGCGTGCACTCAAAAGCACCATTCTCGCCGACGATGGCGAGATCATCGTGATCGGCGGCTTGATCCGCGACAGCGTTCGAACCCAGCAAAGCGGCGTGCCGCTGCTGCGCAATATTCCTTACTTGGGCGCACTGTTTCGCTGGACCCGGGACACGCAAACCAAAAGCAATCTGATGGTCTTTTTGCGGCCCACCATCGTGCGCAGCAAGGAAGATCTGGCCGACGTGAGCCAGCAGCGTTACAACGCGCTGCGCAAACTGAGCCAGCCGGGCGCGCACGGGAACAACTCGTTGTTGCTGCCGGCAGAATCGCGTCAGTTGTTCGACCCGGCGATCGATGCGCCCGTGTTTGATTTACGCAAGCAAACCCCGGTTACGCCATGAGCGAAAAAATCGAACAGTTGCCTTTCGGTTTCGCTCGGCGTTTCGGTGTTCTGCTGGCGTGCGAGGGGCCCGACTTGAGTCTTGCGCTGCGGGCCGATACGCCGCTGACAGCGCTGTCGGAAGCGCGTCGGGTGTGTGGACGGAACCTGCCGATCCTGGTGCTGGATGCCGATGCGTTTGCCGTGCGTCTGGCCGCCGCTTACCGAGAAGGTCAGAGCGCGGCAGAGCAGGTGGCCCAGGGGCTGGACGACGAACTGGATCTGCTCAGCCTGGTCGATCAAGTTCCGCAGACTGCCGACTTGTTGGAGCAGCAGGGCGACGCGCCGATCATCCGGCTGATCAATGCCCTGCTCAGCGAAGCCGTGCGCGAGCATGCCTCGGACGTGCACCTGGAAACCTTCGAACACTCGCTGTCGGTGCGCATGCGGGTCGACGGGCAATTGCGCGAAATGCTCAGGCCCCGGCGTGAACTGGCGACGTTGCTGGTGTCGCGGATCAAGGTCATGGCGCGTCTGGACATTGCTGAAAAACGTATCCCGCAGGACGGTCGAATGGCCCTGCGACTGGCCGGGCACGAAGTCGATGTGCGGGTCTCGACGTTGCCGTCGGCGCACGGTGAACGGGTGGTGCTGCGGTTGCTCGACAAACAGGCCGGGCGCCTCGATTTGCAGCGACTCGGCATGCCTGCCGACACCCTCGCGGCGTTGCGCCAGTTGCTTGGCAAACCTCACGGCATTCTGCTGGTAACCGGGCCCACCGGCTCCGGCAAGACCACCAGTCTGTATGCCGCGTTGAGCAGCCTGAACGATCAGACACGCAACATTCTCACGGTCGAAGACCCCATCGAATATCACCTGCCGGGTGTGGGGCAGATGCCGGTCAATCCGAAAGTGGACATGACCTTCGCCCGAGGCTTGCGGGCGATTCTGCGTCAGGATCCGGACGTGGTGATGGTCGGCGAAATCCGTGATCGCGAAACGGCGGAAATCGCCGTCCAGGCCTCGCTGACCGGTCACCTGGTGCTCTCGACGTTGCACACCAACAGCGCGGTGGGCGCGGTGACGCGGCTGGTGGACATGGGGGTTGATGCCTACCTGCTGGCGTCGTCGCTGGTGGGCATTCTGGCCCAGCGCTTGCTGCGTACGTTGTGCCCGCATTGCAAGGCGTCGTTTCGCGCAGATGCGGCCATGTGTCAGCGTCTCGGGCTTGATGCGGCGGCGTCACCGCAGCTGTTCAGTGCGGTGGGGTGTGAGCAGTGCCAGCACGGTTATCGAGGGCGGATTGGAATCTACGAACTGATCAGCGTCACGCCGGCCGTGTCGGCGCTGATTCATCAAGGCGCCAGTGAGCAGGCGTTGATCGATGAGACGCGCAAGGTCTCCCGCAGCCTGTTTCAGGACGGTCGGCAAAGGGTACTCGCCGGCGTGACCAGCCTCGACGAGTTGCTGCGCGTGACCCAGGAGGACTAGCGCGTGCCGACATTCGATTACCGCGCTGACGATGCCCAGGGCCGACGCTGCAAGGGCCGACTGGAAGCCGACAGCCCCCGTCATGCCCGACAACTGATGCGCGAGCGTGGTTTGTGGCCGCGTGAATTGAATGAGGTCAGCACGGGCGGTCCCGCCGGTGCGCAACCCCGCAGCGGACGTTTGGGGGCGGCTGAACTGGCGCTGATGACGCTGCAGTTATCCACGTTGGTTCAGGCCGGTCTGCCTTTGGAAGAAGCACTGGAAGCGGTGACCAAACAAAGTGCCGGGCGCAAGGTTGCCGGGTTGTTGTCGGCAGTCCGCGGCCGGGTGATGGAAGGGCACGCTCTTTCAACCGCGCTGGGGCTGTTTCCCAAGGCGTTCCCCGAGTTGTTTCGCGCCACCGTCGCGGCCGGTGAGCGTTCCGGGCACTTGGGTCATGTGCTGGAGCAACTGGCGGCGTACACCCAGGCACGTCAGGCCTCGCGGCAGAAAATCCAGATGGCCTTGGTCTACCCGATGATCCTGATGCTGGCCAGCGTAGCGATCGTGGGTTTCCTGCTCGGTTACGTGGTGCCGGACGTGGTGAAAATTTTCGTCGACAGCGGCCAGCCGCTGCCTTGGCTGACTCAAGCGCTGATCGGTTTGAGCGACGGTCTGCGCAACCATTTCCTGGCATTGATGGGCGTGCTGGCGACGTTGATCGGTGTCTGGCGCTGGAGTTTGCGTCAGCCGCTCTGGCGCCTGCGCTGGCATCGCCTGGCGTTGAAACTGCCGGTAGCCGGCGAGGTGTTGCGGGCGATGGAAGCCGCACGGTTTGCCAGCACTCTGGCGATCCTCGGCAAAAGTGCCGTGCCGCTGGTGGATGCGCTGGAAATCGCTGCCGCTGTCATCGGCAATCTGACCATTCGTGCACGCATGGTCGATGTCGCCCGCTCCGTACGCGAAGGCGGAACCCTGACCCGGGGCCTGGAACTCAGCGGTGACATCCCGCCAATGATGCTGCACATGATCGCCAGCGGCGAACGCGCAGGCGAACTCGATCACATGCTGGTACGGGCCGCCGAGCAACAGGAAAACAGCCTGGCGGCGCGCATCGCGCTGGTCGTGAGCCTCTTCGAACCGGCCATGCTGGTGCTGATGGGCGGCGTCGTGCTGCTGATCGTCATGGCCATCCTTCTACCGATTCTCAGCCTCAACCAATTGGTGAATTGACCCATGCAACCTTTACGCAGTAACTCACGCCGCGGGCAACGCGGTTTTACCCTGATCGAAATCATGGTGGTGGTCGTGATCATCGGCGTGCTGGGGGCCATCGTGGTGCCGCAGTTCATGAGCCGCCCCGACCAGGCCAAGGTCACCGCGGCAAAAATCGATATCCAGGCGATCGCCACCGCCCTGGAAATGTACCGCCTCGACAATTTCCACTACCCCTCGACGCAGCAAGGGCTGGAAGCCTTGAGCAAACGACCTTCGGGCATGCCGGCGGCGAGGAACTGGAACCCTCAGGGTTACCTGAAAAACCTGCCGGTCGACCCGTGGGGCACGCCCTATCAGTTTCTCAATCCTGGTGTGCAATCCATCGACGGCAGCTACGACTTGTATTCCCTGGGTTCCGATGGCGTGGTGGGCGGCGAAGGGCATGCGACCGATATCGGCAATTGGGGCAACTGATTCATGCGCCAGCGTTGCCGCGGGTTTACCTTGCTCGAGTTGATGATCGTGATCGTTGTGATCGGCGTGCTGCTGTGCATGGTGAGTCTGGTGGTCGGCCCGAATCCGCTGCGTCAGGCGCAGCACGAAGCGCACGGGATGGCAGGTCTGATTCAACAGCTGCGTGAACGGGCGGTGCTGGATGGCGAGGAATACGGCCTGCGGCTCAGTGACAGCGGTTACCGCGCGATGCGCCTCGATGCTCGAGGCTGGGAGCCGGTGGCTGCGTTTTACACGTGGCCGGACACCCTGCGGCTACACCTTGAGCAGGATGGGCATTCCCTGATGCTGGGGGCCGATGAGGGACCGCCGCAATTGCTGATGCTCAGCAGCGATGAGACCAGCGCCTTCACGCTGACGTTCGCGACCCGGGACAGCACGCTCCTGAGTCTTTCGAGCGATGGCCTGGGCGAGGCTGTGATTGATGGATAGGGGGCTGTCGCGGGCACGTACGCGTGGGTTCACGCTGCTGGAAATCATGGTGGCCCTGGCGGTCTTCGCGACGCTGGCGGCGGCCGTGCTGTCGGCGAGCCAATACGTGTTGAAGCAGACCGGCGCGGTCGAGGAACGACTCTTCGCCGCCTGGCTGGCCGATAACCATTTGAATGAATTGCGCCTGCAACCCGGGTTGGCCCTCGGTCAACAGCAACGCGTGGTGCACATGGATCGCCGCGACTGGCTGTTGCGCCAGCACATCAGCGCATCGACTGACCCGCGACTGCTCAAGGTCGACGTTGACGTCAGCCTTTCCGGGCGCGAGCAAACCTTGCACCGCGCCACTGGCTGGATACCTGATCGTCATGAATAGGCAATCCGGTTTCACCTTGCTGGAGCTGGTGATCGCCATGGCGATATTCGCGTTGCTCGGCCTGGCCAGTTGGGGGTTGTTCGATGGTGTCGTGCGCACGCAGAAAGGCACGACGGCCCACGAACGGGAGTTTCGACGGCTGCAACGGGCGGTGGCGGTGATTGAGCGGGACTTGTTGCAGGTTACCGAACAGCCTGTCGTGCTCCAGCCAACGGGGCTGCAATTGCAGCGCAGCCACTGGCGCAATCCTCTGGACCAGCCCCGCAGCGAGCGCCAGACACTGACGTACCGACTCGACAACGGAGTGCTGTGGCGTGAAAGCCAGGGCGAAGGCACGCCCATCATGCAGCGACAAAAACTGCTCGACGATGTTCGGGACTTGAGCTGGCGCTTGTTCGATCGTCAAACTGGATGGCGCAGCGAGTGGCCGGCTGGAAAGGATCTGAGGGCACCGATGGCCGTGGAGCTGCAAGTGTCGGTGGGCCGTTTCGAGGCGATCCGTCGGGTGCTGCTGTTGCCGGGCGCGTTGCCATGAACGGGCGTCAACGGGGCATCGCGTTGATCAGTGTGTTGCTGGTGATGAGTCTGGCGCTGTTGATCACCAGCGGCATGCTGCGCAGTCATCGGCTGTCGTTGCAAAGCAGCGGGAAATCGATGCATCACATTCACTTGCGGCAACTCGCGAGTGCCGGGGAAACCTGGGCGCTTTTGCAGCTACAGGACGCCGCGAATGCTTCGCCAAAAAACGTCGATCTGACCCAGGACTGGGCGCGGACGACGCCCGACTTCGACATCGAGGGCGCGCAGTTGCGCGTCGATATCGAAGACCTCGCCGGGCGGTTCAATCTCAATTCACTGTTGATTCAGGGCCAGATAGATCAGGTCACCCTTGATCGTTGGGGGCGCTTGCTCGAGCTGCTCGATCTTGCGCCGTTGCCACTGAGTCAGGTCGGTGCATTACAGGAGCTGAACCAGCTGCGCCTGCTTCCAGGTGTCGACGGCCCGCTGTTGCGTCAACTGGAACCCTGGGTCGCGGTGCTTCCCGCAGACGCCGCTCTGAACATCAACACCGCGCCGGCTCTGGTATTGAGGGCACTCGATGGCGTGGAGGCGACGACCGCCGAGGCGTTGGTCCGGCAGCGGTCGGCAACTGCATGGGCGAGCGTTCAGGCCTTTACTCAGGACCCGCTGCTCGCCGGCGCAGGCCTGAGCAGTCATGGGCTAGGCACCGGCAGCCGTTGGTTTCGGATCACGGTGCAGGTCATTCAGGGGCAGAGCCGTTTGTTGCTGGCCACTGATGTCGAGCGAGATCCCGACACGCACCACTTCAAGATCCTGCAACGACGTCTTCTTCCTTCGAGTACCCATGAGATGCCGCGATGAACACCTGGCTTTACCTGAACGCCGAGGGCCTTGCCGAGCCGTCGCCCGACTGGCCGTGCTGCCTTTGGTCTTCAACCGGCCAACGTCAGCACATGCCATTGAAACAAGTCGCACAGGCACTGAACGGGCAAACGGTCGATCTGCTGTTGCCCATGGAAATGTGCAGTTGGGTGCGCAGCGATCCGTGGCCTTCCAGGCGTCAGCCAGCTGCGCAAGCCATCGCGTTTGCCGTAGAAGATCAACTGAGTGACGCGCTGGAAAAATTGCACCTGGGCATCGGCGCTCGCGACCGGCAGAGGTGCTACCCGGTGATGGTGATCGGTCGCGAGCGATTCGCCGCTGTGCTCGCGCTGTTGGCCGAGTCGGATGTTGGCGTCCGATCCGTCTTTGTCGATGCCGATGTATTGCCCGGGGCTGAGGCGGTCGTCGTTCGATGGTTCGGTCGATGGCTGATCGGCGGCGGGATGCCGGCCCGCGTGGCCGTATCGGATGACGGGCTGGCCTCGCTCAGACCTGCCTTGCCCCCGGATATCCGGTGGATCGACGAGCGTCACGACGCGGTCGATGTCGACCAGTGCCTGAGCCTTCGCCACTCCCAGGCCATCAACCTGCTGCAAGGAGCCTTCGCCCCGCGCAGCAAGCGTCTGCCCTGGCACATCGGTGGTTTGGCGTTACTGATGCTGTTGCTGTTGACCTGGGGCGCCAGCGCAACGCGAATCCATTTTCTCGAGGGTGAAACCCGTCGGCTCTACAGCCAGAACGAGCAGCGCTTCAAGGCGCTTTACCCTGACCAGAGCCGCATCGTGGATCTGGCGACGCAACTGCGGGTGCTGCAGAGCCAGACCGCCGAGCCGGAGAAGACGCGTATCACCGGTTTGGTGGATCTGGTCGAGCAGGTCATCGGCGCGAGTCATGTCGAAGTGCGGCGCATCGAGCTTCGTGCAGGCGACGGCTGGAAAGTCCAGCTGACCGCCAACAGTTTTGCCGAGCTTGAGCAACTGCGTGAGCGCGGGCGGCAGCAAGGTGTGCCGGTCAGGGTCGACAGTGCGAGCAAAGAGCGCAATCGCGTGCAGGCGACACTGGTCGTGGAGGACAACACATGAAGGTCATCTGGCAACGCCTGTCCATTCGAGAGCAACGACTGCTGCTGGCTGTGGGCGCATTTTTGCTGGCGGTCGTGGTGTTCAGCCTGATCTGGCAACCGACCCGTCAGCGTCTGGAAGCCGTCGAGCGTCGGCATCAACAGCAATTGGCCCTGGCTGCGCAGCTGCAACGGGCGCAACCCCCAAACACCAGTGCGGTCGTCGCTGATCAGCCCTTGTCGTTGCGTATCAGCGAAAGCGCCGCAGCGGCGGGGCTCGAATTGCATCAGATGGATGCCGATAACGATCTGCTGCGTTTGACCGTCAGAGGTGATGCGAAGACGCTGTTGCAATGGCTGGATCGTGCCGAGCGGGATGGGGCTTTGGCGCAATCGCTGGTGCTGGAAAAGCGTGATGCGGTGCTTGAGGCGCGGGTGGTGCTCAGGTAGTTGCGGTTGGCGGTCTTTGCGGGCGACAACCGCCACAGCAACGCGAGGCGGCCTTCGGGCCGGCCTGGCTCTTTGATCGGGTTTAAACCTGGGCAGCCCCGGGCAACAGCGGCAACTTCGCCAGCTTCAACGCAATCAACAACGCCACCACCAGCAACGCGCCGATAAACAGCCCGATCCCGTTCCACCCACCCAAGTGCCAGAACACACCACCCGCCGTGCCGGCGATGCTCGACCCGGCGTAGTAACTGAACAGATACAGCGACGATGCCTGCCCCTTGGCTTTGGTGGCGCGGCGGCCGATCCAGCTGCTCGCCACCGAATGCGCGCCGAAGAAACCGAAGGTGAAAATCAGCATGCCGATGATCACCAACGGCAGTGGCGTGAACATCGTCAGGGCCAGGCCGGCGAGCATCAGCACGATAGTGGCCCAGAGCACCTGGCGTCGGCCCAGCTTGTCTGCCAATGCACCGATTTTCGCCGAGCTGTAGATGCCCGACAGGTACACCACCGAGAGCAGCCCGACGAAGGCCTGGTCCATGTGGTACGGGTCGGCCAGCAGGCGATAACCGATGTAGTTGAACAGCGTGACGAACGCGCCCATCAGCACAAAGGCTTCGAGAAACAACAACGGCAAACCGGCGTCGCGAAAGTGCATGGTGAAGCCTTCGAGCAGACTGCGCGGGTGCAGCGAGCGGGCGCGGAAGTTGCGCGATTCGGGAAGGATCTTCCAGAACACCGCCGCCGCGATCAGCGCCAGGCTGCCGATCACCAGCATCGCCGTGTGCCAGCTGACGAAGTCGATCAACACCCCGGTAATCAAGCGTCCGCACATTCCGCCGATGGCGTTGCCGCCGATGTACAGGCCCATTGCCAGGCCGATGTGTTGCGGATGGATCTCTTCACTCAGGTACGTCATGGCGACCGCCGCCAGGCCGCTCAACGACAACCCGATCAGCGCGCGCATCACCAGCACGCCGTGCCAGCTCGGCATCATCGAACTGGCGATGGTGCACAGCGCCGCGGCAAACAGCGCCGCCACCATCACCGGTTTGCGCCCGACACGGTCGGAGATCGGGCCAGTGATCAGCAAACCGATGGCGAGCATGCCGGTGGCCACCGAAAGAATCAGACTGCTCTGGGCTGCGTTAATGGAATATTCGTGGGAAAGCAGCGGCATCATCGGCTGCACGCAGTACAGCAGCGCGAAGGTCGCGAAGCCGCCGGAGAATAAGGCCAGTACCGTACGCATGAACATCGGCGTGCCTTTTTCGATGTAGATTTCCTTGAGCTCGGCGACGGCATCGTCCAGCGCGGCGGGCGGAACTTCGTGGGCGAGTGGGGCGACAGCAGTTTTCACTTCAGACCTCGGGGCAGGCAGCCGGTCAGGCGATGAAAAAAGCATATAGCTGCCTAATGATTCAATCCAATATATTGTTCGACCTGTTTAAGAGGTTTTACGACCTAATGGAGTTTTCATGGAATTGCGTCACCTGCGCTACTTCATCGCCGTCGCCGAAGAATTGCACTTCGGCCGCGCCGCTCAGGTGCTGGGCATCTCGCAACCGCCGTTGAGCCAGCAGATCCAGGCGCTGGAGCAAGAGGTCGGTGCGCGATTGTTCGAACGAACCAATCGTCGGGTCGAGCTGAGTGAGGCCGGCCGGTTGTTTCTGGAAGAGGCGCGCCTGGTGCTGGCGCAGGTCGATAAAGCAGCCGATGTGGCACGACGTGCGCAGCTCGGTGAGCTGGGTGAGTTGAAGATTGGCTTCACTTCGTCGGCACCGTTCAACTCGACCATTCCCCAGGCAATTTTTTCGTTTCGCCAGCGCTTTCCGGCAGTGCATTTGAACCTGCGCGAAATGAGCAGCACCCAAGTGGCCGAGGCGCTGGTGGACGAGTCGATCGAGGTCGGGATCATGCGGCCGTTGGGGCTACCGGACTCGCTTAGCGTGGTGGAGTTGATGCGCGAGCCGCTGGTGGCGGTGCTCAGTTCCAAGCATCCGCTGGTTCAGGACAGTGAAGCGGGATTGTTTCTGTCGGCGTTGGCGCTCGAACCGTTTGTGTTTTTCCCACGCAGTTATGGCAGCGGCTTGTACGCTCAGTTGTTGAGCCTTGCGCGGGACGCCGGTTTCAGCCCGCACTTCGCGCAAGAGGCGGGTGAGGCCATGACCATTATCGGTTTGGTGGCGGCGGGGTTGGGTGTGTCGGTGTTGCCGGCGTCTTATCAGCGGATGCGGATAGATGGTGTGGTCTATCGGCCGCTGCTCGATCCTGAGGCGGTTTCGGCGGTGTGGCTGGTGCAGCGCAAGGATCAGAAATCCCCCATGGCCAAGGCGTTTGTGGACCTGCTGACGCGCAAGGTCGAACCCCTCAAGTCATGAACGACCCGAACCTGTAGGAGCCGGCTTGCTGGCGATGGCGGATTGTCAGTTGGCATTGATGTCGACTGATCCACCGCTATCGCCAGCAAGCCGGCTCCTACAGGTTTTTTATCGTGTCCATTTGCATGCCGAACAGTCAGGCAATTTCATTCCTGCACTTTGATGGTAGCTGTGCGTAAGGCGCCGATACCGACAATCACACCCTGCCGGGAATTCAACAGTCGATCATGCTGGGGGAGCTGGCAGTAAACCGTGTGCTGGATAACCTCGATCCATCCTGGGCAACCATCGTCGTGATGTCCTGAACCTGTAGGAGCCGGCTTGCTGGCGATGGCGGTGGATCAATGAACATTGATGTCGCCTGACACTCCGCTATCGCCAGCAAGCCGGCTCCTACAAGGATTGCGTCGTTACGACCAGCGCTTAAAAATCAGCGAAGTATTAACCCCGCCAAACGCAAAATTATTGTTCATCACATACTGATTGCTCATCTGCCGAAACTCGCCGCGCAGGTAATCAAGCTTGCCGCAATGCGGATCAACTTCATCAAGATTGAAGGTGTGCGCGTACAAATCGCTGTTCATCATTTCGATGCTGAACCAGGACTCCAAAGCACCGCAGGCGCCGAGTGTGTGGCCGAGGAAACTCTTCTGCGAACTGATCGGCATGTGCTCACCGAACAGCGAACTGGTGGCCAGCGTTTCAGCGATGTCGCCCTGTTCGGTCGCGGTGCCGTGACCGTTGACGTAGCCAATGTCCGACGGCTGCAACCCGGCGTCTTCGAGGGCCAGTTCCATGGCCCGGCGCATGGTGGCCTGCTCTGGGCGAGTGGTGTGCTGGCCGTCGGCGTTGCTGCCGAAACCGACCAGTTCAGCATGGATATGCGCGCCGCGAGCCAGTGCATGTTCCAGTTCTTCAAGCACCAGCATGCCGCCGCCTTCACCGATCACCAGGCCATCGCGACCGCTGTCGTAGGGGCGTGGCGACGTCTGCGGCGCGTCGTTTTTCAGGCTGGTGGCGTAGAGCGCGTCGAAGACCATGGCTTCGGTGGGGCACAGCTCTTCGGCGCCGCCAGCGAGCATCAAGGGCAGGCGGCCGAACTTGATCGATTCGTAGGCGTAACCGATGCCCTGACTGCCGCTGGTGCAGGCGCTTGAGGTGGGGATCAGCCGGCCGGTGAGGCCGAAGAAGATGCTGATGTTCGCCGCCGTGGTGTGCGGCATCATGCGCACGTAGGAGTTGGCGTTCAGGCCTTCGGCCACGGAGTTGAGCAGCATGTTGCCGAACGCCTTGATCTCGTCGGTGCTGCCCGTGGAGGAGCCGCACGCGACGCCCATGCGTCCGTCCTTGATCGATTCGTCACCCAGCAAACCCGCATCGGCCAGCGCCTGTTCTGCCGCGCCGACGGCCAGGCGCGAAACCCGGCCCATGCTGCGCAGTTGCTTGCGGGTCCAGTGGTTCGGCACCTTGAAGTCATCGATGGGCCCGGCCAGGCGCGTGTTGAGTTCGGTAAAACGATCCCACTCGTCCATCCGGCGGATGCCGCTGCGGTTGGCCGCGAAGTTGGCGGCGATGGTTTTCCAATCGCTGCCCAATGAGGTGATGCCGGCCATGCCGGTGACGACGACGCGCTTCATCAGCACAGGCCTCCGTTGACGGCCAGCACTTGCCGGGTGATGTACGACGCTTCCGTCGACATCAGGAAGTTCACCGCGCCGGCCACCTCTTCCGGGGTGCCCATGCGTTGTGCGGGAATCATTTTCATCAGTTCTTCCACGGGTACGTTTTCGTCGAGCATGGCTGTGTCGATCAAGCCGGGTGCGACACAGTTGACGGTGATTTTGCGCTTGCCCAGCTCGATCGCCAACGCCTTCGCCGCGCCGATCAAACCGGCCTTGGAGGCGCTGTAATTGACCTGCCCGCGATTGCCGATCAACCCCGAAACCGACGTGATACAGACGATTCGCCCGGCGGCGCGACGTCGGATCATCGGCATCATCACCGGGTGCAGCACGTTGTAGAAACCGTCGAGGTTGGTGCGCATCACCACATCCCAATCATCCTCGCTCAGCGCTGGAAAAGCACCGTCGCGTGTCAGGCCGGCATTCAGCACCACGCCGTAATAGGCGCCGTGGCTTTCCACGTCGGCTTCGAGAACCGCTTTGCAACGGGCGCGGTCGGACACATCGAATTGCAGGATGCGCGCGTTGCGGCCCAAGGCTTCGACTTCGATTTTCACGGCCTCAGCGTCCGCCAGCCCGCTGCGGCAATGCAGCACGATGTCGTGCCCGGCCTGAGCCAGACGCAGTGCAATAGCGCGGCCGATGCCACGGCTGGAACCGGTGACCAGTACGGATTCAGTCATGACTGGATTCCTGAGGGTTCGTTAAGGTATTGAGCGGCCTGAGGCGGGCGAAACACGTTCAGACGAGCGGTGGCGTGAATGCCGGGGGCGTTGATGTGGCATTCGAACACGCCCATGCCGTTGTCGTCTTCCAGCGAACGCATCCCGTGGATGGTCAGCTCGGTGCCGGCGGGAAAATGTTCGACGTTGCATTCAAATTTACGGGTGCCGAGCAGGAAACCCAACGCCACTGCATCGCCTCGCTGGCGCGCATGGCAACCGGCGTAGGCGGCCACGCTCTGCGCCATCAATTCGATGCCGACCCACGCCGGCAGGCTGCCGTCAGGACGACTGAACAGACCATCGGGCTTGACGGTAAGGCGGGTATGGATCTGCTCGTCATCGAACGCCAGGATCTGATCGATGAGGATCATGTCGCCAGCGTGCGGCAGCAGTTCGGCGAGCGGCCAGTCAATCATGGGGCATCTCCGATAATCAGGCTGACGTTATTGCCCCCGAAGGCAAAGGAATTGCTCATCAGGTAGCGAGGTGCAATGGACGCCAGGCGATTGGCCGGGGTCACCCAATTCAGGGCCGGCAGTTCGGGGTCGGGTTGGCCGTCCCAGACGTGTGGCGGCAGCGCATGGTTTGGATTGTCAGCGCTCAGGCTCAACCAGCAGAACGCCGCTTCCAGTGCGCCGGCTGCACCGAGGGTGTGGCCGGTCATCGGTTTGGTCGACGAACAGGGTACACCGGCCGGGAACAATGCCGACACCGCCAGGCTTTCCATGGCGTCGTTGTGTTGAGTGGCGGTGCCGTGCAGGTTCAGGTAACCGATCTGTTCAGGTTGCAGGTTCGCCCGACTCAAGGCTTTGCGCATCGCCTGCAGGGCGCCGCGGCCGGTCGGTTCCGGTGCGGAAATGTGGTGCGCATCAGAGCTGGCGCCACTGCCCAACAGGGCAATCGACTGTTTGTCGCCAGCAATTTTAGTCATCAGGAACAGCGCCGCGGCTTCGCCGATGTTGATGCCATGGCGGTTCACCGAAAACGGGTTGCAGCGTTGTTCGGACACCGCTTCCAGCGCCGAGAACCCATTGAGGGTCAGTTTGCACAAAGTGTCGACGCCGCCGCACAGCACCGCGTCGCACAGGCCCAGGTCCAGCAGGCGCTGGGCACTCATCAACGCTCGGGCGCTGGAGGTGCAGGCGGTGGAAATCACATAGGCCGGACCGCTCAGTTGCAGCCAGTCGGCGAGAAAATTCGCCGGCGCGCCGAGTTCCTGTTGCTGATAGTCGTATTCGACGGGGAACTGATGTTCGCGGATGTAATGAGCCAGCCCGCGACTGGCTTCATCGATGCCGGAGGTGCTGGTGCCGAGGATCACGCCGATGCGGTCGCGGCCGTAAGTCTGGATCGCTTGATCGATGTCGTCGCGAATTTGCAGCGCCGCTTCCAGCAGCAATTGGTTGTTACGGCTGCTTTGATTCGCCAGTTCTGCCGGAATCGGCGCCAGTTCGCCGCGCACCGCGGCCACCGGCAATGAGCGCTCCGGCACCCAGCCGGCCTCGCTGCGCATGCCGGAGCAATCGCCGGCGAACAGGTTGCGTGCAACTTCCTGCCTGCTGCGGCCCAGGGCGCAGATCACCCCGAGGGCGTTCAGGTAGGCGGTCATGGTGTCTCACCGGACAGGGGCGTGACTTGGTACGTCGGACCTTTGGGCAGGTTCAATTCAAAGCTCATCGGTTGTGAATAACGGACTTCCCAGTGCTCCGGCAGGGATCGTTGTGCGCCATGTTGCCAGGCAGCGGGGTAGTTGCCGTGCAACTCATCCTTGGGTGTCAGCGCAAACAGCAATGCTGCAAACAACTCTCGGGCTTCCGGGTTGGGCGGCAACAGGCCGTCCGCTTGCCATTGACCGTCGATCAATTTTTGACGTGCCTGTGGAATGCCCAGCAAGTCCATCATCGACCAGCGAATGCCCGGGCCTTCACGGGCAATCACCAGTACCCAGTCCTGACGCTGGCCGTCCGCCAGACGCTGGATGTGCAATTGCTGCGGCAACGGCAGGCTCGGGGTTTGCGCGGGCAGCGGTGCCTTGCTGGCGCAGGCGGATAGCAGCAGGACCGCGCCGATAAGCAGAAATCGCATTAACACCGCCGCCCCTGTGGGAGCGGGCTTGCTCGCGAAGGCGGCGTTACATTCAACATTTATGTTGGCTGACCCACCGCTTTCGCGAGCAAGCCCGCTCCCACAAGGTATGTACTTCGAGCGACTGACAGTGAACATCACACAGCACCTTCAAGCGGTTTGCGCGCCACCACATTGACCAGGGTTTCTTCCCGTTGGCCAATCGGTTTTGGCTGGCGCAGGCCAAAGCGTTCAAGCAGGCCGAAATCCTTGGCGCGACTCCACCACAAATAGGGATAAGACACGTTTTGCGGCCCGAATTCGAAACCCTGGCGACGAATCAGGTCGAGGTACCCGGCGGCGCTCTTTTGCACGTGCATCGGATGGCGGAACAACCAGCGAATCACCCATGTATCAATGTAAGCCTCGGTGGACTCGGCGAACAGCAGATAACCACCGGGCTTGAGCACGCGGTAGAACTCGGCCAGGGCCTTTTCCTGTTCCACCAGATGGTGGAAGGTCTGGTGGCAGAACAGCAGGTCGACGCTGGCATCCGGTATGGCAAGCGTGGCGCAGTCGCTGCCGATCAACTCCACGTCCATGCCCTGACGAGCGGCTTCTTCACCGCTCAGGTCGAGGCTGTGCGGGTCGGCGTCCACACCGATCAGGCGCTGTGGCGCAAAAGCCTGGCGCAGGTACTGGAACGACTTGCCCTGACCGCATCCGGCATCCAGCAACACCGGGTTGCCTGGCAACGGTTCGCTGAACAGGCTGCGCAGGTCATTGATCGCGACGCGCAGTACATGGTGCTGCCAAGTGTGGCTGCTCAGGAACCAGAAACCGAACCGGGTCTCTTCGACGTAGTTTTCGCTCAAGTAGCTCAAGAGGCATCACTCGCGCAAATTTCCGAAAGCATGCGCAACCGACGCTTGGCTTCGCTGACGAACGGATTACGCTCGTCCCACGCATAACCGGCCAGGATCGAGCTGATCATGCGGCGAATGTCCTCCGAGCCGCCCTCGTGATAAATCACGTCCTGGAACGTCCCGGCGTACCAGCCTTCGACATAGCAACGGAAGGTGTCGACGCCGCGTTTGAGCGGGTCGGCGAACTCGGTCTGCCAGTCGACGCTTTCCCCTTGCAACTGACGGTGCAGAACCCCGGCGGCCATGCTCGCCGAGCGCATGGCGATGGTCACGCCGGAGGAGAACACCGGGTCGAGGAACTCCGCCGCGTTGCCCAGCAGTGCAAAACCAGGACCGTGCAGGGTTTTGACGTTGGCCGAATACCCGCCGATGGTGCGCGCCGGCGTATCCCACACCGCGTTGCTCAGCACGCCGGCCAGGCCCGGGGTTTCAGCGATGAACCCGCGCAGGCATTCGTCCAGGTTGTCCATGCGGCCTTCATAGTGCTCGGCTGCCGCGACAACACCCACCGAGCAACGGCCGTTGCTGAACGGAATGGTCCAGAACCAGATATCGCGCTGGGTCGGGTGGGTGGTGATGAGGATCTTTTCCCGTTCGAATGTCGGGTTGTCGATATGGTCTTCGATGTGAGTGAACACGGCTTGGCGCACTGGAAAATTCGACGGTGCTTCAAGGTCGAGCAAGCGCGGCAGAACTCGACCGTAACCGCTGGCGTCGAGCATGAAGTCGGCTTCGATAGCGTATTCGCTGCCGTCTTCACGACGTACGCCGAGCTGCGGTTTCGCCCGTTCGACATCGACGCTGACGATGGCTTCGCCATAGCGGATTTCGACGCCCTGCAGCGCGGCCTGATCGGCCAGCAGTTTGTCGAAGTCGGCGCGCTGGACCTGGAAGGTAGTCGGCTTGCCCTGGCTGAACGTTTCGCCAAAATCGAAAGCGCTATAGCGTTCTCCCCAGGCAAACGCTGCACCGTTTTTCAACTGGAAACCGGCGGCGTTGACGGCATCGAGCATGCCCGCTTCCTCGACGAAATCCAGGCAGTGCGACAGCAGGCTTTCGCCGATGGAGAACCTTGGGAAATGCTGGCGCTCGATCACCAGAACGTCATGCCCTTTGCGCTTGAGCAGCGCGGCGGCAATGGCGCCCGATGGGCCGGCGCCGATGATCACTACCTGACGACGTTCCATTTCAACGGTTGGCATGGGGGCTCCTTGCCGAGACGGCAGCTTTCAAGGGGATTCGATGCATGCCGACCAATGCCGGCAGCAGTGTTGCGATCAGGCCCATCAACATCAGCGCAAAGTACAGCGGCGGGCTGATGAGCTGTTGTTGCAGCAGCAGGTTGAGAAAGACGATCTCGCTCAAGCCGCGAATGTTCAGCAGCACACTTTCGCGCCAGCGACTGGCACCGGCAAACGAGGCGCCGGCCCAGCCGAGTCCCAGCCAGTTGCCCAGCAGTTTGCTGGCAATCGGCAACAGCAACAGCGCGGCCAGTTGCGCCCAGCTCAGGCTGTCCATGGCGCTGTGGACATTGATCTGCACGATGCCGAACGTGAGGATCAGCGGGATCGCGATCCAGGTCTGCAAGCGATTCATCCAGATCGCCTGCACCGGCAACACCAGCGGCACCTTCAGCGCGGCCATGCACAGCAAATAGCCGATGCCGACAATCAGCGCATTGAGTCTGTAGTGCTCGGCCACCACCAGCAGCGCAAAGAAACACCCGCTGTAGAGCCGTGGCTGGCGCAGGCCGGTCACCCACAGCAGCAAGGGCACGCAGGCGCAGGCCAAGGGCAGCAGCAGACTGCTCAGGTGCAGGCTCCCCTGAGCGATGGCGAACAGCGTCCAGCACGTGAGGTCGATCAGGATCGCCGTCTGCACCAGTCGCCGGGTGGCAGTGGTCGGGTAACCGATATGCCGCAAGTACAGGTACAACACCGGGATCGCGGTGATGGCGAACAATAGACCCACTGCCAACGAGCTGATCCATGGCTGCGGGGGCAGCCACCAGATCGCCGTGGCGAGGCCGCAGGCAAACGGCACGCAGAAACTCGGCAGGGCGATTTTCAGGCTCTGGCGATCGAGTCGCAGATCGATCACGTCGCTGAGGATATAGCCCAGCAACAGCGCGAAACTCAGGCTGTAGAGGTTTTTCAGCCAGATCGGTGCGACCAGCGTCGCGCCGCTCAATTGCCAGTGGGGTTCGATCCAGAAATACATCAGTAACGGCAAGCCGACGGTGGCCAGCAACAACTGGCTGACGATCGGGATCAGGCCGAAATGACGACCGACCCGCGTGGCCATGGCGAACAGCGCCAAGGCCATCGCCCAGAACAGCACGACCATCACGCTGCCGACTCCGCGACGCTGGTCGCATGCACTTGTCGCCCTGCCCACGGCGCGAGCAGAAAGCTGAACGCCAGGCCCAGGCTCACCGACAGTCCGAAGTTACTCACTGCCGGCGTGCTGGACACCGCCAGTAAACCGAACGACAGCCAGGTGGTCAGCGCCGCCAGCAAGGTGCCCAGCAGGCTCACGGCGGCGCCGCCGACCTGTTCGCGCATGAGGATCGCGTAATCGACGCTGATCGCCGTCACCAGCAGCAGGCCGAACAGGCTGAACAACGTCAGCGGCTGTCCGAGCCAGCCAAGACTGGCAAGGCTGCACAGCGCCGCCAGCAGCGGCAGCGAAACGATGCGCAACGCGCCGCCGAGGCCGAACGGCAGAATCAGCACCAGCACGATCAGCACGCAAGAGGCGAGTTTCAGTTCAGCGGCGCTGATCTGCGTCTGGGCAAACACGTTGTTCAATTCGCCCAGGCGATCCACCAGTTCCACGCCTGGCAAATCCCGCGCCTGGACCCGCAGCAGTGCAGGGTTGTTCAGCCCTTGCAGGCTGACCATCGCCGCCACGCCATCCTCGGTCGGGCCCAGCCACAGTGTGCGCCAGGGTTCGGCCAACGGTCCGGCCAGCGCGCTGTCGATGTCTTCAACCGGCAATGCCTGCAACGTCGCCAGCTCGGTTTTCAGCGCTTCAAGTGGTACGCCGACATCGAGCAGCGGTTGCCAGAACTGCGGCAACTTGTTCAGCGCTTCGCGCACTTTGTGTTGTTCGTGGGGCTGGCTGACCAGTTGATTGAGCGACAGATAGCCCTGGAGTTTGTCCAGATTGACCAACTGATCCAGGCGCTCGCTCAATGCGGTTTGGCGTTCGAGCAATGCTTGCTGATTGGCGGCCCGCACCAGGAAGAACTGGCTGGTGGGTTGGTAACCGGTGATACGCGCAATGGTCTGGGCTTCGTCCGTCAATTGCTGCGGCGCGCCGACCCATTGGCGAATGTCGTTTTTGCTGTCGAGCTGCAACAGTCCACCGACGCAGAAGGCAATCAGCAAGGCCAGCAGCACTGGCGTTCGCGCAATTCTGAGCAGCGCTTCACGACGATCCAGCAAATACTCGGACACCCGCAGCGGCCATTGCGCCGGGCGTAAATCCGCCCCTTTGAGCAGCGCGGGCAGCAGGCACACGGCCGACAGGTAGGCGCCGAGCAGGCCGGCGGCGGAGAACACGGCGATCTGGGTCAGGGCCGGGAACGGCGTCCAGGCCAGCGCCAGGTAACCGATGCAACTGGTGATCAGGCTCAGCGTCAGGCCCGGCAACGTCAGGCGCAACGCCGGCCAGCTGTGCCAGGGTTTCAGGCTCCAGCTCTTGGACAAATAGTGCAGGGGGTAATCGACCGCGACGCCGATCAGGCTGGAGCCGAGCACCAGCGTCATCACGTGCATATGGCCGAACAGCGCCACACACGCCACCGCGCCGAACAGCATGCCCACCAGCACCGGGACGAACGCCAGCAGCACCCGCCAGCGGCGGAAGGCCAGTAACAACAGCAACAGAATGCCGACGGTGGCGCCGCCACCGACCCAGGTCATTTCCCGGGTGGCTTGTTGCTGACCGGCCGCTGCATAGAGCAAACCACTGGCGGCCAGCAGTTGCACGTCACTCTGAGCTGCTTCTTCGCGGCTGTGCTTGAGCAGATCAGCCACTTGCAGCGGCAGGTTCATGTCAAAGGCATTGCCGGTGGTGCGTGCCCGCAACAACACCCAGCTCTTGCCGTCGGCATCGGCAACCAGCGCACCGCTGCCGATGTCCAGTTGCACCGAACCGTGTTGCGGCTGGCTGTTCTGGATGCGCCCGGTCAGGCCCAGCCAGTCATCCTGGCTCGGCACCAGGCTGAAACCGGTGAACGGGTCGAACAGTGCCTGCACCCGTTGCTGGATAAAGGCGTCGGGATGCTCGATCAGTTGCTGTCGATCCGTTGCCGACAGCATCGCCAACCGGCCTTGCAGCAATTGCGTACGCAGCGCCGGCAAGTCGGCTTGCAGAGTCCATTGGACCTTTTCGAACAAACCGCTGGCCTGCCACTGCTCGCCCAGTTTCTGCGCCATGGCGACGGCTTGTTGACGATCCTTGTGACCGACCAACACCAGCATTTCGCGGTTCAGCGGTTCTTGCATGCGTTGTTCGGCGCGCAGTTCCAGCGCGTCCGGTGCCGTGCCCGGCACCAGTTCCATCAGGTTGGCCGACAGCGGTGCGCCGTCACGCCATTGCCAACCGGCGAGCGCGAGCACTGCCAGCAGCAGGATCAGAAACAGGCGTGGAAGCGTGCGTTCACTCGGCAAAGTCATGTTGCTCCGCATCGCTCAACGGTTGGCCGCTGGTGCTGTCCTGCATGCGCAACAGGGTGCTGTCGCCCTGGGTTTCCAGCAGTTCGATGCTGTGCACCAATTCGCCGCCGGTGATATTGATCTGATTGAACACCTGCTTGAGCAGCAGCGAACGCGGGGTCAGTGTCAGTTTCCAGTTCTGCGCCTCGCCGCTCAGCGACAGTTCGAAGTCCCGTTGCAGCCCGCTGCTGTCACCTTGCAGCACGGCGAGGAACAAGCGGTTCTGTTCGGCGCCGGCACTCTTGCCGGGCAGCGTCTGCCAGCCATTGGCATCACGCCGGGCAATGCCTTTGGCGGTGATGCGGTAATCCTGTTGCAGCGGCGTTTTCAGCAGCCAGAGCAGGCCGTGGTTTTTCGCAAGAACGAAGGCGCCCTTGCTGGTCAACGGCTGGGGCAGGGCGCGCAGGTGTTTTTCCTGGATGAAATTGCCGTGAATCACATCGGGTTTGGCCAGTTGATCGCTGAGCTGTTGCAGATCGAAGGCGTTGGCGAGGCCCGGAATACTTAGCAGCACACACAACACTGCAGGAGCGAGCTTGCTCGCGAAAAGCCTGAGAGCGCCGCGGGGTGTCAGGTGCCCAGCGTTATCGTTAACGACCATCGCTGCGGTGCGGCGATCCGACAAGCCCGCTCCCACAGGGGAGCGGCGGAGGCAGAAAATCATGGCAGGGCTCTCTCGACGGCGTCGGTGAAAATCTTGGGTGAGGCCAGCTGCATTTCGCGGCTGCTCATGTCGACGGCCACCTGCACGGAACTGGCGCGGGTCAAGCGTTCACCGGTTTCCAGGTCGCTGATCAGGTAGTTGATCTTCAACCGGTGCTCCCACTCCACCAGGTTCGCCCGCACGTTCAATTTCTGGCCGAACACCGCACCGCGCACGTAGCGCAATTGCAGGTCGATCACCGGCCAAGCGTAACCCGACGCAACCATGGCGTCGTAGTTGTGGCCGATCCTGTCCAGCAGCGCACAACGAGCGATTTCCAGGTATTTGACGTAATGGCCGTGCCAGACGACGTTCATGGTGTCGACGTCAAAGAACGGCACGAGGATTTCCGTATCGGTGTGAAGCACTCCCTTGCTACGCATGCAGCCTCCAGTGTTGCTCGGCAATCCGTTTCAGGCACAGGCGCAATTCGCCTTCCAGTGCGCGGTCTTCGATGACCGGCGGGAAGTCCTTGGCCAGCTCTGCGTGCATGGCGGCGAGGGCAGGTGGCAACGGACGGGCATCTTCAGCTTTGCTGCGCAGCCACACACCTTGATTGGCGGCCAGCAGGGTAGCGGCGGCGACCTGCTCGGTCAGCTCCAGCACGCGGATCGCATCGCGGGCGGCGATGGTGCCCATGCTCACTTTGTCCTGGTTGTGGCATTCGGTGGAGCGCGAGAATACGCTGGCCGGCATGGTGTTTTTCAGGGCTTCGGCGGTCCAGGCGCTGGTGCCGATCTGCACGGCTTTGAAACCGTGGTTGAGCATCGCGCGATCCGCCGTGGCGCCGGACAGATTGCTCGGCAAACCATGGTTGTAGCGCTCGTCCACCAGCAATGCGAGTTGACGGTCGAGCAAGTCGGCCACGTTGGCCACCAGGTTTTTCAGGCTGTCCATGGCGAACGCGATGTGGCCGCCGTAGAAATGCCCGCCGTGCAGTACACGCTCGGCTTCGGCGTCGATGATCGGGTTGTCGTTGGCGCTGTTGAGCTCGATCTCGATGAACGAGCGCAGCCAGTTCAGGCTGTCGGCCAGGACGCCGAGCACGTGGGGCGCGCAGCGCAGGGAATAACGGTCTTGCAGGCGATGCAGCGGCGCGGTCGGTGCGTCGATCGCCAGGTCCTTGCGCAGCCACGCGGCGACTTGCATCTGCCCCGGATGCGGCTTGGCGGCGAACAGGCGTTCGTCGAAGTGCTCCGGATTGCCTTGCAGCGCGACCACGTTCAGCGCAGTGATGCGGGTGGCCAGTTGCAGCAGGTAATCGGCGCGGGCGTAGGCCAGGCAGGCGAGACCGGTCATCACGGCGGTGCCGTTCATCAGTGCCAGTGCTTCTTTAGGACGCAGTACCAGCGGCTCCCAACCGAGTTCGCGGTGCACGTCCGCGGCCTGGCGGCGTTCGTCGCGGAACATCACTTCGCGTTCGCCGGACAAGGTCGCGGCCACATACGAAAGCGGGGTCAGATCACCACTGGCGCCCACCGAACCCTCTTCCGGGATCAGCGGCAGGATGTCGTGTTCGAGGAATGCTTGCAGGCGTTCCAGCAGTTCCACGCGCACCCCGGACACCCCGTGGCACAGCGACTGCAAACGCGCCGCGAGCACCGCGCGGGTGGCCTGGGCGTCGAGCAGTTTGCCCAGCCCGCAACCGTGAAACGTGTACAGATGACGGGGCAGCGCCTCGACGTGATGCAACGGCACAGCGACCACGCAGGAATCGCCGTAACCGGTGGTCACGCCATAGATCACGCCTTCCTTGTCCAGCAGGGAGTCGAGGAATCGCGCGCCTTTGGCGATGCGTTCGCGGTACGCAGGATCATCCTGCAACTGCGTCGGCACCTGACGGTTGGCCAGGGCCAGCACGTCTTCGATGCGCAAAGGGAGTTCGCCGAAGGTTACCGGCTCAAGCGTTGGCGTCGTCATCGGTCTTCCAGAAAGGGTAAAAGTTGAACCATTGTTGAGGCGCTTCAAGGCAATAGTGACCCAGGCGTTCGGCGTAGCGGGTGGCCCACTGATGAATGACCTGTTCGCGGTCGCTGCGTTTCCAGGTGATCGCATCGGCGAACGGTTCGAGGGTCAGTCGATAATCGCCGTCGGGTTTCTTCAGGCACAGCAGCAGGTTGACCGGGCATTTCAACAGCCCCGCCAGCAGCCACGGCCCTTGCGGAAACTTTGCCGGATGGCCAAGGAAATCCACAGTCACGCTGCGCCCGCCATGCAACGGTACGCGATCACCGGCAATCGCCAGCCACTCGCCGCGCTCCAGGCGCTCGTGCAGTTGCAGCATGATCACCGGGTCCAGTTCGCTGACCTGAATCAGCCGCAGATTGGTCGCCCCGGCTTCGCCGAGCAAACGGTTGAACTGCTCGGCGTGCTTGGTGTGCACCAGCACGTTCATCGTGACCTTTTCGCCGATCTCCGCCAGCGCACGGCACACCTCGAGATTGCCCAGATGCGCGCCCACCAGCAGCTGCCCGCGGCTGCCGCGCAACTGATTGCGCAGCAAGGCCGGGTCGATGATTTCGATCTGCTCGATGCTCAGCTTGCCGTTCCACACATCGAGTTTATCGAGCATCGAATCGGCGAAGGCCATGAACTGGCCGAACACGCGCCAGTGAGTCGGGCGCAGTTCGTTGCGGCCGCTCCAGTCGGCGAGGCGTTGCTGGTACTGCCAGGCGCTGTGGCGGGCACTGCGACCGAACAGGAAAAAGTACAGGACAATGCCGTACAACAGCGGGCTCAACAGTCGGCGGCCGAGTACCTTGGCGCCGAACGCGGTGAGCTTCATCAGCCAGAAACTGCCGCGCTCCTGGCGGTCGGCCCAGTGTTCTTTGTCTGCGTTGATGCTCATGCCCGCCACCTTCGCCAGAGGATCACCGGCGCTCGCAGCAACATGCCGAAGAACAGCCGGGTGTGCATGCTCGAAATCAGCACATTGTCGTGGAACATACGGAAGTGTGAGACGCCGTCCAGCGGGTAGTGCACCTTGGTCGGCAGCCACTGCATCGGCTGATTGCGCCAGGCCAGGCGCACCAGAATGTCCGAGTCGAAGTCCATGCGCTTGCCGATCTTCGCCGAGTCGATCAGCGCCAGGGTCGGTGGCAATGGATAAACGCGAAAGCCGCACATGGAGTCGCGAATCTGCAGCGACAGGGTGTTGATCCAGACCATCACGTGCGTCAGGTAACGGGCATACAGGCGACCTTTCGGTACGCTGGCGTCGTATTGCGGATAGCCGCAGATCACCGCGCGCGGATGGGCGCGTGATTGTTCGATGAAGGTCGCGATATCTTGCAGGTCATGCTGACCGTCGGCGTCTACCTGCAGGGCATGGCTGAAGCCCAGGCGCGAGGCTTCGCGCAGGCCGGTCATGACCGCGCCGCCCTTGCCCAGGTTCGCGGCGAGGCGGATCAGGTAAACCATCTCGCGCCGGGCCAGTTGATCGAGTACCGCCGCGCAGGATTGATCACTGGCGTCATCCACCAGAATGCAGGGCAAGTTGCTTGCGATCACTGCGTCGACCACGGTAGTGATCGCGGTTTCGTGGTTGTAGACCGGGATGATTGCGCAGGGGTTATACATCTTGGGTATCGCCTGTAAGACCGAGACGCCTGCATCGCGTGCAAGCCCGTTCCCACACCGTATTTGTGTACGACGCCGCCCACCTGTGGGAGCGGGCTTGCTCGCGATTGAGTGCGCAGCACTCACCAAACTTATGCATCACCCGAAGCCTCCAGCAAAATCCGCCCGCTGGAACAGGTGGCGGTCTCGTTGCGGTACGCGAAGTACAATTTGCTGCGCACCGGATCGAAGCGCAGGTGCAACTGGACTTCATCGCCCGGGCGCACCAGTTGCTGGAACTTCAGCACTTCCATGCCGGCGAATTTTTCCGGCAGGCTCATCAATTGCTGGCCAAGGTGCAACGCCCACTCCACCTGCACCACGCCGGGCAGAACCGGCGCCTGGGGGAAGTGGCCGCTGAAGTAAGCGAGGTCCGGTGGTATCGCCAGTTGCAGGCTCCACTCGCCATCGGTTTCGACCTGCTCCAGCACTTGCGGTGCTTTCGGGCGCGGCGCCAGCAGTAAGGCTTCCACGTCGGCCTGAGGCAGTTTGCCTTGAGTGTTGAACGGCAGTTGCCGCAGCAAACGCCAGCGTCGTGGCAGGGCGAGGGCTTCGCAATGCTGGCTGAGGTGCTGGCGCAGTTCCTGAGTGAGGGTGCGTCGCCCCTGATTGCGCAAGGCATGCAAACCCGATTCGCTCAGCACCAGCAACGCACCCAGCGAAGCGCGATTCTCCTGAACCACGCCGAGGCGGGCTTGCTCGACCCACTCGTGGGCCATCAGCGCCTGCTCCAGCATCGGCAGCGAGATTCGTTTTTCTTCCAGTTTGACGATCCGGTCCAGCCGCCCGAGCAGTTCGAAGCGGCCGTCGGCGGCGATTCGCGCCGCATCTGCAGTGTGTTCAATATGACCGGGCGGCAGATACGGCGACGCAATGAGCAGCGCGCCGTCGCTGTCCTGGCTCAATTCGATGCCGGCAAAGGCTTGCCAGAGATCGTTGCCCTGACGCCAGGCAATGCCACCGGTTTCCGAGCTGCCAAGGATTTCCGTCGGCCACTGTTGCAGCCGTTGCTGCAGGCTTAACGCCGCCTCGGCCGGCAACGCTCCCCCGGAGGAAAACACCCGGCGAACCGCGCTCAGCACCGGCCAGTCAAGGTTGTCGCCCATGCGCTTGAGCAGCGCGGGGCTGGCGACCCATGCAAAGGCCGGGTGTTCGCGGCTGGCGCGTTGCAAATCTTCCGGAAAGGCCAGTTGCTTGCGCACGAACGAGCGTCCGGCACACAGCGGCCACAACACCCGGAACAGCAGGCCGTAGATGTGCTGGGTGGCAACGCTACCGATGAGGCACGCCTCGCCCAGATCGGCACCCCAGAGTTGCTCCAGCGCTTCGACTTCATTGGCCAGTTGGCGCAGGGTCTTGTCGATGCGCTTGGGCTCGCCGCTGGAGCCGGAGGTGCACAGGCTCAGTGAGCAGCGATCCAGGTCCAGGGCCGCGGCGGTCAGTGGCGCATGGCGATAGTCGCTCAGGTGCGCGTCGTCGGCCTGATCCGTCAGCCACAGATCGACTTCGCCGGACCAGCGCTGGCGCGTTTGCGGTTGCAGGTCGGCAGGCAGCAGCACGCTGACCCCGGCGCGCCAGGCGCCCAGCAGGGCAATCGCCAGCTCGGCGGCGTCCTCAAGGTGCACGGCGATGCGCCGCACACCCTGGGCTTGCAGGCCGGCGGCCAGGCTCAGGGCCTGTTCGCACAAGTGTGCGTGATTCAGCACCGGATCGGCCGTCACGGCGCGTTCCGGTTGAGCCTTGAGCAACAGGTGCTCAAGTTTTATCCAATTCATGGGTGGCCTCGTACCCGTTGTCGTATAAGCCATTCAATGGCAAACATCAGGCCGATCAATCCATAGGAAATCAGGCCGGTGTACAACATCCACCAACTCAGCGGCGCCCAGAGAGTCAGGGCGGCGGCGCACAAACCGTTGCAAAGAAAAAACACACACCAGGCAATGGTGACCTGGCGGGTATAGCGAATCGCCTTGGCCGGCAAGCGTGGTTCCCGCAGCCGGGCCAGGCGTTCGATCATCGGCGGGCCGTATTTCAGGCTCAACCCGAACAGCACCAGCATGAAGCCGCTGATCAGCACGGGGTACCAGCGCAGCATGGCGGGGCTGTCGAACAGGGCCAGCAACAGGCAAAACACGATGGCGACGATTGCCATCCACAGGCTTCCCGGCCGGCGCACGCCCGTCAGCGCCCGGGCCAGCCACAGGCTGCCCAGCAGCAGACCGAACTGCCACGGGGCAAAATGCTCCATGCCGAAATACACCGCGAAGGGGTACAGCAGGCCTGCCAGCAGCAGGCCAAGGCCGATCAGTCGGCTCATGCGGCGGGTTGAACCAGGCGGTAGACTGCCTCGACCACGTCGCTGACGGTACGCACTGTCTTGAATTCTTCAGCGGCGATTTTCTTGCCGGTCTGGCGCTTGATGTGGTCGATCAGATCAACCGCGTCAATGCTGTCGATTTCCAGGTCCTGATACAGGTTGGAGTCGAGGCTCACGCGCTCGGGGTCCAGCTCGAAGAGTTCGACCAAGGCATCGCGCAGGGTGTTGAAAATGTCATCACGAGTTTGCATGGTCCGGTCTCAAGCTGCCTGTTTTGCGGTGACGAACGCCGCAAGGCTCGCCACGTTGCTGAAGTGATTGCGGGTGTCCTTGGCATCGGCGTCGATTTTGATGCCGTATTTTTTCTGGATCGCCAGACCGAGCTCCAGGGCGTCGACGGAGTCCAGGCCCAGGCCTTCGCCGAACAGCGTCTGGTCGTCGCCGATGTCTTGCGCACTGATGTCTTCGAGGCCGAGGGCTTCGATGATCAGTTCTTTGATTTCACGGTGTAGTTCGCTCATCTTCGGCGAGCTCCTTAATAAAGTAGTGGTGCAAGTATTCATTGAGCTTGCGCGAGGCTTGAGGAGCGGGACCCTGTGCAGCGAAGGCCTGTGGGTCTATATCGGCCCCGACCCGGAAACTGAAGTGCACGCGACGTTTTGGGATCCGATACCAGGGCTCGGCCTTGGTCAATGTGGTCGGGCTGACCTTGATGATCACCGGGGTGAGGATTTTCGCACCGCGCAGTGCGATCGACGCCGCACCCCGATGAAAGGAGGGCGTTTCACCGGGCTGGGTGCGGGTGCCCTCCGGAAAAATGATCAGGGTCTGGCCGCTTTTCAGTGCGTCGGCCGCGGCATCGAGCATGTCCATGCTGCCGTCGTTGCTGATGTATTCGGTGCGGCGTAGCGGGCCGCGGGTAAAGGGGTTTTCCCAGAGGCTGCTTTTGACCACGCAGTTGGAATGGCGCACCAGGCCGATCAGGAACACCACATCGATCAGCGACGGGTGATTGGCGATGATCATCTGCCCGGGTCGGCCGAGCTTTTCCGCGCCATCAATGTCGTAGGTCAGCACGCCGGTGCGGGCCATGAATCGGACGAAAAACCAGAAACAGCGGCTGACGGTTTGCCGTGCCCGCAGGCGATGCGTCTGCGCATTGCCGGGGAGGCAGCTGAGCACCGGGAAAACCACCAGGCGCAGGCACAGCCCGCCCAGTCCGAAGAGGGTGAAGCTTGCGGCGGTGGCCAGCAAACGCCAGTAATAGGCGTCGCGGTTTTTTTCGCTTACAGGTTGCGTTGCCAGGTCCATACACGATTTTTCCAGGCATGTTGGCAGGTGGTCTGCTGGCCGAGCAGGGTACGCAAGAGATTCAAGGCATGGGGCCAGTGAGCTTTGGACAACTCATCCGAAGTGCTGTTCAGGGACAGCTGCCAGTTGTTGCCGGGCGTGAGCAACAAACCCACCGCGTACGGGAAGGGCACGTCGTCGATCCAGGCCGAATAGGCTTCGGGCGGCTGCTCTTCGGTGACCACCAGCAGAACTGCCGGCGCCCCTTCGGCAAGCAGTGCCGCCGCCTCTAGCATGCCGTGTTCAAGGCCATCGCCGGCCGCAGCCAGGGCGGTCATTTCGCTGGTTTCGCCGCGCATGATCGACCACAGGCCGATGACTGCGTTATGCACAGACAGGCTGAACTGGGTCGGCGACAGTGGCTGATCGGCGGCCAGGTCGCTGAGGATATCGAAGGTGCGTGGGGTTTCGCCGTGGCGGGAAATAAAGACCAACGGTAGGTCAGGGCGACCATCGGCCAACGGCCAGCCAACACTGAACGCCATCCGCGCCAGACGGCTGAGTCGCCGCCGCTGCATGGCCGGCAGGAACGAGACGTCGGGGGCGGCATCGCAGCTTGGCAGCGCGACCGGTTGTCGGCTCCAGGCCTGCCAATCGTCCACGCTTTCGAGCCCAGGGGCCCACGCGCGCCATTGGGCGATGTTGAAGTTGATCACAGGCATTCATCCCGCCCCTGCGGGCTTTCTTGACGCGGCGAGTCGAAAAAAACAGCGGTTCACCTGATGTGATGCTGAGCGCCGAGTGGCGCGCATTATCCCGGTGCGGCGAGCGCGTAGCAAATGCTGGTTACATTTTGCCCAACGAAATGTACCGATTGGTTCGTGGGTGGGTGTCATTTGGCCATTATCCATGTCGAATCGCGACTGTCTGTCGGCTCCGGGAGCATCTTTATGGGCGAGATGACGGCTTTTTCAGTGAGCGTTCGCACCTGACTGCGTAGTCCCTGTGCCGGCGAGGTAGCTAAGCGACGCCGTGGACTACTACACTCGGTCATTCTTTGATACACGGAGGTTTTGACATGCGGCGCGTGGTATTCAATCAGAAAGGCGGCGTAGGCAAATCCAGCATTGCCTGCAATCTGGCGGCCGTCAGTGCCAGCGAGGGCTATCGCACCCTGTTGGTGGATCTCGACGCTCAGGCCAATTCGACCCAGTACCTCACCGGGCTCACCGGTAACGACATTCCGATGGGTATTGCCGACTTCTTCAAGCAGACGCTGTCTTCGGGCCCGTTCTCTAAGAAAAACCAGGTCGACATCTACGAAACCCCATTCGACAACCTCCACGTCATCACCGCCACTGCCGAGCTGGCCGACTTGCAGCCCAAGCTCGAGGCGAAACACAAGATCAACAAGCTGCGCAAACTGCTCGAGGAGCTGGACGGCGACTACGACCGAATCTACCTCGATACCCCGCCAGCGCTGAACTTCTATGCGGTTTCAGCCTTGATTGCCGCTGATCGGGTGCTGATTCCCTTCGACTGCGACAGCTTTTCGCGTCAGGCGCTGTACGGCCTGCTGGCGGAAATCGAAGAATTGAAGGACGACCACAACGAAGGGCTGGAAGTCGAGGGTATCGTCGTCAACCAGTTCCAGGCCCGTGCGAGCCTGCCCCAGCAAATCCTCGATGAACTGATTGCCGAAGGTTTGCCGGTGTTGCCGGTGTATTTGGGGAGTTCGGTGCGCATGCGCGAATCGCACCAGGCCAATACGCCGCTGATCCATCTTGATCCACGGCACAAGTTGACCCAGCAATTCGTCGAGCTGCACAGCCTGCTCGAAAGCGCCTGATTCCCGGAGACAACACCGAGCTCCTGTGGGAGCGGCGGTGCGACGATTCGACGTGCTCGCGTTGAGGTCCTTACATTCAACATTGATGTTGACTGAATGTCCGCCATCGCGAGCAAGCCCGCTCCCACTATGGATCGTGGTGTTTTAAATTCCCTGGCTACGCAACCAGCTCATCAACTGCGGCAACGGGAAGGCCCCGCTTTGGCGCGCCACTTCCCGGCCGTTCTTGAACAGAATCAGACTTGGAATCGAGCGAATTCCCAGCTGCGCCGACAACTGCTGATTAGCCTCGCTGTCCAGTTTCGCCAGCCTGCACTTGCCTGCCAACTGACCGGCCGCCTGCTCAAACACCGGCGCAAACGACTTGCACGGCCCGCACCAGTCCGCCCACACGTCCACCAGCAACGGCAGATCGCCCTTGATCTGACTGGCGTAGTCACCTTGTTTCAATTCGAACGGCTTGCTCAGCAAGACCTCGGCCTTGCAGCGGCCACATTTCGGGTGGTCGCCGAGGCGCTCGGCGGGGATGCGGTTGAGGCCGTTGCAGTGGGGGCAGGGGATGAGGAGTGGGTCGGACATAATCGGGCTCTGAATAAATGGGTAATCCATGACGCTGATCTGGAGTCGAATACAGCTTTTATCAAGCAGGAAAAGATTTTAGTGGGGCGCTGCGATGTCGCAAATGCTCACATATTTCAGGCTTTCAGTTTGGGTACCGTGGCTACGCTGGAGGCAGCCACAACCACCCCTGATGAGGAATTCGCTTTTGTCTTTTACCACGTGCTACTTTTGTTGCACTCATCGAGAAGCCGATATCTTTAAATTGTCGGATAGGAGTGATCCCGTGTCCGTGACATCGAAAATCCGCCGTCAAGGTGGTGCTGCCGTTATTACTCTCCCGCCTACACTACTGAAGCTTTTGCACTTGGAGGTAGGGGCGCAGTTGGAGCTTGACGTGGTCGATGGGGAGTTGATCGCTCGTCCGGTCAGACAACCACTTCGCAAACGCTACAGCCTCGCCGAATTGCTTGAAGGTTCTGAAGAAGTAGCCGAGCTGAACGCGCAGACAGCATTTGCACGAGAGGGCGATCCAGTCGGCCGGGAGCTGGGCTGATGGTTAGGCGGCAAGCCCCGCAGCGGGGTGATGTCTACTGGATTGATCCAAATCCGGTTGCGGGCCGGGAGATGATGAACCGGCATCGCTTCGTGGTGATTACGCCCAGGGAAATAAACTCGCTCGGAGTGAGCATGACCGTGCCGATAACCAGTGGTGGGAGCTTTCGCCGAAACTCCGGTTTGGCAGTCATCGTCTCCGGCCACGAAACGAATGGCGTCGCGGTTTGTAATCAGGTGCGCAGTTTTGATATTGAACAGCGTGTTCGGGACGGCTCAGCCAAATTCATTGAGCGACTCGATGAGATCACGATGGCCGACATCGTTGCCAGAGTCGTTAGTGCCATCGATCCGCTGGAATGATCCACCTCAGGAAGAACAACTGATCTCCAAATGCTTCCCCCACTCCGGCGGTCGCTCGGCGTAGCTCTCCATCCCCGGCTGCTCCTCGAACGGATTGCTCAGCACCGCATGCAGCCGGCGAACCTCTGAATAGTCGCCGCTTTCCGCTGCATCGATGGCTTTCTGCGCCAGGTAGTTGCGCAGGATGTAGAGCGGGTTGACCGCGTGCATCCGCTGGCGGCGCTGTTCCTGATCAACTTCACCTTCGCGAGCAACACGGGCGACATAGCGCTCGGCCCAGGCATCGAAGCCCTTGATGTCGACGAAATCGTCGCGCAATCGGCTAACGGCCAGCTCCGGTGATTCATCACCGAGGCGGCGGAAGAACAGGCTGTAATCGACGCCGCTGTTCTGCATCAGTTGCAGCAGATGCTCCAGCAGTTTCTGGTCATCGTCTTCAGCAGTGGTGAAACCGAGGCGGCGGCGCATCAGGTCCAGGTAATGGGCCTGGAACAGCGGCAGGTACAGACCCAGGGTTTCGCGCAGGGCTTCGACGCTGATGAACGGCGTCAGGGCTTGGGCCAAAGCGCTGAGGTTCCACTGGCCGATGGGCACCTGGTTGCTGAAGGAGTACCGGCCTTGGTCATCTGAGTGATTGCAGATGAAATTGGCGTCGAAGTCATCGAGGAAAGCGAACGGGCCGAAATCGAAGGTGATGCCGAGGATCGACATGTTGTCGGTGTTCATCACGCCGTGGCAGAAACCATAGGCCTGCCATTTGGCGATGAGCTCGGCATTGCGCTCGACGATTTCGCGGAACATCGCCAGGTACGGTTCGGGCTGCTCAAGGCATTCGGGGAAGTGCATGGCCAGCACGTGTTCGCCGAGTTCTTTCTGCTTCTCGGGGCGCTTGGTGTAGTAGAAATATTCGAAATGCCCGAAGCGCACATGGCTCGGCGCCAGGCGCAGGACCATGGCTGCGCGCTCCTGTTTTTCGCGCCACACCGGCGTGTCGGAGCCGATCACGCACAACGCGCGAGTGGTCGGGATGTTCAGCGCATGCAAGGCTTCGGAGGCGAGAAACTCGCGGATCGAGGACCGCAGCACTGCGCGTCCATCGCCCATGCGCGAGAAAGGCGTCTGGCCGGCACCCTTGAGGTGCAGGTCCCAATGCTCGCCGGCCTCGTTGTAGACCTCGCCCAGCAACAGGCCTCGACCATCGCCCAACTGTGGGTTGTAGGAACCGAACTGATGACCGGAATAGACCATTGCTCGAGGCACTGCATCGGCCCAGAGCTTGTGGCCGCTGAACAGTTCGGCAAACTCCGGGGTTTCGGCCACAGCCGGATCAAGGTCGAGCAACGCCATGGCGGCAGGGCTCGCGACCACGAGGCGCGGGTTGTCGATGGGCTCGGGCAGCACGTGGGCGGAAAACGTATCGCCCAAGCGATCGAAGCGGTTATCGAAGGTCAGTTCGTCGAGGGCTTTCACCGGCCATCTCCAGCAGAATGTCCGAGCATTCTGCTAGGGATAGAGTCGTTAGTCGAGTTTGGCGGGCGGCGGCTCTTGCGGTGTTTTGCCATCAACCAGCGGCACGATGGTTTTGGCTTCCGGTTCGATCGGCACCATTTTGTATTCCTGGCCGTGCAGGTTCTTCAGGTAAACCTCCATCTGCCGGAACGAAATGTTGATGTGCTGTTTCTTGAACTCGCGGTTGATGAAGCGGTTGACCTCATCGAGCACCGGGTTGCGGTCGCCAAGGTCGCGCACATGCATGCGCAGCTCGTGGTCGAGGGTGCTTTCGCCGAAGTTCAGGAAGTAGACGTGCGGTTCCGGGTCTTTCAGCACGCGCGGGTTGTCCCGTGCGGCTTTGAGCAACAGTTCTTTCACCAGGTCCAGGTCCGAACCGTAATCGACGCCGAGCTTCAAGGTCACCCGGGTGATGGTGTCGGTCAGGGACCAGTTGATCAGTTGCCCGGTAATGAATGTCTTGTTCGGGACGATGATGTCCTTGCGGTCGAAGTCGGTGATGGTCGTGGCGCGGATGCGGATCTTGCTCACCGTGCCCGACAGGTTGCCGATGGTGATGGTGTCGCCGATCCGCACCGGGCGCTCGAACAGGATCATGATGCCGGAGATGAAGTTCGCAAAGATCTCCTGCATCCCGAAACCAAGTCCCACCGAAAGCGCTGCCACCAGCCACTGCAACTTGTCCCAGCTCACGCCGAGCGTGGACAGGGTCGAGACGAAACCGATGCCGGCGATCACGTAAGACAGCAACGTGGTCGTGGCGTAGGCGCTGCCCTGCGCAAGGTTCAGCTTCGACAGTACGAACACTTCCAGCAGCCCTGGCAAGTTGCGTGCAAGGGCGAAGGTGATGCCGATGATGATCAGCGCGCCGAGCATGTCGCCGATGCTGATCGGCACCATGCTCATGTTGGCGCCGGTGCCGCTGGTGTACTCGTAGAGGGTGATGTTGTCGAGGTAGGAGAACACCGAAATCAGGTCGGACCAGACCCAGTACAGCGCAGCGATGAAGCCGCCGAGCAGCGCCAGACGAATCAGGCGCAACGACTGCTCGTTGACCTTCTCGATGTCCAGGGTCGGTTCTTCGATCACTGTTTCGCCATCGCCGGCCTCTTTCGTCGCCTGACGCTTGGCCAGGGCGCGCTGGTAGGCGAGACGACGTGCCGCAACGCTCAGGCCACGGACGAACGTGGCTTCGATCACCAGCCAGAACATCAGCAGGTAAAGCGTATTGATCAAGCGGTCGCTGAGTTTGAGTGCGGTGTAGTAGTAGCCGAAGCATACCGCTACGAACAACGCGACAGGCAGGACAGTAAACAGTACCCCGACCGCTTTGCGGAACAATGAGGCGTTTTCGTGCGCCGGGCTGCTGATCAGCAATCGGCTGAGCAGCCAGGCCATCAAGGCATAGCAGATCAGTACGACCGGCATGCCCAGCACATCATCGGCCAGCGCCGCCGGTTGCAGCTCGGCAACCGCCACTACCGCGACCAGCGCCATGACCACCAGCCCGAGACGACGGATCCAGCTTTGGAGGAATTCGACCTGAGGCTTTTCCCAGCGGAAGTGCAGTTCGGCCACGCCGCCCGGCGCGAGGATCCGGTAAGCGGTGTAGAACACCAGCCAGGCCTGGGCCATTTGCAACAATGCCGAGCCCATGTTGGCGTTCTGCCCGCGGGCGTCGATCTGCAAGGCCAGGCCGCACAAGGCCAGGCCCAGCGAAACCGGCAATGCCAACAGAATATTGATCAGAATCGCCTGCGGTGTGTGCAGCTGGCTGTCACGCTTGAAATGGCCGATGTCCTGGTGAACCTTGTTCAGTCGGGCATACAGGCTTTTGCGTCGCCACAGCAGGGCGCCGATCAGCAGTACCAACGGCAGAAACAGCAGCGGTCGCTGTGTCAGGCCGTCAGTCAATTCACTCACGCTCGACGCCAGCGGCAGGGTCGTCACCTGGCGCTGCAGGCGTTCCGGCACGCCGCGCATCCATTCAAGATCGAGCGGCTTGTTGCTCGGAATCCAGAACATCTGCTCATCGAGGGTCGCCCGCAGGCTTTGCGCGGTGCTGAGCAGCTGCTTCTGATTGAGTTGCAGCGTGATCGATTCGTTAAGCACCGCGCTGAGTTCGCGGTTCAGCCGCTCCAGCAGGTCGGCGCGGGTGGTGGCCAGTTCCAGCAGGCTTTTGCGCAATTGCGGGGTGACTTGCTCGGGAGGTTGGGTCGAGAGCAGGTTGTCGACGTAGGCCGCCGGGTTGCTGAGCAATTCCCGTTGCTGGCTGACTTCGAACTGATACAGGCGGATGTCGGCAATCTGGTCGGCCAGGTCACGGTCGAGCTTGAGGTGCGGCAGGCCCTGTTTCTGTTTGTACAGAATCTTCGACAGCAGCAGGCTGCCCTTGAGCACGTTGATTTGCTCGTCCAGGGCCGAATCGCTCTGGGTCACGTTGTCCAGCTGCTGCCTGGTTTGCAGGTTCTGCTGGGTGACGACGTTCAAGCGGTCAGTGCTTTTGAGCAGGTAGTCGGAAAGCTTCAGATTGGCGGCGCTTTCGGTGGCCAGCAGGGCGCTGCTGCCGGACTTCTGAGCTTCGATGGACTGCTGCGTTACCGTCTCCTGAGACTGGGCCAGGCGTTTCTGGTTGATCAGGGTTTGCAGCTCCTGGATTTCCCGGTCCAGGCGATCGGTTTTTTCTGTCAGCAAGTCATGCTGGCTATTGCCCAGGTCCTGCAACTGGTTGTTGCCGGCCAGTTCCTGGCGGCGCAGCGGGATCAGCGCGTTCAGTGCCGCCAGCTCGGCGTTGAGCAGATCACGCTGTTCGCTGCTCAAGGTCTTGCCGTTGTCCTTGCCAGTCTTGAGGATGTTATTGATCTGCTGGATGCGCGTCTGGCTGCTGGAAATTTCAGCCTGGGCGCGCTCGGGCCGGGTCTGGGCGGTAATGACCAGGCTGTTCGCTTCGGCGAGGGCTTTTTGCAGGTCGCTTTGCTGGGTCGAGCGCTCGGTGAGCATCTGCTCCAGCTGCTGAATGGACTCTTTGGCATAGCGTTGCGCCACCGGCGGCAGGCTGGTGGCCTTGAGGCGAGTCAGTTCGCGCTGGTTCTCGATGTTCTGTTTGGGCGCGGTGGCGAGCTGCTGCTTGAGAGCGGTCAGCTTCTGCTCGTAATCACGCTTGTTGTCGAGTTGGGTCAGCGTAGCTTGCAGGAGGGTCTGCAGGGCTTTCTGATCGGCTTCCGGCAGTTTGCGCTCGGCGATCTTGTCCAGGCTCGCCTGCACGGCTTCGCTGGACGGCGGTTCGGCCGCTTGCAACGGACCGACAGAAAGACTCAAGCCCAGCAGGGCCATGATGAAAAAGGTGCGCAGGGTTGACATAGAGACCGATCGAAAACGAGACGAAGTGTGGAGTTTAGAGGAAGAGTCCCGGACCCGGGCGACTTCCTTCGGGGAATCTGACGCCCACTTTGCCGATCTTGTTCCCTTCCATGACCGCGACGGTCCAGATGGTGTTGTTCCACTCCACCTGGTCACCCACGACTGGCGCACCGCCCACTTTGTGAACAATGAAACTGGCCAGCGTCATGTCCGGATCGATGCCTTCGACTTTCAGCCCGTACAGGGCAGCAACCGCCGCCAGCTGGGCATCTCCTTCGAGTACGAAGTCACCGAAGAAGCGCAAATCGAGGCCCCGTTGAGGCGCCTGGCTAAACAGTTTTCCAAGGGCCGGCAGGTTGTGTTCGTGGCCGATTACGCAGAGTAAATCATCGACTTCGAGCACCGTACTACCCGACGGATGGAGCAGTTGCTGGCCGCGAAACAGTGCAGCGATGCGTGTGCCTTCGGGCATTTTCAGTTCGCGAAGGGGCGAACCGATGCACCATTTTTCAGCACCGAGGCGATAAACGAACAGCTCCCACTCGCTGGTGACATGCACTTCCAGGGCTGAGCGCGAGATCGGCGCAGGTTCCGGTGGCACCGTCACCTTTAACAGTTTGGCGATCCACGGCAGGCTCGTCCCTTGTACCAGCAACGACACCAGCACAATAAAGAAGGCGAGGTTGAAGTAGAGCTGGGCGTTGGGCAGGCCGGCCATCAGCGGGAACACCGCCAGAATGATCGGGACCGCGCCGCGCAGGCCGACCCAGGAAATAAAGGCTTTCTCTCGACCGTGGAAGGCCTTGAAGGGCAGCAGGCCGACCAGCACCGACAGCGGCCGTGCAAACAGGATCATCCACAGCGCCAGGCCTAGCGCGGGCAGGGCAATCGGCAGCAAGTCGTGCGGCGTAACCAACAGACCCAGTACCAGGAACATGCCGATCTGCGCCAGCCAGGCCATGCCGTCGAGCATGTGCAAGATGCCGTGACGGCTGCGCACCGGACGGTTGCCGATCACCAGGCCGCACAGGTAAACCGCGAGGAAGCCGCTGCCGTGCAGGGCGTTGGTCAGGGCGAACACCACCAGACCGCCGGCAATCACCAGAATCGGATAAAGGCCTGTGGCCAGATTGATCCGGTTGACCAGTTGCAGCATCAGCCAGCCGCCACCCAGGCCGATCACGCCGCCGATGCCGAACTCGCGCACCAGATGCACCAGCAGGTTCCAGTGCAGGCCGGTTTCGCCGCTGGCGAGCATGTCGATCAGGGTGACGGTGAGGAACACCGCCATCGGATCGTTGCTGCCGGATTCGATCTCGAGGCTGGCGGTGACCCGTTCGTTCAGGCCCTTGCCGCCGAGCAGCGAGAACACCGCCGCGGCATCCGTGGAGCCGACGATGGCACCGATCAGCAGGCCTTGAATCAGGTTCAGATTGAACAGCCACGCCGCGGCCATGCCGGTCAGCCCGGTGGTGATCAGCACGCCGACGGTGGCCAGCGACAGTGCCGGCCATAACGCCACGCGGAAACTCGACACCCGGGTTCGCAAACCACCGTCGAGCAGGATGACCGCCAATGCGAGGTTGCCGACCAGATAGGCCGTTGGGTAGTTATCGAAAATAATGCCGCCGCCGTCGACGCCGGCCGCCATGCCTACGGCCAGGATAATCACCAGAATCGGGATGCCGAGGCGGGACGAAAGTGAGCTCACCAGAATGCTCGCACCTACCAGCAACGCGCCGATCAAGAACAGGCTGTTGATGGTTGTCGCATTCAAAGGCAATACTCCAGAAAGCTGAAAGGCGGGCACAAACTGACCATGCAGTCTGCGTGCCAGCGATTCTAACCTGTTGAAATGTGATGCTGTCAAAAAGCTTTTGCAGATCAAAAGCCCGACACATGATCCGTCTACACGCGATTCCTTGTAGGAGCCGGCTTGCTGGCGATGGCGTCTGTGACATCGCCATCGCCAGCAAGCCGGCTCCTACAGATCGGGGGATGTTCCGGATCGACGTATCACGAGCATCTGGTGTTAGCGGGTCAGAGACTAAACCGTCCAACCATTGTGTTCAGGTCCACTGCCAACCGCGACAACTCATTGCTCGCTGCGCTCGTCTGATTGGCCCCGGTCGCCGATTGCACCGACAGATCACGAATGTTCACCAGGTTGCGATCCACTTCCCGAGCGACCTGCGCCTGCTCTTCAGCCGCGCTGGCGATGACCAGGTTGCGTTCGTTGATTTCGACGATGGCGCTGTTGATGGTGTCCAGCGACATCCCCGCGCCGCGAGCAATGTTCAAGGTCGATTCGGCGCGCTCGGTGCTGTTGCGCATCGAATCCACTGCGTGTTCGGTGCCGCTTTGAATGCTGCCGATCATCCGTTCGATTTCACTGGTCGACTGCTGGGTGCGATGCGCCAGGGCGCGGACCTCATCCGCCACCACCGCAAAACCACGACCGGCTTCACCGGCGCGCGCAGCTTCGATCGCCGCGTTCAACGCCAGCAGGTTGGTCTGGTCGGCCAGGCCGCGGATCACGTCCAGCACCTTGCCGATGTCACGGGATTCATTCGCCAGGTCGCCAATCAGCGTGGCAGTGCTCTGCACATCGGCGCTCATGCGTTCGATGGCGCTGACGGTTTCCTGAACCAGGTCACGGCCGTCGCCCGCCGACGTGGTGGCGTTCTTCGAGGCTTCGGACGTGCTCACCGCGTTGCGTGCCACTTCTTCCACGGCGCTGGTCATTTCGTTGACCGCGGTGGCGGCCTGTTCGATCTCGTTGTTCTGCTGGGTCAGGCCACGGGCGCTTTCGTCGGTGACGCTGTTGAGCTCCTCGGCGGCAGAGGCCAACTGCGTGGCCGAGCCGGAAATCCGCTGCAGGGTGTCGCGCAGCTTGTCCTGCATCTTCGACATGGCCAGCAGCAAACGACCGGCTTCGTCTTCGCCATCGACGGTGATCGGGCGAGTCAGGTTGCCTTCGGCGATTTCTTCGGCAGCGCTCAAGGCCTTGGCGATCGGCTTGGTGATGCTGTTGGTCAGCAACCAGGCAAACAGTACGGTCAGGCCGGTGGCGATGACCAGCAAGGTGATCACCAGATTGAAGGACATCGAATACTGGTCACCTGCATTGCGATCTGTTTTGTCGATCTGCAGGGTATTGATTTCAAGCAACTTCGCGAGGGCTGCGTTGACTTCTTCAGAGTTGGCGAGCAACTCGGTGTTCAACATCTTGCGCAGGTCGTCGATCTGATTGTTGCGCGAGAACGTCTTCATCCGCTCTTCGAGTTGGCGATACTGCGCCAGCAACTGCACGTACTTATCATAGGCAGCGCGTTCTTCCGGGCCATCGATCAGTTGCTCGTAGACTTTCTGGGCATCGCGGATCTGCTGGTTGCGCAGGTCGAACAGTTCCATGGTTTTCTGCTGAACATCAGGTTCGCGGTTGACCAGCAAACGATAGGACAGAACCCGAAGACGCAAGGTCAGCTGGGTGAACTCATCCAGGCTTTTGATGCTCGGTACGCTCATGGATGCGATGTCTTCACCGGCACCGCGAATCTTGCTCATCTGGTTCAAGGCAAACACCCCCAAAACCAGCATCAAACCGCCAATCAGGGCGAAGCCGAGGAACGCCCGCGGTGCGATATTCATATTACGAAGGGACATGGTGTTTACCGAAATGAGCGCAGCCGTGCGGCGCTGGGACTGACGTATGAGTGACTTATCGGTCATACGACTAAAGTCTTGAGTGCCTGTGCGTATTTGTCGCAGTAAGACCATTACCTGTAGGAGCGAGCTTGCTCGCGAAGGACGTTAACGTTAACGCGTGCGATCTGGATAAACGCGTTGTCTGGACGTCTTTCGCGAGCAAGTTCGCTCCTGCAGGGGGATCTTTGTTTTGTTGGCGACGAAGTGCAGGAACCAGATCCGTCAATCACAGTCTTTAAAGTTCGCGAGGAAGGTCGCCCGCCAGGAAAATCAAGGCCTTGCGTCCCAATAACCCTGGCATCCGTGGTGACTTTTCTTTATCGTACGCGCCCTTTGAAAAAGCTTGGAAAATCAAAATGTTGGAAGCATCCCTAAGTCAATTGGAACAGCTGGTCAGCGACCTTGTTCAACAGAACCAGACCCTGAGCGCAGAACTGGCCCAGGCCAAGGATGAAAACGAAAGCCTGCAACTGAGCCTGATGGAACAGGAAGAGAAACAAGGCGCCACCGCCGCCCGCATTCAGGCCCTGGTTGAACGCGTCAGCGCCGGCCCGGTCAGCGCATGAGTTATGGCGCCGCAGGGGTAAAAGTCGTCTCGATCCTGGGGGAGGACTATTCGATCAAGGCGCCGGCCGGGGAAGAGCAAACCCTGCTGGACGCCGCAATGATGTTGAAAGCCGCTTTGGCAGACACCAAACGAAAGTACCCGACGCTGATCGGTGACCGCTTGCTGGTGCTGGCCGCGATGAATCTGTGCTCTCAGCAGATCGAAATGCAAAAGCAACACAAGCTCGAACTCGACCGTTACCAAGAGCAAGTCAGCGCCACGGTTGAAGTGATCTCCAAGACAATCAATCAGGCCTGATCGGCTTTGCGCACAACCAAAGAATAGATTGTCGATTTCGTTGTATACAATCGGCACGGCTGTTGCAGTGTTTCAGCCTCTTATTCTTTGGGGGTGCTCCATGCAGTTCTGGCGACGCAGTATTCAATGGCAGTTGATCCTCAGTATGGGCACCGCCCTGCTGGTCAGTATTCTGATCGTGGTTGGCATTTATACCCTCGTGGTCAACCGCCTCGCCCAGCGTTATCTGGTCGAACAAGCGCTGCCGTCGAGCATCGAAGCGATGCGCAACGACATCGAGCGCATCCTCGTGCAACCCCTCACCGCCGCCAAGGACATCGCCAGCAACAGCATGGTGCGTGACTGGCTGGCCGGCGGCGAAAATGCTGCCCAGACCGCCGCGTTCGTGGAGTATCTGGAAGGCATCCGCGCCGAACACAAAGCCTTTACCGCGCTGATCGTCGGTACGGCTTCAAACCACTATTTCACTGAAAAAGGTCTGGACCGGAGCCTCAGCCGTTCTAACCCCAAAGACGCCTGGTTCTACACGTTCCTCGACAGCAGCCAACCGCGCACCCTCAATATCGACAATGACACCGCGACCGGAGAATTGGCGCTGTTCATCGACCTCAAGGTCGAGCAGGCCGGCAAAGTCGTGGGCGTTGCGGGCCTTGGGTTGAGCATGAAAGAGCTGTCGGAGCTGATCCACAACTTCAACTTTGGTGAGCGCGGCAAGGTCTATCTCGTGCGTTCCGACGGTCTGATCCAGGTTCATCCCGAGGCGCAATTCAGCGGCAAGCGCACACTGGCCGAGCAGATCGGCGCACCGGCTGCGCAAACCGTCATGGGTCAAAAAGTTGCCACCAACAGTAGCTTCGTGCGCGGCGGCGAAGATTATCTGGCGTTGAGCCTGCCGCTGCGGGATCTGGGCTGGACCCTGGTGGCCGAAGTGCCACAGTCGCAGATCTACGCCGAGGCCCGTCGCGCCATGTGGATGAGTAGCGGCATCGGCCTGGCGGTGGCGCTGGTGTGCCTGTTGCTGGTGGTGTTGCTGGCCCGTGGCCTGGTGCGTCCGATTCGTCAGGTAACAGCGGCGCTGGTAGCCATCGGTAGCGGTGGTGGAGATTTGACCCACAGGTTAGATTCCAGCCGTGCCGATGAGCTGGGTGACCTGGCCCGTGGCTTCAATCGATTCCTCGACAGTCAGCGCGAGATGATCGGCGAAGTGCTGACCACCAGCGAGCGCTTGCGCACGGCTGTCGGTCAAGTGGCGCGGGTGGTGGACAACACCGCTGAACGTTCCGGCCGCCAGCAGGAAATGACCGACATGGTCGCCACCGCCGTTCACGAGATGGGCCTGACCGTGCAGGAAATCGCGCAGAACGCCGGCAACGCGGCGGTTGCTTCGCAAAATGCTCGCGATGAGGCGATGCAGGCGCGGGAAGTGGTCGGTGGTTCGATCCGGCATATAGAAAGCATGTCCGATGAAATTGGCCACGCCGCTAGTGCGGTAGGCGAGTTGGCCAATCAGGTGGCGTCCATCGATCAGGTGCTGGCCGTGATTCGCGGGATTTCCGAGCAGACCAACTTGCTGGCATTGAACGCGGCCATCGAAGCGGCGCGGGCCGGGGACATGGGCCGTGGATTTGCGGTGGTGGCGGATGAAGTCCGGACGCTGGCCCGACGCACACAGTCGTCCACCGACGAGATTCAGCAGATGATCGGCAGCCTCAAGCAAGGCGCGGAGAATGCGGTGTCGTCGATGCACACCGGGCAAGCGGCGACTGGCACCGGGGTTGAATCGAGCCAGCGCACCGGGGCGTCGTTGACGGCGATTACCGGGCAGGTCGAGCGCATCAGCGATATGAATCATCAAGTGGCGACCGCGACGGAAGAGCAATCGGCGGTGACGGAAGAGATCAACCGCAATGTGCAGGGGATTTCAGATCTGGCCCGGGCGACGGCAGGCGAAGTGAGAGCATGCCGTGAAGACTGTCAGACGTTGCAGCGGTTGGCGGATGATCTGGCGCGGCAGATGGGTGGGTTTCGGTTGAGCTGATAAATGCGTCGCTCGTGCTGACGCCATCGCGGGCAAGCCCGCTCCCACAGGGATCAGTGTTGTTAACAGCGAATGTGTTCAACACAGAGATCCTGTGGGAGCGGACTTGCCCGCGATTGGATTTCAGCAGCACTACAAGTGCTTTAGTTAAAACCACTTATCCTGCATCCCAAGACAAACATCATCCCGCGCCTCAAGAAGCGCCAATTCATGGTGGCAACCCGGCACTTCCCACGTCAGGAAATACCGCGCCGCCTGCAGTTTGCCTTTATAGAAGCTCACATCCGCCGCATTCCCCTTGGCCAACCCCTCCTCGGCACGAATCGCCTGCTCCAGCCAGCGCCAGCCAATCACCGTGTGCCCGAACACTTTCAGGTACAGCGCCGAGTTCGCCAGGCTGCTGTTGACCTTGCCTTGCCCCAGATCGGTCAGTAGGCCAATGGTCACTGTCTGCAAGCGCGCTACCAGTTTCTCCAGTGGCTCACGCAACGGGGTTAACGATTCGTATGCATGAGCGCGCTCGGCAGTATCGGCGATCAGGCGGATCAACTGCTTGAGCCCCGCACCTCCGTTCTGCGCCAGTTTGCGCCCCAACAGGTCGAGCGACTGAATGCCGTGGGTGCCTTCATGAATCGGGTTCAGACGGTTGTCGCGGTAGTACTGCTCCACCGGATACTCACGGGTATAACCGTGACCGCCGAGAATCTGGATCGCCAGTTCGTTGGCCTTCAGGCAAAACTCCGACGGCCAGGATTTGACGATCGGCGTCAGTAAATCCAGCAGCTCATGCGCCTGTTTGCGCTCGGCTTCGGTCGCCAGTGTCGTGGTGTCGTCGAACAATCGCGCCGCATACAGCCCAAGGTCGAACGAGCCTTCGACGTAGGCTTTTTGCGTCAGCAACATGCGTTTCACGTCAGCATGTTGAATGATCGCCACTGGCGCGGTGTTCGGGTCCTTGCTGTCTGGCACGCGGCCCTGTGGACGTTCGCGCGCGTACTCCAGCGAATACAGGTAACCGGCGTAACCGAGCATCACCGCGCCCATGCCGACGCCGATCCGCGCCTCGTTCATCATCTGGAACATGTAGCTCAAACCGTGGTGCGGCTTGCCCACCAGATAGCCGACGCACTCGCCGTTGTCGCCGAAGTTCAGCGCAGTGGAGGTGGTGCCGCGCCAGCCCATCTTGTGGAACAGACCGGCCAGCAACACGTCATTGCGTTTGCCCAGGCTGCCGTCATCGTTGACCAGGAACTTGGGCACGATAAACAGCGAAATGCCCTTCACCCCGGCCGGTGCGTCCGGCAACTTGGCCAGCACCATGTGCACGATGTTTTCCGACAGCGGGTGATCGCCGCCGGAGATGAAAATCTTGTTGCCCTTCAGGCGATAAGTACCGTCAGACGCCGGCTCCGCGCGCGTACGAATATCCGATAGCGACGAACCGGCATGGGGTTCGGTCAGCGCCATGGTGCCGAAAAAGCGGCCGTCGATCATCGGTTGCAGGAAGCGTTGTTTCTGCTCATCCGTGCCGAAGCTTTCGATCAGGTTCGCCGCGCCCATGGTCAGGAACGGGTACGAGGTCGACGCGGCGTTGGCTGACTGAAAATGCGCGAAGCAGGCCTGGGACAACAGCGTAGGAAGTTGCATGCCGCCGGCGTCGAAACTGCGCGCGGCGTTGAGGAAGCCGGCTTCGAGAAAGGCATCCACCGCCGGTTTGACTTCCGGAATCAGAATCGCCTGACCGTCCTCGTAGCGTGGCTCGTTCTCGTCACCCTTGCGGTTGTGCGGGGCGAAGAACTTCTCGGCAATGCTGCGAGCGGTGCCGATGGCAGCATCGAAGGTTTCGCGGTTGTGCTCGGCGAAACGCTCACGCTGGGTCAGGCCTTCGGCATCGAGGACTTCGTACAGCTCGAAAGCCAGATTGCGGGAACTGAGCAACGTCTCGGACATGGCGGCCTACCTTTTTTTGGAATGGGCCGAGTCTAGGCGTGGGAGTAGAGGCTGAACAGGATGATTGATGTCGGTGATGCACAGGCCAAACACGAACCTTGTAGGAGCCGGCTGGCTGGCGATGGCGTTGCATCAGAGCCACCGCAGTGCATTGATCGCCAGCAAGCCGGCTCCTGCAAGGCAAAAAAATGGGCGCCGGTAAGGGCGCCCATTTTGTGTCGCATTACGAATCGGTGATTAGCCGATCGTCATCAAGCTCGCATTACCACCCGCCGCAGCGGTGTTAACACTCAGCGCACGCTCGATCACCAGACGTTCCAGCGCAATGTTGGTCTCGCCCTGGGACAACCCATGGACCCCGACAATCGCCCCGGCACGCTTGGCCACTTGCTGACACACCGCACGCAGCTGGTCGGAATGGCCGTGATGCAGAACTGCATCAAACACCACTTCGTCCTTGTTCCAGTCGGCAACCCGTTTGATCTTCGCCTGAACTTCCTTCGGCAGACGTGCGAACAGTGCCTTGGTCAAGTCAGCTTCCGGCCATACCGCCGAACCGCCGACGGCCAATACCGCCGCCAGTTGCGTCAGCAGATCGCCTTCGACTTCCGCCAGGCACAGCACGTGTTCACGCGGCAGGATGGCGTAGCTGTTGCGTTCGCCGGTCGGGCCCGCCAGAACACGGGTGATCCCGCTTTGCGATTGCGCCGCGAACTGCGCGCACAGGGCGCTCAGGTCGCTGAACTTGTTGCTGTCGGCCCAGGCTTGCAGCGCGGTCAACGGTTTGCTCATGGCGTCACGCAGACGAACATCCGGTGCAGTGACGGCGTCGCCGCGAGCGAAGGATTGTTCGATTGCATCGGTAGGACGTGTCGACAGCAGGCGGTACAGGTACAACGGACCACCGGCTTTCGGGCCGGTGCCCGACAGGCCTTCGCCACCGAACGGTTGCACGCCGACCACGGCGCCAACGATGTTGCGGTTCACGTAGACGTTACCGGCATTGACGTTGTCGATCACCTTGGCGATGGTCTCGTCGATGCGGGTGTGCACGCCCAGGGTCAGGCCATAACCGGAAGCGTTGATCTGGCCGATCAACTGGTCGATGTCCTTGCGCTTGTAGCGAACCACGTGCAGCACCGGACCGAAGATCTCGCGTTGCAGTTCGTCAAAGCTTTCCAGTTCGATCAGCGTTGGCATCACGAAGGTGCCGCGTTTGACTTCTTCGCTGTTGGCAATCGCCACCTGATACACATTGCGACCTTTGTCACGCATGGCCTGGATGTGCTTCTCGATGCCAGCCTTGGCTTCGGCGTCGATCACCGGGCCGATGTCTACGGACAGGCGCTCCGGGTTGCCGAGTCGGCATTCAGCCATGGCGCCCTTGAGCATTTCGATGACGCGGTCTGCGGAATCTTCCTGCAAGCAAAGTACACGCAGAGCCGAGCAACGTTGACCGGCGCTGTCGAAGGCCGACGACACCACGTCGATCACGACTTGTTCGGTCAGTGCCGAGGAGTCGACGATCATCGCGTTCTGGCCGCCCGTTTCAGCGATCAGCGGAATCGGACGACCCTGTGCATCCAGGCGACCGGCGACGTTGCGTTGCAGCAAGCGAGCAACTTCGGTGGAACCGGTGAACATCACGCCTTTGACCCGGTCGTCGCCGACCAGACGGGCGCCGACGGTTTCGCCACGGCCCGGCAGCAGTTGCAGCACGCCTTCCGGAATCCCGGCTTCGAGCATCAGGCGCACGGCTTGAGCCGCGACCAGCGGGGTTTGCTCCGCAGGCTTGGCCAATACCGGGTTACCGGCGGCCAGTGCTGCAGCGACCTGGCCGCTGAAGATCGCCAGCGGGAAGTTCCAAGGGCTGATGCAGACCACCGGGCCCAGCGGGCGGTGGGCGTCGTTGGTGAAATCGTTGCGCGCCTGCACGGCGTAATAACGCAGGAAGTCCACGGCTTCACGCACTTCGGCGATGGCGTTGGCGAAGGTCTTGCCGGCTTCGCGAGCCAACAGGCCCATCAGCGGCTGGATCTCGCCTTCCATCAAATCGGCGGCACGTTCCAGAATCGCGGCGCGTTCGGCGGGCGGGGTGGCCTGCCAGATCGGCGCAGCGTTGAGGGCGCACTGGATCGCGTTGTCGACGTCTTCGACGGTGGCTTCCTGTACGTGGCCGACCACGTCGCGCAAGTCGGACGGGTTCAATACCGGTGCAGGCGTTTCAGTGCTGGAGACGCAACCGAGCATCGGCGCGGCTTTCCAGTGGTTATGAGCAGTGGCCAGCAAAGCACACGACAGCGAAGCCAGACGATGTTCGTTGGCCATGTCGATGCCGCTGGAGTTGGCGCGCTCGGCACCATAAAGATCACGCGGCAGCGGAATACGCGGGTGCGGCAGGCCGAAGCCGCCTTCCAGCGTCGCCATCTGCTCGATGCTGGCCACTGGATCGGCCACCAGCTCCTGAATCGAAATGGACTGGTCGGCGATCCGGTTAACGAACGAGGTGTTCGCGCCGTTTTCCAGCAGGCGACGCACCAGGTACGCCAACAGTGTTTCGTGAGTGCCGACCGGAGCGTACACGCGGCACGGACGGTTCAGCTTGCCTTCGGAAACTTTACCTACAACCTGTTCGTACAGCGGTTCACCCATGCCGTGCAGGCACTGGAACTCGTACTGACCCGGGTAATAGTTCTGACCGGCAATGTGGTAAATGGCCGACAGGGTGTGGGCGTTGTGCGTAGCGAACTGCGGGTAGATGACTTCCGGCACCGACAGCAGTTTGCGTGCGCAAGCGATGTAGGAAACGTCGGTGTACAC
>Ga0255334_1000244_pt1 | contig 53031 bp, 36 predicted proteins | sample EtOH5_35cm_T3_12_FD_202080 | JGI IMG/M metagenome (GOLD analysis project Ga0255334, IMG submission 202080) | Sandy soil microbial communities from University of British Columbia, Vancouver, Canada - EtOH5_35cm_T3_129 | ecosystem: Engineered > Artificial ecosystem > Sand microcosm > Unclassified ...
TCGGTCAGTTGGGTGGTCATTGGGAACTCTCCATCGTTGAAAGACTTCGCAGGCCTTCGATTGCCGGGCGATGGAGGTATCACACAGGTTTTGCGGGGGACTGGCTACTGTCAGAAATAACAGGTAGACGTGGTTTCCAGACGAACGGCAAGGACCTGCGGGTGTTCAAATCGACTCGTAAAGCCCAAAAGTCGCAGGCTCCGCCAGGTAATCATTCGCAAAAAAAGGCGACTCCCCAAAAAGGAGTCGCCTTTTACTTTGCTGCCGCTAAAACTTACTCGGACAGTTTGTACGCAATCACATAATCACCTTGCTTGGTGCCCAGCGAACCGTGACCACCTGCAACAACAAGCACGTATTGCTTGCCGTCCTTGCCGGTGTAGGTCATCGGTGTGGTTTGCGCGCCGGCTGGCAGGCGACCTTCCCACAGCTGCTTGCCGTTTTTCACGTCGTAGGCGCGCAGGTACTGGTCGAGGGTGCCGCTCAGGAAGGCTACGCCACCGGCAGTGGTGAAGGTGCCGCCCAGGCTAGGCACGCCCATGCTCAGCGGGATCGGAACCGGCGAGCTGTCGCGCACGGTGCCGTTTTTGTGTTTCCAGATGATTTTGCTGGTGGTCAGATCGACCGCTGTCACGTAACCCCAAGCCGGTGCCTGGCACGGCAGGCCCAATGGCGAGAGCAGAGGTTCGAGGATGACGCCGTATGGCGCGCCTTTGTTCGGCTGCACGCCTTCGGTTTCGCTTTTACGTGGGCCTTGGGCAGCGATTTCGGCGGCCGGGATCAATTTCGATTTGAACGCCATGTAGTCCGGGTTCATGAAAGCGATCTGACGCACCGGGTCAACCGAGATACCGCCCCAGTCGAACACGCCGAAGTTGCCTGGATACACGATCGAACCCTGCAGCGACGGCGGCGTGAACGGGCCGTCGTAGCGCATGGATTTGAAGCCGATCCGGCAGATCAGTTGGTCGAACGGTGTCACGCCCCACATGTCGCGTTCTTTCAGCGGCGGCGGCATCAGGTTCAGGTCGGATTTCGGTTGGGTTGGCGAGGTGTGATCACCTTCGACAGCGCCTTGAGGCACTGGCACTTCGTTGATCGGTACGATCGCTTTACCGGTGCTGCGGTCCAGCACGTAGATGCTGCCTTGCTTGGTGGACGCGAGTACCGCTGGCTTCACGCCGTCAGCGGTTTTCAGGTCCATCAGGGTTGGCTGGCCGCCGACGTCCATGTCCCACAGGTCATGGTGGGTGAACTGGAAGTGCCAGCGCACTTTACCGGTGGCGATGTCGAGGGCGGTCAGGCCGGCGGCGTGCAATTCCGATTCAGGGGTGCGCGCACCACCGAACTGGTCCGGGGTCTGGTTGCCCATCGGCAGGTAAAGCATGCCGAGTTTTTCGTCGACCGCGAACATGGACCACATGTTCGGCGAGTTGCGGGTGTAGATCTTGCCTTCGGCAATCGGCGTGGTGTCGTCCGGGTTGCCGCTGTCCCAGTTCCACACCAGTTTGCCGGTGTGCACGTCGAACGCGCGGATCACGCCGCTAGGCTCGTCGGTGGAGACGTTGTCGGTGACGTGGCCGCCAATCACTACCAGGTCTTTAGTGACCGCTGGAGGCGAGGTGGAGTAGTAACCGCCCGCCGTGAAGCCGCCGATGTTGGCGCGCAGATCAACCTGGCCCTTATCGCCGAAGTCTTCGCACATCTTGCCGGTGTCGGCGTCGAGGGCGATCAGGCGGGTGTCGGCAGTCGGCAGGAAGATCCGGCGTGGGCAGACGCTGCTGACCGGCGCAGGGTTGGCGGTGCCGGTCGGGCTTTGTTCGGACGCATAAACGGCGTCATCGTGATAGGTCACGCCACGGCAGGTCATGTGTGCCCAACCCTTGAAGTTCGCCGCGTTTTGCGTGGAGAGCTTCGGATCGAAACGCCAGATTTCCTTGCCGGTGTCCGGGTCCAGCGCGATCACCTGGCTGTGCGGCGTGCAGACATAGAGCATGCCGTTGACTTTCAGCGGGGTGTTTTCGGCCGTGGTTTCACCCGGGTCGTTCGGCCCTGGCAGGTCGCCGGTGCGGAAGGTCCAGGCCGGAACGAGTTTGTTCGCGTTCTGCGGGGTGATCTGGGTCAGTGGCGAGTAACGATCGCCGTGTGCGCTACGGCCGTAGGAGTTCCAGTCACCGTCGGGCATGGCCGGGGCGGTGTTGGTCATGCCCGGCACGCTGTCGCGGTCCAGTTGGCCTTTGATTTCACCCGGGTGGGTGAACAGGCTGGCCAGCGCGGCGATACCCGCGATGACCACGGCAGCGCTCAGTACACCGGTGCCGACCGGATTGAACTCACCGCTGCGCAACGGGCGACGAAACCACGGCAGCAGCATGACGACCCCGAGGGTAAAGAGCAGCGCCAGACGTGGCACCAGTTGCCACCAGTCCAGGCCGACTTCCCACAGTGCCCAGACCGTACTGGCGAACAACACCACGGCGTACAGACTCAGCGCTGCATAACGGTCGGCAATCAGCAGCACGCCGGTCAGCGCCAGGCCGATACCGGCCAGCAGGTAATACAGCGAGCCGCCGAGCATGCTCAGCTTGATCCCCCCGGCCAGCATGGCCAGGCCCATTAGCAGAAGCAGGATACCGAGCAGGCTCGGCAGCAGACGGCTTCGACTCAAAGCACCATCAGTGCTCATAGTGTGGTTCTCCGTGACGTTTTAAGTAGTCCCGCGCAAGTTCACTGTAGATGATGATCCGGTGCGGGCAGGGTTCAGATAAAAACTGTTGGGTTGACGCAGTCCCTGTAGGAGTGAGCCTGCTCGCGATGGCGGCTTAACGTTCAGCCATTGATGTCGACTGACACACCGCCATCGCGAGCAGGCTCGCTCCCACAGGTTTTTTGCATGAGTCTTAAAAGGACGACTGGATCTTGATCCCGCCAATCAGCGCGTCATCGACCTGATCCACGCCACCGGGGTGGCGGATGTATTGCAGGTTCGGGCGCACGGTCAGCCAGTTCGTGACGTGCACGCCGTAATAGAGTTCGGCGCTGTATTCAGTGTCCTGCGGTGGCAGGAAGGACGGGTCGTTGTAGTCGAACACGGCGCGGGCCTGATTGGTCGCCTCGGCGTTCTTGCGATAGGCCGGGTTGACGTGGACGCGAGCCAGGGCGAAACCGATGTCGTCCCTGGCGCGTGCATCGAACAAGCCTTTGTAGACGACGCCTGCCTGGACATAGTTGTCGATGGCGTTGGTCTTCTTGTCGTGCATCGTGCCGTTGGCGAACACGCTCAGGCCGCGGGAGTTGTCGCTGGCTCGGCTGGTGATCTGCTGCTGCACACCGAGCCACACGCCATGTTTGCTCGACGCACTGCGGTAAGCCTCGCCACTCAGGGCGGCCGGCTGACCGTTGCTGTCCTTGTATGCGTCGGTGGCGTTAGCACTGCTGTAGTAATAGCCGGCGCGGTATTCACCCGGCAGGCCGTTGAGCTTCGGCGACCAGACCAGTTCCACCGGCAGGATCGCACCCTGGGTGCCACTGCCGCTGAGCTTGAAACCATTGTCGCGATCAAGGTTCGACGGGTTCTGCTCATAGGCGCCAATTTGTGCATAGAGCTCAGGCGTCAGGTGATATTTGACCCGCATCGCCCATTGGCTGACCGGCCAGTTGTACCAGATACCACCGACCCAGTTGCCGACCTGCGAGCCGCAGAACGCCAGGTTCTGGAAGTCGCAGGGGAAGCTGTTGAAGTCTTCGCCTTCGCCGAAACGGCCGACTTTGATATCGAGCTTCTGATCGAAGAATTTCTGCTGATACCACATCTGCGTCAGGCGCCAGGTCTGGCCACGGCCCCAGACTTCCTGAGCCGAGGTGAATCCGCCCACACGCGGATCATTGATGCGGTCGTTGCTGATGTTGTTGCCGTTGCGCTCAGTGATGGTCAGCTGAAATTCGGCGTCGTCCCAGCCCAGAATCTTCTGCAGGTCCAGGTGCGTGCCGAGGCCAAACTGATCGCTGTAGCGAGCGGTGCGGTCATGGTCGTAACCGCCGTGCAGATTGCTTCCCATTTCGCCGGTGTAATCGACTTTGAAGTCGTAGCCTTTTTCCGAAAGTTCGGTGCGCGTGCCGTTCCAGTCGCCGAGCATCCACGGCGACTCACTGTCGAAAGCCGGAGCGGCCTGGGTGCAAGTGGCGAGGCCCAACGCGGTGAATCCGCCGATCAGGTTCAGGGCTTTTCGATGAGCAATAGGGGTGCAGACAGCGCTGTCTCGCGGAGTTGGGAAGTCGGACATATAAGTAGAAATTCTGATCTTTTTCTGGGGGTGAACTGAAGGCAACGAGATGGATCGGGCGGTGAAGCGTTTCAGCTTAAGGGCGGCAGGATAATGATCTGTTACAAAGAGAGAAAGCGCTTTTACTGACATGCAGCTTTTCGGAATTGGTAACAGTGCATTAACCGGCAAAAAAATGCACAACCTGTAGGAGCAAAGCTTGCTCGCGATGGCGCCGGCTCAATCCAACATCTATGTTGACTGGCAAGACGCCATCGCGAGCAAGCTTTGCTCCTACAGGGTTCTATTTGCTCCTACAAATCGCTGTCGTTGGCCTACAGTTAACTGAGTCCTTCCCCCCATCGAAGCCCTCGGCTAAGGTGCGCGGCTTCTTTATTCTTTCTTCGCGCAAAGGCCCGGCATGACCGAACAGAACAACAACCCGCTGCACGGCGTGACGCTGGAGCAAATCCTCAACGCCCTGGTTGATCACTACGAATGGTCGGGGCTGGCCGAGCGCATCGATATCCGCTGTTTCAAGAGTGATCCAAGCATCAAGTCGAGCCTGACATTCCTGCGTAAAACCCCGTGGGCGCGGGAGAAGGTCGAGCGCTTGTACGTGAAGTTGATGCGCACCAAGCGCCCGGTCTGAGCATGGTTAGCCTCTCGACGCCGGGGTCTGCCGCGAGGCGTCGTTTTGTGGCCGTGGCGGCGGTGCTTGGCTGGGCGGGACTGAGCATTCAGCTGTACCTGATTTTCTACTCACGATGGACGCTGGCGGCCAGCTTGCTCGGTGGGCTGGTCAGCTTCTTCAGCTATTTCACCGTGCTGAGCAATACGCTGGTGGCGACCGTGCTGACGTGTGAGCTGACGTCCCGCGAGTCGGCGACGCGGCGCTGGTTTTTGCAACCGTGGGTGAGTAGCGGCATTGCCGTGAGCATCGCTGTGGTCGGCCTGGCGTACAACGTGTTGTTGCGCCATTTATGGCATCCGCAAGGCTGGCAATGGCTGGCCGATGAGCTGATGCATGACGTCATGCCGCTGCTGTTTCTGGCGTATTGGTGGTGCTGTGTGCCGAAAGGCGCGTTGCGACTTCGGCATATCGCTGCGTGGGTGATCTATCCAGTGGTGTACTTCGCATATTCGTTGTGGCGCGGGCATCTGCTGGCGGTTTATCCCTACCCGTTCATTGATGTCGAGAAGCTGGGTTATCCACAGGTGTTTGTGAATGCCGGGGGGTTATTGGTGGGGTTTGTGGTGATTGCGCTTGTGTTGATTGGGCTGGATCGCTGGCACGCGGGTCGAAAGTGAGCATCCACTGTGGCTAGGGTGGCTAGGGTGGCTAGGGTGGCTTCTGTGGCCAGAGGGTCTGTGGTCAGAGGGCCTTTGTGGCGAGGGGACTTGTCCCCGTTCGGTCGCGAAGCGGCCGCAAGACCATGCGACTCGGTTCAGCAGATTTCAGGTCTGCTTCGCAGCCCAACGGGGACAAGTCCCCTCGCCACAAAAGCCCCTGACCGCAGAAGTCCTCTGACCACAGAAGCCCCCGGGCCACAGAAAACTCGGCAGCGCAAAAGTCGCGGTCACTCTTCGTCGCTGTCATCCAGTCGCCAGTAACCCACGGCTTTGACGAGCTTTTCATCCAGCCCGTGCTCATCCAGCAACACCCGGCGGATCTGCCGCGACACTTTGCTTTCGGTCGCCACCCAGGCGTACAGGTTGCCGCTGGGCACTTGCAGTTGTTTAACGGTGTTGAGCAAGTTGTTCTTCCCGCCTTCGCGCAAGACCCAGATCACATTCACCTGCGCAGCGCTTTCCAGCTTCTGTTGCTCGGCACCGTTCTCCACTTCGATGACCGCCAGCACCCGGCGATTGGCCGCCAGGCTTTCCAGGCGTCGAGCGATCGCAGGCAGGGCGGTTTCGTCACCGATCAGCAAGTAGCTGTCGAAGATGTCCGGCACGACCATCGAGCCCCGTGGCCCGCCGATGTGCAGGAATTGGCCGGGTTTGGCTTGCTCGGCCCAGGTCGAGGCAGGGCCGTCGCCATGCAAAACGAAATCGATGTCCAGTTCCAGTGTGTTCAGGTCGTAACGACGCGGCGTGTAATCGCGCATGGCCGGCATCGGCTGATCGGTTTTGCCGGCACCGAGCACCAGGGTTTCCAGCGCCGCTTGTTCCGCCGCGGTTTGTGGAAACAGCAGTTTGACGTGGTCGTCCGTGCCGAGGCTGACGAAGCCTGCGAGTTCCGGTCCACCCAGCGTGATGCGGCGCATGCGCGGCGTCAGGTCGACTACCCGCAACACTTCCAGACGACGGCGTTTGATCTCGTGGCTGACACGGTGGATGGTTTGCACGATCACTTCGGTCATTCGGCTTGCTCCTGAGCGGGTTGAACGACAGGGCCATCGACGATGGCTTTGGCGGTGTTGTTGAGCAGGTCGCGCACCCGCAGGATTTCTTCCGGGCTCCAGCGGCCGTGATGCATCTGCAAGGCATGACGCAAGTTGTGCACTGCTTCGTGAATCTCGGCGGGGCGATCATGGCCGCGCAATGAGCGCTTGCTGACTTCGATGCGCATCCGCACGCCGTCCAGTGCGATCGCCTGATCGCTTAATGACAGACGTCCGGCATCAGTGATGGTGTAGCGTTTTTTCCCGCCCTCGGCGTCGCCCAGGATCATTTCGCTTTCTTCAAGGAAGGTCAGGGTCGGGTAGATCACACCGGGGCTGGGGCAGTAGGCGCCGTCGAACATGCTTTCGATCTGGCGGATCAGGTCGTAGCCGTGGCAAGGCTGTTCGGCGATCAGCGCCAACAGCAGCAGTTTCAGGTCACCGGGGGCGAACACCCGGGGGCCGCGTCCACCGCGTTCGCGGGCGGGGCGTTTCTCGAAGCCGTCGTGGCTGTCACTGTGTTCACGGTGGGGGGAATGATGGTCTCTCATTTTTTGCTTTCTCTCGTCGTGTTTAGATACAACTTAAGATATATCTTAACGAGAGCGCAAGGACTCCCGACCAGTGGCCACCCCGAGCGTCGCGTCGGGTCGAAGCCTGCAATATCAAAAAAATGGTGGTTTTTAATTCAGTGAGAATCCGGAAATTAGTGTTAACTCTCTAATGTTATGTGCGTGCCTAATGTTTGCTGGGTATGTAGTGTTAGTCCTACAGAAGTTACTTGGTTAATATCTCGTTGTTATCGCGGATAGAGCAAGAATTGTAGTCTGTGTCTTACAGCCAGACAGTCACTTTTATGTTATTTCAGGTTTTTTCTTTCCTCGCTAATGCACTCTGGCTACACGGTTGTCGGAACTTGCCTGCTTACTTTCCAGAATAATTGGCCGATCATCTTTCGGCGTTGAAAGTTCATCTGAATAAAGGGGCTGCTCGTGACGGTTCCACTTATCCAGTAACGTTCAACGAATCGATTATTTTAAAACGACAGGTACTGACTAATGTTCAAGAAAATCGCGTTTGCTGCTCCTTTGGCTGTTCTGGCACTGAGCTCCTCGATGGCGTTTGCCGCTACCGAGGCCAAGCACTCCATCAACATTGTGGCCCACGTTCCGGCCGACGATTTCTACGCGGTGCCGGTCGATGCGGACCTGGTCAACAAGGACCAGGACATGAGCTACAACCCGTCTACCGACTCCATGAGAACAGTTGACGGGCACTTTGACGTGCTGCACACCGCCGGCAAGGTACACGCCCGCCTGGAAGGCGTGCCGAAGCTGATTGCCGGTAACAAGACCATCGACCTGAAAGTCGAGCTCAACGGCAAAACGCTGACGACCACTTCGCAGGAAGTGGTAGGCGAAGCCGAGTCCAACGTCCGCTATCGCGCACCGTTCAAAATCAGTGCAACAGGCGGCAAGCCTGATGCAGGTGATTACACCGGCGTTGTCCTGCTGGTAGTTGAACCTTCCGTCTAAGTAAGACTCGCGGCAGAACGTTTACTTATTCAAAGTAACGTAACCGGTCGGCAAACATTCGGTTTGTCGGCCGGGTTTTGACTTCCTTGTAATCAGAGTACTTGTTCATGTTCCCGATGACGCCCATCGCGGCAGCGCTTGCGTTGCTGTTATGTAGCAGCGCATTTGCGGCGCCGACTTCTATTGATAATACCCCCAGAAGTTTGCTGGCCCAGGCCAAGGGTCTGCCGGCGGATTTCGAGGAGCATTTCTTCGATGTGCCGTTGGCCGTTCGGGTCGAGCTCGATCAACAGCCCCTCGGCGAGGCGATGATTGTGTTGTCCCGCGACGACCGGGTGACGTTGCTCGATTTCACCGATACCAGCGAAAGCCGTTTTGACGCCAGTGAGCGCCAAACCTGGGCCGATGTGCTCAAGCCCGGCGTGGCGCTGGGCGCCTGTACCGGCCAGTGCCCGGAACAGATGCTGGCGGTTCACTACAACCTGGAAAGCTCACTGCTGTCGATCGTCACCGAAAATGCCGAGCGCGACACTCAAGCCAAGCGTTTTTACGAACAGCCCGAAGGCGGCAGTAGCGGCTTGATGGTGCGCAACCAGCTCAACCTCAACGGCGGCCAGGATCAGGATCTGGGCGGGCGTTTCGGCCTCGAAGCCAGTGGTAGCCTTGGCAACTGGAGCCAGACCTTCAACATGCAACTGGCACGTCTTGGCGGCCCGGACACCAAGACCTACCACGCGGTGCATGAGCTCTACACCCAGCGCGAACTGCAAGGCAGTTTTTTTCGACTGGGTTATTTCACTCCCAATTCCGAAGGCCTCACTCGTCAGCCGCGCTCGTTTGGCACCAGCCCTGATATCGCCGTGGGCGTGATGTACGGCAGTTCTGACAGCCTGGCGATCGAGAGCCCGAAACCCAGTGTTTATCCGATTTATGTCACCGCCAATCGCCAGGCCTCGGTGGAGATTTTTCGCGATGGTTTACTGATCAACACCCAGTCAGTCCCGGCAGGTTTGCAAACCCTCGACACCCGGCCATTGCCCGGCGGTATTTACGAAGTGGAAGTGCGATTGATCGAAGACGGTCAAACCACCTCGACCACCCAGGAACTGATCTACAAACCGATCAACTGGCGCAATCTCGATGAGCGCTGGCGCTACAACCTGTTCGCCGGGCAGGAAAACAAACTGCTCAGCAACTGGGATCAACAGAACGACGGTGACGCGACGGCGGGAGCTGCGATCAATTACCTGCTGCATCCTCGAGCGATTCTAGGGTTGTCGGCACGTCAGGTCCGCAACACGCTTCAGTACGGCAGTTCCATCGACTGGAGCCTGGCCAACAGCATCAACCTCTACGCCAATCTGTACCAAACCGAAGACCACGGCAGCGGCGCCGATCTGCAAGCGCTCTACAACTATGGTTCCGGCAGCCTGGTAGTGAGCCATAACCGCAGCTGGCTCGACACCACCAACACCTACGACACGTTGCCCGACGGCACCCGCGTGCGCCAACGTAACGTGTTCATCGGCGAGACCAGCAATTCATCGCTGGCATTGAACCACCGGATCAGCCGCAAAAACTCGCTCAACGCGCGGGTGTCTCACAGCGACGGCAACGTTGAAGGCGTCGGTCTGGATCTGGGTTGGACGCAACGCATGACGCTGCTGGGCAGCGATGCCAACTGGCGACTGTCGCTGTTCGATCGTCCGGGCAGCTACAGCAGCGGCGATGCGCGTAATCGCGGGGTCGATCTAAGCATCAACATGGCATTGGGCGGACCTGGCCAGCAAGTATCCGGCAGCATCGGCTCGCGTACGGCCCGTGACGGCAGTCGCGACAACAACGCGTCACTCGGTTACCGCAAAGACCTGCAAGACCATGTGCTGCAGAGTGTCTCGGTGACCGCGCTCAGCGACACCTACGGCGTCGGCTTGTCGAGCCTGACGAACTTTCGCACCGATGCGATCAACGGCGACGGTTTTGTTCAGCGTTCCTCCTTCAACGGCAACTTCACTGGCGGCGTAAACCTCGACAGCACGGTGGTCGTTGGTGGTCAGCGCATGGCCCTGACCAGCCAGCATCAGGGGCGCGGCGCCGGGATGATTGTCGACATCGAGTCCGATATCGACGGCATCGCCCTGCGCGCCGACGACCTCAGCGGCGGCAGCGTGGCGTTGCACCCGGGGCGCAATTTCATTCCGTTGACGGCCTACAGGAACAGCTCGGTGAGCTTTGATTTCGAAGGCAACCATGTTCCGGCGGCGAGCATCGAACCTTCCCGTACCCGCTATCACCTCAACAAGGGCGGCGTGGATTATCGCCAGGTGCGGGTGATGAAAACCCTGACCGTGCTCGGGCGCTTGCTCGACGCACAAGGAAAGCCGCTCAAGGGGCATCACGTGATCAACCATGCCAGCCGTGGGGTGACTGAAGTCGACGGGTTTTTCTCGATGGAAATGAACGCCGGTTCACCGACCCTGGAGGTGCGTTACGCCAATCAGCTGTTGTGCCGTTTCCGCCTCGATGCCAATCGTCATCGCAGTGAAAACAACGTGTTGATGATCGGTGATCTGCAGTGCACGCCGGACACGCTGGCTGATGCCAGTTCCTTTGATCAGAAGGCAGGTTGAAGCCATGAAAATCTCTACTATCGGCCTGGCGCTGGCGATGACGCTGGTGGCTCCATCGGTCGGGGCGGTTAATCAGGAGATCCGGGCGCTGTTCACCCCCGATCCCTCGCAGCCGCAAAAAAACGTATTCATCAACAAGACCCCGAACAGCGGCTATTGCGCGACTTACCCGGACCAGTGCCAGGACAACAATATGTTCAGCATTCGTTTGCCGATTCGCTTCGGACCGAGGGCAAACATCGGGCGTCTGGATCTCATCCCTGTGAAAGTACCGGCCAACTGGCGGCAACTGACGGTGACGAACAGGCAAACACTGGAAACCGAAACGGTCGAGGTGCGCATTACCGGTGTTGGTTCCGAATACGTCCTGAGTCATTCGGCCGCCAGCCTGGTCGGTGTGACAGACATTCTCGAGGGACATCAGAAACTGTGGTACGGCAGCAGCTGGGTATACGCGCCACCTCCTTGCGAGTACAGCGGTGTAGGGGCGTACTCACCCAATACGTATCGATTCTTCTGGAAAACCCCGGCAGAGGCGGCCTGCAACAAAAGAACCTACTTTGCTATCCCGCACATGTCCTTCGAAAATCTGGATATTGCCTATGAACTGCGCACGCCTAACCCGTTGGGGATGTCGAGCGGCCTCTATACCGGTTCGATGAGCTATCGGGTCGGCCAAGGCGCCGATTTCGACTTGGGAGGCATGCCTGCGAACGACAGTAACCTGACCCTGGACTTCGTGCTGGACGTACAGCACACCCTCAAGGTCGATATCCCTCCTGGCGGGGAAAAAGTCCGTTTGACCCCGGCAGGTGGCTGGCAAAGCTGGTTGCAGGAAGGGCGCAAGCCTGTACGGCTGTTCCGGGATCAGAGTTTCAATATCTCGGCGTCGACGCGTTTCAAAATGCACCTGGAATGCGAAATCGCCATAAACCCTTTTGAATGCATGATCCTGGACCGAAAGACCGGGCGTGCGGTTGAGGTGCAGGTCAGCACCACACTGCCAAATGGCCTGACCGACCTCGCCGGCCAACCGGTCAAGCAACGCCGGCTACGTACCGGTGCAGCGAATGCCCAGCAGTTTCAACCGAGCTTTTATGTGGAAAGGCGTCCAGGCGTACTGCACTTCGAAATTCCATCCAGTCAGATGGGTTTCATGCTCAGCCCCGGTCAGGCGGGCTACTACGCCGGCAACGTCACGGTGATCTGGGATTCGGATCTTTGATGGGCTGCGTATCGCCAGGTGCCATCCGTGTTGTGTTCAATGTCATGAGGTTCAAGGGTATGAAACGTCTGTGGTTGCTGTTGGGTTTGAGCGGTTTTTCATTGGGTCTTCAGGCCGGGCCGCAGATTAACGTCGGAACGGTTTACGACTATCTGGATGGTGACAAGAGCACCTACCTCAAGCGTGTGTTCAACCGCGGTGACAGCACCGCGTTCGTCAAAGTCAACATCCTGGAGATCCTCTACGACGACGATGGCACGTCCCGTGAAGTGCCGGTCAAGACACAAGCGGATGAGAGTGGCCGTGATGGCTTGATGGCCAGTCCCGCGCGCTTGATCGTGCCGGCCAATGGCATGCAAGGCACACGCTTGCTGCTGATGGGCAATCGGGACACCGAACGATATTTTCGCGTGCGCTTTGTGCCGGTGGTGCCGGAAAAGGAAGACGACTTTGCGGTGTCCAGCGAGGAACGTGATGAGTACAAAAAGAATCTGTCGGCGGGGGTCAACGTCATGACCGGGTTTGGCACGGTGTTCTTCGTGCGGCCAAAGGACACTCGTTTCGACAGCGTGATCAATGACGCAGCCGAGCGTTACACGCTGCGCAATAACGGCAATACGGTCGTAGTGGTCGACGAGTTTCGCAACTGCTCGCTGAAGGATGAAACCGAGTGCGAGCCGACTACCAAACACCACATCCTCGCGGGCAAGACGTTCGAATTCGAGAAAAAGCCCGGTCGCGAGTACCGCTTCACTCTGGTCGAGGGCAACGCGAAAAAAACGCTGCGCATCGCCAGCAAGCAATGAAGAGGTGATCGGTGATGCAACAGATAACTGACATGATCAAGCAAGCGACCGTCGCCGGATGCGTGGGTGCCTTGACGCTGATAAGTGCTTGCGCTTTCGCGGCGCGGGAGGAGCACACGTTCGAAGTGTCGGCGGATATTCCGACCCTTGGGTTTTATGTAATCCCGGCCGAGTCGGACTGGATTCACCGACCGCAGCGGTTGAACTGGAACCCTTCCACAAAAACCCTGAGCAGCGTGCGCAAGTATTTCGATGTGCGGCATGACACCAGCGCCATTGAAGCGCGCCTGGAGGCCACCCCCTACCTGTCGAACGGCAGGCCGAGTGACAACATGGCATTGCGGGTCAGTTTCAACGGGGTGGAGTTGAGCCCGGACCTTTCTTCACGGCTGGTGGTGTCAGCGGCTGAAGCGGCGGCAGGCACGCGGGTGTTGCTGGAAATCGCGCCAGTGAAGCCGCCCGGGGGATACCGCCCGGGGGATTACGACGGCAACGTACTGTTGTTGTTCAACGCCAGGGCGCCGGGGGAGTGAGCGCAAGCAGGCGCTTCGGTTTTCAAGGCGCTCGCGCATCGGCCGCCACTATTGAACTCAATGTCTGAAACTCACAGTCGCGACGTCGGAACCGGCGCACACGCGACACTGCTACCCGGTTGCAGGTACGGCATCAGAATCGGCGCCATCCCCTTGAGCACTTGCACTGGCAGGGCCGAAGTGAACTTGAACGCTTCGGCCGATTGCCCGGGCACGAACGCCGTCATCGTGCCGAAGTGACGATCGCCGATGTAGAACACAAAGGTCGCGGTGCGGTTAATGGATTTCGAACTCAGAATTCGCCCACCCGAACCGAAGGCTTCGATGCGGTTATCGCCCGTGCCGGTTTTGCCGCCCATGGCCAACGGTTTGCCATCAGGCGTTACGAAACTGCCGGAGATACGTTTGGCTGTACCGGCATCCACCACTTGCGACAACGCTTCGCGCATGGCTGTGGCTACCTCGGAAGGCATCACCCGTTTACCGACATCCGGGTTATTGATCAGTTTGGTCTCATACGGCGTGTTCGCCGCGAAGTGCAGGCTGTCGATGCGCAGTGTCGGCATGCGCACGCCGTCGTTGAGGATGGTACCGATCAGCTCCGCCAATGCTGCCGGACGATCGCCGGAACTGCCGATGGCGGTGGCCAGCGACGGTACCAGGTGATCGAACGGATAGCCGACTTTCTGCCAGCGCTGGTGAATGTCGAGGAACGCCTCGATCTCCAGCATGGTGCGAATGCGGCTGTCGCGGGCAAGCTTGTGACGGCTTTTGAACAGCCAGCTGTAGACTTCCTGGCGTTCGAACTGGCTGGCTTTGACGATCTGGCTGAACTTGGCATCCGGGTTGTTCAGCAGGTAGCCCATCAACCACAAATCGAGCGGGTGGACCTTGGCGATGAAGCCCTGGTCCGGCAAGTCGTAGGCCCCAGGGCCGTAGCTTTCGTAAAGCCGTTGGAGACGTTCGTCGGTCAGCTTTTCGGTGAGCTTGGCGCCTTTGAGGTGCGAGCGCACGAACATGTTGAAGCTTTCCTGACTGGCCTGTGGCAACAGATACCGATGCACCGCGGCCATGCGAATCGGGGTCGGGCGCATGCTGTCGAGGAAGGTTTCGAGCCGCGCCTGGGTGTCCTTGTTCTTGTACTTCTTCCAGAATTTCAGGAGGAACGATGTGCCTTCCCGGTCGGCAAACGAAGCCAGGTATTCCTGACGCCGAGGGTCGCGGTCGTCCTTGAGCAATTCGGCGCTGCTGTTGGGGCCTGAATAGGTGGTATAGCGCACCAGATCACGCATCAGCCGAATGAACGGCAGGTTGATCGACTCACGTATTGCATCGCGTAGCGTCGGCATGCGGCCGTTGTCTTCCTTGCGAAAGTTATGGAACACATGCAACCCGCCACCGGTAAAAAAGGCTTCGCCGGGGCTGGCGGAGTATTTGCGGTCCAGCGCGGCGCCAAGCATGGCTGGCAGGTTGCGGTCTTTGTTCTGGATCAGGTAATCGACGGCCCAGCGACTCAGATGGTCCTGCTCCGGGACCTCGACTTTCTTCAGTTCCGGGACGGTCATCGTTGCGTATTTATCGTGCAGCTCGGCCATGATCTGCAAATAGGTGGTCAGCACACGCATCTTGGCGGTGGAGCCCAGCTCCAGCTTGCTGCCTTCATTGATATCGAACGGCTGGTCGGTGCTGTCGGTCTGCACCCGCACCCGCGAGCCGTCCGGGGTCAGTTCGAACAGCGTGAAGCTGTAGCGCACCTGGGCGGTACTGGTGGGGGTCAGCAGGCGTTCGCCCATCAAGCCGATCTGCGTTGCAAACACAGGGTCGGCCAGATGCTTCAGGTACTCGGTAGCCTGGGTTTGCAACTCGCCTTGCAGGGTGCTGGTGGCGGAAAGATCAAGGCGATCGAGGTCGTACAGCGGACGGTTGAGCAACCCGCCCAGACGACTGCGTGCCACGCTGATGCCCTTGTTGGTTTCGATCGGCTGAATGGTTGGCTGTGTCTGCCAGTCGCGATAGGTCACTTTGCTGGCCAATGCCGCTGCCGCGAGTGGCGCATCGATCACGTCATTCTGTGCCAGCAGGCGAATGTGGCTGTCGGTGAGGTCGGCCAGTTCCTCGCGCCCCTTGGTCAGGTAGTGGGAAGGGCGGCGCTGGGCAATCATCAAAGACAGCATCTCCCGCAGGGCCAGACCTTTTTCCGACATGCTTTTCGGATCTGTCTCCTTGCTGGCCAGCCGCTCGTTGGCCTGGTTGAAATCGGCGCCGTACCAGACGCGCAAACCTTCGGCCATGCCATGCACTTCACCGTGACCCGGTACTGCCGACAGGGGCACGCTGTTGAGGTAATCGCGAATCACGTTCTGCCGGGCTTCGAGGGTCTCCGGTCCGGCCTGATAGGCGCGCACACTGGCGGAAATCATCTGCCGGATTTTTTCCGCGCCCGACACGGTCAGGCCATCGGGCGAATGCCGGTACTTCTCAAGTTGCGTTGCCAGGGTACTGCCGCCCGCCGACTGGCCCGGCAGGTGCATTAACTTGGCGACCTGGGACCACGCTGCCATGCCGAACCGAGGCCAATCCACGGCAGGGTTGGCCCGGGGCTGACGGGGATCGAGCAGAAAGCGGTTTTCGATGAACAGCAAACTGTTGACCACCACAGGGGGGATCGCCGCAAAGCTTGAATACAGTTGTTGTGGGTACTTGTACTGGTAAAGCGGTGCCGCACGGCAATCGGTGATCACCAATCCAGCCTGGATTTTCTCCGCGTAGGGCACGAAAAAGCCCTTGTCGGTGTAGTTCATCAACTTTTCGGAAAACCGGGTCTGGGACGCCACAACGTAGTCGCGCTTGATCAAACGCGGCAGGAACTCACCCAGAGAGCTGTAGCCCAGGCGCAGGTCGAAAGGACCGGCACCGGGATAGCGAATGGCATCGCTGGGACCGGGTTTGAGCTCGTAGCTCAGGGTGGCGGCGTATTGGCTGAGTTCCCGGGATTGAAACTTCGACGTGCGCATTTCCTTGGCCGCAGCCAACCCCAGGACAATCAGGATAATCGGCAACAACAACCAGAACGCCCACCAGCCGTGCTTTGTGCGACTGCTTCGGGGTTTTTCAGGTAAAGGCGTTTCGTCCATACGTCCAGTCGGAACCACATTTTTACTCGAATCGGTTTGCCACAAAACGCCCATAGTCGACTGATCCATTTACGCAGATTGAGAGGACTTGTCTGAAGCTTAGACGGTGGTTGGCGTTGGTGAAAAAATTGTGGATACACAAATATCATGGATCCACTTTGACTTGTGGCGAGGGCGCTTTTGTGGCTCGGGAATTGGTGAGGGGCTTTATGTGGTGAAGGGATTGGTGAGGGGATTTATGTGGTGAAGGGGATTTATGTGGCGAGGGGATTTATCCCCGTTGGAGTGCGAAGCGCTCCCTTTTACCCTTTCAGTCATACCGCATCCACAGGTTTTACGGTCGCTGCGCAACCGAACGGGGATAAATCCCCTCGCCACATAAATTTCCCTCACCACATAAATCCCCCTCACCACATAAAATCCCCTCACCACAGGGAGTTCGGTAGCCACAGAAGAGGAGTGACGTTACAACCAGCAGACATCCCATAGCGGGTAATCGCCGATTTTGTCTACGAGCCCTGCTCTCAAGGGATTTGCAACGATGTATCGAGCGAACGGCAGGAGTTCTTCTCCATCGCGGATTGCCCGGTCGTGATAGCCGGTTTGCCACAAAGAGCCACTTCGGCCTGTCGTTTTGTTCACTGCCTGGGCGCATCGGGCTTTGGTAGCACCAATGACATTCCCTAAATTGTCGTCTTGCAATTGCATCAGCCAATGAAAGTGATCAGGCATAACCACCCAAGCGATTGAATTCACCAGCCCGGAGTCGTGAGCCCGGCGCAGTTCTGCGACAAGCAAACGCCCCAACCGCCAATCAGAAAATAGGGGTTGTCGATCGTGAACAACTGCGGTGATGAGGTAGGCACGACCGTTTTCGGAGTTTCTGCCTAAACGCAGGCGATGGGAGTTTGGTTGAGTAGGCAATCCATTGCTTCCTTACGTGATCGTCAAGTGACGCTTTCAGGCTAGTACGCAGTGGTCTGTATCGACGCTGAGACTTTTGAGTGAAATTTCTGATTGCTTCGAAAGATTCACAGCAGTGATGGGAGCACCTCTGTGGCAAGGAGATCGATGTGGTGAGGGTATTTATGTGGTGGGGGGGATTTAATGTGGCGAGGGGATTTATCCCCGTTGGAGTGCGAAGCGCTCCCTGTGTTCTTTCAGTCATACCGCATCCACAGGTTTTACGGCTGCTGCGCACCCGAACGGGGATAAATCCCCTCGCCACATTAAATCTCTCCTCACCACATCAATCCCCTCACCACAGAGGTTGGGGAGTCTGAAAGACCTGAACTAGAGCCATCGGGCTGTAACTTCTGCGCAGGCAGGGGCATGACGATGCACCATTACCGTGCAATACTCCGCGCCGTTTCATTGGCGAATAATCCTACGTAATGCAGGTAATGCCCCTCCGTAAACCGGACTTTTGCCGAGAGTTCTCGCTGAATGTTGTGGTTTATAGAGTGAAAAACCCTATAGGAAGCTTTTTATACTGCACGCCCCGCTGATCTTGCAGGTTTTGTCCTACAAGACGGGTTTGCCCACGAAGCAGGCCTGGTTTCAGACAAGCATTGGCTTACCGGTCAGCGCTTCGACACTCGGTGGTCATATCCAATAACAAGACGAGGTTGTACCCCTATGCCAGGCAATCACCTGTCCAATGGCGAGACCGCTCAAGGCGGCCCGCTCAAACGCGAACTCGGCGAACGGCATATTCGTTTGATGGCGCTCGGTGCCTGTATCGGCGTCGGCCTGTTCCTCGGTTCGGCCAAAGCCATCGAGATGGCTGGTCCGGCAATCATGCTTTCTTACATCATCGGCGGTCTGGCGATCCTGGTGATCATGCGCGCCCTCGGCGAGATGGCGGTGCACAACCCGGTCGCCGGCTCCTTCAGCCGGTATGCTCAAGACTACCTCGGCCCATTGGCGGGCTTCCTGACCGGTTGGAATTACTGGTTCCTGTGGCTGGTGACCTGCGTTGCGGAAATCACTGCGGTGGCGGTGTACATGGGCGTCTGGTTCCCCGATGTGCCGCGCTGGATCTGGGCGCTCGCCGCGTTGATCAGCATGGGCTCGATCAACCTGATCGCGGTGAAAGCCTTCGGTGAGTTCGAATTCTGGTTCGCCCTGATCAAGATCGTCACCATCATTGCGATGGTGATCGGCGGTATCGGCGTGATCGCGTTCGGCTTTGGCAATGACGGCGTGGCGCTGGGGATTTCCAATCTCTGGGCACACGGCGGCTTCATGCCCAACGGCGTGCAAGGCGTGTTGATGTCCCTGCAAATGGTGATGTTCGCCTACCTCGGCGTCGAGATGATCGGCCTGACCGCGGGTGAAGCGAAGAACCCGCAGAAGACCATTCCCAATGCGATCGGCTCGGTGTTCTGGCGGATTCTGCTGTTCTACGTCGGCGCGTTGTTCGTGATCCTGTCGATCTACCCGTGGAACGAAATCGGCACCCAGGGCAGCCCGTTCGTGATGACCTTCGAGCGTCTGGGCATCAAGACCGCCGCCGGTATCATCAACTTCGTGGTGATCACTGCGGCACTGTCATCCTGCAACGGCGGCATCTTCAGCACCGGGCGCATGCTCTACAGCCTGGCGCAGAACGGTCAGGCCCCGGCCGGCTTCGCCAAGACTTCGAACAACGGCGTGCCCCGTCGCGCGTTGCTGTTGTCGATCTTCGTGCTGTTATTGGGTGTGCTGCTCAACTACATGGTTCCGGAGAAAGTGTTCGTCTGGGTGACGGCGATTGCCACCTTCGGCGCGATCTGGACCTGGGTGATGATCCTGCTGGCCCAGCTCAAGTTCCGCCAAGGCCTGAGCGCCAGCGAACGTGCCGGCCTGAAATACAAGATGTGGCTGTATCCGGTCAGCTCGTACCTGGCGCTGGCGTTTTTGGTGCTGGTGGTCGGCCTGATGGCGTACTTCCCGGACACCCGCGTGGCGCTCTATGTGGGGCCGGCGTTCCTGGTGCTGCTGACGGTGTTGTTCTACATGTTCAAGCTGCAACCGACCAATGTGTCGCAGGGGGCGGCGGTGCGTGCTTCGTAAGGTGTAACGCCTGAAATGAAAAAGCCCCGGTCGTGATGATCGGGGCTTTTTATTGGCTGGCAATCATGTGTCGAGCAAGCTTTTGTGGTGAGGGGATTTATCGGAATGCCGCACCACCCCGTTGGGCTGCGAAGCAGTCGTAAATCCATAGCACTCGGTATACCTGACAAATCGCGACTGCTGGTTTTGGGGCGGCTGCGCCACCCAACGGGGATAAATCCCCTCACCACAAAATTCCCCTCACCACTGTCGATATCAAGCGGCGGCGACCTGAATCGGCTGATTCAGGCGTTTGTTGAATTCCAGCCACGCCCCCAGCAACGCCATCACCCCGGCCCCCACCAACGCGGTGAAAACCTGCATGGCAAACGCATCGTCGGTCAGGGCGTTGAGCATGTCCGCCAAGGGCGCCAACAGCACGCCGAGGCAGAAAACTTCCAGTGAGTAGCGCCCCATGCGGCAGCATTGCTGCGCGAGCCAGTTTTGCGTCCAGCCGTTGCCGGGCAAGAGCCTGGCGGTGACGTAGGCCAGCGCCAGGAAGTGCAGCAGACGGACCGGCGACAGATCGGTCTTGCTGATCGGGTACAGCAAGTTGCTCAGGCTGGCGGGCATCAGGGCATCGTGTATTTGCGGCCAGCGCCAGGAGACAGTCATCACCCCGGTCACCACCACGTACACCGCCGCGCTGACAAACAAGGGCTGGCGCAACAGTGGGCGAGTGTCGGGCAACCGTGGCCGCTGTCCGTGAATCGCCATAAAGCCGCCGAGGATAAACAGCAGTTGCCAGGTGACGGGGTTGAAGTACCACACACCGTCCTTGATGGCCGCCAGGTTCCAGCCAAACCGCGGTGCCAGCAAGTACACCGCCAATGACACCGCGACAACCGCCCACGGCTTGCGCACCAGCAGCGGCAGAACCAGTGGCAATCCCGCCAGCAGCACGATGTACAGCGGCAGCGGGTCCATCAGGTTCGGCTTGAAGCGCAGCAGTAACTCATCCGTCAACGCTTGCTGGGGGTTGGTGATGAAGTGATGCAGGCCCATCTCCTCCACCAGATCGCGGGTTTCCACATGGCTGTTGGCGAAGAACACGATGCCCATCAGCATGGCCAGCAGGAAAATATGGACCACGTAGAGCACCCAGGCGCGCCGCAGAATTTTCACGCAGGCGATCAGGTAACCCTCGCGCGCAAGGATTTTGCCGTAGGCCAGAACGGCTGCGTAGCCGGCGAGAAACACGAATATTTCTGCGGCATCGCTGAAACCGAGATTGCGCAGGGTGATTTGACCAAGGGGGTTGTGAGGCACGTGATCCCAAAAAATGAAGATCAGTGCCAGACCGCGAAAAAAGTCGATTCGGTGATCGCGCTCAAACGTCATGACGGCAGGCTCGTGAACGGGTGTCGGGATAAGGAGTAGCCGAAGGGGCCAAAGGAGTTGCGTGCCGCACATCGGCGGCGCGCAGGGTGGCGTGATTCGCGGGCAATTGCAAAACCGGGATATTACGGGATGTCTCCTGGCATTCAGGCAGGCCTTGACCGCTGGTCTGAAAGGTCCGCCCACCTGTGATTTCTGACAGTAGACAAGTTCAAAGTTTTATGACGTGAAACGGGAGAATCGCCATGAGATTTTTGTGGAAAGGATTTTCCAGCTACACGGTAGTCGGGGTCGCCAACACGCTGATCCACTGGCAAATTTTTTTCCTGCTGAGCGTGGGGGCCGGCCTCAGTCAGGCGGTCAGCAACCTGGCTGCCTTCTGCGTTGCCGCCTCGTTTTCCTTCTACATGAACGCGCTGTATACCTTCGAAGCCAAGGCGTCGGTCGGCGGTTATCTTCTATTCTTGGGAGCTATGGGGGCGCTGAGCCTGGGCGTCGGCCATGCCGGTGACGTATGGAGACTTCATGGCCTGCTGACGGTGTTTATCTTTTCGGCATTGAGCCTGGTGCTTGGCTTTCTGTTTTCAAAGTACGTGGTCTTTCGCGAGCGCAGTGCATGAGAGTCTCGTTGATCGTTCCGGTATTCAATGAAGAACAGGCGATCAGCCTGTTTTATCAGGCCGTGCGTCGCGAGTTGAGGCTTGACCCGGCTGAGGTCGAAATCGTGTTCATCAACGATGGCAGTTCCGACCGCACGGCTGAGGAGGTCAAGGCCCTGGCGCAGGCCGATGAACAGGTCTTGCTGATCAACTTCTCGCGCAACTTCGGCAAGGAGCCGGCGTTGTTCGCCGGCCTGGAATATGCCACCGGCGATGCGGTGATTCCCATGGACGTCGATTTGCAGGACCCGATCAGCGTCATCCCGCGGTTGATTGGCGAATGGCAAAAAGGCGCGGATGTGGTGCTCGCCAAGCGCCGGGATCGCACCACCGACAGTTACCTGAAACGCCACAGCGCTTCGCTGTTCTACCGTGTGCTGAACCGCATCGCTTACACCCGCATCGAAGAAAACGTCGGCGATTTTCGGCTGATGGATCGCAAGGTGGTCGACGTGATTCGCGCGCTTCCCGAGCACCAGTTGTTCATGAAAGGCGTGCTGTCATGGGCCGGGTTCAACACTGTGGTGGTGGAATACGAGCGTGCCGAGCGAGTGGCGGGCACCAGCAAGTTCAATGGCTGGAAGCTCTGGAACCTGGCGCTGGAAGGCGTGACCTCGTTCAGTACGGTGCCGTTGCGCTTATGGACTTACGTCGGTGGCGGAATTTCGATCTTCGCGGTGCTCTACGCGGTGTACATGGTGCTGGACAAGATTTTCTTCGGCAACAGCGTCCCCGGTTACCCGTCGTTGATGACGGCCATTCTGTTTCTCGGCGGCGTGCAGTTGATCGGTATCGGCATCCTCGGTGAGTACGTCGGCCGCATCTACATCGAAGCCAAGCATCGGCCACGTTACGTGGTGAAAGACATCGTTGGCGGCAAAGACCGGCTCGGGTTTTAGCATGGGCAGGTTCAGCGACTTTTTCAGCAAGGAACTCGGGCGTCGGCAGGTCTGGCTGTTTTTTCTGTTGGCGACCTTGGTGTATGTGGTGCCGTTGCTCCTCGCGGACTATCCGTATATCGATGACAACTGGCGATCGTTGTCGGCCGGTTTGGCTTGGACGGGGCAGGGGCGGTTGTTCAGCGAGCTGTTCTACAACCTGCTGACGTTCAGCAATGCCGCGCCGAACATCTTTCCGCTGCCGCTGTTGATCGCCACACTGGCCATGGCCGCGGCGCTGACCAGTCTGACGTTTCATTACTACCCGCAACCGACGATTGCCTGCTGCCTGGTGACGCTACCGCTCTGGTACAACCCGTTCTTTCTGCAAAACCTGTCTTATCAATACGACGGGCCCGCCATGGCGTTGAGCGTGGTGGCGGTCATCTATGCGATCACGTTCCGTCCCCCCTCGCGCATTCAGCAGTGGCTGATGCCGTCCTTCCTGGTTGCCTTGGCGATAGGGCTGTATCAGGTGAGCTTCAATGTGTTTCTCGGGTTGTGTTGCGTGGAGGTACTCAGGGGCGCCAATGACAAACTGGCCTGGCCGCAATGGTGCGGGTTGATCGGCTGGAAAATCGCTCAGGCCTTCCTGGGCTGCCTGATTTACGCTGTCAGTGCTTATCCGTTCACTCAACACAATCGCACCCTGTTACTGAACTGGAACGCGGAGCCGTTGCTGCAGCTGCACGTCAACATCGCCAGGGTGCTGGAAAAAGTCGTGCTGCTGTTTCACGGGGGATTTGCCTGGGTGTTCGCCGGGTTGTTGCTGTGCGCAATAGCTGGCGCGGTTCGCCTGGGGTTCAACGTCGTGACGCGTGAGGACAGCTCCGCGAACAAGATGCTGATCGGCCTGATCTGTGTGCTGGCATTACCGGTAGTGACCTTACTGGTGTCGGGTATGGCGCTGTTTTTCCGGGACTTCAATGAAGGGGCCAGGACCCTGATGGGCTTCGCGGTCCTGTTGGTGCTGTTGTTCTATTTGAGCCATCTGGTGCTGGCACGAATCCACCAGCGGCTGCCGCTGTTGTTGGTGATTCCGTTGCTGGCGATGCTTTCGCTGTCGTACGCCTACGGGCGCGTGCTGACGGTGCAGAAAGCCTTCGCGGCCAGCGCGCTATTGAGTCTTCAACACGACATCGTGTCGAATCGACAGCTGTTCGAAGCCAAGCGCATTTACATGTCAGTGACCTATTCCGATCACTGGTTGCTGGGGGCAGCAGGCTCGTTCAAGCAGATGCCGGTGTTGCACTATCTGCTGAACATCGACTTCTACATGCTGGCCGAGAACCTGCCGAAAGTGGGGATCACCAACGTCGTTGCGGAGAAGGAGCGACGTAACGCGACCCGGGTGGGTTATCAGCACTATCCGCCGCTGGTGGAGAGCCAGTACTACCGGATTTATCTGATTGGCGATTACGGATTTATTGTCATGAAAGAGCCAGCGCCGATTAAGAGGCTGCACTGGTGAAAGGTGAGGGGCACTGTTCGCGACGATATCGTTAGATGTGACCGTTGGTCTGGAATCCTCGCCTGCCTGTTATTTCTGTCAGTAGACCGCTACAGGGCAGTCACCTAGTTTGAAAGGCACCTGAAACAGGGATATTGGCAGGAGTCAGCATGAAAGCGTTATGGAAAGGATTCTGTAGCTACATGGTCATTGGCGTGGTCAATGCGCTCATCCATTGGCAGATTTTTTTCGTACTCACCGTCGCCGCCGAACTCAGTCAGGCGATCAGCAACCTTATCGCGTTTTGCGTCGCCGTCTCCTTTTCCTTCCATGTGCATGCGCTTTACACCTTTGACAGGAAGGCGATGGTGCTGGGCTATCTGTTGTTCAGCGCTGTCATGGGCGTCGTGAGCTATGGCGTCGGACATATTGCAGATCTGTGGCAGGTGCATGGTTTGGTGACGGTGACATCGTTTTGGTTGTTGTACCTGATTGGCGAGTTCTTCTTTTCCAGGTTTGTGATGTTGCGTGGATGTGAGTCATGAGGGCTTCTCAGCCGACAATCCCGATGTTTGGGCCGCTTCACGGGCGAACGGTTTCAATGTATTGGGGGTTGATGAAATCCCGAGCGATGACTTTCAGCATGCTGTCCTTCCTTGGTGTTAATCCAACCTCCCGATGAGGTTGGCGTTCAATCGTTGTTTACGCAGCAGCCAACTCATTCGGCTCAAAACTGTCCGCCCGCGCCATCTGCCACATCCGAGAGTAAAACTCGCCATTCACTTCCCCGGTCAACAATTCCCCCGGTTTCAAGAACACATGCAACTGCGAGAACAATTTGATCTCGGTCGCTGACATGCGCCGTACCAGATGCTTGGCCGATAGCTGCGAAGGATGTTCCAACCCGGCAGCGGCGAGCATTTCGGCCAGGGCCTTGAGCGTGTTGCGGTGGAAGTTGAAGACGCGTTGGGCCTTGTCCGGGACGACGAGTGCGCGTTGGCGCAGTGTGTCCTGGGTGGCGACACCGGTCGGGCATTTGTTGGTGTGGCAGCTTTGCGACTGGATGCAGCCGATGGCGAACATGAAGCCGCGTGCCGAGTTGGCCCAGTCGGCGCCGATGGCCAGGACGCTGGCAATGTCGAAGGCGCTGACAATCTTGCCGCTGGCGCCGAGTTTGATTTTGTCCCGCAGGTTCAGGCCGACCAGCGTGTTGTGCACGAACAACAGGCCTTCGCGCATCGGCACACCAATGTGATCGGTGAATTCCACGGGCGCGGCGCCGGTGCCGCCTTCCTTGCCATCGACCACGATGAAGTCGGGGAGGATGCCGGTTTCCAGCATGGCCTTGGCGATGCCCATGAATTCCCACGGATGCCCCAGGCAAAACTTGAAACCCACCGGTTTGCCGCCGGACAGTTCGCGCAACTGCTGGATGAAATGCATCAACTCGATCGGTGTGGAAAACGCGCTGTGCCGCGACGGCGAGATGCAATCTTCGCCCATCAGGATGCCGCGGGTTTCGGCGATTTCCCGGGTGACTTTGTGCTTGGGCAGGATCCCGCCGTGGCCGGGTTTGGCGCCCTGGCTCATCTTGATTTCGATCATCCGCACTTGCGGCGTCTGCGCTTGTGCGGCGAAGCGTTCAGGGTCGAAGCGCCCGTCAGCGGTGCGACAGCCGAAGTAGCCGCTGCCCAGTTCCCAGGTCAGGTCGCCGCCGTTTTCCCGGTGATAGGCGCTGATGCTGCCTTCACCGGTGTCGTGGGCGAAGTTGCCGAGTTTCGCCCCCTGGTTCAACGCCCGAATGGCGTTGGCGCTGAGGGAGCCGAAGCTCATGGCCGAGATGTTGAACACCGACGCCGAGTACGGCTGCGTGCACTGCGGGCCGCCGACCGTGACCCGGAAACTGCTCGGGTCGCTCAACGGCGCCGGGCGCATGGAGTGGCCGATGAATTCGAAACCCGACTGATACACATCGATCAAGGTGCCGAAGGGTTTGTCGGCGCTTTCGTTCTTGGCCCGTGAATAGACCAGCGAACGCTGAGCCCGGGAGAAGGGCAGGGCGTCGCTGTCGGACTCGAGCAGGTACTGGCGGATTTCCGGGCGAATACCCTCCACCAGATAGCGGATGTTGCCGAGGATCGGGTAATTACGGCGCACGGCGTGAGGGCTTTGCAGCAGATCGAACAGGCCCACGAGGCTGAGAATGCCGGTGGCGACGGTGATCGGCCAGAGCCAGTCGTGCTCCAGAAAGGGCAGGCTGGCGAGGGTGAAAATCACGCAGGCAGCAAAGAAGGCGTAGCGGCTCAGGAGTGACAGGCTCATACGGTTTCCTTGGGTTCGGATTCAATGGGTTGCAAGCCTGTGGCATGGGCTTTTGTGGCGAGGGGATTTATCCCCGTTGGGTTGCGAAGCAGCCCCAAAACTATTCACCGCGGTTTAACTGAAAGACCGCATGCATAGGTTTTACGACTGCTGCGCAGTCGAACGGGGATAAATTCCCTCGCCACAGGAAATCTATCGACACAGGAAAGCATTTCAAGGCTGTGTCAGGCATTTTGTGCCTGGAGAAAAATCGAAAACAGCTCTGACTGGGATTTGATCCCCAGTTTGCTGTACATGTGTTTCTTATGGACTTTCACGGTTTCAACAGAGATTTCCAGCTTACGGGCGATTTCTTTACTGGAGCAACCGCTGAGCATCAAGCGTCCGACATCCAGTTCCCGGGCGGTCAATTGCGCGCCTTTGAGTTGCTGCACCGATGCTTCCAGCTGCACCCGCCAGTCCACTTGCGGTGGTGCTGGCGCGAGGGCCACGACTTCGTTGATTTCGTAGGGCAGGCGCTGACGCAACAGGCCGAGCACCCAGGGCTGGATCAGCGACAGCAAGGCAATCTGCTGGCCGCTGAAACGTTGCTTGCTGCCCAGTGACAGGCACAGCGTGCGGTCGCCTTCGAGTTGGCAATTGAACTGGATTTCATCGGCCACCACATTCAGACGAAAGTAGCGCTGGTAATACTCGGTCAGCTCGAAATGCTCCGGCGCCACTTCCGACAGGCGATAAAGCCCGGTGCGCGACTGCTCGCGACAGGCGATGTAGAACGGATCGAGCAGGTACAAACCGCGCAGATAGTCCTGGAACAACTGATCAGGACTGCCGTCCGCGCCCGGGCATTCGGCGAACACTTGCGGGTGCTGATCGGCGCTGAAAAGCAGCGCCACCCAGCTGTCGAAGGTCACGTACTGATCCAGCAACCGTACCAGCTGCGTCCAGAAATTGGGTTTGTCCAGGGCGTCGATCAGTTGCCCGACCGAGCGGTGCCACGCGATGTCGTCTAACGAAAGTGTCATGCCTCTACCCCTATCGGGTTACCCCAGCGGCGTGATTTCCCGGCCGGTGGCTTGCTGCGCATACTGGCGCACAGACACCGACCGGGCAATCTTTCTGCCAGCCTGGTCAAGAACAAGGAATACCCATGAAAGTCGAACTCGCCCAGTTGGCGGGCCGTGACAACGACACGGCTTACAACCTCGACCGCGCGCTGAAGGCGATGGCGGCCTGTGCTGCCGATACGCAGCTGATCGTGTTTCCCGAAACCCACCTGATGGGCTTTCCGACCCTCGAGGCGTTGGCCGAAACCGCCGAACCGCTGGACGGTCCGACCGTCAGCGCGGTGCTGGCTGCGGCCCGTGAACGCAATATCGCCGTGGTGATCGGCATGGCCGAGAACGACAACGGCCGCTTCTACAACACCACGCTGCTGATCACCCCCGAAGGTGTCGCGCTGAAATATCGCAAGACGCACCTGTGGGCATCGGATCGCGGGGTGTTCGAGGCTGGCGACCGTTACGCCACGTGTGAGTGGAACGGTGTGCGGGTCGGCCTGCTGATTTGCTACGACATCGAATTCCCGGAAACCGCCCGGGCCCTGGCGCAATTGGGTGCCGAACTGTTGATCGTCACCAACGGCAACATGGACCCTTACGGCCCGACTCATCGCACCGCGATCATGGCCCGCGCCCAGGAAAACCAGGCGTTTGCGCTGATGGTTAACCGGGTGGAAGAGGGCGATGGCGGGTTGGTGTTTGCGGGCGGCAGTGCGCTGGTGGATCCGCTGGGGACTTTGTTGTTCGAGGCCGGGCGGGAGGAGGGGCAGTTTGCAGTGGAGCTGGACCTGAATCAGCTGGCGGCGGCGCGGCAGGATTATCGGTATCTGGATGATCAGCGGCTGCGGTTGCCGGGGGAAGTGGTGGAGCAGATCGGCGGTGTTCGGGAGTTATTGATTCCTGAGCGTTAAACCAAGCCCTCACCCTAACCCTCTCCCGGAGGGAGAGGGGACGGACCGAGGTGATGCGAAGCTCTACATCGACCTGAATAACCGAGTCGAACTCAGGATTTGAAAAGCATGGAGATCTGCCCCCTTTCCCCCCCTCTCCCCCGTGGGGAGAGGGCTGGGGTGAGGGGTGGCTTTTGAAGTAGACGTAAATTTTTGCCGAACTCGGCTCTGCCATAAATCTAATAAATTCGGAGTAGTCGCTCATGGCTCATTTGCAACGCACCCTGTCATTGGGGTCGGTGGTGCTGTTCGGCATCGCCTACATGACGCCGATCATCGTGCTCGGCACCTTTGGCATCCTCGCTCAATCCACCGCCGGCATGGTCCCGGCCGCTTACCTGGCGGCGCTGGTGGCGATGTTTTTCACCGCCATGAGTTACGGCCGAATGGCCTCGGCGTTTCCCGTCGCTGGCTCGGCCTATAGCTATGTCCGCAAGGCGATCAGCCCGAAACTCGGTTTCATCGCCGGTTGGGCCGTGCTGCTCGACTACCTGTTCCTGCCGATGGCGATCTGGCTGATCGGCGCGGCCTACCTCAACTCCGCGTTCCCGGCCGTGCCGCAGTGGATCTGGGTACTGGCGTTCATCGGCATCACCAGTGCAATCAACATCGTCGGCCTGAAACTGGCCAACGGCATCAACGCGTTACTGATGCTGGTGCAGTTCCTGGTGCTGATCGCCTTCGTTGCGCTGTGCGTTCATTACGTCGGTGGTGATGCGAGCACGCCGTTGTGGTCGGTCAAACCGTTCTTCAACGGTGATATGCAGATGCCGCTGATCATGAGCGGTGCAGCCATCGCCTGTTATTCATTCCTCGGGTTTGACGCGGTCAGCACCCTGACCGAAGAAACCCGCGACCCGCGCCGTACCATTCCGCGAGCGATCATGCTGATCACCCTGATCGGCGGGTTGATCTTCGTCGGTGTGTCGTACTTCGTGCAGATCGCGCATCCGTCGTTCCAGTTCGACAGCGTCGACTCGGCAGCCTATGAAATTGCCCGCAACATTGGTGGTGACCTGTTCGTGTCGATCTTCCTGATCGGCCTGATCGTCGGCCAGTTTGCGTCGGGCCTGTCGGCGCAGGCCAGCGGCTCGCGGCTGTTGTTCGCCATGGGCCGCGATGGCGTGCTGCCAAAATCGTTCTTCGGCACTTTGCATGAACGCTTTGGCACACCAGTCAACAGCATCCTGCTGTGCGCCGTGGTCGCGTTGCTGGCGCTGAAACTGGACGTCACCACCTCGACCTCGTTCATCAACTTCGGCGCGTTCCTGGCGTTCAGTCTGGTGAACCTGTCGGTGATCTTTCACTACTGGATCGGCGGTGAGCACAAAGGGCTGCGTGAATTCGTGTTGTTCCTGCTGTTCCCGTTTATCGGTCTGGCGGCGGATTTGTGGCTGATGGTCAGCCTCGATCACCTGGCGATCTATCTGGGGGTGAGTTGGCTGGCGATTGGCGTGGTGTACCTGGCGGTGCTGACTGGCGGCTTCCGTCGCCAGCCACCGGAGATGGATTTCCAGGAAGCCACCTGACCCCCACCCCCTGTAGGAGCAAAGCTTGCTCGCGATTGCTGTGCGTCAGTCACTATTAATGTCGACTGACACACAGCAATCGCGAGCAAGCTTTGCTCCTACAGGGGTGGGGGTTCAGAGATTGGATTGGTGAATCGGCAACTGGACCCGAAACGTGGTTCCCACGCCCACTTCACTGCGCACCGTAATATCCCCCCGATGTTTTTTCACGATGCCATAGGACAGGGACAACCCCAGCCCCGTCCCCTGGCCCACCGGTTTGGTGGTGAAAAACGGGTCGAAGATTTTCAGCAAACTGTCCGGTGCGATGCCGGAGCCAGTGTCCGCGACCTCGATCCACACCGTTTCCGCTTCAAGCCCGGTGCGCAAGGTGATGGTGCCGCGCTCCGGGCCGATGGCCTGAGAGGCGTTGACGATCAGGTTCATGATCACCTGATTGATTTGCGAAGGCAGGCATTCGATGTCGGGCAACGCCTGATATTCCTTGAGCACATCGGCCTTGTACTTGAGTTCGTTGGCGACAATGTTCAAGGTCGATTCGATGCCCTGTTGCAGATTGGCCCACTGCCATTCCTGATTGGAGTCCACTCGGGAGAAGTCCTTCAGGTCCTTGACGATCTGCCCGACCCGGTTGATGCCGTCCTTGGATTCCTTGATCAGCAGCGGAATGTCCTCGCGCAGGAACTCCAGCTCGACCCGTTCGCGCAGTTGGTTCAAACGCTCGATGAGCTCGCTGGAGCCGATCGCCTCTTCCGCATCGCGATAGGCGTCGAGCATTTCCTGCAGTTGTTTGAAGTAGCCGTCCAGGGTGCCGAGGTTGGAGGAAATGAAGCCGATGGGGTTGTTGATTTCATGGGCGACGCCAGCCGCGAGTTGCCCCAATGAAGCGAGTTTTTCCGATTGCACCAATTGGGTTTCCAGCTGTTTGCGCTCGTCGACTTCCCGCTGCAATTCAACGCTGGTTTCTGTCAGTTGCCGGGTTCGGCGTTCGACCATTTGTCCTAAATGGTCCATCTGCACGCTGGCCCGTTCGGTCATGTCCCATTTGGTCAACAGGGTGTTGGCCATCTGCTGGACTTCAATGTTGTCGAACGGTTTTTTCAGGATCAGCAGCCGGTCATGTGCGTTCAATCGATCGAGCAGTTCATCCCAGGAATAGTCGGAATAGGCGGTGCACACCACCACTTGCAGGCGTGGGTCGGCCTGCCACAAATGTTCGATGGTCTGCGCACCGTCCCAGCCCTCGGGCATGCGCATGTCGACAAAGGCCAGGGCGTAGGGGCGGTTTTCCTGCAAGGCCCATTTGAGTTTGCCCAGGCCTTCCTGGCCGCCATAGGCCGAGTCGAGCTCGAACAGTGCACGGGTTGATTTCACTTCGCTGCCAAACAGCTCGGCCTCCATCTCGTCCAGTTCGACGGTCTGCTCCGGCATGGGCGTGAGAATCTTGCGGAAGTCCACGTGAATGGAGGGGGTGTCATCGATCAGCAGAATGCGTCGGTTCGAAAGCTCGCTCATGCTTCCTCCTTGACGGTTTTCAGCGGGATCTGCAACGTGAACAGCGCGCCCTTGCCCGGTCCGTCGCTGTGGGCGGTGAGGTGGCCGTTCATTTCGATGGCGGCCAGGGCGCAGCTGTGCAGGCCGAAGCCGTGGCCTTCCTTGCGGGTAGTAAACCCGTGGGAAAAGATGCGCGTCATGTTTTCCTCGGCGATGCCTTCGCCGTCGTCCTTGACGCTGACTTGCAGGATCTTGTCTTCGACGATTTTGACCCCCAGGGTCATTTGTCGTGGGCGATTGGTGAGGTCGGACATGGCGTATTTGGCGTTGCTGATCAGGTTGATCAGGATCAGCAGCAACCGGTGCTTGTCCCCCATGACCTGCGGCACATCGCCGTATTCCTTGACCACCGTGACGTGGTGTCGGGTCAGGGCGCCGGAGTTCATGCGCAGGGCGTCCTCCAGCAATTCGCTGATGTGCAGCGGTTCCATCAGGCTGTTGGCGCCCGCGTAGGACTGCTGGGTGGCAACGATGTCCTTGATGTGGTCCACGCTTTTGGTCAGCTGGGCCAGTTCGTCGGTCATGCCTTGTTGTTCCAGGGCTATCGCGTCCACCAGTTGATTCAGGTAACCCGGTAGCAACTTGCCTTTCGGGTCTTCGGTCAGAAAGGTGCCGAGGTCACCTTGATGGTCGTTGATCAGTTGCATGGCCTTGCCCAGACCCAGCGCCTTGCTGCCGCGCAGTTTGCGGCTCACCAGGTCGGCCGAAATGTTCACGCTGTTGAGCACGTTGCCGACGTTGTGCAGCACATTGGTGGCGATCTCGGCCATGCCGGCCTGGCGAGCGGTGTCGAGCAGTTCGCTCTGGGTATCCTTGAGTTCGCGGGTGCGCTCTTCAACCCGCAGCTCCAGGTCTTCATTGGCGGTTTGCAGGGCTTTGTTGACGCGGTTGATCACCGTGAAACTGCGCATCAGGTGAATCGCCAGGTACACCAGTAACAGCACCAACAGTACGGAAAACACCAGCATGTAGAAGTGATAACGCTGATTGGCCGCGTCGGTCCGCTGCTGGTCGGTGTTCAGCAGGTTGGTCATGTCGTCCAGGCGTTCGGCCACGGGAACGGCTTCGATGTTTTCCAGTAAGCGATTGACCACCGGCTGCTCACGCAGGATCAGTGAAATATGGTTGTTGAGAATATCGATCGGACTGTGGAACTGTTCAGGTAGACGCTGTTTGTTCACCCCCATTTTGTTCAGCCCCAACAGGATGTCGGCCGCCTTGTCGTCGGAGGTGACCTGAGCGAACTCCAGGCTGCTGAGCAACAAGTCATACGTATCGGTGGCGATGTTCTGAAGTTGCAGTTTGTCTTCGTCCGCCAACCGGGCCAACTGTTCCTGAATGTCGTCCTCGGCGGTGGGCAGGAACGCCAGTGAGTTGCGCAGCACGGCATTGTGAGACTTGAACTGCTCCACCAAGCGGGTCTTTTCCTGAATGGCGCTCAGGTACGCATCATGGCTGGTGCGCCAGACGGGCGAGTCGTTGCGGCCATGGCTCGACTCCATGGTGTCGAACCGCTCCCAAAGGTCCGTTATCTCGGTCAGTGGCGAGACCAACGGATCGTAGTTGTGACTGATGGCGATCCTGGCCTTGAGGATCTCGGTTTCCCATTGTGCGTTCAGCTGTTTGATCCGGCCGATCAGGTCCCGGGATTCGGCGTAGGTTATCGTCTGGTTCGAGCTGGATTTGAGGTACAGAAACAGCAGCACTGAAGCCAGCATCAGAGCCACGACGCCAAGCAACGCCAGGTTGCGGCGGTTAGACGTTTTCATAAGGGCTTGCCTCCCCATTCACCGGTCAGGGTCTTGAGGAATTTGATGATCAGCGTTTTGTCGTCGGCAGAGGGAATACGACCGAGCTGGAACTTGAACATCACATCCACCGCTTCTTCAAGAGTCTTGGCCGAACCATCGTGAAAGTATGGCGCGGTCACGGCGACGTTGCGCAGGCTCGGGACCTTGAACACGTTGCGGTCCTCTTCGTCTTTGGTGACCAGATAGCGGCCCAGGTCGGCTTCGGTGGGGTTGCCCCGAGTCTTGAAGTAGTCGCCCATGACCCCGAACTTCTGGAACATGTTGCCGCCGATGTTGACGCCCTGGTGGCAGGCGATGCAGCCGTAGTCCTTGAAGCGTTGGTAACCGTATTTCTCGTCGAGGGTGAGAATGTCGGTATCGCCTTGCAGGTATTGGTCGAAACGCGAGTTGGCACTGATCAGCGTGCGTTCATAGGTGGCCAGGGCATTCTGCACATTGTTCATGGTCACGCCGTCCGGGTAGGCGTTGGCGAACGAGGTCTGATAAGCCGCATCGGCGGTCAGCATCTGCACCACATGTTCCCAGTTACTGCCCATTTCACTGGGGCTTTGCACCACGCCGTGGATCTGGGTTTCCAGTGTGTCGGCGCGGCCGTTCCAGAATTGTCGGAAATTCAGGCTGGCGTTGAACACGCTGGGGGTGTTGATCGTCACTGGAACGCCGTTGAACCCGAGGGAAAACGCCTTGTTGTCGGCACCGCCATTTTCCAGTCGATGGCAACTGGCGCAGGACAGTGAATTGTTGACCGACAAGCGTGTCTCGTTGAACAACTGGCGACCGAGCTCGATCCGTAGCGGATTTTGCTGGGGCACCGCCGGCAGTGGTTTGAGCGGTTCATCCAGCGGTGCGGCGCCAGCGCTCAGGCAGAGGCCGAACAACGGTGCCAATAGCAGACGGTGAAAAGAAGGCGACATCTGATGATTCCTTGGCTTGGGCCTGCGCATCGTTCACGTGGCTGCGGATGAAGAGGGCTTCACCGACCCCAGATACCGGACGAAGGCGTCCGGCGCCACGGCTTTACTGAAGTAGTAACCTTGACCCTCTTCACATTGATGTGACTTGAGGAAGTCCAATTGTTCGAGGGTTTCCACCCCTTCGGCAATGATGGTCAGCTTGAGGCTCCGGCCCAGGCTGATGATGGCGCTGACCAGCGCGGCGTCGCTGCTGTCGCGGCTTAAGCCGCGAATGAACGACTGGTCGATTTTCAGCACGTCGATGGGAAAACGCCGCAAGTAGCTCAGGCTGGAATAACCGGTACCGAAGTCATCGATGGCCAGTCGTACGCCCATCACCTTGAGCCGGGCCAGAGCGTTTACCGTGGTTTCGACGTTCTGCATCAACACGCCTTCGGTGATTTCCAGCTCCAGCAAGGCCGGTTCCAGACCTGTTTGTTTGAGGATCTGTTCGATGCCGTCGACAAAGTCTCGCTGACGGAAATCGATGGCCGACATATTCACCGACATACAGATTTTCGGCAGCCCCGCGGCCTGCCAGGCGCAGGCTTGTCGGCACGCCTCGGCCAGCACCCATTTGCTCAACGGCACGATCAAGCCGCTGTCTTCGGCAATACTGATGAAGTCTGAGGGGTAGACCAGGCCATGCCCCGGTTTTTGCCAGCGAATCAACGCCTCGGCACCGACCACCTGGCCACTGACCAGGTCCAGTTTGGGCTGGTAATGCAGGACAAATTCGTTGCGTTCCAGCGCCAGGCGAATGCCGCTCTCGATGCTTTGCTGATCCCGGGCGCGCTGGTTCATCTCGTCGATGAAAAACCTGAAATCGTTCGGGCCGCTTTCCTTGACGTTGCGCATCGCGGTTTCGGCTTTCTTGATCAGCGCGATGGCATCGAAGCCGTCGTCCGGGTAAATGCTGATGCCCAGGCTGGCGGTCACGCTGAGGTCGTGGCCGGCAATGTGCTGGGGTGCGCGGATGGCGTTCAAGAGTTTTTCGGCGATGCCCTTGGTCTGCTGGGGATGGCGGACGTCGGCGAGGATCACCACGAATTCATCGGAACCGTAGCGAAACACCGAGTCGGACTCGCGCACCGTCGCCACCAGATTGCGCCCGACCTGTTTAAGCATTTCGTCACCGGCCGGATGACCCAGGGCGTTGTTGATGCGCTTGAAGCGATCGAGGCCCAGAAACATCACGGCCAGTTGTTTGTCATGGCGCCGGGACAGGGCCAGGGACTGGTTCAACCGGTCACCGAGCAAGGTGCTGTTGGGCAGCTCGGTCAGTACGTCGTACTGCAACAGGTGCGACACCTTGAGCAGTTCGTGGACCCGCGCCTCGATGGTTTGCTCCAGGCTCAGGACCTTCATCGCCGCGTCCTGCGCCATCTGCCATTTCCAGGTCAGTGCACTGGCCATCTGACGGATTTCCAGGCTGTCGAAAGGCTTTTTCAGCACCAGCAACTGGTCGCCGAATTCCAGTCGTTCGGCCATGTCTTCCCAGGTGTAATCGGAAAAAGCGGTGCACAACGCGATTTGCAGGTGAGGGTCGGCCTTCCACAGTTGTTCGATGGTTTCCAGGCCGTCCCAGCCCGGTGGCATGCGCATGTCGGTGAACGCCATGGCATAGGGGCGACCTTCGGCCAGTGCGTGCGTGACCAGTTCGAGGGCTTCCTGGCCCTGGTAGGCCGAGTCGAGCTGGAACGTCAGCCGATCAAGCTGCACGGTGCCGAACAGGGCTTCTTCAGCGCTGGCGAGGGTCTGTTCGCCGCCGGGTTCCTCACCTTCGATCTCGGCGCCAAGAATCTTGCGAAAATCCTCATGAATCGAGGGCGTGTCGTCGATGATCAAGATGCGCCGGTTAGTCCGCACGAAAGGCGTTTTCATCCTTTGTCCTCCGTGGAGCGCGGCGAGTTTTCCAGAATCGGCCCGATGTCATGGTTCGGGGGCACGATGCTGCCGGCCTTCAGCAGCTCGGCGGCCTGCTGGCTGCTGACCGCTTTGCTGAAGAAGTAACCCTGGGCGTTCATCGGTGAACCGGTGGCCATCAGCGAGCTGCGCTGCTCCTGGGTTTCGACGCCCTCGGCAATGATGCCGATCCCGACTTCACGGGCGAAGTTGATGATGGCGCGCAAGGTGTTCGCGCTGGCCGGATCGCGGGCGGCGGTGTCGATGAAGGCCTGAGCGAGTTTCAGGTGATTGACCTGGTAGGTCTTGAGGTAGTCGAACGAGGAGTACTCGGTGCCGAAGTCGTCGATGGCGATCTTCACCCCCAGTTCACGCAGGCGCGGCAGCACATCGTTGTGGGTCCATTTGGTCTGGGCCAGTGTCGCTTCCGTGACGTCGAAGCGCAGGTCCCAGGGGCAGAGTTCCCAGCGCGCGGTGGTGCGCAGCACGTCATAGATCAGTTCGGGACCACTTTTTAGTTGCGCCAGGGACAGCTTGATCGCAATCACCGGCGGCGCCATTCCCTCATCGCGCCATTGACGCATTTGCCGGCAGGCGCGATCCAGCACCCAGTGACCGAGCGCGACGATGGTGCCGGTCTTTTCCGCGGCAGGCAGGAACGCCGGGGCTTCCAGCAAGCCGCGCTCAGGGTGGTTCCAGCTGACTTGCGCTTCCATGCCGAGGATTTTGCCGCTGGTCAAGTCCACTTCCGGCCAGTAATGCAGTTCGAGTTCTTCGTGTTCGATGGCCGTTCTCAGGTCGCTGGCGATGGTCATGCGTTCGACCACCTCCTGATTGATCTCCTCGGAGTGGAAGTGGTACTGGTTGCGGCCCTTTTCCTTGGAGCGATACAGCGCCATATCGGCTTGGGTCAGCAAGCCGTCGGCGCTGGTGCTTTCCGGGGTACAGCTGCTGATACCGATACTCACCGAGACCCGCACATCATTGCCGGCCAGGGAATAGGGCAGTACCAACGTATCGCGGATTTTGGCGGCCAGGGCTGCGGATTGGGTCGGGTCGCTGACGTCCAGTTGCAAGATCGCGAACTCGTCACCGCCGAGGCGGGCCACTACATCGTTTTCGCGCACACAGTCCTTGATCCGGCGGGCAACCTCTTGCAACAACAGGTCGCCCACGGGATGGCCGAGGGTATCGTTGATGCGTTTGAAGTGATCCAGGTCCAGGTAAAACATGGCGAACGGTGCCGCCCCCCGACGCGCCGAGGCGAATGCCTGGTGCAACCGCTCGATCAGCGTCGCCCGGTTGGCCAGCCCGGTCAGCCCGTCGGTGCGGGCCAGCAGGGCGATTTTCTCTTCGGCCAGTTTACGTTCGGTGATGTCGATGATGATGCCTTCGACTTCCAGCAAACGGCCTTCATCGTCGCGCACCGGGATGTAGCGGTTTTCGACCCAGCGCCAGGCGCCTTCGCCAGTGCGCATCCGGAATTCGATGGAAGCGCCTGCCGCATGACGGTCCAGCACCCGGGCCATGGCGGTGTCGACCTTGGTTTGATCATCGGGATGGATCAGTTCCTGGGCCCAGTTGGTCGAGGTGACCAGTTTCGCCGCGACATGACCGTATTTGGTGATGTTGTGCGAGATGTACATCAACGGAAACGACGGTTCGCCGCGTAACCGATACAGAATGGTCGGGCTGTTCTGCACGATGATGTTGGCGTCGGACAGCTCTCGGGTGCGTTCTTCGACCGCCTGTTCGAGCAGCGACATCTTCAGCTCTGCGTCTTCGGTCATTTGCCACTTGGCCGTCAATGCGCTGGCCATCTGGCGGATTTCGATGGCATCGAAGGGTTTTTTCAGAATCAGCAGGCGATCGCCCAGTTCCAGGCGTTCGTCGATGTCTTCCCAGGAATAGTCGGAATAAGCGGTGCACAGCGCCACTTGCAGCTTGGGATCGACCTGCCACAGCCGTTCGATGGTTTCCAGCCCGTCCCAGCCTGGCGGCATGCGCATGTCGATGAAGGCCATCGCGTAGGGCATGTCGTTGGCCAGCGCCGTCTCGACCTTGTCCAGGGCTTCGAGGCCCTGAAACGCCGAATCGAGCACGAAGCTCTGCAGCGATAGCGCCGCAGGAGTGCCGAACAGGGCATTTTCGGCGCTGATCAGGCTGTCGTCTTCGATCGATGGGGGACTAAGGATCTTGGCGAAGTCCGCATGAATCGAGGCTGTGTCGTCGACGATAAGAATCCGTCGGTTGGTCCGCGCCAGCAGCGTATTTATCGACATACGCCAGTACCGGCGGCAGCTTGATGCGGTTTTCGCATGGGGGCTTCCTTTCCAAGATCACCTGACCGAACGTGCAGATTTGGATCCGAGTCAGCTCAGCATAGTCGCCTGTCCAGCACTTCGCGCAACTCAATGAGCTGAATCATTTCTGTTGGCGGGCTGAAAATCATCTAGCCTGTAGGTCAGGCTCCGGCAATAGGGGATGTTTGCCTCGGGGCCTGCCACAACGATGTGCCCGTTTTTCTTGAGGTGACGCCATGGAAGAGCAACTCCCCACGACTTTTAACGATAAACCCAAGGTGCTGCTGGTCGATGACGAGGAGTCAATCCTCAACAGCCTGCGTCGCCTGTTACGCGGCCAGCCCTACGAGTTGCTGCTGGCCACCAGCGGTGGCCAGGCGCTGGAGATCATGGAGCAACACTCCATTGACCTGGTGATGACCGACGCACGCATGCCCAATATGGACGGCGCCACGCTGCTGGCCCGCATCCATCAGCTTTACCCGACGACCACCCGGATTCTGCTCACCGGCTACGCGGACATGCCGACGATCATCAAAGCGATCAACGAAGGGAAGATTCACCGCTACATCAGCAAACCCTGGAGCGACGAGGAAATGCTCCTGACCTTGCGCCAGTCCCTCGCTCATCAATACTCCGAGCGCGAACGCCAGCGTCTGGAGCAGTTGACCCGGTTGCAGAACGACCAGTTGAAGTCGCTCAACATCACCCTGGAAAAACACGTCGCCGCCCGCACTGCCGAACTGCAGCAGACCGCCGACATGCTCGACCTGGCCTACGAAGAGCTCAAGCACAGCTATGTCACCGGCACCGAGGTGTTCTCGCTGCTGGCCAACCTGCGCCTGCCGCCGGCCAAACAGACCAACCGCCAGATCATCGAACTGGTGCGGGTGTACTGCAAACTTCATGGCTTGGACGAGGGCACCAGTCGCGACCTGACCATGGCCGCGGCGCTCTACAACATTGGCAAGCTGAGCTGGACCGACAGCATGATGACCGCACCCGCGGACCTGCTGCACCACAGCGATCGGGAGCGTTATCGCGGTTATCCCAAGCAGAGCGAATCGCTGTTGATGACGCTCGATCCGATGAAGGACGCCGCCCGTCTGATTCTTCATCACCAGGAGCGCTGGGACGGCAGCGGCTTCCCCGACCGGCTCAAGGGCGAGGCGATTCCGTTTGGGTCGCGGCTGTTGAAACTGGCGGTGGATTTCATCGAATTGCAGCGCGGGCTGATCCTCGAGCGGCAGATGAACAGCGATGAAGCACTGGTCTACATCCGCAGCTATGCCGGGCGACTCTACGATCCCGAGTTGGTGGAGGATTTCATTCAGGTCTGTGCCGCCTACCTGAGCGATGTCTCGTTGGCCGATCCGTCGGTCAAGGTGCTGACCACACGGGAAGTGGCGGCGGGCATGATCCTGGCGCGCAACCTCAATGCCGACAACGGCATGCTGCTGCTCAATGCCGGCAAGGTGTTGAACGGGCCACTGGTGGAGAAGTTGATCGCCTTCGAAGCCATGGAAGGCGCGAAATACAGCATTTTCGTGAAGGTGCCGGAAGACGTTGCGGTTCTCGAGGCCAGTTAGTTTTCCAGACTCTACAAAAAACCCTTGTGGGAGCGAGCCTGCTCGCGATAGCGGTGTGTCAGTCAATACCGCCATCGCGAGCAGGCTCACTCCCACAGTGGGCAGTGGTGCTTTGACGATGTTTTTCGGCGTGACGAGGCAGCGGAGCCATGTGATCCTTGCGCCTTTTGCCAAGGACGATCCTGATCCATGACGCTGTCATCCGCTGCTTCACCCCGCCTCATCCGCATCGCCGCTGCCCTGTTGATCGGCCCGGACGGTCGCACGCTGTTGGTCCGCAAGCGCGGCACCGAAGCGTTCATGCAGCCGGGGGGCAAGATCGAAGCCCATGAGCAACCGGTCCAGGCGCTGGCCCGTGAACTGGAAGAAGAATTGGGCCTGGTCATCGATCCGGCACACGCCACTTATCTCGGGCAATTCTCGGCACCGGCCGCCAATGAGCCGGGTTTTACCGTCCAGGCCGAACTCTTTCAGCTGACCATCGATTCAGACGTATCGCCGGCGGCGGAAATCGAAGAGGTGCGCTGGATCGACCCGGCCACTGACGGCAATGTCACGCTGGCGCCATTGACACGGGACCTGATCCTGCCGTTTTATCGAGCCTTGTTAACCGAAACTGCCTGATTATTCCCGGACAAAGGACTGCCCATGATCCCGCTTCAAGACTTGCTGATTTTCGCCGCTGCCGCGTTTCTGATGGTGCTGACGCCGGGGCCGAACATGATTTACCTGATCTCCCGTTCGATCTGCCAGGGCCGCAAGGCCGGTGTGACCTCGCTGCTCGGTGTGGTCGCGGGGTTTTTCGTGCACCTGTTCGCGGCCGCTGCCGGTTTGACCGCGGTGTTTCTGGCGGTGCCGATGGCCTACGAAGTGCTGAAGTGGGCCGGCGCGCTGTACCTGATGTGGTTGGCGTGGCAAGCCGTCAAACCGGGTGCGCGTTCACCGTTCGAAGCGCAGCAGTTGCCGCCGGACTCGTCGCGCAAACTGATCACCATGGGTTTTCTGACCAGCGCCCTGAACCCGAAGATCGCCGTGTTTTATTTGTCGGTGTTTCCGCAGTTCATTACGCCTGAGCATGGCTCGGTGTTCACTCAAAGCATCACGCTGGGGCTGACTCAGATCAGCGTCAGTTTCAGCGTCAATCTGCTGATCGCGCTGTTCGCCGCGGGCATCGCCTCCTGGTTCGTCAACAACCCGTCCTGGCTGGCGGTGCAGCGCTATTTCATGGGGTTCGTGCTGTCGGCGCTGGCAGTGCGACTGATGCTGGAACAACGACGGATGGCTTGAACATGTGGATTGAACGGCTTGATGCCAGTCATGCTCTGGATTATCGGGCGCTGATGCTCGAAGCCTATGACCTGCATCCCCAGGCGTTTACCTCCAGCGTGCGCGAACGCGCCGTGATGCCGCTGAGTTGGTGGGAATCACGCCTGAGCAGCAAGCTGGACGTGGTATTCGGCGCGTTCGAAGGCGGTGAGCTGGCGGGCATCGTCGGGCTGGCCTTCGAGCCTCGGGAAAAGGCCAGGCACAAGGCGACAATGTTTGGCATGTACGTATCGGGCAAGGCCCGGCAACGCGGGGTCGGTTATCACTTGGTGCAGGCTGCCCTGGCTGAAGCGCAGGACCATAAAGGTCTGAGGCTGATCCAGCTGACCGTCACCGCTGGTAATGAGGCCGCGTTCAAGTTGTACCAGCGTTGCGGTTTCATCCAGTTTGGCCTCGAACCTTTGGCGGTACGCGTTGGCGAAGACTACTTCGACAAAATCCACATGTGGCGGGAACTCTGAATCTGGGGATCACATACATGATCGTTCCCACGCTCCGCGTGGGAATGCCTCAACGGACGCTCTGCGTTCGGCCCTTGAAGGGACGCGGAGCGTCCCGGGCTGCATTCCCACGCGGAGCGTGGGAACGATCGGTAGGGGAGGGTGTGCTATCTAACTGCGCTGACGCCATCCAGTGTCGAGAACGACGTGTCCTTGGCCGTCAGCAGGAAGTCGCGCATGTACGGCGCATCCAGCATGTCGGCGCGAATCCCCGCGTACAGCGTCGCAAACAAACCTTTCTCGCCCAGCCGCTTGGCCTTCACATAACCCCGTGAGCTGTATTCATGCAGCGCCCAATGGGGCATGCCGCACACGCCGCGGCCGCTGGCCACCAATTGCATCATCATCACCGTCAGTTCCGACGTGCGGACCTGAGCCGGTTCGATATCGGCCGGTTCGAGGAAACGGGTGAAGATGTCCAGCCGATCACGCTCCACCGGGTAGGTGATCAGCGTTTCGGTGAGCAAATCTTCCGGGACGATGTAGGCCTTGCTCGCCAAACGGTGCTGATTGGCGACCGCGAGCATCGCTTCATAGGTGAACAACGGCACGTAAGTGATCCCGGCCAGTTCCAGCGGGTCTGAGGTCACCACCAAATCCAGATCGCCACGGGCCAGCGCAGGCAGCGGGGCGAATGAGAACCCTGAGGCCAGGTCCAGCTCGACTTCCGGCCAGGCATCGCGGAACTGGTCGATGGTCGGCATCAGCCACTGAAAGCAACTGTGGCACTCGATCGCCATGTGCAAACGCCCGGCAGTGCCACCGGCCAGCCGCGCGATATCGCGTTCGGCGCCGCGCAGCAACGGCAGAGTGGCGTCGGCCAGTTGCAGCAGACGCAAACCGGCGCTGGTGAAGCGCACCGGTTTGGTCTTGCGCACGAACAACGGCATGCCCATGCGCTCCTCCAGTTCCTTGAACTGGTGGGACAGGGCCGACTGCGTCAGGTGCAAGCGGTCGGCCGCATCCACCAGGCTATCGGCTTCGCGCAACGCGTGCAGGGTCTTCAGGTGACGGATTTCAAGCACCGGGGGCTCCATGAGGAAAACTTGTGATCAACACGAAAAGGTTGAGTTTGTCTCATGTTGGGTTGGCTGTCGACAATAGCGCCATGTTTTACAGCAACTTTTAGAGGGAGCAATTTCACATGGCCTTGGCACACACACTGGGTTTCCCGCGCATCGGCGCTGACCGCGAACTGAAAAAAGCCCTCGAATCCTACTGGAAGGGCGATCTGGATCAGAGCGCGCTGAAAAACGTCGGCCGCCAATTGCGCGCCACCCATTGGCAATTGCAGAAAGACGCCGGCATCGACCTGCTGCCCGTGGGCGACTTCGCCTGGTACGACCAGGTCCTGACCCACTCCTTGACCTTCGGTGTGATCCCCGAGCGTTTCGCCAGCGCCAAGGACTCGCGCGGCCTGCCAACCCTCGACACCCTGTTCGCCATGGCCCGTGGCGCCACGACGGCCTGCTGCGGCGGCGAACACAGCAAAGCGCAATACGCCCAGGAACTGACCAAATGGTTCGACACCAACTACCACTACCTGGTCCCGGAATTCAGCGTTGACCAACAATTCAAACTGAGCTGGGAACAGCTGTTCGACGAAGTCGACGAAGCTAAGGCCCTCGGCCACAACGTCAAACCGGTGATCATCGGTCCACTGACTTACCTGTGGCTGGGCAAAGCCAAAGGCAATGACTTCGACAAACTCGACCTGTTGGAACGCCTGCTGCCAATCTACGGCGAAATCCTCGGCCGCCTCGCCGCTCAGGGCGTGGAATGGGTGCAGATCGACGAACCGATCCTGACCCTTGACCTGCCACAGGCGTGGAAAAACGCTTTCGAGCGCGCCTATCACATCCTTCAATATTCGCCGCTGAAAAAACTGGTGGCGACCTACTTCAGCGGTTTGGAAGACAACCTCGGCCTGGCGGTCAGCCTGCCGGTACAAGGCCTGCACATCGATGCCGTGCGCGCCCCGGATCAGCTCGGCCAGGTGCTGGACCGTCTGCCGACCTACAAGATTCTCTCGGTGGGCCTGGTCAACGGTCGCAACGTCTGGCGCTGCGAACTGGAGCAAGTGCTCGCGCAACTGCAACCGGCCCAGGAACGCTTTGGCGACAACCTGTGGGTCAGCAGTTCCTGCTCGCTGCTGCACAGCCCGGTGGATCTGGATCGCGAAGACAAACTCGACCCGGAACTGAAAAGCTGGCTGGCATTTGCCGTGCAGAAGTGCGGTGAAATCGCCGTGCTGCGCGATGCCCTGAACGACCCGCAATCACCCAAGGTGCAAGCCGCCCTCGCCGAAAGCCGTGGGATTCAGGCCAGTCGCGCCGAGTCGCCGCGTATCCACAAAGCCGAGGTGCAGGCACGGATAAGCGCCATCAGTGACAAGGACAGCCAACGGCACTCGCCGTTCGCCAAACGCATCGAGCAGCAACGTGCGCGATTGAAACTGCCGGCCTTCCCGACCACCACCATCGGCTCGTTCCCGCAGACCGGTTCGATTCGTCTGGCACGCCAGGCGTTCAAGCAAGGCAAGCTGTCAGCCAACGATTACACCGACGCCATGCACAGCGAAATCCGTCACGCCGTGCAAGTCCAGGAACGCCTGGGGCTGGACGTGCTGGTTCACGGTGAAGCCGAACGCAACGACATGGTCGAGTACTTCGCCGAGCAACTGGACGGCTACCTGTTCACCCGTTTCGGCTGGGTGCAAAGCTACGGTTCGCGCTGTGTGAAACCGGCGATCATCTATGGTGACCTGAGTCGGCCGAACGCCATGACGGTCGACTGGATCACCTATGCGCAAAGCCTGACCGACAAGGTTATGAAAGGCATGCTGACCGGTCCCGTGACCATGCTGATGTGGTCGTTCCCGCGTGAAGACGTCTCGCGCAAAATCCAGGCGCAGCAACTGGCGCTGGCCCTGCGTGACGAAGTGGTGGACCTGGAAGCTGCCGGTATCAAGATCGTGCAGATCGACGAAGCCGCTTTCCGTGAAGGCTTGCCGCTGCGCCGTGCGCAATGGCAGGAATACCTTGACTGGGCGGTAGAAGCGTTCCGCTTGAGCGCCTCTGGTGTCCGGGACGAAACCCAGATCCACACCCACATGTGCTACAGCGAATTCAACGACGTGATCCAGTCCATCGCGGCGATGGACGCCGATGTGATCACCATCGAAACCTCGCGCTCGGACATGGAATTGCTGGAGGCTTTCGAGGCCTTCGACTACCCGAATGACATCGGGCCGGGCGTGTATGACATCCACTCGCCACGGGTGCCGGACACGGCGGAAATGGTGAAGTTGATGAGCAAAGCCGTGAAGCGCATTCCGGCTGAGCGGTTGTGGGTGAACCCCGATTGCGGGCTGAAGACCCGGGCTTGGCCGGAGACTGAGGCGGCGTTGGTGAACATGGTGGCGGCGGCGCGGCAGTTGAGGGGGCAGTTGGCATAGGTCAGGGCACAGGCCTACTGAATGGTTACTTCATCAGCAGGCCTGTTTCATTACGGGGTGTCAGAGGTTCTGGAAGTGCTGCAAGGCTAACGGCCTGCCGATTTCACCACGCCAGATAGAGTCGACCGGCGCACCGGTTTGCGCCTGCTTTTGTTGCCATTGCAGGCCGAGCTGGCGTTGTTGCGCTGTTTTGAGATGAGCTCTGACGAACTCGTCGAAGCGCGGTTGGGGCTTGTTGTAGTGAAAATGGGCATACCACAGGGGCTGTGTCGGAGTTTGCGTCAGGTCGAGCACTTCGTATTCCTGCAGGAAGTCCCTGCGCCCGTCCTTCAGGCGTGCGAGCTCGGTCAATTCACCGTTCTTGCGAATCTGCACCGCACCCTGTTTGAGCAGATAGTCCAGATACCCTTCTGTGGGCGTCTGGCTGATGAGGGAGTGCCGGATGCGCAAGTCTTGTCCTTTGCGCGTCAGTTCGGCAGCCTTTTCTCGCAGTTGCCCGATGAGAGGGGCCTGGGGGTCGAGGCGTTCGATCTGGCTGGCGCGCAGGCGAAGCTCGGTGGCTTCAGTCAGCATCATGTGTTCAAGGTCGACGGGCAGCATTTTTTGCCTGGCATAGGCTTCGACCTTGTCCTGGTACGCCGCCTGGGTGTTCAGGCGACTCTTTGCCTCCGCCAACAAAGGCCTGACATCCGTGGGGGCATGCTGTTGGCTGACCCGCAGGGGATTGTCCTGCAGACGGTATTTGCCGTTTAACCCTGGCAACCAGTTTTCGGTATAGCCATCGATGCCCTTGAGTGTGAATCGATCCTGGCCGCTGATCACGTCACCGATCAACAATTGACCTTGTTCGGTTTCAAAGATCTGTTTCACGATAGGCCCAGTCGGCCGTGGCACAGATGTTTGCCTGATGGCCTGGCGAGCTCGTTCGGCGGTTTTTTCTATGCCGTCCAGGAGCAGCGGGACATAGGTGAGATCGAAATGTTGAGGATAGCTGGCCGTCCATGCGGTCAGCTCCTTGCGAAATTGATCGTAGGCCGCCAGACACTCTTCAAGAATCCTGGTGCGTTCCGCGGGGCGGGCGTTCACTTGGTGAAGACAGTGTTGGGTAGCCAGGACCCGATCGATCCTGGCCCGTGCGTCAGCCATCTGGGTTTGCAGATAAAACCAGGAGACATCATTAACCGCATCAAACCGACTGACGACTTGCAAGTATTGACCCGTTTTCAGGTACTGCCGGTTCTCCGGCAGCAATGCGGCTGCCATTTTGTTTTTTTCTGTCGCTACGACTCTTCGTTGAGCGTCATTGGTGATGCGTTTGCTCCATTCATCAATCTGTGCGCTGGTCGCGTCGATCAATTCGAGCGCCTTGACCATCCCTACCCGTGCATTTTTGCGCTGTTGCAGAAGGCTCAATATGGGCTTGAAGTCTGTGTTGGGCAGAGTATCCGACTGGTTTGCAAAATCGTCGAGTTCCTCCAGGTGCTGAGCGATGCGCCTGGCGCCAAACCTCAACCGGTGCAGTGAGCGGTCCACTATCACCCAGGCCATTCGGCTTTTTACGTCGTTAATACCTGCCCGTTTGTTGCCATGGCTCAACGGCAACAGTTCTTCGAGCTCCAGGTAACCGGTTTTGGCCAGTTCTATTTCTTTCAGGCAAGCGGCGTCCAGGTGCTTGATTTGTGCCATGTGGGTTTGAGGTGGGCTGATTTTGTAGCGCTCCAGCGCCTCATTTGTGCGCTTGCTCAGGGTGCTCAGTTGCTCGATCCTGGTATCGGTGCTGGCTGTCAGTGCTTGTTGGCGCCGAAAAACCCGATCGACCCACCAACGCGGCAGTCGCTCGCGGATGACCGTCGGCCAGATCGGATCAAGCCTGTTGGCCAGGTAACTTTGTACCCCACCCCCTCCCGCCAGGCCGCCATTGAAGGCCGTCCCGTAAACGGCGAAATGAGTGTTCCATTGCCCGCTCGCATCGAGAGCTACGGGTTGTTTATAGCTTTTGAGCTCAGTCCCGCTCAGCCGCCAGGCCCCGTCATGCAATTCCACCTTGTAGATGATTCCGTACCTGACAATGAAGTCACCGTCGGCGTGTCGATAGACATTGCGATAAACGCCGTCCGTACCGGGTTGAAGGCCCGCCAGGGAAACTGGTTTTTCGTAGTGATAACCAGCGAATCGGGCTGCAATATGCCGGGCCTCACGTGCCGATATCAGCGGTGTGGACGAAGCGTCAGTGCCTCTGAACATCCTGCTCAACTGGCGATGAAACGTTCGTGTGCGGATCGCGCTGAGCCGCAAGCTGAAACCCGAAAGAAAGTCCATGCCTGCATCGATCAACGCCTGCAAAACCATGGTTATTTCAGCCATGCCTTGCACGTGATTACCTTTGCGAAAGGCCGCGACGGCTTGATTGGCGCTGTTCCAGGCATCATAGAGGCCGACACCGGTACCGATGATGGGCAAGACGCCAATGGCCATTTTCAAGTAGGTGAACACCTTCTCGCCCTTGACTGCGTATTGCTCCAGAAACAGTTCGCTGTTGGAGCGTGAGGTGTTGCGATGAGCGAGGATCAGGCGGCCCATCTCGGCATGCAATAGATGGGCTGGCAATGAAGTGCTTTTGGGCCACGGGCGCCCGACGCCGATGATCCCATCGAAGTTTTTCAGCAAGGCTTGCGTGATGCGGCCCAGGTGATTCGCCTTTTGGCCATCAAGGGCACGTTCTGCCAGATAGTTGGCCATTTCACTGCCAAGGCACAGATCGAACAACGCCTTTCGGGCTTGCTCCAGACTGTCGTATCGGCGCAGGAACACGCCGTCCGGGGTGTCGGGCAGGTACAGCAGCGTGAGTCCGCTGATTTTCTCCTCAATGAAGGTAATGCCCGACAGGGTGGTTGGCTTGTAGTCCGTATCTTTGCCACCCGCGCTCAGCAAGGCGGGCAGCAGTACGATCTGCTGGCCATTGGCGGACCAGTCCTGCGCCGTCGCAGCCTCAATCGCGACGTTGAGGATTTGCCACTCGGTGGCGTTGATTGCACCTCGCAGGAGGGCAAAGCGTCCCTGAATGGCGAGTTGCAAGCGGTAGGGTTCGAGCAGGCATTCGTGGTGGTATTCACGTTCGAACGTCGATGCTGTCGCAGGTCCGCTGTAGGTGCTGCGTATCAGCTCTTCGTAGTGCTGCGCCAGATCGAGTTCCGGCACGAGGGCGCACAGGTACGGCAGGGTGATGCCTTTGACCAGCGCATTGCGCTCGGTATCGGAGTCGGCGGTGACTTCGACACGCATGAAGCTCAAGCGCTGCTTGATGCTGTCGTCGATGTTCAGCAGCGCCAGTTCATGGATCGACAGTTTGCTGCGGCTTTGGCTGGCGACCCACACGGTTTTGGTCGGCGTTCCCGGTGCGCCTGGGGCCACGGTGAAGTGTTGTTCGGATGTCACTGCATCAGGCAGGTCCAATTGCACGGCGAAGCTGTGCTGGAGTGAGAAATCCTTGCGCAACCGGGCATCGATGCGTTTGGCGGCGAAGTCACTGACCAGCGGCAATGTGAGTTCGTGCAACGCGTGGGCGCGTTGCAAGGCCGGTACATAGCGTTCAATCAATTCATTGAGCTGCAAGCGTTCACCCGGTGACGCCTGGGTGAGCCATTGGGGGAACTGGCGGGTCAATCGTGCGCTCAGGTTTTGCTCGACGATTTGTGCAAAAGCGAGGTCGCGGTTCTGGTGGCTGGGCACCTGCAGGGCGGCAAGCGTCTGCTCGCGTAACTGTCCCAGTGCGTTCGCGTGTTGTGCGGGTTGGGAATCGATGGGGTATTGCTGGCGGATCTCCGCTGCGCGGCGTTCGAAGGTCGAGACTTGTTGATGCAAGCTGTACTCGAAAGGGTCGGTGGCGATCGGGGTCAGGTGCAACGCCGCGTGCCCGTCGGCGGCATGCAGTTTAAACAGGGAACGCTCCATTTCCCGGCGATTGGCGAACCGTTGCAAGCCACCGCCAGCACCGGTGCAGTAGAGCAACAGGCTTTGCGTCGAGGACGGGTCTTGCAGCGTCGCGGTGTCGGCGAAAACCAGCAGCCCCTCCAGCTCCTGGCGCTGCGAAACGGTTTCAATGTCGCCGGTTTCGCTGACCGATAAGGTCACGAAGGCAGCGGCGCTCTGATCCGAGCGATCGGCGCTGGCAGGTGTTTTCAACATGGCTTCAAGCAGGCTGTGTTCGGCGGTATCGATCTGCTCCAGCTTGAGTTGGATGTTGGCCTCGGCTTGCAGGGCCTTGAGTCTCGCCTGATAGAGTGCGGTGTATTGAATGTTGATCGTCGACGTATCGAAAACGCGCTCGCGCTCCAGCAGGGCGGATGCCGCGGTCATGGCGGCCTGCTCGGCCTCGTCCAGGGATGCAAACAGGGCCTTGAGCGCTGTCACCTGTGGATTGTCGAACGTCTCCTGATCGTGTTTTTTCAGCATGTTTTCGATGGCGCTGTATTGCTGCCTGAGTGCGGCCTTGCGCACGAACAAAGAGAATTCGTGCCCGGGATTACCGAGCGGGAAGGAGGGGGCGAGCGCCTGATCGTCCTGCTCGTGTACCGGTGCGGGGAGGTCCGGCGCTTCGCTAAAGCCTCCTTTTGCGCGGCGTTGCGCGTCGACTTGATCGACAGCGAGCAGTGCGTAGGCCGCCTGTTCGGCAATGTCGTCGCCAAGGCCGGTGCATGCGCTTTCCAATTGAATGGCATGCAAACGCTCCAGTAATTGAGCTGCGCCGACCTCCAGCGGGGCACTCGGGTTGTTGTAGTCGACAACGCTGTGACCGTCAGTCGTGACACTCCAGGGGATTTCGTGTTGATGCCTGATCAGCCAGCTGTCCAGCTCGCTGCGCTGACTGAAGTGCAACAGTGCGGGCCGGTGGGTGGGCAAATACAGCAACTGCTCGGTGGATTGTCCCCCGTAAAGACTGATGCCCAGCACACCAGGAAGTTTGGCGAAACGATTGTCAGCGCGTTGCAGGGCCAACTGTTCGGCGATGACTCGCTGGCCTGCCACTTCGGACTTTCCGTCGACAGGATCGAGGATCGCCAGCAGCGGCTTTAACTGCTCGGTACTTAACGCACCCTCGGCGAGGGCCAGTTGGCCTGCCGCGTCAACGTGTGTGCGGTACAACCGGGCGGCCAGGTGCCGTCTTGATAATGGCGAGCCATTGGCCCGGCCGTTCCAGTACGTGTTCCAGCCGTCCGTCAGGCGCTGCTTCAGACCCAGGGCCTTGAGTTGTTTGAGCAGCTCGCCGGCAGAGGTGGCGAAGTGTCGATGGCTGCGATCGATCCCCGTCACCCGACAGGTGGGGAGATGCCGCGGGTCCAGATCCGGTTGTTGCAGCAGGAAGGCGCAGGCTTCTGTCAGGCTGCAACGGCGCGAAGAGCGCTCGGCGGTGGCCGGAAAAAACAGGCCGACCCGCTCGCCATCCAGATCCAGTTGTTGCTTGAGCGTTTGCGTCAACAGGCTGTGAACGCTGGGGGAGGTCGCCATGAGCTTGAGCATTTGCTGCTGGCTGTCTCGCCAGCGCTGCGAGGCCTGGAGGAACAAATGTTCATTCTGCATCGCCGGGGCGGTGGCGAGTGCGAGGCCAAAATCGCTGAGGGTGACTGGGTCAGTGTTGTGATGTTGTTCGAGCATGGTTTGCCTGGCTTCAAAGTGGACGGTTGGCAGGCATTGAATGCGAAGGGGCTCGGGCGGTGGTGGTACATAGTTATCGCATTGACCGTTCAGCGAACTTCATCAAACTGTCACGTAACTGTGGCAGCGCGCTTGAACAAACTTCATCAGACTCGCGCTCTACTGGAGTCCTGCGTTTCGGTGTTTTTCATGCGTGCACGATTTTTTTCCACAGCGGTTTTCCTGGCCGCGCTGTTGTTCGGCCTGCCGTCCTTGGCGGCGTCTCGTTGTGATATCAATGTTCCGACCGAACGGGTCGATCTGGCACAGGTGAGCCTGGCGTACCAGAGCATCGGCCGTGCCTCGGACCCTGCGTTGTTGCTGGTGATGGGCCTGGGCGGGCAATTGATTCACTGGCCGGACGAGGTGGTGGTCGCGCTGTGTCAGCAGGGTTTTCGGGTGATTCGCTATGACAATCGCGATGTCGGGCTCTCGACCTGGCGGCAAGCCCCCCCTGACGCCAACCTGACCTTCGAAGTGCTGCGCTACAAACTGGGTTTGCCGGTGTCGGCGCCGTACACCCTGACCGATATGGCAGACGATGCTTTTGGCTTGATGGATGCGTTGCACGTCGAGCAGTTCCACGTGCTGGGCGCGAGCATGGGCGGGATGATCGCCCAGCACATGGCGGCGATGGCGCCGCAACGGGTCGAGAGCCTGACCCTGATCATGACCAGCTCCGGGGCCGAAGGCTTGCCGGCGCCGAGTGCGGCGTTGGTGCAACTGTTGTCCCGTCGTGGGGCGCCCAATCGCGAGGTGGCACTGGAGCAGCAAGCCGATTTGCTGGCGGCGCTGGGCAGCCCGACGGTGAGCGATGATCGGCAAGTGCTACTGCATCAGGCGGCACTGTCTTATGACCGGGCGTTCAACCCCGAAGGCGTGAAGCGCCAGATCATGGCGATCCTCGCCGAGCGCAGTCGTGTGGCGCTGCTCAATCAACTGCGCGTACCGACGTTGGTGGTTCACGGCACTGCTGATCCGTTGCTGCCGGTCATGCACGGCGTTCATCTGGCGGCGCATATCCGCGGCAGTCAGTTGAAGCTGATTCCGGGGCTGGCGCATCGATTCCAGGAAGCGTTCAAGGCACCGTTGCTGGCAGCGGTGTTGCCGTATTTGCAGGCCCATCGCGAAGACTCCTCGCATTGGGCGCAGATTGATCCGGTGGCGGAACACAACCTCCTGTAACTCCCACAGGGGTTAGTGGAACGGCTGCTACCCCGGTCTTGTCGGGTGTATCGTTCGAACTTTCCGGCACGTTCCAGTCTGTGAGGTGTGTGATGAGTCCCCCCCTGAAAATCGATTTCGTCAGCGACGTGTCCTGCCCCTGGTGCGTCGTTGGTCTGTATAGCCTGACCCGGGCCCTGGATTTGCTGGGTGACGAGGTGCAGGCCGAGATCCGTTTCCAGCCGTTCGAACTGAACCCGAAGATGGGGCCTGAAGGGCAGAACATTACCGAACACATCACCGAGAAGTACGGCTCGACGCCCGAGCAATCCCAGAAGAATCGCGAGATGATCCGCGCGCGCGGCGCCGAGGTCGGGTTTGCGTTTCGCACGGATGGTAACAGTCGCATCTACAACACCTTCGACGCCCACCGCTTGCTGTTCTGGGCGGGACTGGAAGGGTTGCAGTTCAATCTGAAAGAGGCGCTGTTCAAGGCGTATTTCACCGAGGGCGGCAATCCGTCCGACCCTGGGCAGTTGGCGCAGATTGCCGAAAGCGTGGGGCTGGACCGGTCGCGAGCCGAGGCGATCCTGGCGTCGGACGAGTTCGCCAAAGAGGTTCTCGAAGAAGAGCAGTTATGGCTGTCGCGAGGCGTCAATTCGGTGCCAACGGTGGTGTTCAACGGACAATACGCCGTCAGTGGCGGTCAGCCGGTGGAGACGTTTGTCGGGGCGATTCGGCAGATCATGAGTGAAGCGAAGGGCGGGACGGTGAGCTGATCCTGTGGCACGCGCGGTCACTGTGGGAGATTCTATGGTTGAGGGAAAGCCCTCAACTGGCTTTTGGCTGATATTCGCTTTGCCCTTTCAGCAAGGCGAATACCACCCGAGCAAGCTTGCGAGCCAGCATCACCAGCGCCTGAG
>Ga0255334_1000245_pt1 | contig 52712 bp, 58 predicted proteins | sample EtOH5_35cm_T3_12_FD_202080 | JGI IMG/M metagenome (GOLD analysis project Ga0255334, IMG submission 202080) | Sandy soil microbial communities from University of British Columbia, Vancouver, Canada - EtOH5_35cm_T3_129 | ecosystem: Engineered > Artificial ecosystem > Sand microcosm > Unclassified ...
TATATCGCTTCAAGGAGCAACCTTGCTTGAAACGCTGTACAGCTTAGGCATAACGCCTTCAAGAAGCAGGCCGCGCGTCAGCAAGGATAACCCGTACGCAGAGTCCGTATTTCGGACCTGCAAGTATCGACCGAACTATCCCCTGAAGGGCTTTGAGTCGACGACAGAGGCGCGTGAATGGGTATTGCAGTTTGTACAGTGGTACAACTCCGAACACCGGCACAGTGGGCTTACTTTCCTGACTCCGAATCAAAGACACAAGGGACTTGCCGAACAAATATTTGAGAACAGAAAACAGGTCTATGAAACGGCTAGACAAAACCATCCGAGCCGTTGGTCAGGAAAGACGAGGAATTGGAAGTTAGCAGACCAGGTATGGCTCAATCCAGAAAAAGTTTCGGTCTCGGTAACGACCGGAGAACAATGCAACTGAGCACTATTTAAATTTCAACAATGTGCGACAACTATCTTGACAACCGCCGACAGCGGCGGAGGCCTGGTCAATCAGTACGGCGAGCTCGTCGGCGTGATCATCCAGGAGACTATGGTCGGTGCCAAGGTCGACAGCGTGCGGCAGCGGGTAGCCGGCAGCGAGGCCGTCAATGTAGCTCATCCGGTTGTACTTGACTGGATCAAACAATACGAGTAAACGACGACAGCCCTCCTGCGGATTATTAGTCCGGGGAGGGCTGTTTTTTTTACTCAACTTTCCTTTGATGTTCATCGATACCAAGCTGCTGCTTTAAGGCCGATTGGAGGAGATGAGAAAAGTTGATATTCTCTTTTTCTGCTGCATCATTGAGCCACTTCGGAATGGTCAATGTCTTTTTGACTGCTTTATTCTCCATAGCTTCTCGAAGGAGAGGCATCCACGCCTCCACCAGAACCACTACTTGCCCATGTACGACATGTACATTTTTCAGATCCGATGGAACAGGAATGTCCTCACCATCTTCTTCCATTCCGTACAGATGGAGGGCCATAGCCTCTCTCGCGTTTTTCAGAGCCTCTTCTGTTGATTGCCCGCAAGGTAAGCACCCTGGTAGATCGGGAAACTCAATAGATATTCCGTCTTCTGCATACTCCAGGATAGCCGGGAAGATGTACCGATCTTGTTTCATACAAACTCACCTCATTTTGTATAATTTTATTTATCAAAGAAGGGAAAGCAAGGATTACGGAAAAGTAATCCCAGCCTGCTTCTGGATGCTTTTTAGTGTGCCAATCGGTATGTCCTTTACTGGATGGGTGACGGTCACTCTGCCCTTTTTAGTCGGATGTTTGAATTGGTGATGATCGCCTACTGTATGTACTCTGTACCATCCGTCTTGTTCCAGTAACCGAATGACTTCTCGTGATGAATATGTTCTCAATGTACCTCCCTCCCTATGCCTTTATTATAACACGTATAATAATACGTGTAAATAAAAAGTACTAAGTTTACGTAAAGTAATGTTTGGGGGACGAATTGGGGACGAGCTTCACTTGGAATCCCTAAAATTCACTCGGATGCGAACGGATACGGACAAGAAAAACCCTTGAAAATAAAGGGTTTTTAAGACTTTCTCGTTTTCACAACCTGAATTATTTTCACTGGCAGTGTAGAGGTCAGCGGTTCGATCCCGCTATGCTCCACCATACAAGACTTCCGAAACCCTTGAGAAATCAGGGATTTTTTGCTGTTTTAGGGAATGGTAGCCAACAGGAGGAATTGATTTATTGAGGGGTTCTCAGTTTCTCTATCTCATCCTTAGCAAGCCCGGTGGATGAAGCAATAACTATCACATCAACACCTGAATCAAGTAGATTCTTCGCGATTTCAATGGCTTTTTTACGCTCTCCAGCAGCTTCTCCTTCGGCCATTGCCCCCTTGATCATCGATGCTTCGTCATGAAGATACTTCTGTCAGGCCTCATACAGTCGGCGAGCTTCTGCGTCTTGACTCAAAAACTCCAATGTAGTCATTGCTTTTTTCAACATCGGCTCATTCATCGTCAGCACCTTCTGCCCATTTATTGAAGCGGCATCAGATTTCTAATTTCTTGTTCAGAGAGCCCGGAAGCTTTTGCAATGACAGAGACATCCACTCCAAGTGAAAGAAGCTCTCTGGCCATTTCTTCTTTTCCTTCAGCCTTTCCTTCCGCTCTCCCCGCCGCTTTAGCTCCTTCGACTCTGGATGCTTCGTCACGCAGGAACTTCAGACGAGCTTCGTATTCAATTCGCGTCTGTGAATCCTGACTCAAGAATTCCAATGTAGTCATCGCTTTTTTCAGCATCGGTTCGTTCACCGTCAACACCTCCCAATGTTCTGGTTCCACTCCTCTTAAAAACAACAACCAATTTATCAAGCCGCCGCCTACGGGAACCTCGCATTTTTCCAGCTTCGTCAATTCCATTACATTGCTCCACCATAAAAAAGTCGCCAAACGCTTGGGTTTCCGTTTCCGAGCGTTTTTTGTTTTTCTTGTCAGAAAAGGATTCTCTTGTATCGGGCTGTGGTCACACAGCGTACTTTCAGAGGCTTTTTTGCTCATTATTAGGGCATCTATCGACCCATCAGAGATAGATTGAAGTGCTTTTCGAGGAAATCGTCACTCGCGGATATTCCGGCAAAAAAACGATCTTCAAGGACGATGTTAAGCCGTTCCGTCGGGCTCCACAAAAACAAGCCCAAGTGGGATTAAACGGATTGCGGTGTTCGGCTAAAATGCTGCTTTTTATGGTTCGAAAAGAAATGAACAACAGCCGATATTTACAAACCGATGGTTGGTATGTATTGATCCCGCTATCGCAGAAACTGCAAAATTTTTATAAGAGGTCTGTTGATTTATCCAAACATTGGATTCTGATCGGCCAGCAGCACGGGGTTATTCAACAGTCGGTTGATCCGGACAAAACGTCCGAAATGTTCGTCCTGTTATCGTTCGGCCTGCGCATCCGATCTTCAGTGCAAACGAATCCCGCTTTTTTCACCGCCCAGGATTTATCATCATTCATGGCCAGAACTTTGAAATCTTGATTTTCATAAAGAAAGGAAGTGCGTTTCATGAAAGTATGGCTGCTTCTTCATCTGGTCGGTGTCGTGTTATTTGTAGGAAACATTATTACGGCGGCGTTTTGGAAAGTTCGAGCGGATTTGCAGGAGAACCCGGTTGTTATCCATCATACTGTGAAAAACGTGATGCTTGCTGATTTTGTGTTCACGCTGCCCGGGCTCATTCTTGTCATCATCTCGGGAATCGCCATGGCTGTTCAAGCAGAGATGCCGCTGCTAGGACTGAATTGGCTTACGTTATCGCTGTTCTTATTTGCTGTCACAGGTGTGGTTTGGTTGGCGATTCTCCTTCCCTTGCAGCATGCGCTAATCCGTCATAGCGCTGCCTGCATCGAGAGCGGGAGCATCTCCAAAGCATACTCACAAGCCTCGCATTTATGGGCCGTTTTCGGCATCATCGCAACTTTGCTGCCGGTAATTATTTTTTACCTGATGATTACGATAAGCTTCTAAACGTAGTGGAGGGATCGTTATTTCAGCGCCTGCCGAAAATGATCTGCGGGACGTTGTGAGGTACATTTCTGCACAGCTTGAGGCTCAGGAAACTGCGCTTAGGATGATGGAGACTGTTGAAAAAGCTATCATGGATTTGGCGGATATCCCTCAGAAATACCCTCTCGTACAGGATGAAAGGCTTGCCATCATGGGCTACCAAAAGCTAATCGTAAAGAATTACATTGTTTTTTACACGATAGATGAAGCAACGAAGATTGCCGATGTCGAGAGAGTTCTGTACGCAAGGCGGGACTGGCGCAGCATTCTGTGACGGACCGCCTTTTCATGAAGATGATGAGCCGCTCACGTCGGTAAGCTCGGCTGCTTTGTAATTTTTGGGGGTTGCGAACTGCCAGTGGCGGTAGAGCGCATCAGCGACAGCGATGAGGTCGTTTGAGGCCCTTGGGTTCCACCATATGGAAGACTTTAAAACTCTTGGGACGTGAAGCCGTACTGACTGCATTGGGACAAGAAATCATGCAAGGACTGCATCGAATGGGTCTGCACCTTCAGCATGAAATTGAACTGGCCGCTGAGCTGATGCATCTCGACGACATCCTCGGATTGGCTGCCAAAGGCGTCCGATAAGAGGCGATGGCAAAACTAAAGGAATGTGAAAAGGAAAAGCCACTACCGGCGGTGATAGAATACGATCGCTCTGCTGTGGCTTTTTTCTCATGATAGCTGGGATATGGGAAAAAGGGCTATCGCCTGAGATCATAATGGAAAGGCAAACTTCCCCTTAGTCCCTACCCGTTCCGAAAGAATAAAATCCCTGCCGTTTCACCCGATGCCAAACACATCAGTAAGCAGGGAGAGCGCCAGAAAAATTGCCAATACAGCGCTGGAAGTCATCGCCCTTTTTTTGCTTGAGCCAGCGGATTCGCGCAGAATGGAACGCGTATACAGGAGCCATCCGGAGGCAATGATGATCAACTCAATGATCATACTTACCGTCGGATATTGCCATAATCCGAAACCGAGGAGGGGCAAATTGCCGTAATTGCCTGGCAAGATGGGCAAATCTGCGCGATGAACCAATAAATCCAGAATCCAGTGACTGAAAACCACCGCGGAAATCAGGAATCCGCCGTTCATTCCCCATTTTAATTTTGCGAAATGACCGGCAATGAGCGCGATGAGCAGAGCACCCACGAGAGAGTGCGTGTAGTCAGCGTGAATGATGCTTCCGCCGTATCCGTCAGCGACTGGCTCCAGCGTCTCAACCCCGGTTACGAATAACGGGACAAAAATCACATCGAGCAATTGTGTGCCAAGCATCAGTGACCATAACGGCACACGATTGGTTTTGGATTTGACCGCAGCGGCTAACCCGAAGTGTCCGGCGAACATTTAATTCACTCCCTTTCCCACGGCAGCATGCGCTTTCGCGTCCAACCAGCCGCATAACCCTGTAAACAGCAGCACGAACAAAATAAATTCATCTTCAATCACTCCTCTTCTTTCCTTTCGTGCGGACCAGCATGGACTAGTGTGGACGAAGTGTACATCGGACCCGGCGAGTGATGCAAAATGGATGATCAATGATGGCAGCTTGTTCTGAAACCTCCGTATCTCTATGGGTACATTCTCGTCTAAAAGGGATTACATATTGCGCTACCAGACGAAAAGGCTGGAACGCTTGACTGAATGATTGTAACCACGTAACCGGCCGAGCGTTTCATTTGGGTGCTCTTCAAGTTATTCCTGAAGACTTCTAGTCATAAATTATGTTACTCCTCCAGGAAAGGAATCGTTGATAAGATTGGAAACCAACCATTGGTTATATTGTAACCAGTGGTTAGTGAATCGTCAATTCAGGGTTTGGCGACTTTTTTCAATGCAGGGTATTTCGAATAGCTGACGACACGATGGAGTCGGCTTTCGATTGCTTTTTACTTTCCCGTAAGTGTGATTTCCCGGTTTCAAGCAAAGTCTTCATACCGGACAGCACGATCGGCAATCCCGCTTCAAGGACCTTTGCTGTATGCAAGGCTTGTTCAAAGTCATCGTGTACGACTGTTACGAGGGTCACACCATGGAACTCGGCATGAGATTCGATCTCCCACGTAAGACGAGACGGACGCTCAGCAGCCGTGTCCGGTAAAGCGAGCAGCTGCCAGCTCATCACCAGCCTGTTCGGAGGATCCATGTCAAGAATGAACCCTTCCGTTTGCTTCCTGCCTTCCGGATTCCACATTGCATAGGAAGAACCGATTTCCCATGTGGATTGGATGGAGCCGTTGTACCAAAATTTGGATGTCTCATCGGGGGATGTAATCGCCTGCCACACTTGTTCGGGTGAAGCCTTGATAGCGATTCGATGGATGTGAGTATCTCCCCGATTTGTTGCACCTCATGCAAAATGGTGTAGTCGGGCCAAGACCTGACGGCGGACACAACCTTTCCCCACGCTTGGTACTGTCCCCGATGCCGCGCAGGTACAGGTACATTTCGTGCCCCAGGTTCTCGGTGACCTCGATGAATGCGTCCACTGTGCTCTCCGGCCTTCCTTCAAGGAAATCAGCTTCGCCGTGTATATCCTCAGGCCGAATGCCGAGGATCATTTCCTGTCCAATATAGCCTTTCTCGCGCAGCGTTTTGGCTTTACTGCGGGGAATAACAGCATTTACACCAGTGGTGATAAAACGCAGCCCTCCCTCTTCTTCGGCGATCCGGCCGCTGATGAAATTCATGGAAGGGGATCCGATAAAGCCAGCCACAAACAATCCGGAGGCTCCTACCAGGACGAGAAACTCCTTGTCCTTAATTTCCAGGTGAAAATCTTTTACCGTATCCTCGGATGCCCCTGGGTATTTTTTTTACAATGTGGTTTAATGTTACGCTCGCCATTTCGAGCCTCCTTATTATCGATTCTCCGCAGCAGAAAGGAGAGGTCGCTGGGACCCCTCCTATTATTTAAGCAATGTCTCCATATCGATTTTGGCGATCGCCTGGCCACGGAAAAATGACTGGATGATGATCGAAAGGTTTGATCGCGTTCATGGTCATGCACTCCCTTTCTTGTAAATGGGGAGCCTTCGGTCGTCCGGTTGGCCGTTAAATAAATCATATAGTTCCTATCGGATTTCTAGTAATAAATATAGCATCACTGTTTGAAATCTGTCTATCGTTGCCCCGCCGCTATCGTTGCCCGACGATTTTTCGCAAGCGCCCGGCAAGCGGCACTACAATGATACCGGCCACGACGACTTGCAGAACGTTTCCGGGGATGGAGCCGAATGGCTGGATCCAGTTGCTGTAGAGGATCACTTCAACAAAGTAGTAGCCCACGATTTTGATAATCAGTGCGGCGGCAACCGCCAGTGTGTAGACAAGCATTTTTTTGCCAGGCACCTTTTCGGAGATGAGGCCGGCTACGTAGCCCATTGCGCCTACGATGACGAAGGTAAACGGCGCCCATGCTGTCCAGCCCGAGATCAGGTCGAAGAGACCCATTCCGAAGGCGCCTGCTATGGCTCCTGTTCTTTTGCCGAAAACAAAGACTGCGATAAAAAGAGGCACGTTGCCCAGATGGATCAGGCCTCCGTTCCCCATGATCGGTAGCCTCAAGTTGATGAACATGGTAGCTGCTAGGGTAAAAGCGATAAAAAGGGCATTGATGACCAAGGTTTTTGTTTTCGTTGTTTCTCTCGGTGAGAATGTTGAATCCATATGACAGCCTCTTTCTTTTTTTTCTATTATCATACTCGCAATCGGATACTTAATAAATACCTGCTGCTATTTATTTCGCCGATCCTTGATTCAAGCGACAGCCGCTATAAAAATGCTTTTCCACTCGTTGACACAGTCCGGCATCGAATTGTTCGTACGGGCGTTGACTTCTTGAGGTTTTTCAAACGGATGGGTAGTAGGAAGCTTTGCAGCCTGCGAGGGCAGCTCGGGCCATAAAGGACGAAGAGAAGAGGAAGGAAGATGAATAAGTTCAGTCATATCGATCTTCGCGTGAACCGATGGGAAAGCGCATTGCCTTTTTACGAAAAGCTGCTGCCCGCATTGGGATTTACGCGAACTTTTCACAGCGCGAATTGGAGGGTGTTTGCCACGGAAGGAGAACTGCCTGGTGCGGCTTACTTTGCGAGCACGGAGGATCCGGGGCATAAGCCGAATCAAAATGTGATTGGCTTCTGGGCCGACGATCAGGCTGAAGTCGACCGCATCGCGCGCCTGGTCAGGGAAAATGGCGGCACCGTAAGCGACGGTCCCCGCTTATTTGCGATCAGCCAGTCGCCGCGCCCTTGATCGGGCACGCCGTGCAGCATCGCTTCCGGCAGGCGCCCGACGAGCGGCAGGGCGAGCGTCTCCGGCACCGCCCAGCTGACGAGCCCGCTTCCGGCGCGCAGCGCTGCCTTCGCGGCCAGCAGCCCCGCGCCGCTCATTTCCCGCGAGCCTGCGGCTATCAGCACGTGGCCGTATGTGCCCTTGTGGGTGTCGGGCTTCCTGCGCAGAGGCCAGGCCAGGTCGAGCTGCTCACGGAACGTTCGCTCGCCCAGCTCGAACGCTTGCACGCCCAGCGTCCCGGCCAGCGACTCCGGGATGCCGATGGCGCGCACGATGACGCGTCCGGCTGTCTCCGCGCCGGGATACAGCAGCAGCCCGCGTTTCGCCAGGGCGAACGTGACGGTGACGGCGGCGCGGATGCACGGCTCGGCCGTCTCGCCAGTGTCGGCGTCGAGGCCGCTCGGAATGTCCGCCGCCACGATCGGCAGTCCGCTCCCGTTTGCCTCTCGGATCAGCGCGGCATATGGCTCCCGCGGCGCTCCCGCCGTGCCGGTGCCGAGCAGCGCGTCGATGATTCCGCCGTATGGGCTCCAGGGGATTCCGCCCGGCGCGAACGTTCGCGCGGGGATGCCGAGCCGTGCGGCAATGTCGCGCTGCGCAGCCGCCTCACCCGCCAGCTGCTCCGGGGGAACGGCGTATACGAGCTCCGCTTCATGCCCGAGCTCGATCAGGTGCCGCGCACAGACGATGCCGTCGCCCCCGTTGTTCCCTTTGCCGACGAGCACGGCCCACCTCACCCGGCGATTGCCGGTCGAAACGAGCAGCCGGACCGCCTCCTCGGCCATCGCCCGTCCGGCGTTTTCCATCAGGACGATCGAAGGAATGCCGATCGTGTCAATTGCATATTTGTCCAGATTGCGCATCTCCCGAGACGTGACGAGATACATGGCGCCGCCTCCTTTTGCAACCGCGATTCGACTTCCGATGAAGGAAATGTCCTTTTCTTTCTGATCTTACTCCTTTTAGGCGGCTGGAAACAATGGGGCTGACAAACGGGGAGCGTCAGCGTCGGGAAAGCTTTCTTGCACCGCTGCCGATAGTTGCCGAAAATGGCAGGAATCGAGACAATGATGGGCGTGCTGGCAAAAGGCTCCCAATCGTGGGGCATGCGATCAATCAGGAGGGTCATGATGAAAATAACGAAGGTAGAAGCGAACGGCAAAATGATTGCTGTGGATCGTCATGCCAAGTATCCGCTGGTGGAAGTTCCTGCAGGCGAAATTCAATTAAGGGACGATAGAAAAAAGAAGATATGGACCGTTGCGGTGAATGCTTTTTTGCTCGCGCCGGTTCCGGTTGCGAATGAGCTCTACGGCTCCTACCGGGTTTTTCGCGGTGGCAGCTGGGCGGAAGAAGCCAGGGGCTGTGGAGCGACGTGCCGCCGCCGCAGTCACCCTACGTTTCGCATCGACGATCTCGGGTTTCGGCTTGCCAGGTCCCGGCATGAAGGCGTGAAAAAACAAGAAAGCAAGCATTCGGCAGGTGAAAACGCCCGCCTTTGCTGCCCGCGCGCGTGATTGACAATCTCTTGCTCCATTCGATAGTATTAGTGGCATGATTGACATCAGATGACCAGGAAAGAAAGTGGAGAATGCGCAGATGAGAGGAACCCCGCAATTCAAGGTCCGCAAAACGTACGAAGAAGTGGCTGACTATCTGAAAGACCAAATCATGAATGGCGTTTACAAGCCAGGAGATCGTCTGCACTCCCTGCGCGGGTTCAGCGAGCTTTTGGGAGTGGGCCAATCGACCATGCGCGAGGCGATCAGCGCCCTGAAAACGATGGGGCTTCTGAACATTCGCCACGGCGAAGGCACTTTCGTGACCCGCTTCAACCCGGAGGATGTCCTGACCGGATTTGAGCCGCTGCCAATGGTGACGCGCGAAGACATCCTGTCCCTGCTGGAGGCCCGCAAAATCATTGAGACGGGGATCGTTTCGCTCGCTTCCGAAAGGCGAACGGAAGAAGACCTGAAGCGAATCGAGGCTGCGCTGGACGAGATGGAGGCGGCTGCGGCAAACGGAGAGTTGGGCGTGCAGGCCGACTGGCATTTTCACTACGCGATCGCCCGGTCCTGCCACAACGCGGTGCTGGAGACGCTCATGCAGTCCATTTCCGCAACGATGCGCAAGACGTTGAAAGCGAGCCATGAAAAAGTGTTTCAGACCAAAGGCAACCCAGAGCGGCTCCTGGGCGAGCACCGGGATATTTTCCGGGCAATCGCCAACCGGAACTCGAAAAAAGCGGAGGAATCGATGCTGTATCATTTGCTTGGCGTGGAAAAAAAGATGTTTGATGGATAGGCGGTCAAGCATCATTTTTATCCCGCAGTCATCAGATGACATTATCACAAGAGGTGAGCTGTTATGAAAGTCGCATTGTTTGTCACCTGTCTGGTCGACATGTTCCAACCGCACGTAGGCAAATCGACCGTCGAACTGCTCGAACGCCTCGGCTGCGAAGTGGAGTTTCCCTCCTCGCAGGTTTGCTGCGGGCAGCCCGCCTACAACAGCGGCTATGTCGCCGAGGCCAAGGAAGCCGCCAAAAACATGATTCGCGCTTTTGCCCATGCCGAATACGTCGTGACCCCTTCCGGCTCCTGTGCGACGATGTTTGCCGAATATCCGCATCTGTTCGAGGGCGAGCCGGAATGGGAGGACCGCGCCCGGGCGTTGGCCGAAAAAACGTACGAGCTGACGCAGTTCATCGTGGACATGCTGCATGTGACAGACGTCGGCGCAAAACTGGAAGGGAAGGCGACCTACCATACCTCCTGTCATATGACGCGTTTGCTAAAGGTCCAGGAGCAACCGTTCACCTTGCTTTCCCGTGTCGCCGGACTGCAGCTGGAAGCGCTGCCGCAAGCGTACAATTGCTGCGGCTTCGGAGGCACTTTTTCGGTGAAAATGAGTACGATTTCCGAGCAAATGGTGGATGAAAAAGTAAACAGCGTCATGGAAACGGGAGCCGACTATCTGATCGGGGCGGACTGCGGATGCTTGATGAACATAGGCGGACGCCTGGAGCGTCTGGGGAAAAAGGTCAAGGTCATGCATATTGCCGAAGTGCTAAACAGCCGCTAAGGAGGAAAATGCGATGTCCATGAAAATTGGCAAGGACAAGTTTCAGGAGCGGGTGAGCCAAGGAATCCAGGATGCTGTGATGCGCAAAGCCGTCTCTTCCGCCCAGGAGCGCTTGCATACCCGGCGTCTGCACGCGGCCGAAGTGCTGGGCAACTGGGAGCAGTGGCGGGAGCTTGGGGAGCAAATCCGCCAGCATACGCTGGAAAACCTCGACTACTACCTGATGCAGCTGAGTGAAAATGTAGCCCGGCGCGGAGGACATGTATTCTTTGCCCGGACGAAGGAAGAAGCCGCCCAGTATATTAAAGAAGTGGCGGAGCGCAAGCAAGCCAAAAAAATCGTGAAGTCCAAGTCCATGGTGACGGAAGAAATCAACATGAATCAGACGTTGGAGGGCATCGGCTGCGAGGTGGTGGAGAGCGATCTCGGGGAGTATATTTTGCAGGTCGACGACCACGAGCCGCCTTCCCATATCATCGCGCCTGCCCTGCACAAGAACAAATCGCAGGTCCGCGATGTGTTCAAGGAGAAGCTCGGCTACGAAAACTCCGACGATCCGTATGAAATGACCAAGTTCGTGCGCCGCATTTTACGGGAAAAATTCTTGCAGGCCGAGATCGGAGTCACAGGCTGCAACTTTGCCGTGGCCAATACCGGCTCCATCTGTCTGGTGACCAACGAGGGAAACGCCGACCTGGCGATGGCCATCCCGAAAACGCAGATCGCGGTCATGGGCATGGAGCGCATCGTCCCGACGATGGAAGAGCTGGATGTCCTCCTGGGGCTGTTGTGCAGAAGCGCTGTCGGCCAAACCTTGGCGACCTATGTTACGGTAGCGGGTCCCTCCGCCCCGGGAGAAGGAGACGGACCGGAGGAATTCCATCTCGTCGTGGTCGACAATGGACGTTCGGAAATTTTGGGTTCCGCGTTTCGGCCCGTTTTGCAGTGCATCCGCTGCGCCGCTTGCCTCAACGTCTGTCCCGTCTACCGCCATATCGGCGGGCATTCGTACGGCTCCATCTACTCGGGACCGATCGGCGCTGTCCTGACGCCCTTATTGGGCGGCTACGACGACTACAAGGAGCTGCCTTACGCATCCAGCTTGTGTGCGGCCTGCACGGACGCTTGTCCGGTGAAAATTCCGCTGCACGAGCTGCTGCTGAAGCACCGCCAGGTCATCGTGGAAAAAGAGGGCCGGGCCCCGCTTGCCGAGAAGCTCGCCATGAAGATGTTCGAGATGGGCGCCTCGTCCGCCGCGCTCTACCGGCTCGGCTCCAAGATCGCGCCGGCGGCGGTCAGTCCGTTTACAACAGGGGAGCGCATCTCCAAAGGGATCGGGCCGTTGAAGAACTGGACGGAAATTCGCGAATTTCCGGCACCCGCCAAGGAGCGCTTCCGCGACTGGTTCGAAGGCCGCAAGCACAAGGAGGGTCGCTGATGACGCAGAGCAAAGGAACCATCTACCAGCGGGAATCGTTTTTGGATCGTATCGCCAGCCAGCTCGGACGGGAACGGCGGACAACCGGTGTCACCCGCCCGGTCTGGAAGCACGATGTCAACTGGAAAGCGATGCAGGATTGCAGCGCAGACGAGTTGCTGGAAGCGTTCAAGGCGCAATGCCAAACCATTCATACGACGGTCATCGAGACCGATCGGGAGCAGCTTGCCGCTGTCGTGAAAAAGCTGGTGGCGGAAAATGGCGGCGGACCGGTGATGACCTCCCGCGACCCGCGTTTTGGCGAATACGGCTTGTCCCGGCTGCTTGCGCAGGAATGGCCGGACGAAAACGTCGACGTCTACGAGTGGAACGAGGCGAGCCGGGAAGAGAGCATTGCCAAGGCGGAACAGGCGAACTTCTGCCTGGTGTTCAGCGACTACGCCCTGGCGGAATCCGGCACTGTCGTCATCCGGACGCATTCCGGCCAAGGACGCTCCCTTCTTTACCTGCCTGCGCGCTACGTCGCCATCATCCCGCGCGATGCGCTTGTTCCGCGCATCACGCAAGCCGTCCACGACCTGAATACCCGCGTGGAAAACGGTGAAACCCCCGCTTCCTCCATCCATTTCATTTCCGGCCCAAGCAATTCGGCCGACATCGAAATGAACCTCGTCGTCGGCGTGCATGGGCCGCTGCAGGCGTATTATATTTTGGTGTAATGCTTCTCTGGATCGATCGTCAAGCCTTTCAAAAGAGCCTTTCCCAAAATGGGAAGGGCTCTTGCTGCGTCATAGACCGGCAGCTTGCTTTTCTTTTCTGGCTTCAGCGTGGAAACAGGTGGCCGGGGCGGCGATGGCGGCTGCGGCCACGGGACTGCGGCCGATCGCGGAGCTGATGTTCAATGATTTCCTCGGCAGCTGCCTGGACCAGGTGCTGAACCAGGGGGCCAAATTCCGCTACATGTTTGGCGGCAAGGCGCAGGTGCCGGTGACGATCCGCACGACGCACGGCGCCGGCTTCCGCGCGGCGGCGCAGCACTCACAAAGCCTTACGTTACGCGCATCGGCAAGGCGGACATCAAGCGCTCCGGTACGGATTTGACGATCGTGGCGGTCGGCAAGCAAGTGCATACGGCCCTGGAAGCAGCACAGCAGCTGGCCAAAAAAGGCATCGAAACGGAGGTCGTCGAGGAGACGATTTTGGCCTCTGTCCAATAGACAAACAGGCTGATCGTCATCGACGAGGCCAATCCGCGCTGCAGCATCGCGACCGACATCACGGCCCTGGTCGCGGACGAAGGCTTCGACAGTCTGGATGCGCCGATCAAGCGGATCACGGCGCCGCATACCCCGGTTCCGTTCTCGCCGGTGCTGGAGGATCTGTATTTGCCTACGCCGCAAAAGGTCATCGAGGTCGTGTCCGAATTGCTGGGAGACGAATCGCTCTTAAACGTCTGATCGGGATCGAGAAAGAAAACGGAGGGAAAACCGATGGCTGTCGAAGTACTCATGCCCAAAATGGGAATGGCGATGAAAGAGGGGACGGTTTCCCTGTGGAACAAGCAAGTCGGCGATAGGGTGTCCAAAGGAGAAGTGATTGCGAGCATCAGCTCGGAGAAAATCGAGGCGGATCTGGAAGCGCCGGCGGACGGCGTCCCGCCGGGAGACGTCATCGGCTATATCGGACACCCGAGCGAGCAGGTGGCGGAGGAAATGACGGCCGCAGCGGCTGGCCTTTCCATTGAATCGCTCGTCGGGACAGGGCCGCAGGGCAGGATCACGAAAGAAGACGTGGAAAAAGCGACCGCGGGGGCCGACGTAACGGATTTGACCGCTGTCCCGCCGGGTAAACGAAAGCTTTTCATTCGGAATGATGTCGACATACCGACCGGCTAGTATCTGAACCGTACCGTTGGGAGATTGCAGATGAAAACGATAGCTTTCTCCCGCCACCACGTTCCACCAGTGCTTCTACAGCGCAAAAGAAAAGCGGCTTTCGTTTTTTTTCAAAACCCCTTGATTAAAACTAGCGAATATACTATACTTTAACCATTGAAACGTTGGTTGATGGATGTATTCGCAGGATTCGACTACACTGACATGCTAGAGGTCAGCCGTTCGATCCCCCTATGCTCCACCAGATCGATTCGGGTTCTTAGCTCAGTTGGTAGAGCAGTTGACTCTTAATCATCAGGTCGAGGGTTCGACCCCCTCAGAACCCACCATACATAGTAAAAAAAGGACGGCAATCTCGCCGTCCTTTTTTTTGCCCAAAATTTTCTCCCGAAAAGAAAGCATGTACTGGACGTGAATGGGTCAACCCCAGCCACGCAAAGAAAAAAATCACTGGTTCGGCGGTGGCGGTGGCAGGAGCGATCGGGTTTATCGGACTGATTGGCCCGCATATCGCCCGCAAGCAGGCAGCGCCAATCCGAATGTGGCGCGGTTCATTGACTGGATTCTCTCGCCGCAGGGTCAATCGCTGGTGGATCTCACTGGTTATACGCCGCTCGCTGGTATATAGTGGATAGCGGCAGCATGATAGGGCAGATCGTACAAGCAAAACGGTGGGAGAGGGTGTTTGATGTATGTATCGCATCGGTCTGATTGGAGATTACAATCCGGAGGTAGTCGCACACGCCGCTATTGGATGAGCGCTCGAGCTGGCAGCAAATGATCTGGGAAAGCAGGTGGAAGCCGTATGGATCGCGACTCCCGCGCTGGAGGCGGAATGTGTGGAAAAGCTGTCCGCGTTCAATGCCCTGTGGACGGTGCCAGCCAGTCCATATCGCAGCAAGGACGGGGCGCTGAACGGGATTCGCTATGCACGGGAGAAAGGGATTCCTTTTTTGGGTACGTGCGGCGGCTTCCAGCACATGGTGATTGAGTTCGCGCGCAGCGTGCTGGAACTGGCGGTGGCCGATCACGCGGAGGACAATCCGTCTGCTTCGCTGTTATTGGTCGCTCCTTTGACCTGCTCGGTGAGCGAGCAGACGCACATCTTTCACCTGACTGCAGGCACAATGATTGCGGAAATTTACGGAAGGCTGGAAATTTCCGAACAATACGGCATTTGCAATTACGGGCTGAATCCGGAATACGCGCCGATGCTTGCAGAGGCAGGATTGCGTACAGCCGGGGTCGATGCGAACGGTGAGGTGCGGCTGATGGAGTACGAACGTCATCCGTTTTTTGTCGGCACTTTGTTTCAGCCGGAGCGCTCCGCCCTGAAAGAGGTCGTGAGCTGGTCATGACCTCGCGCAGCCATGAAGCGTATTGACAGAAAAAAACAGGACTGCTATAAAAAATAGTGAATAGCACTCGCTGGCGGAGAGTGCTGACAATCTGTTTGTACATGCGACGGAATAAAAAAACGGTCACAGCGGAAGGGACAGATACGAATGGAAAAGAAACAGTTTCAGACAGAATCCAAGCGCCTCTTGGAAATGATGATCAACTCCATTTACACCCAAAAGGAAATCTTTTTGCGCGAGCTGATCTCCAATGCGAGCGACGCGATCGACAAGATGTACTATAAGGCGCTCACGGACAACAGCATCGTCTTTGACAAGGGCAACTACTTCATCAAAGTGATTGCGGACAAGGATAACCGCACCCTGACCATTCGCGACACGGGAATCGGGATGACGCAGGAGGAGCTGGAGAGCCACCTCGGGGTCATCGCCAAGAGCGGCTCGCTGGCGTTTAAAAAAGAAAATGAAGTGAAGGACGGCCACACGATCATCGGCCAGTTCGGCGTCGGCTTCTACTCCGCCTTCATGGTGGCGGACATCGTGACGGTCATCAGCCGCGCAGCAGGCAGCAACACGGCGTACGAATGGCAGTCTGCAGGCGCGGACGGCTACACGATCGAGCCGGCGGAAAAAGACGGCGTCGGCACCGAAGTCATCCTGAAGATCAAGGAAAATACGGAGGAAGAGAGCTACGACGAGTATGTGGACGAGTATCGCCTGAGAGCGATCATCAAGAAATACTCCGACTTCATCCGCTACCCGATCAAGATGGACGTGACGACGAGAAAGCTCAAGGAAGGCAGCGAGAGCGAATACGAGGACGTGACGGAAGAGCAGCGCATCAACAGCATGGTGCCGATCTGGCGCAAGAACAAGAGCGAGCTGACCGACGAGGATTACGAGCAGTTCTACCTGGAAAAGCGCTACGGCTTCGACAAGCCGCTCAAGCACATCCACATCAGCGCCGATGGAGCGGTGGTGTACCAGGCGGTTCTCTTTATTCCGGAGAACATTCCGTTCGACTACTACTCCAAGGAGTATGAAAAAGGTCTGGAGCTGTACGCGAACGGCGTCCTGATCATGAACAAATGCGCGGACCTGTTGCCGGACTATTTCAGCTTCGTCAAAGGGATGGTCGATTCGGAGAGCCTGTCGCTCAACATTTCGCGCGAGATGCTGCAGCATGACCGCCAACTGAAGCTGATCTCCAAAAACATCGCCGGCAAGATCAAAAACCAGCTGCAGAGCCTGCTGAAAAACGAGCGGGAGAAATATGAGCAGTTCTACCGAGCGTTCGGCCGCCAGCTCAAGTTCGGCGTGTACAGCGACTTTGGCATGAACAAGGAGGTGCTGCAGGATCTGCTCCTGTTCACCTCCTCGAAGGACAAAAAGCTGGTCACGCTGGAGGAATACGTGTTGAGAATGCCGGAAGACCAGAAGTACATCTACTACGTGTCCGGCGAGTCGAACGAGCGCATCGAGAAGCTGCCGCAGACCGAGCTGGTGTTGGAAAAAGGCTACGAGATCCTGTACTTCACGGAAGACATCGACGAGTTCGCCATCAAGATGATCCAGAAGTACAAGGACAAGGAGTTCAAGTCCGTCTCCAGCGGCGACCTGGGGATCGAGGCCGACGAGAGCGGAAGCAGCACGGATGCAGAGAATGAGGAAAACAAAGAGCTGTTCGACTACATGAAAAACCTGCTGGAAAGCAAAGTGAAAAGCGTGAGAGCATCCAAGCGCCTCCGCTCCCATCCGGTCTGTCTGACGACCGAAGGGGACATCACGATCGAGATGGAAAAAATCTTGAACGCCATACCGAACAACCCGAATGTCAGGGCGGAAAAAGTGCTGGAGATCAACGTCAACCACGACGTGTTCCTGGCATTGAAAAACGCTTTTGCAGAGGACAAGGAAAAGCTGGATCTGTACACGGCTCTGCTGTACAATCAGGCGCTGCTGATCGAGGGACTGCCGCTGCAGGACCCGGTGGAATTTACGAACGACATCTGCAAGATCATGGTGTAGTGGGAAAAAGAGAAGGATGCTGTCCTTGTGCGGGCAGCATCCTTCTTCATTCCTTGTTAAATGGGCGCAGAACTCTTCTAGCTGCGTGCACGGGAGCGCATCAGCCAAAGAAAGGAAGGGGCGCCTATGCGGCACCCTACCGCTTGGCGTACCAGTACAAGGCGTATTCGGTCATGGTCGAGGCATGACCCATTTGCCGCAGCATGGCTGTGATATTGCCACGGTGATAGGTGCCGTGATTGACGATCTGCAGGATAATTTCCCCGTAGCTCGTATCGCGGACTCCGGCGTACGGGTTGTCGAGCTCGATCGTTTGCTCCAGGTCTTCGTGATCGCGGATGAACGTCCGGCAGCGCTCCGCTGTCTCGCCGTACCAGACTTCCAAATCTTCCAGGCTCGCTGCCTCCACCTGCTCCGTCCGGGAGCGTACAGCCGCCATCGCTTCGGCCATGCTCGCGCCGGACAGGATAGCCAGCCAGGTGCAATCGACCAAGTAGATGTGGGCGAGCGTCTTGGAGATGGGGGGAAATACGCTTTGCACTTCCCGCGTGTACAGCTCGCGAGGCAGATCCTTCAGATGCTGGATCAGGAAAACAAGGAGGCATCCGTACCCTGCAGCAGCATCAGCGCGATCTCCGTTATGGCTTGGATTGAACAATATTCAACTTTGTTGATCGCCTGTCCCCAAATCGCTATAATCAATAGAAGGAACCACGTAAAGAAGGGGATGTTTGTCATCGATTTGTCCAAAATTGGGAAACGCATTCGCAAAGCCCGGCTGAGTCAGGGATTCACGCAGCAGGAGCTGGCGGACAGATGCGGATTTACCAAGAGCCTCCTGTCCAAAATTGAAAACGGACAAACAGCTTCCGCGATCGCGACATTGTCAAAAATCGCCGATCATTTGAAAACGCCGTTAGCCTGGTTTCTCGAAGAGGACCGCGGCGACTACCTTGTCTTGTCCCCGCATCGGCAGCGCACCTCCAAGCTGGGGAGCAAGGAAATGGGCTACCTGTACGAGACGCTCGCCAACCGCTCCCGCTTCAGCAAGATTGAGCCTGTCCTCGTGACGGTTCCGGCGGATATGCCGACGACCGAGCCGTTTACCCATCCCGAGGAAGAATTCATTTACATCGTCAGCGGAACGATTGTTTTATCCTACGACGGAGAGAAGCATGTCCTGGAAGAAGGGGACACGGCTTATTTCGCGGGAAGCAAACCGCACATCTTTTTGCCGTACGGAAACGAGGAAGCGAAGGTGCTAAGCGTGTTCATCCAGCCGTCTTGAGGAAAACAAGAAAACAGGAAAAAAAGAAAACAAGAAAACAAGCGTACGAAAGAGGCACAGCAGACGAGGCTGTGCTTTTTTTGTCGCTTCTCTCCTAAGATGCATCATCATCGAGCCGCACTCTCCATCTATCAGACAATTTCGAATCCTCCCCATTTACAGACGGGAAAAGATGTAGTAGTATATGGTTGTTCAATAAAGTTGAATAACAGGAAACAAATGCACAAAGGGAACGCAAAGCCAGTCGCCGTCCTTCTTTGCGAAAGCATTGCAGGCAGATATGAAAGCGTTTCATTTTGCCTGGACAGGAAAGCAGGGCACAGCGACCGTCGATCAATCCACGTAGAGTAGGAGAATGCGAGATGACTACCAGTCGGGTATCAGGTTTTTACAAGCTATCGCCAGAGGAAAGACTAGAGAAAGTAGCACAGGCGCGTGAGCTGAGTGCGGAAGAAAAACAAATCTTGTCGGGAGGCTTTTTATTGCGCTTTACGGGATGGAGTCGCCAGCTATTTAGCCGCTCCCGGCTACGCTCAATAAACTTGCCCTAGAAACTACTTTTCAAATCCCGACAGGTATGGTGTGATAGAGAAGGATTTTGCAGCAGCCGTGAAAATGGGGTGACCTCGCCATGCGTTATTACACGAAATACACCAAAAAATACGGAGTTATCTTTTGCGTATCCCTCGTCTTCCTGACCTTGGAAGCCTTGTGCGATCTGCTGCAGCCGACGATCATGTCGCGCATCGTCGACGTGGGGGTCGCCAATCGGGATCTGGACTACGTGCTGTCCACGGGCGGATGGATGCTGGGCGTGACGGCGGTGGGCGCGATCGCCGCCACGGTGCGCAACCTGCTGTCGACGTACGTGTCGCAAAACTTCGGCGCCCAGCTGAGGGCGGACTTGTTTCAAAAGGTGCAGACGCTTTCGTTTGAAAACATCGACAAATTTGACCGCGCCTCGCTCGTGACCCGGCTCACCAATGACGTGACCCAGGTGCAGGTATTCGTGAACGGCATGATGCGCATCTTTGTGAAAGCGCCGCTCACGTGCATCGGCGGCCTGGTCATGGCTACGCAGCTGAACGCGAGACTAGCGGTTGTTCTGGCGGTCGTCGTGCCGATTGTCGGGCTGTTCATCTTCTTGAACATGAAGATCGGCTTTCCGTTTTTCATGAAGGTCCAGCAGTCATTGGACAAGGTCAACGGAGTCATGCGGGAGTATTTGTCCGGAGTGCGGGTCGTCAAGGCGTTCAATCGCTTTGATTTTGAGGTCGACAAGTTCAGCGCGGCCAACGAAGAGCTGCAGAGCAAATCCATCTCCGCGACCCGGGTCATGTCCATCTTCAGCCCGGCGATCATGCTGACGGTCAACCTGGGCATCGTGGCCGTTCTGTGGATCGGCGGCATGTCGGCGGGGCAGGGGCAGGGGCAGGGAGACATCCAGGTCGGCCACATCATCGCCTTCACGAACTACATGACGCAAATTTTGTTTTCGCTCATGCTGATTTCGATGGTGTTCAACATGTTTGTGCGCGCCAAAGCGTCCGCCGGGCGGATCGGGGAAGTGTTCGCCGAGGAAAACCGGATGACGTGGGAGGAGCGCGCCGCTTATGAAGCGGGCGTAAAAGGGCGCGTGGACTTCGAGCAGGTGTCCTTTTCCTATGCGGGCGAGCAGGGGGAGCCTGTCCTGAAAAATATCACGTTCTCGTGCCTGCCCGGGGAAACGGTGGGAATCATCGGCTCGACCGGCTCGGGAAAAAGTAGCCTGGTCGGCCTCATTCCGCGTTTTTACGACGCCAGCAAAGGGACGGTCCGCGTCAATGGCATCGATGTCCGCCGGATCGATCCGAAGCGGCTGCGGGAGACGATCGCCATCGTGCCGCAGAAAACGACGCTGTTCACCGGGACCGTCAGGGAGAATATCCGCTGGGGCAAGGAAGACGCGAGCGCCGAAGAAATCGAGCAGGCGGCAAAGCTGGCCCAGGCGCACGACTTTTTGCTGCGCACGGCGGATGGCTACGAGGCGCGGGTAGGACAAGGAGGCATCAATTTTTCGGGCGGCCAAAAGCAGCGGCTCTCGATCGCCCGGGCACTGGTGCGCCGGCCGGACATCCTCATCCTCGATGACAGCACGAGCGCGGTGGACGTGGCGACGGAAGCGAGGATCAAGGCAGCGCTGCGGGCATACGCGCAAGGTCTGACGTGCATTTTGATCGCCCAGCGGATTACGTCCGTGATGGACGCGGACAAGATCGTCGTGCTGGACCAGGGAACGATCATCGGCATCGGGACGCATGAGAGTCTCTTGGCGACGTGCCGGGTGTATCAGGAGATCTTCCAATCCCAGCTCGGCAGGGAGGTGCAGTAGGATGTCGCAGGAGCGAGGACAACAACCGCCACAGCCGCCGATGCTCCCGGGCAGGACGGGACGGGGCATGGGACACGGGGGGAGAGTGCCGGTCGTCAAGCCGAAAAACTTCAAAGGAACGCTGCACCGATTGTGGCAAGCGTTTGGAAAAGAAAAACGGGCCTTGCCGCTCGTGTTTGCCATCGTGCTGGCAGATGCGCTGCTGATGCTCTTTGCCCCGTATCTGATCGGGAAGTCGGTCGACGCGATGGCGGGAGGGGAGCAGGCGCTGGGCATGCTCGCGATCACGATTCTCGCCTTGCTGGTCTCCTATGTCGCAGACGGGCTGCTGACCTTTTGGCAAAACTGGCTGATGGCGGGGCTCTCCCAGCGAATCGTGAAAAATTTGCGCAAAGACTTGTTTGCGAAGCTGCAGAAGCTGCCTGTCGCCTTTTTCGATTCCCGGCCGCACGGGGAGCTGATGAGCCGGCTGACGAACGATATCGACAACGTCAGCAATTCCATCTCGCAATCGACTGTGCAGCTGATGTCCGGGACGATCATGATTCTCGGCTCGCTCGCGATGATGCTGGCGCTCAGCCCGATATTGACGTTCGCCTGCTTGATTACCGTGCCGCTCGTCTATTTGCTGACGCGCACGATCGCGAAGAAGACGAGCGTCTTGTTCAAGAACCAGCAGATTCAGCTGGGGAAACTAAACGGCCACATCGAGGAGAGCGTATCGGGGATCGAGGTGGTCAAGGCGTTTAACTACGAGGAACAGGCGATGCAGGAGTTTGCTGCGATCAACACGGAGCTGTCCAGGATCGGGATGAAGGCGCAGATCTGGTCCGGCTTTCTCATGCCGATCATGAACGTCATCAACAACCTGGGTTTCGCGGCGGTGGCGGTCGTCGGCGGGGTGCTGGCTGTCAAAGGCATGATTACCGTAGGCGTCATCGCCAGCTTTCTCAGCTACTCGCGCCAGTTCGTCCGCCCGCTCAACGATCTCGGCAACATTTTCAACGTCCTGCAATCCGGTGTGGCGGGGGCGGAGCGGGTATTTGAAGTGCTGGATGAAACGGAAGAGACGGAAGATGTCGCCGGTGCCGTGCCGCTGTCGGAGCCAAAGGGACAAGTCGTATTCGACAACGTCAGCTTCGGCTATCGTCCCGACCAGCTGATTCTGAAACATGTCAGCTTCGAAACCGAGGCGGGCAGCACTACCGCGCTCGTCGGACCGACAGGGGCAGGGAAGACGACGGTCGTCAACCTGCTGACGCGCTTTTACGATGTGACGGGGGGCGCGATCTACCTGGACGGCAGAGACCTCCGGGAGTACACCCGCGACAGCCTGCGCCGCAGCTTCGGCTTCGTGCTGCAGGATACGTACCTGTTTTCCGGGACGATCAGGGACAACATCAAGTACGGCAAGCCGGATGCGACGGATGCCGAGGTGGAGGCGGCCGCCGGGATGGCAAATGCCAGCGCCTTTATCAACCGGCTGCCCAGGCGCTACGAGACGATGCTGGCGGAAAACGGCGGCAATCTGAGCCAAGGCCAACGCCAGTTGCTCGCCATCGCCCGCGTCATTCTCGCCAAGCCTGCCCTGCTCATCCTGGACGAAGCGACGAGCAGCATCGACACGCGCACGGAAATTCATATTCAGGACGCCCTGCTCACGATCATGGAGGGACGCACGAGCTTCGTCATCGCCCACCGGCTCAATACGATTCGGGATGCGGATACGATCATGGTCGTCGACCGCGGGGAGATCGTGGAAAAAGGCGATCACGAGTCGCTCATTCGGCAGCAGGGTATCTACCATCAAATGTTTTTCAACCAGTTTAAAAATCTGGAGGCATCGCCGCAGTGAGGCGCTGCATCATTTCCCGAGGAATAAGGGGAAAAAGAAGAAGCTGTTCCCGGCTCGAGGCGAGGGAACAGCTTCTTTTTCGCTTGACAAAGTTGTGCCAAGGCTAGGCGAAGCAACGTTATCTACTATCAAAATGCGCGAGGACAAAATTTTTGAAGCGCTGCGCGGCAGGGGACATGTAGCCGCCCTCGACCAGAGCCATCCCGATCACCCGCTGGCACTGCGGCTCGCGAATGCGGATGGAATGGATCTTGCTCTTGTCGATTCCGCGCAGGTCGGGGAGGAGCGATACGCCGAGGCCGGCAGCGACCAGGCCTGCCACGGTAGCGGCTTCCTCGCCTTCGAAAGTAATGCGGGGCTGCACGCCGATCTGCTCGAACGCTCTGTCCGTCGTGCGGCGCAGGGCGTATCCCTTTTTCAAAAAGATGAATGGCTCATCCGCAAGCTCCTCCAGCAAAATGCTCTCGGCGCTGTCCAGCCGGTGCCCGATCGGGACGATGGCGAAAAGCTCCTCGCTCCAGAGCGGAATCCACTGGATCGGGAGCCTCGTCTCCGTCGGCTCAGCCAGAAGACACAGGTCCAGCTCGCCTGCATCCATATGCTCCAGGAGTGAGTAGCTGTGGGTTTGCATGAGGGAGAAGCGGATTTGCGGAGCCTCTGCGCGAAAGGCGCCGATCAGGTCGGGAATCAGGCTGGTCCCCAATGTATGCAAAAAGCCCAGCGAGACTTCGCCGTGATCCGGGTGGACGAGGTCGCGCAGCTCCTGCTTTCCGTCCTCCCATTCTTTGAGGATGCGGCCTACGCGCCGCAGCAGCAGCCCGCCGTATCGGTTCAGCATGATGGTGCGGCCTTGGCGGTCAAACAAGGGGACGCCCACTTCTTCCTCCAGGCGGGCGAGGGAACGGCTGAGCGCCGGCTGGGAGAGGGACAGGGCCTCCGCGGCGCGAGTGACGTGCTGGATGCGGGCGAGCGTCTGAAAATATTTGAGCTGCTGCCACTCCATGGGCATCCCTCCAAGCGGGTAAGGATCGTTCTGATTCATTACCTACATGCATTGAAATCATGAATACAATAAATTATACATTATGAATTGTCAATGATAGTATAAAAGCAAGAACGGAACGGATGCATGGGAGGTTTCATCAGCATGGGATACATTCAGCAGGGTACAGCTGCTTTTCGCAAGTCCAACCTCGCTTTTTTTGCGGCTGGATTCAATACATTCGCCATCTTGTACTGCGCGCAGCCGCTGCTGCCGGAATTCACCAAGGAGTTTCACGTCTCTCCGGCGATAGCGAGCCTGTCTCTGTCGGTGACGACGATCGCGCTGGCGGTGAGCATGCTGTTTTTCGGGACGATCTCCGAGGTGTGGGGGCGCAAGCCGGTGATGATCGGCTCCATGCTCGCCGCTTCGGTCCTGTCGATCTTGACGGCGTGCAGCACCAGCTTCGACAGCCTGCTGGCATTTCGCGTCATCCAGGGAATCGCACTCGGGGGTCTTCCTTCGATCGCCATGGCGTATTTGAGCGAAGAAGTGGAGCCGGCCAGCCTGGGTGTCGCGATGGGCTTGTACATCAGCGGCAACTCTGTGGGGGCGGTCAGCGGGCGGATCATCGCCGGGATGTTGACGGACTTTTTCAACTGGCATGTGGCGATGGGCACGATCAGCGCGATCAGCCTGGTCGCGAGCCTGATCTTCTGGCTGAACCTGCCGAAGTCGCAGCATTTTCAGCCGCGCTCGCCGGAAGTCGGAAAGCTGCTGTCGTCGCTGCTCAGCCACTTGAAAGATCCGGGGCTGCTCTGCCTGTTCGGCATCGGCTTTCTCATTTTGGGCAGCAACGTCGCGCTCTACAACTACATCGGATACGTGCTGACGGCACCGCCGTACTCGCTTTCGCAGACGCTCGTCGGATGGATCTTCATCGTTTTTCTGGTCGGGACGTTCAGCTCGGTCTGGATGGCAAAAATGGCGGAAAAGCACGGGCGGGCAAAGCTGCTGGCGGTTTCGCTGGCCATCACGCTGGCTGGGGCGTGTCTGACGCTGGACGCACATCTGTGGCTGAAAATTCTCGGCCTGCCGATCCTGACCTTCGGCTTCTTCGGCAGCCATTCCATCGCGAGCAGCTGGGTAGGCCGGCGCGCCTTGCATGACAAGGCGCAGGCGTCGTCGCTGTACCTGTTCTTTTACTACGCGGGCTCCAGCATCGGCGGGACGGTGGGCGGCGTGTTCTGGTCCTCGTTCGGTTGGGGCGGGGTCGTGGGGATGGTCGCGGGCTTCATCCTGATCGGTCTGGCGCTCGCCTCGCGCCTGTCGAAGATTCCGCCTGCTGCGGCGACGCAGGGCAAGCGGACAGCCGACTTGATGGTGGCGAAATAATCCGGACAGCCCCCGATGCATGCAACGGGGGCTTTTGTCCGCATGGGAATAGATAAACGCGTCCGCTTTTCATTTCTGGGGTGGAAGCATTTTTGCGAACAGCGCTCTTTCCAGGCATGGGCATCAGTAGAGATTAGCCTGGGCTATATCGTACCTCTCGGGTCAATGCCCCTCCTGCGATTCAAACAGGATGGCTTCGCGGCAGTTGACGTCCAGGCGCAGCCTCCCCGCGAAATGGCGGTCGATTTCTCCTTTTTCAAGATGAGCGGCACGGGAATGAAAGGAACGAAGCGCCGCACGACATCGGATACTCCGATGAGCAGAAGCAGCGCCAGCACCAGCGCAACGGAGAGTGCAGTCTCGCTTCGCCATGTGATGGATTTGCTCGTACGCGCCCACAGCAGATCAATGGCAGAACAGGGGAAGCAGATTTACGAAGGGTGCCCGATTAACTACGTCGCAGAATAAAATTGTCGCAAAGTATGATGGGAAGCGGTGCATACGAACATGGATACCCTCGACAACCTACCCGCAAAGTTTTTTATGAAAGCGGGAAGAACCACTGCAGCTTGCAGAGAAGCCTGTTACGCTTTCATTAAATTCGCAAAGGGATACCGCGATTATAATGAAATTTTTTCATTTTTTAAATCATTCCTCACGGCTAGTATTGCCACTGTCGCCCATACGTCCCAGGCACTTGGGCAAAAAAAACCGCCTGTCAGCTACAGCTACAGGCGTTTGAGCGAAATGGCTTCGCGAATATGCTGGATGTTGGCGATCGTCGCTTCCTGGCGGCGCAGCGATACGGCGACGTAGAGCAGATCGATCAGGCTGAGCTGGGCCAGCCGCGAGGACAGCGCCTCTGTGCGAAAAACGGTTTCGCGGGAGGTCGTGTACAGGCACAGATCGGCCAGCCGCACCAGGGGAGACTTGCCGTAGCCGGTGATCCCGATCGTCTTGGCGCCGGCTTCTTTGGCCACCCGCAGCGCTTCCAGGATGTCCTCGTTAGAGCCGGAATGCGAGATGCCGATTGCCACGTCTCCTTCTGCGAGTAGCGAGGCGGACATGACCTGGTAATGGGCATCGGAGTGATGGATACAGGGGATGCCTGTCCGCATAAACTTGTGATAGGCGTCCTGGGCGATCGCGGCGGAACCGCCGGAGCCGTAAAATTCGATGCGCCGCGCCGTCTCCAGTGTGTTGACGATGTTCAGCAATACGTCTTTGTCGATGATCTGCTGGGTATCCCGCAAGGTCTCAATGTTGGCCGTGAAGATTTTGGCTGCGATCGAGCCCAGGTCGTCGTCGTCGAGGTTGATCTCCTGGTAGATCGACTGCTTCGGATTGGTCACCTCGCTGGCCAGCGCGATCTTGAAGGCTTGATAGCCCCGGTATCCGAGCCGGCGGCAGAGACGAAAGACGGTCGCGTCGGCGCATTGGCTCTGATCGGCCAGCTCCGTAATGGACAGGTGGATGACGTCCCCTGCATGTTTCAGGATGTAATCCGCAATTTGCTGCTCTTTGCCGCTCAATTGCGAGTAGATGGCCCGCAATTGGGTCAGGACGCTGGGGGAAACATGTGTGGTGGAATCGGCCAAATGAAATACACCTCCCAAGTAATGGAGACCTGCTACTCATTATAAAAAAGGGAGGCACCCATTTCCTAGTTTCAAAAAAATTTTCTTCATTTATGATGAAATAAGAAAATAATTATCATATAATATGAGATAACTGTGACGATCTCAAAGGAGTGACGTACCCGCTATGAAACTGGCAATACTGGGATTGGGGAAAATGGGCTACAATCTGACCCTGAACCTGCTCTCGCATCAGCACGAAGTCGTAGCCTACGATGTGGAACCAAAACGGGCGCAGGAGCTGGGACGCGAAGGCGCGCTTCCCGCAGAATCGGTCGAGGACGCGATCGCCAAGCTGGACGCGCCGCGTGTCGTCTGGCTGATGGTTCCGGCAGGAGAGATTGTGGACCAGCTGGTGGACAGGCTCGCGAACCTGCTGTCGCCCGGGGATATGGTCATCGACGGGGGCAATTCGCACTACAAGCAATCGGTGGAGCGATACGGACGACTGAAGGAAAAGGGGATTCACTTTCTGGATGCAGGGACGAGCGGCGGCATGGAAGGAGCGCGCCACGGCGCTTGTATGATGATCGGCGGCGACCGGGAAGCATTCGCCCGCATCGAGCCGATGATCCGCGACATCAACGTGCCGAACGGATACTTGTACGCAGGCGAGGCGGGCAGCGGCCACTTCCTGAAAATGATTCACAACGGGATCGAGTACGGGATGATGCAAGCGATCGGGGAAGGCTTTGAGGTGCTGGAAAAAAGCCCGTACCACTACGATTTTGCCGAGGTGGCGCGCGTCTGGGCCAATGGTTCGGTCATTCGCGGCTGGCTGATGGATCTGACGGAGCAGGCCTTCCGCAAAGATGCGAATCTCGATGAAATTCGCGGCGTCATGCACTCTTCCGGCGAAGGAAAATGGACGCTGGAGACGGCGTTGGATCTGCAAGCGGCGACGCCGGTGATCGCCATGTCCCTCTTGATGCGCTATCGTTCGCTCGAGACGGATGCGTTCCATGGGAAGGTCGTGGCCGCCCTGCGCAATGAATTCGGCGGACACGCCGTGGAAAAGAAATAGGAGGCCCTCTCCAAACGCACAAAAAGCACATTCGAATTTGATAAGTTTCGAAAGTCGGGTTTATAATGAACAATAGGAAAAACAGCCATTGATGCCTGTGAGGAGGGAAAGAAAATGAAAATTGCAGCAATCGTGGGCAGCATTCGCAAAGAGTCGCTGAACCGCAAGCTGGCGGAGCACGTCAAAAACCGTTACCAGGATCGCTTCGAGCTGGAAATTTTGGATCTGGCCAGCCTCCCGTTCTACAACCAGGATATGGAGAATGAGCCGAACGAAGCCGTGCAGGCGTTCAAAGGCAAAGTCAAGGAAGCCGATGCCGTCCTGTGGGTGACGCCGGAGTACAATGGCACCGTTCCGGGCGTCCTGGTCAACGCGATCGACTGGCTGTCCCGTGTGGACAAAGTGATGATCGGCAAGCCATCCTGGATCATGGGCGCCTCCATGGGGATTCTCGGCACGGTCAAAGCGCAGCTGCACCTGCGCGACATCCTTTTTGCGATGGGTCTGTCCTCGCCGCTGCTCCCGGGCAACGAAGTGTACGTCGGGGCGGCTCAGGAGAAATTCGACGCCGAGGGCAAGCTGATTCACCAGCCGACAATCGAATTTCTGGACAAAGTCGTCGACAACTTTATTCAGTGGATCAACAAATACCATCAGTAAGCGGGCAGAAAAAAAGCGAAGGCCGAAAAAGGACGATTCTTCGGCCTGTTTGTTGTTCGGGCTCGTTTCACGAGGGTAGCAACCCTTGTCAAAAAGCCGCCTCCCTATAGCCGATTTCTCAATAACACTGGTAGGAAAAACAGGTATGCTCAAACCGCCCTGCCCGCAGGTCGTCATCGGCGATCACAAAATAGATCGTGCCGACGTCGCCCCACATGACGTTCAGGTTCTGCACGTCGGAATCGACCTGCAGCAGCAGCGTATAGGAACCGGGCGAAGCGGCCTCGCGGAAGTAATCGATCTCCGCGAACACATCTCCCTGCACGTTGCGGGGATGCCCCAAAATCTGGTGGTGGCTGGCCGGGGCGCCGTTGATGGCGGAGAAGGCGGGGATAAATTCATCCCAGTATAGATCCCACCATTTGTCAGGGACCAGGATCGCTTCGGAATGAAGGGACAGCCCCTTGCGCATGAGCAGGGCATTGGCCGGAAGCGTCCCGCGCGGATGGCTGCCCGGGTACGGCGTCGTCCGCAGCGTCGAGAGATCGCCGGCGAAATACGGCACCCGCCAGCCTTCCCGATCCTTCAGCTCGCCGTAGACCGACTGCTCGGCCGCCTCGTAAAAAAAGGAGAGCAGCCCACGCTTTGGCAATTCGCTGGGAACGCCGATGCGCTGGATTTCCTCGAGGTTCAGCTGCCCGATGAAGACGAGAGGTTCGCCGCGAAAGAGGGGATAGGTCCAGCCGGGCGGCAAATCGGGGAACCCGCCCAGTCTGCTCGTCCCCACCGCATTCGCTCGGGAGGGGATCGGCTGTACGTGGATGCATTCGTGCAGATGTGCGAGGATCGTACTCTCCATCGCCTGCAGGCCGAGCTTCTGGATGAGCGCTTTTACTTGATTGATCATCGGATTTCTCCTTTCCGAAACTTCCAAATAAAGGGTATCATTGTATAGGTGGTCTGGTAAATAGTGAGAAAGGAGGGGAGTGCTTCATGATTCGAAAAGGGCTGGCTGCCGTCCTTCCTCATCTGCAACCACGGCTGCGAGGAAATCATCCAGTTGATCTCCCACGTGTCCGGTGAAGTGGAATTCGAGCTGTGCCGCCTGGAAGCGGATGGGACGGGTGCTGCTGGAGGCGACCTGCAGTCCGGGCAAATCATAGGAAACTTATATCCCGCTGATCCGTATGCCTATAGGTAGGAAAATAGATAAGGGGAGGCGGAACATGACAGACAATCATAACGTAGTGAAAATGAGTCCCTTCAAAGTCGGAGGGCGGCTGATTGCGACGATCCTCGTCATTCTTATCGTGGTGCTGCTCGGAACTCAATCCTTTACCATCATATCAGCGGGTCACAGCGGGGTCGTTCTGCAACTGGGAGCGGTCCAGCCGAATGTTTTGCAGGAGGGGCTTCACTTCAAAATCCCGTTTGTTCAAACCGTGGTTCCGATGGAGGTGCGGGTGCAAAAGTCTGAGACCAGCCAGACGTCGGCTTCCCGCGACCTGCAGACCGTATCGACGACCATCGCGGTCAACCACCATCTCGATGCCGAAAATGTCAACAAGCTGTACCAGCAGGTCGGCCTCGAATACGACAGCCGCATCGTAGACCCGGCTATCGCCGAAGCGCTCAAGGCCGTAACGGCGCAGTACACGGCGGAAGAGCTCATTTCCAAACGCTCCGAGGTGAGCAGCAAAGTAAAAGACGCGCTGCAGCAGAAGCTGTCAGCCTACAGCATCATCCTCGATGAGATCAACATCCGCGAGTTTACGTTCAGCGACGAGTTCAACCGCGCCATCGAATCCAAGCAGGTGGCCGAGCAGCAAGCGCTCAAATCCAAGCTGGACCTGGAGCGGATCAAGATCGAGAAGGAGCAGGAAATTACGAGAGCGCAGGCGCAGGCCGAGGCGCTGCGTCTGCAAAAGCAGGAGGTCACGCCGGAGCTGATCCAGCTCAGACAGATCGAGGCGCAGCTGGAAGCGATCCGCAAGTGGGATGGCAAGCTGCCGAATGTCACCGGGGGAGCGACTCCGTTTATCAATGTGGAAAAGTAAAGAAAGCGAAAGAAGCGAAAGACCTTCGGGGGCACTTCACGGTCCCTCGAAGGTCTTTTTTTGCGTCTAGGAGCTTTACACGATTTTAACAGGGCGTTCAAGCCACGTTAACCTGTACAGCTTGGTGCCAAGTTAGATTAAGGGGGAGAGAATCACCCCATGGGCTTTGCGAAGGGAAAAAGGGAACGAAAAAGAGGGGGCCGTCACTGTGAAAGTAGACCTGCATTGCCATACGAATGTGTCAGATTGTTCGCTGTCGTTTGAAGAGGTCGTCGAGCTGGCTGTGCAAGCATCGGTCACTCATCTGGCCATCACCAATCACGATACAACCCTGGAATTAGCGGAAATGATGAACATCGGCAAGGCAAAAGGCGTCGAAATCATTCCCGGCATTGAAATATCGGCCTACGACTTTCTGCGGAATCGCAGAGTGCACGTGCTCGGCTACTATATACAACCGGGCCATCCGGCCATCGACCGCCTTTGCTCCCCGTTGATCGAACAGCGCCACCAAGCTTCCGAGAAGATGGTGCAGGCGCTGGTTGGGGAAGGCTACTCGATTACCTGGGAGCAGGTCATGGAGTATGCCAAGGGCGGCACGGGCGTTTACAAGCAGCATATCATGCACGCTTTGATCGACGAAGGCTATACGGCAACGATCTACGGCGATTTGTACAAAAAACTGTTCTCTCGCGGACTGAATGGCGAAAAAGCGGGGATTGCGTACATCCCGCTCGAATACGTGGAGGCGAAAGCAGCGATCCAGGCCATCCGCCAGGCAGGAGGCGTGCCCGTACTCGCGCATCCGGGACAATACGGCAACTTTGAAGCCGTGCCGGAGCTGGTCGGCTGCGGACTGGAGGGCATCGAGGTATGGCATCCCCTGCACGATGAAGCGGCAGAGCGACAGGCCAAGCAGTTGGCGCTCCAGTACGATCTGATCATGACCGGCGGGACGGATTTCCACGGGCTTTACGGGGAGAAAGAGGTCACGCTGGGGGAAAAGAGCCCGGGAATAGCAGCCGTCCAGGCGCTGCAGGCTCGCAAGCAAGCCATCGCAGACCAGCCAATCACTAACCGACCAGAGGTGTCCGAGGCATGAAACCCATCCATCAAACAAGACAGCATGAAAAAAACGCAGAGGAGCCTCGCGTTCATGAAACAGCGCGGGTCGTAAACAGCCAGGCCGGAGCTTGGACGTCGATCGGGCCGGACAACAAGATTTTGGAATCTGCCATTGGCGATTATACCTACACGATGGACGACGTCACGATCAACTATACCGAGATTGGAAAGTATGGCTCCATCGCCTCGCATGTCTGCATTAACCCCGTCAATCATCCCATGGATCGGGTCACGCAGCACCATATGACCTATCGCCGGATCGATTACGGCTTTGCGGATTCGGATGACGAGGCGATTTTTGACTGGCGCCGCACGAATCGGGTGACGATCGGCCACGACGTCTGGATCGGCCACGGTGCGATTGTGATGAAAGGCGTAACGATTGGCACGGGGGCGGTCATCGCATCCGGGGCTGTCGTCACCAAGGATGTAGAGCCCTATTCCATCGTCGCGGGCGTGCCTGCCAAGCTGATTAAAATGCGGTTTCCTGCGCCTGTCTGTAGAGCGCTGCTGCAGATCGCATGGTGGGAATGGCCGCGCAGCGTGATCGAGGAACGCTTTTATGAACTCAACGACGTGGACAGCTTCATAGAAAAATACGGAAACTGCAAGTAAGCTCGCAGAAAAAACGGCATACCACATTCCGCTGGACAGGTATGCCGTTTCCGTTTATTCGCCGGTACGGGAGAGAGCCGTCCATCTCGGCCGATCTGGGAATGGCTCAAGGGTGTCGAAGCAAATCGAGCGCAAAAGGGGCGAATGCTGATGGTAGAGGAAATGGTCATGATCGATCACTTGATCGCAGACATGCATGCAGGCAAATACAGGCCGAATGACAAGCTGCCTTCGGAGAACGAGCTGGCGGATCACTACAGAGTGCCCAGGATGACAGCGCGCAAAGTCTACAATCGGCTTCAGGAGCTGGGCTATGTCTATTCCAGGCAAGGCATGGGGAGTTACGTCAAGGACAGGCTGCAGCAAATCCCCTTGGTCCTGTCCGGCAATGTCAGCTTTAGCAAAAAGATGAAGGAGCTGGGGTATGACTATCAATCCCGCAACATCTTTTGCGAACAGGTGGAGTTCGATCCGAAAATAGCAGATGCACTCGGCGTTGACGAGCACGTCCGGATGTTCAAAATCGGACGGCTGCGCTTCGTCGACCAGCAGCCGATCGCCCTGCACACCTCTTACGTGGCAGAGGCGGTGTTTGCGGACATCGAGAGGGAAGGGAGACACATCACCTCCATGCACGACTTCTACCGTTCAAAAGGATACGCCGATTTGCAATCCGCGAAGTCTGTCCTGAGCGTGACCGTCCCTGCCAAATACGAGCGGGAGCTGCTGGAATGCGCCGGGCTGATTCCGCTGCTGGTGCTGGAGTCGAGGTGTCGGGACCGGTCGTCCGGCAAGGTACTTGAATTCACCCGGACGCTGTACCGCAGCGACTGCTTTACGTACGTTCTGTGAGCAAATGAAAGGAGAACGATCCTGCCATTGGCTTTACAAAACGCAAACATCCTTCACGTAGTCTTAACCTCCATTTGCTTGGCAACAAGATAGATTGAAGGCGCAAGGCGATTACGAGCATGGGAGGCAAGCGATGAAGAGAAAAAGGCGAACGCGGATCCTGATCGACGGCTCCAGGGAGCTGGCAGCCCAACTGGCAGAGGAAATCATCCAACGCTATGACGTAAAAACGATAGAACAGCCGAATCATGGCCTGGTCATGATGAAGGTCAGGGAGACCGCCCAAAAAAGCATGTTCTACCTCGGCGAAGCATTCGTGACCGAGTGCAAGGTGCAGATCAACGGAGCGATCGGGCTGGGAATCCTCCACTCGCATGATGGAAAGCTGGCGTACGAGCTGGCCGTCATCGATGCCGCCTATGAGGCGGGTCTGCCGGAGACGGTCGCTTGGACGGAGCGGCTGCTCCGCGAAGAAGCAGAATGTCAGAGGCGGCAGCTGGAAGTCCAGAACAGCGTGCTGAAAACGAAGGTCAGCTTTGAAACGATGGATGAGGAGGGAGAGGGATGAGCTTGGACATCGTTCATAATATACAGACAGCCTATCGCAGTGTGCTGGAGTCCTTGTCCCGGCCTGGTGTCGTCTCCAGTCTGGAACAGCAGGCGAAGCAGCTGGACATCGAGAGCGGCTGCTATCCGGGGACGCTGCTTTTGGCGCTGATGCTGCTCGATACGGAAGTGACCTTTGCTGTCGTGGCGGGCGAGGAAAGACAAGAGCAAGTCATTCGGCTGATCAATCAGCTCACCTATGCAAAAGCCGTGGCGGTCGAGCAGGCCCAGTATGTGTTTATGCTGAGCGATGCCACAGCGCAGCAGCTGGAAGAGGCAATGGAGGAGACCCGAATCGGCGAGCTGATCAATCCGCATGAATCGGCGACGGTCATTGTCGAGGCTGAGGCAGTAAGCGAGGAGAGCGGCTTGCTGTTGAGGGGCCCCGGCATCGAAACGGAGAATGTCGCCCGTGTCGAGCGCAGCGGCGATTGGGTGCGCGTGCGGGAGCAGAAAAACGCGGAATTTCCTTTGGGCATTGACCTGATCTTCGTGGATGCGCAGCATCGGCTGCTGGGATTGCCCCGGACGACACAAGTAGGGCAGGTGAGCGAATAATGGGCTACGTAGCGGTAAAAGGCGGCACGCTCGCCATCGAGGAATCGATCAAGCGGCTGAAATACGAGCGGCTCAAAAAAGGAACGGTGCTGGACATCGCCGACATCGAAGGCGGCATGCGGGGCCTGATCGACCAGATCATGGCGGAAGGCAGCCTCTACGACGAGAAGCTGGCGGCGATCGCCATCAAGCAGGCGGAGGGCAATCCGGAGGAAGCGGTGTTCCTGCTCCGTGCGTACCGCTCGACGCTCCCGAGAAAGCACTATTCCCGTCCGATTGAGTCGGAACAGATGTGGGTGGAAAGACGCATTTCGGCGAGCTTCAAAAACATCCCGGGCGGGCAAGTTCTCGGTGCCACCCAGGACTATACGCACCGCTTGCTCGATTTTGATCTGGTCGCGGAAACGCGTGCAGAGGCGCATGCGTGGCTGGCCGCATTTTGCGAGGAGACGGAACAGACAGCCGATCAGGCCGAGCTGATCCAGTATCCGAAAGTGATGGACTATTTGCGCAAGGAAGGCTTGCTGGCGGACTGCGAGAATCAAGACCGGGAGCCGGATGATGTGACGAGAAAGAGCCTGACCTTCCCGTCTAGCCGCAGCCAACGCTTGCAGGTGTTGGCGAGAGGGCAGACCGGGGCCGTCACTTCCCTGGCCTATGCGGTGATCCGGGCGTACGGAGTGCTTCACCCGACCGTGGGAGAACTGCGCGTCGGCTGCATGCCGCTCTACATTGACAATCCGCTCCATCCAAAGACAGAGGATGAGGATACGTACTACATCGGGGAAGTCAAGCTCACGGAAGCGGAGATGATCGTCCCGGTCACGGTGGAAAAAGAGCATGGCAAAAAAGAGATCGAGTTTCAGATCGGGTACGGGCTGTGCTTTGGTCAAAATGAGACCAAGGCGATCGCAATGGGGATTCTCGACAACAGCCTGGAAAAAGGCAGTCCTGAATATCCGACGAGCGACGAAGAATTTGTCCTGTTCCACATTGATTCCGTGGAATCGACGGGCTTCATCTCTCATTTGAAATTGCCCCATTACGTCACGTTCCAATCCAAGCTCGACAGCGCGCGCAAGACGAAGCGCCAGGATGGCAGCGCGCAGAAGGAGGACAAGCGATGAGCGACTACAACTTTGCTTTTTTCGACGAAGGCTCCAAGCGGGAAATTCGCAGAGCGACCTTGAAAGCCGTCGCCATCCCGGGCTATCAGGTCCCGTTCGCTTCCAGGGAAATGCCCATCGGCAGAGGGTGGGGCACGGGCGGCCTGCAGCTCACCCTCTCGCTCGTCGGGAAACATGACGTGCTCAAGGTCATCGACCAAGGCTCCGACGAGTCTGTCAATGCGGTCAATATCAAGAAGCTGGTGAAAAAGACGACGGGCATTTCCGAGACCGAGGAGACGAGCGAAGCGACGATCATCCAGTCCCGCCACCGGATTCCGGAGGTGCCGCTGCGAGCCGGGCAGATCATGGTGCTGCAGGTCCCCATCAGCGAGCCTTTGCGCGCATACGAGCCAAGCGAGCTGGAGACCAAAAAGCTGCACGGAGAAAAAGAATACAGCGGCGCATGGCTCATGCTGTTCGAGCAAATCATGCGCTACGGCAACATGTCCACCGGAGCCGCCCATCCCGTGATGGTACACGACCGTTACGTGATGACGCCAAGCCCCATCCCGCGCTTTGACAATCCCAAGATGGACCATTCCGAGGCGCTGATCCTGCTGGGGGCAGGCCGGGAGAAAAAAGTGTTCGCCGTCCCTCCGTATACAAAGGTCGTTTCGCTGGCTTTTGACGACTATCCTTTCCAGGCGGAGGCCTCCTCCCGGCAGTGCTGCAGGCAGTGCGGCGCGACCGGCGTGTTCATGGACGAACTGGTGGATGAGGCGACAGGCGAGACGTACCACCAATGCAATGACACGAGCTACTGCCTGTCCCGCTTGAACAGCAAAGAGAAACATGTGGAGGTGTCAGTTCATGGATGAGTTCGTGACGCCGCTGCTGTCCGTCCGCCATCTGAACAAGCAGTTTGGCAAGGGGTGCGGACATTGCCGCTCGCTTGGGGAAGACAGCCTGATCAAAAACTTCTGCCCGGTGTGCGGCACGGTCTACTCCTGCCAGGACATTGCCCTTGACCTGTATCCCGGAGAGGTGCTCGGGATCGTCGGAGAGAGCGGCAGCGGCAAATCGACCCTCATGCGCTGTCTCTATTTCGATCAGGAAGTGACGGACGGGGAGGCGTTCATCCGCTCCTATCAGGGTGGCAGCAGAAATCTGTTCAACGAGTCGGCCCAGCAAAAACGCTACATCCGCAACCATCTGCTCGGCATGGTGTATCAGAACCCGCTCATGGGCCTGCGCATGAATTTTTCGGCAATCGGCAATATTGCGGAAAAGCTGATCGCAGCCGGAAGCCGGCACGTCGGAGCGATGGAGGGGCGGGGAAGGGAGCTGCTCGAGCATGTCAATATTCCGACCTATCGGATGAAGGAAGCCCCCAAAAAGTTCTCCGGGGGGATGCAGCAGCGGGTGCAGATCGCCAAGGCGCTGTCCAATAATCCGCCGATCCTTCTGCTGGATGAAGTGACGACCGGGCTGGATCTGTCCGTGCAGGCGAGCGTGCTGGACCTGATCAAGCAGCTGCAGCGCGAGCTGAATATCAGCATCATCATCGTCTCGCATGATTTGGGCGTCATCCGCATGCTTGCGGACCGCACGATGGTCATGCTCGATGGCAGGGTAGTCGAGCAGGGTCTGACCGACCAGATTCTCGAAGACCCCCAGCATCCGTATACGCAGCAGCTGGTCCACTCTCTGGTATAGAAAAACTCACACTCCCGAAAAGGAACGGAGGAACGAGCGTGCATGTAATCACCAACGGAAAAATCGTCACAGAGGAAGGGATCCTGACCGGATTCGACCTGCTCCTCACAGGAAATCGGATCGGGCGGATTGCGCGCACGGGAGAGCTGGGTGTCTTGCCAAGCGTGGATGTCATCGATGCCAAAGGCGGCTACGTTTCCCCCGGCTTCATCGATCTGCATTCCGATTATATCGAAAATATGGCAGCGCCTCGCCCGACCTCTTTAATGGATTTTCACCTGAGTCTGCGGGAAGCCGAAAAACAGCTGATCTCGCACGGCATCACGACGATGTACCACTCGCTCTCCCTGTATAAAGGATCCGAGTACAACTACAAGCCGATCCGCCAGCCGGAGAACGTCCGCAAGTTCATCGATCTGGTCGATCAGACGCGCCATACCAAGCATCTGGTGCGCCATCGCCTGCATGCCCGGTTCGAGATCGACAACCTGGATCAGATCGACCATTTAAAAAACTTCATTGCTGAGAAAAAAGTCCATCTCGTCTCGTTCATGGATCATACCCCGGGTCAAGGCCAATACCGCGATCTGGAAATGTATCGCAAGACGATCAAAGGCTACGGCAACATGATGGATGAAGAAATCGACACGTTGATCGCCAGGCGCCAGGCGCAGAGCAAGATGACCATCGAGAGCATCCGGGAGGTTGCGAAAATGGCGCAGGAAGTGGCCATTTCCATCGCCTCCCACGACGATGACAGCATCGAAAAGGTGGAGCTGGTCCAGACGTTCGGGGCGACCATCAGCGAGTTCCCCATTACGCTGGAAATCGCCAAAAAAGCGAAGGAACAAGGCATGTACACGATCGCGGGCGCTCCCAATGTCATGCTGGGCGGCTCGCACAACGGCAACCTGTCGGCGGCGGAAGCGATTCAGAGCGATTGCATCGACATCTTGTGCAGCGATTACTACCCGGCCGCCATGCTCCACGCCATTTTTGAGCTGAACAAGCGCTACGGCCTTGACCTGGCGGAGATGTTCAAGCTGGTCACGATCAACCCGGCCAAGGCGGTCGGCCTGGATGACGAGATCGGCTCGATTCGGGAAGGCAAGAAGGGGGATCTTTTGATCATTGAAAAAATCGATGACGACTTCCCGGTGATCACGGCCGTATTTGTGGACGGAGAGCTTGTCCAGAAAACCAATTACCGCGTTTGATAGGGTCCTACAAGCATAGCGAAAGCAGGGTGATAGGGTGGAGCACATACTGACCATCGAGAACATGTCCAAGTCTTTTACTTTGCACAACCTGGGCAAGCACATCAAGGCGATCGAGCAGATCGACATGCACGTAAAGGAAGGCGAATTCGTAGGGATCACCGGCAAAAGCGGCAGCGGGAAGTCAACGGTGCTCAAATGCATCTACCGGACCTATTTGCCGCAGGGCGGAAGCATCTGGTACAACTCCAGCAAGTACGGTTCCATCGACCTCGCTCATGCTTCCGAGCGGGAGGTGATCGACCTGCGCAAGAATGAGATCGGCTATGTCTCGCAGTTTCTGCACGTGATGCCGCGCACGACGGCCAGGGAGCTCGTCCAGCAAGCGATCCTGGAAATGGGAAGGCCCCGCGATGTGGCCGAGCGGGAAGCGGAGAACATGCTCGCTCACTTCGAGCTCGACAAAAGCTTGTGGGACAGCTACCCGGTCACCTTTTCCGGGGGAGAAAAGCTGCGTCTGAACATCGCCAGGGCCATGGTCAAACGTCCGCGGCTGTTGCTCCTCGATGAGCCGACCGCGAGTCTGGACAATGCGTCCAAGATCAAGGTCAGGGAGCTGATGGAACAGCTGAAGAGCGAAGGCACGACGATGCTGGGCATTTTCCACGACCTGGAGTTCATGAACAACCTGTGTGATCGTGAGTACAACATGCAAAACGGAAGGCTCGTTGCGAAGGTGGAAAACTCGAAAAATCGGGAGGAGTCAGTACGATGAAAAAGGTATGGTCGCTCATTTTGACGGCTGTTTTTGCAGCAACGGTGGCAGCAGGATGCGCTTCGCCGGAAGCAGGTCCAGCAAAAGGCAAGGATACGCTCACTATCGCTTGGCTGCCCAACGAATCCGGAGATGACATGAAATCGGCGCGCGACGAAGTCGGTGCCGTGATCGAAAAGGCAACCGGGAAAAAAGTCGAACACAAGACGACGACGGACTACATCATCGCGGTCGAGGCGATCGCCAATGGCAATGCGGATCTGGCTTTCCTCGGGGCCGAAGGGTATATTCAGGCCCACGACAAAAACCAAAAGGTGCTCCCGCTCGTCGTTCCGAGCGGCAAGTCCGGAACGCTGGAGGACGCGGTTTACTACAGCTGGATTAACGTGAAAAAAGGAAACGAGGCCGAATACAAAAGCGACGACGGCTATTCCATCGACCATATCGTAGGCAAGAAGTTTTCGTTTGTCTCCAACAGCTCTACTTCCGGTTTCAAAGTGCCTACGGCGGGAATCATCTCCCATTTCAGCAAGCAAGACTCCTACAAGGCACTCTCTCCGGAGGATTTGCTTGAGGGCGGATCGGGCAAGTTCTTCAGTGAAGTTCTGTACGGAGGCTCCCATCAAGGCTCTGCGGTCAACCTGCTGACAGGCAAGGCAGATGTAGCGGCTTTCTGCGATACGTGCGTCAACAATTACGTCGAATTGGCAGAAGGCACCCAAAACAAGCCAGGGGCCGTCTACAAAGTCAAGCAAGGCGCCGCTGAGCCGTTCCAGAATCTGGCCGGCCAGGAGTTTGTCTCCATTTCCGTCACGCCTGTACTGAACGCCCCCTTTGTGATCAATACCGATAACGTAGGCGAAGAAGAAAAAGCGAAAATTTTGGCTGCCTTCACCTCCGATGACACGGCAAACAATCCGAAAATCTTTGCAACCAAGGAAAGCAAGATTTCCGGTCTGTACGAAAAGGCATCCGGAAAAGAACGCTTTGTGCCAGTGGAAGACGCGTGGTTCAACCCGGTTCGCGAATTGGGGAATTAAACGGCCTGACAATATGCTGAGCAGGGGGAGTCAACGATGGCCACGTTGCTGGAGTTGAGAAAAGTATCCAAACAATACGGATTGAATACGAGGGCGTTATCCGACGTTGACTTCTCCGTAAAGGAGGGTGAGTTTGTCTCGATCATCGGGCCGTCGGGAGCGGGGAAATCGACCCTCCTGCGCTGTGTCAACCGGATGATCGAGGCGAGCGGCGGGGAGATCATTTTTGACGGAGACAACGTACTGGCGAGCAACAAGCGCGAGCTGAAAAAGATTCGCAGAAAGATGGGCATGATCTTTCAGCATTACAATCTGGTCAACCGGCTGTCGGTCATGGAGAACGTCCTGCACGGCCGCCTCGGTTACAAATCGACCATGGCAGGCGTCCTCGGGCTGTATCAGGAAGAGGAAAAGCAGCAGGCCGTGAAGCTGCTGCAAATTTTGGGGTTGGAAGAGCAGATGTACAAGCGGGCTGACCAGCTGAGCGGCGGGCAGAAGCAGCGGGTGGGGATTGCGCGGGCCTTGATCCAGTCCCCCCGGCTGCTCTTGTGCGACGAACCGATTGCGTCACTGGATCCGAATGCTTCCAAGGTGATCATGGATCATCTGCGAAATATCTCCACGAATATGGGCATTACGGTGTTGATCAACCTGCATCAGGTGGAAGTCGCCTTGAAATATTCCGACCGGATCATCGGCGTGAACAAGGGGCGAGTCGTGTACGACGGCTCCCCGGCCGAGCTTTCGAGCGAACAGATTCACGCCATTTACGGTTCCGAGGCAGGGGATCTGATCCTGGACCTGGGAGGGAAATATGCAGGCTGACTTTTTTGCCAAAAAGCGAAGGCACACCTTGCTCTTCTTGGCGCTGCTCCTGGTGCTGACGTTCGTCTCCATCGTCATCACCGAATACGACGTGGAGAAAGGCTTTACCTCGATTCCCAAAGCGATCACCTGGTCGCTGTCCAACTTCTATCCGAATGAGAAATCGTGGGCGAAGCTTCCGGATATTCTCGACAAATTGCAGGAAACGGTGCTGCTCTCGATCGCGTCGGCTTCGGTAGCGGCGCTCTTCGCCCTGCTGTTCGCCATTTTCGGCTCGGAGACGACGAGCATCAATGGATTCATGCGAAAAGTGACGAGAATGATCGCCACCTTGTTTCGCAACATTGATGTCTCCGCGTGGGCGATGATCCTGCTGTTTTCGTTCGGGCAAAGCGCGCTGACCGGTTACTTTGCCCTGTTCTTCGGTTCCTTCGGGTTTTTGACGAGAGCCTTCACCGAGACGATCGATGAAGTCAGCGGCAACTCTGTCGAGGCTTTGCGAGCGACGGGTGCCAGCTACTTCTCCATCATTTTTCAGTCGGTGATTCCGTCGTGCATTCCGCAGCTGATCAGCTGGGTGCTGTTTATGATCGAGACGAACATTCGCAGCGCTACGCTCGTCGGGATCCTGACCGGAACCGGGATCGGCTTTGCCTTCAGCCTGTACTACAAAAGTCTGAATTACCATGCCGCCAGCCTCGTCGTGCTTGTCGTGGCGATTGCCATTTTGATCATCGAAAACCTGTCCAACTACATTAGGAGGGTGATTTTGTAGTGGAAATGGAAGAATCGGTAAAACCGTTGTCGATGGAGCCGATGGATCACACGCGAGTCCCGGGCAAAAAGGCGATCCAGGTGAAAATCGCAAACCGGGAAACCATCACCATCCACCTGACGATGCTCGTCCTTGCTGTCGCGACTATTTACGGCTTCTTGACCTTTGACTACAAGGATGTCGTACTGGGCGAGGCGCTCGTACAAGCATGGGAGTCCATGAAAACGATGCTGCTGTCGCCCCATTTGCAGCATTTTACGTTTGCGGAAGCGGTCTATGAGGTGTTTGTGACGATGGGCCTCGCCTTTTTGACGACGCTGTTCGGGGCGGTTATCGCCCTGTTTTTGGGGCTGCTGGCTGCGCGCAACCTGTCCACCAGGTCGGCTTCCCTGTTCATCAAAGGAATCGTAGCCTTCATCCGTGCAATCCCGACGGTCTTGTGGGTGCTGATCTTTTCCGTCGCGGCGGGGCTGGGAAGCGTGGCGGCTGTCATCGGCATGACCTTTCACTCGGTCGGGTATTTGATCAAGGCGTATTCGGAGGCCTTTGAAGAGCTGGAAAGCGGGGTCATCGAAGCACTGCGGGCGAGCGGCGCCAACTGGTGGCAAATCGTTTTTCAGGCGGTCCTGCCTTCCAGCGTCACGTACCTGATCTCCTGGACGTTCCTGCGGTTCGAGATCAACTTCTCCGTCGCGGTGGCCATGGGTGCGGCGGCAGGAGCAGGGGGCATCGGCTACGACATGTTCATGGCCAGCGGCTACTACTATGACATGCGTGAGGTCGGCAGCATCACCTACTTTATTCTCGCCTTTGCCATTTTGCTGGAAATGCTCGCGCTGCGGATCAAAAGAAAGCTGAAAACCGATTGAAACCACCGATGCCCGGCATCGAATCCTTCCATTGGACGCCGCTGAAAAATGCTGCGAGGCTAAACGGCAAGAACAGGAGGTGATCCGATGGACAACACCATCGCGCGTTTGCACCAATATGTGCAGGAAGTTCCCCGGGCCTTTCGCGCGATGCCGGACGGGGAGGCTGCGAACAGACCCGCCCCCCCCAAAATGGTCGCGCAGCGAAATACTCGGCCATCTGTGCGACTCTGCGATCAACAATCTGGGCCGCTTCATTCGCGCCCAGACGGAGCAGCCGCACCGCATCATCCCTTACGAGTAGGACGGCGGTCTCGCTGGAGTGGCTCATGACCGATTACGTGAAACATTTGGAGCATCACCTGAAGCAGATTTCCCCCACATCCTAGCAGCAAAAAAACGCGGAGCCGTCCGCGTTTTTTTCATGGTTCACCCGTGCCCGGCGGCTAGCAGATGCCCTCGCGCTGCTCGAGGCCCGCGAGCACCGAAGTGACGATGTGCAGGGTGTCGAAGTCCCCTTCGGATACTTCGATGATCGGCAGCCGGACGGGAAAGAGCGTGCGGTTGATCTCGTCCGCACCCATTCCTTTGGCGTGGAGGTGCAGAATTTCCCCTGTGAGGACTTCCAGATGCTCGAGCTTCTTTTGCAGCAGGGCCTTGCCGTTGGGGATATAGCCTGCATGGGCGCAGTACAGCGACTGAAAGTCATGGGACAGCACGAGGCGGATGGACTGCATGAGCGTCGGAATGGACTCCTCCCGCAGGATGACTTTGGTCTTCGTGCCCAAAAACAGGTCTCCGGCAAACACGCGTCCGGTCTTTTCGTGGATCAGGGCGATGTGGTCCTGAGCGTGGCCGGGCGTTTCGAGCACTTTCCAGTCCAGGGTGCGGGAGTGGAACGATTTTCCCAGCGAGTGGGCGACGAACGGGTCGCGGATGCCCCACGTGAGCTGCCGGTACACCGGATAGTCGGCTTCCTGCCCGCAAGAGGCGACGCCCTTGTCATGGATGTAGAGGGGCACATGGAGGTTCGTTTCGATCCAGGCTGCCCCTCCAATATGGTCTTCATGACTGTGGGTGAGGACGACAGACTCGAAGGATGAGGATTGGTAGAACGAAATGAGCGACGCTTCGATCAGCTTTGGGCCCGTATCGATCAGCATGCCATCCGTCAGAAAGACGTAGATGGATGAGTCGCGTCCGCGTCGTTTGACGATCCCTTCCACGCATACGACATCTTCATGATTGTGGATGTGAATCATGGGCAACCCCTCCTGCTATAAAATCCTCTCTACCAGTAAAAAAGTAAGCTCACCTGCTTATTATACGATTCATGGACTATTCTGTCATTTTTAACAGCCTTTTTACGCGAGAGCAAGGCGTGTAAGATAAAAGGATAAAGAGTTTGCATGGGGTGAAAGAATGATGGTACTGCCAATCGATGAAATCATGCCCGAGCTCTTGGCGAGCTTGCGCACCCATGCGAGCGCCGTTCTCGTGGCGGCGCCGGGCGCGGGAAAGACGACGCGCGTCCCGTTGGCCGTCCTGGATGAGCCGTGGCTTTCGGGGCAGCGCATCGTGATGCTGGAGCCGCGCCGTCTGGCAGCGAGGGCGGCGGCCCGGTACATGGCTGCCGCTTTGGGGGAGCCGGTCGGGGAAACGGTGGGGTATCGGGTCAAAATGGACGCGAAGGTCGGTCCGAATACCCGGATCGAGGTCATCACGGAAGGGGTGCTGACGCGGATGCTGCAGGCTGACCCCGGGCTAGAAGGCGTCGGCCTGATCCTGTTTGACGAGTTTCATGAACGAAGCCTGCATGCGGATCTCGGGCTCGCCCTCAGCTTGCAGGCGCAGAGCCTGTTCCGCGAAGATCTGCGGCTCGTCGTCATGTCGGCGACGATGGACGCATCCGCCGTAGCCGGTTTGCTGGGCGAAGCGCCGGTGATCGTGAGCGAAGGGCGGATGTTTCCCGTCGAGACCCGCTATCTGGCGCGGCCCATGGCAGGGCGGCTGGAGCCGGGCATCGCGGCGAAAATGGTGCAGGCGCTGGCCGAGGAAGAAGGGGATATGCTGGTCTTTCTTCCGGGGGCGGGCGAGATTCGCCGCGTCGAAGCCAAGCTGCGGGAGGCGGGATTGCCCGCGCATGTCGCCATCGCTCCGCTCTACGGCGCACTGCCGCAGGAAGCCCAGGATGCGGCGATCCAGCCGGCGCCGAACGGCAAGCGCAAAATCGTGCTGGCTACTGCGATTGCAGAGACCAGCTTGACGGTGGAAGGGGTGCGAATCGTCATCGACAGCGGCCTCATGCGGGTCCCCCGCTTTTCTGCGCGCACAGGGATGACGAGACTGGAGACGATCCAGGTATCCCGGGCATCTGCCGATCAGCGCCGGGGCAGGGCGGGACGGCTGGCCCCGGGAGTCTGCTACCGGATGTGGACGCAGCAGGAGGATCGCGCGCTCGCAGCGCATACGGTACCGGAGATCAGGGAGGCTGATTTGACGCCCCTGGCGCTTGCGCTGGCTGCGTGGGGCGTGGACGACCCGGACGAGCTGGCGTGGCTGGACGCTCCGCCGCGCGCGGCGCTTGCGCACGCGCGCGATTTGCTCAACCAGCTCGGCGCTTTGGACGCTGGCGGGCGAATCACCCCGCACGGGCGGGAGCTGGCCGGAATGGGGCTGCACCCGCGGCTGGCGCACATGTTGGCTGCGGCCGAGGGACAGGAGCCGTTTGAGCTGGCGTGCGAGCTGGCGGCGCTGTTGGGAGAGCGGGATCTGCTGCGCGGCAGGGATGCGGCTCTCCATGCAGATCTGCGGCTGCGGGTCGAGGCGTTGCGGGCAGTCGCGCATGGGCGACGAATGGGTCAGCAGATGCAGGCGGGCTGCGCAGAGGTCGATGAGACAGCAGGCAAGCGGATCTGGCAGGAGGCGGCTCAGCTGAAGCAGATGTGGAGAAGCGAGCAGACGTGGCGAAACGGCGCGCGTGAGCAAGGGACGAATGCGGGCGAGGGGCTGGATGCGATCGGCTCCCTGCTGGCCAAAGCCTTCCCCGACCGGATCGGGCAGCGCAGGGACAACGGGAAGTATTTGCTGCGCAATGGCCGGGGAGCCGCCTTTGCGGCGGAGCAGCCGCTCGCGCACGCCGCGTATGTGGTGGCGGCAGAGATGGACGATACGGGGACGGACAGCCGCATCATGCTGGCGGCAAGCATCACGGAGGAAGAGCTGGAGCGCGTCTGCGCGGAGGCAATCGAGGAAGAGACGGCTGTCTGCTGGGAGAAGTCGTCGCAAGCGGTTCGCGCCCGCAAGCGCAAGCGGCTCGGCGCACTGATCCTGCGGGATGCGGCGGCGCCTCTGACGGATTCGGAGGAGGTCGCGGCTGCCCTCCTCGGCGGGATTGCCGCCGAAGGACTCGGCTTGCTGCCATGGACGCGCCACGCCCGCCAGCTGCAGGAGCGGCTCTTGTTTCTGCACCGTCTCGATGACGCCTGGCCAGACGTCTCGGACAGAGCGCTGACAGAGCAGCTCGCAGAATGGCTGGGTCCGCATGTGCATGGCTGCAAGAGCCGGGACGACCTGTCCCGCCTCCCGCTCCCCGCGATCCTGGAGTCGATGCTGAGCTGGGAGCAGCGGCGGGAGCTGGACGAGCAGGCTCCGACACATGTCGTCGTCCCCAGCGGCTCCCGTGTGCCGATCGATTACCGCAACCCGGATGCTCCGGCATTGGCGGTCCGCCTGCAGGAGCTGTTCGGGTGGAGGGAGACGCCGCGCATCGGGAGAGGGCGGGTGCCAGTGACCCTGCACCTGCTGTCCCCGGCCCGGCGACCGGTCCAGGTCACGAGAGATTTGGCCAGCTTTTGGCAGAACGCCTATTTTGAAGTGAAAAAAGATTTAAAGGGACGCTATCCCAAGCATTACTGGCCGGATGACCCGCTGCAGGCGATTCCGACGAACCGGACTCGGCCGCGTGCCTAGGACCCTTCGCGGGAGCTGGGAGTATCCTCTCATTTTTCTAGTTCGATGTTCGTGAGTAGGTTCATTTCTGAAACTTTCCAAAGGAACGTCACGTCGGGAGGATACCTGCTTCACGTACTATCCTTCCGTTCATTGGGCTGCTTGCTTGCAAGCAGTCCCTTTTTTTCGTACACTCCGCCAAAGGCTTGGCAGGCCCAAGTCTGCTAATCCGATGCCTTACTCGCGCGCGGGCGCTTCTTCCCCCCAGCGTTCGCGATAAATCAGCTTTTGCAAATCTTGCCGTTGTTCCCACTGGTAGATTTCCAGGAGGGGACGGTCCGGATAGTGGTCCGTGTAGCCGATGGACAGCAGGGCCGCCGGGTCGATGTGGGGAGGGATGCCCAATATCCGTCGCACGTCCGCTTTTTTGTAGAAGCTGACCCAGCCCATGGCCAGGTCTTCGGCGTACGCAGCCAGCCACATGTTTTGAATGGCGCAGCTGACGGACATGATGTCGGTCTCCGGGATGGAGTTTCTCCCGAGCACGTGGTCCCCGCCCCGGGTCGGATCACAGGTCACGCAGATCGTGACGGGCGCTTCCTTGATCCCCTGGATTTTCAGCTCCAGAAAAGCCGATTCGCGGCCCGAGCCTTCGTAGTGGATCGCCAGGGCGCGCCTTTCCTTGTCCGCACACTCTGCCAGCTGCTGCTTGAGAGCATCGTCCGTGACGATGATGAAATTCCACGGCTGCATGAAGCCGACGGAGGGTGCGTGATGAGCGGCGGCCATGATCATGGCCAGCTTTTCGGAGGGGATGGGATCGCTGCGGAAGGTGCGGATGTCTCTGCGGTTGCCGATGGCTTTGTACAGCCCGGTTTTTTCTTCGTCTGTTAAACGGTTCATGATGGGGTATCCTCCTGCTCGTTTTGTCCCTTTCATTTTAATCGGGAAAGAGGTTCCCTTCCAGACATCTGTTTGACATATTCCTCTCATACGCTAGTAAGAGAGTCTGTGCGATCGCAAGAGGAGAGGAACCGAAAGTGAAGAACATCCTGATTGTAGAAGACGAATTGCCGATCTCTCGCGTCCTGAAGGCTTATCTCGAAAAGAGCCAGTTTCAGGTCGAGCAGGCGTTTACCGGCGACGAGGCCATGCGCAAATTCGATGCGGGCAACCCGGCGCTCGTCTTGCTGGATGTCATGCTCCCCGGCAGGAGCGGCTGGAGCATTCTCGAGTATATTCGCAAAAAAAGCTCATGCCCGGTGATCATGCTCACGGCACTGGGGCACATTGACAATAAACTGATGGGCCTGCACCAGGGAGAGGATGATTACATCACGAAGCCGTTCATCGCAGACGAAGTCGTGGCCCGCGTCCAGGCAGTGCTGCGGCGATCGGCGAACATCACCCGGGATAACGAGGTCAGGCAGTTCGGCAGCCTGAAGGTCGATTTCAAGGCGTACAGCGTGACGCTGCACGGGATCGAGCTGGCATTCACCCCCAAAGACCTGTCCCTGTTTTTATTTTTGGCGCAGTACAAAAACCAGACATTCACGAGGGAACAGCTCATCGAGCAGGTGTGGGGCATGGATGATGAAGGCAGCGACCGGGCCGTGGACCTGGCGATCAAACGAATCCGCCGATCGCTGGAAAACTGGCCGGCCGCAGAAGGGGAAATCCGAACCTACCGCGGATTGGGATACAAACTGTGCGTATATGAGTAAAAACAGGCAAATCACACTCTTTCGCTACTGGACCACGCGCTACCTCCTTACCCTGTGTGTCGGCCTGCTCGTCATCGGGATCGCTTCGAGTCTCTGGATCACCTACAACGAGACGCAAAAACGGCTGGACTTCATGAGGCTGACGGCAGCGGAAATTTCCGAGCGCATCCTCGACGCCGAGGGGAATATCAGGATCGCGCCTTTTTTGTTCCGGATTCTCGAAAACCGCCAGGAGTCGCTGCGCCAAAATTACAAGCCGTTCATGATCATTCTCGGAGCGGACAAGCAGCCGCTGTTTGACATCCCGGGCCCCTTTTCCAGCGAGCTTGCCCGGCGTGCTGCGCAGCTGACGGATGCGGGGGAAGACGTCGCCGAGATTACGCTGCCGCGGGGAGAGCAATTTTTGTTCGTCAAGCGGAGCATCATGGCCAAGCAGCAGCATGCCGGCTGGGTCTTCCTGTTCACGCCGAAAAAGGAAATGATCAGGAGCACGACGGAATTCCAGCTGCTGTTCATCATGCTGATCAGTCTGGGGCTGCTCGGCTGGCTCGTCATTTACCTGCTGACGAAGAAGCTGGCGCAGCCGATCAGGGACGTCGCGGCGGCAGCGAAGCAGATCGTCATCGGCGACTACGATGTCCGTCTCGAAAAAGACAGCAAGGAAACGGAAATTTACGAACTGATCCATTCGTTCAAGGAAATGGCGGATCGGCTGCAGCAGCTGGAAATGATGCGGACCGAGCTTTTGGCCGGCGTGACCCACGAGCTGAAAACACCCGTGACCTCGATCAGCGGGCTGGTTCAGGCGGTCAAGGATGACATCGTCACCGGAGCGGAGGCCAAGGAATTTCTGGAGATCTGCTCCAAAGAGACGGCACGCTTGCAAAAGATGGTGGAAGACTTGCTCGATTTCAACTCGTTCGCGGTCGGGGACATTCGCATTCGCCGGGAAAGACAGGATGTATACGAGCTGGTGCAGGAAATCATCCATCAGTGGCGGATCGGCCAGGAGGAGGAGACGCTCGTGCTGCGCGTGGAGAAGCCTGCCCGGCCGATCATCGTGTCCACCGATCCGCTGCGGATTCGGCAGGTGCTGTACAATTTGCTGAACAATGCGGCCCAGGCGTCCCGGCCCGGCGGACGGATCGAGGTGCGCCTCGCCGAGACAGACCACGAGATCCGGATTGCCGTGCAGGATGACGGGATGGGGATTCCGGCGGCGGAGCAGCCCTTTGTCTTTGACCGGTTCTACCGGGGCGAAGAGAAGAAGCACACGGTGCGCGGATTGGGACTGGGCCTGTCCTTTTCCCGGATGATCGCCCAGGCGCTGGGAGGAAATCTGGAGTTGAGCGATTCCTCGGAGACGGGCACCACCTTCACGCTGATTTTGCGAAAAGGAAGGGAAGCATAGACAGACGGCTTCGCCAGCGGGCGAGGTCGTTTTTTTTGCGGCAGGCTGTCCGAATCTGACGCGATCCTGACGTATTTCTTCCGTATATTGGACCCATTGCGAGAGGTGCAAGATGTAACAAAGAAAGCTGCGGGAGGGAGTCTCCAAGTGACGGAATCAGATCAAAAACGCTCGCTGTTCGCGAAAGCGGGAACGAACAAAAAACGCTGGATGGCGCTCGGTTTGGCGGTTGTGCTGATCGGCGGCGGGAGCGCGCCATCCAGGCATTGATCGATGTCGGCTTGGAAGAACGGCTGAACAACAAGCCGAACGAGCTGTCCGGCGGTCAGCAGCAGCGCGTTTCCATCGCCCGGGCACTGGTCAACAACCCGGTCATTTTGCTGGCGGATGAGCCGACCGGAGCGCTGGACACCCGGACGAGCGAAGAGATCATGGGCATTTTCCAGCAGCTGAATGCGGCGGGCAAGACGGTCATCCTCGTGAAACACGAGCCGGGCATCGCGGAGTACGCCAAACGGATTGTCCGGTTTCGGGATGGGCAGATCGTCTCCAACGAAGTGGTCTCCGAGCGGAGAAGAGCGTTCGCAGAGGAAGTGAAGCGATGAGTTTTGCAGCATAAAAGCCAACGGGCTGCACTCTATCCTCACCATGCCGGGCATCATCATCGGGGTCGCGGCGGTGATCGCGATGGTCGCCATCGGGGAGGGGACATCGAGCAGCGTGGCCTCGCAGATCAACGGACTGGGGAGCAATCTTCTGATCGTCTCGCCGGGCCAGGCGACACAGGGGCGGGTCAATCTGGGAGCGGGCGTTTCTTTACCAACTTTGAAGTCAAGCAGCAGTTCAATGTGGCGGTGATCGGGACAGAAGTGGCCAGCAATCTGTTCGCGAGCAACAGTGTCAATCCGATCGGGCAGACCGTGCAGATCAACCGGATTCCGTTTACGATCATCGGGGTATTGAAAAGCCAGGGAAGCTCGGGGATGACCAATAATGACGACCGCATCCTGATTCCGATCACGACGGCGATGAGCCGCTTGACGGGCGGGAAAAACGTCGGGACGATCTACGTCTCGGCGAAATCGTCGGACCAGATGGAGCAGGCGCAGCTGGACATCGCGAGCACGCTGCGGCTCCAGCATAATCTGCGTCCGCAGGCAGCAGACGATTTTCGCATCACCTCGCAGTCAGATATCCTCAGCGCGGCACAGGAAGTGTCCAGATTTTCCGTAACATGGCGAGAAGCGGCGCGCATTATGAAAAAGATCAAAATGAGCAACCTGCGGTATAGGGTCAGGCAAATGGAAGGCAAATCGAGCGTCGCCTTCGTGTTTCCGAGAGTGAGCGTCAGCCAGTACGTCTATTTGTACATCCTTTTCGGACCGCGGGCGGCAGATGTGGCAGGCGGCGGCGACTAATAGAGGAACGGCCCTGATTCTCCGGTAGGATTCAGGGCCGTTTTAACAAAAATGACAATGATCGATCGAGATATTTTTCAATATTTCGATATAAAACAAAACCTGACACTTTTCGATATCAAAGATTCATAGTACAATGCCTGTATGAACGAACTTGGGGAAGTTCGGGATGGCGGCACCTAAACTGTGCAGAAGGGCCGCCTCTTTTTTTTACAAAAGGTGAATATAGGTATATATTCCTAAAAATACAGGTAGCACGAATAGGTCTTATGATATAAGATAATCGTATTCACGTAATTACTTCCGTACTACTCTTCCCGGGTTTCGATAACCTGGGCTTTTTTTTGTCAAAAAGCGAACGAAAAAGGTCTGCCTGGAGTTTATCTGTCGATCGGCCTGGTGCCAGGCACAAGCGGCGAAAAGCTCCCTTTTAACAAGGCGTCCAGCAGCTGATCCTGTGTCATGGTGATCGTAATGCCGGGGTCGGGAAGATCCGCCAGAAACTGATTGTCCTCATGCAAATACCAGAGAGTGCCGGTGGGGCAAAGCGGATAGAGCAGCACGTTTTCCTGCGCCTGCCGTCCTTGCCTGGCGATTTCGCGCAGAGAGGTAAACAGTTCCCCCCAGACAGGCAAATAAGGCTTGGTCTTTTGAAGCTGGAGGGCGCGGAGGAGTTGAGCTTTTGCCAAGGAAAGCAGCCCGTTCGTCGACGGTTCACTAGAGAGCATGACCCTGTCTCCTTTGCTGGTTCGTAACCCATTTTTACTGGCTTCGACAACCGGCGAGTCGGGTCGGAGGGTTGCGAAGTGTGGCGGATTTTGTCGAAGTCACGGATAAGTGTAAAATAGTTGCCTGCGGGATGCAATAGGAGAGAAGTAGCATGAATCTCGTATTTGACGGCTGTTCTTGATTTGGTTGCATTAGGAAATCGAGAGGTTCGCTCGGGATGGGCAGCGCGGCAGCAGCCCCGTGAGCCAGCTGAGCGAACGGGCTTGTGCATCTTCAAAAAAGCGGCGCCTGCACGTCAGGCGAGCGCAAGAGAACAGAGGAGGAGAAACCTTGCTGAAAGAATTTAAACATATCCCGAAAGAAGTCTCCCACCTCAAGGAACGTGAAGGTGCGATAGCACCAGTGAGTAGGTGGGAGATGAATTTCGGTAGGCGAAGCCTAAAATCTTTCTGTTTCTATAAGGGTATGATATA